>Ga0075424_100006058_pt1 | contig 11620 bp, 15 predicted proteins | sample SoiMethybrSBSTD3_FD_75301 | JGI IMG/M metagenome (GOLD analysis project Ga0075424, IMG submission 75301) | Bulk soil microbial communities from a Populus tree surrounding site in Tennessee, USA - Soil MetaG P. TD hybrid SBSTD3 | ecosystem: Environmental > Terrestrial > Soil > Tree plantation...
CCCACCGAACCGACGAACATGCTCGTCGCTTCGATCCAGTGACAGAGGGGCTTATTCTGAGGACACAGCCCGAACGGGTCGCTGTAATTGACCGGGTCCCCGCTGGCAAACCCGTAGAGATTGAGTCCGCCCGCGAGCCCGATCGGGTCTTCCTGCGTGAAAGAGACCGGTTGGCGCCTTCGCGTTAGGCCCGAGGCGGGTCAAGTGGCGACGGTTTCTCGCCTTAGCCGCCGCCGCTCGGATTCGGGATCGTACTTCGAGGGTCGAGGCCTTGAGGTGCACTTTCGAGGGGCCGACGGCGAGGCGCCGCGCGCGAGAGGGCCCTTGAGAGGGCCCTGCGGGAGGGCCCTCACGTTAGGCGGGGAGGGCCCTTGCCTCTAGCTTGCCGCGGACGCGTCTCCGATCACGATCGCTCGTGCGCGCCTCACGCGGCGGTCACGCGCAGCCGCCCTTGCTTGCGGGAGCGGGGCGCCTTCGTGAGGACGATCTCCACGTCGCGCCCCAGGCCCGTGAGGAAACCGAGTAGCCGGTCCGTGGAGAAATCGGCCAGCCGCCCACGCAGGATGTGCGAGACCTTCGGCTGATCGATCCCCATGAGGGCCGCGGCCTCGCGCTGCGTGAGGCCGCGCTCCTCGATCGCCTGCGCGATCGCGTACGCGAGCTGCGCCTTCGCCAGGCGCTCCTCGGGGTTGGGCAGCCCCAGGTCAGCAAAGACGTTGCCGCTGCCGCGGGTGATGGCGATCGGCGAGACGGTTGCGCGCTTCCTCGCGGCCGGCGGCTTCTTGGTCGTCGTCCTCATCGCTCCTCCTCCGCCCCATAGCGGGCGGCGTGGTGCGCACGGGCCCGGCGGTAGCGCTCCTTGATGAGCGCGATTTCCCGCCGGGGCGTGGCGATCCCACGGGTGGACTTCTTCTGAAAGACGTGCAGCACATACACCGTCCCGCGCAGCTTCACCGTGTAGACCGCCCGATAGGTTTCGCCGTCGAAGTCGTCGACGAGCTCGATCAGGCCGGCGAGCTCGCCCTTCAGGCGCTTCGCTTCGGGCGGGTGCGCGCCGCGTTGCGCGAGATAGAGCGCGTACCCCATGACATCCTGCACCGATTCGGGGAAGCCGCGCAGGTCCTCGCGCGTGGAGCCCATCCACTCTACGGGTTTCAGCGGCGGGACAGGCGGCATGACGAAATATGCTAGTAGTGGCATACCACCGCAAGCGGCGGCCACATGCGGCGAGCATCACGTTGGGGCGGGCGCGGCCGGCGCGCACCGGGAGCCCGAGAGGCCTGCGGCCCAGGTTTGCATAACGCAGCGTTATGTAAAGCCCGCAGGGCCAAGGCGCGGGGGCCGAGGGCGGGGGCGCATAATGGGCCCATTATGCGCAGCGCGCGTCAGCGCGCGACCCGCCCGGTCCGAGCGCGAGCCCGGCGGCCCGCGGAGGGCGCCGCCTGGGCCGCGGGCCGTGGCGCTTCGATGCCTGCCGCGCCGGCCGCGAGCGAGATGGACGTTGATCAGCGCATGACGTTAGGCGCCGTCACGATCTTCATCTCTAGCAGCTTCAGCGGCTTCAGCAGCTAAAGAAGAAGCCGCGGGCACGTCCGCGCGCGTGAGGGGATGGGCGAGATGAGCGGGATGCGTTTGGGCGTGCACCGCCTTGAGCCGCTCGATCGAGACGTGCGTGTAGATCTCCGTCGTCGACAGCTGCGCGTGCCCCAGGATCTCCTGGAGGTCGCGGATGTCGGCGCCCGCGTCGTGCATGAGCGTCGCCATCGTGTGGCGGAAGATGTGCACGCTCCCCGGCTTCCCCACCCCGGCCGCGACGACGTACCGGTGCAGCCGCTCGGTGAGCCGCGTCGGGCGGATGCGCGTGCCGCGCGCGCTCAGGAAGAGCGCCCCGGGGTCACGCGCCCGGACGAGTCGCGGCCTAACGACGTCGAGGTACCGGTGCACCCACGCGATCGCCCGGGCGCCGATCGGCACCAGCCGATCTTTCTTCCCCTTGCCCTCACGCACGAGCACCACCGCCCGCTCGGCGTCGAGGTCCGGGAGGTCGAGCCCGATGACCTCCATGCGGCGGAGCCCCGTCGAGTAGAGCACCTCGAGGATGGCGCGGTCGCGGAGCCCGAGCGCGGTGGCGAGGTCAGGCTGGGCGAGCACGCGCTCCGCCTCGCTCACCGACAGTACCGCGCGCGGGAGGCGCTTGGGCAGGCGTGGCAGCGCTATGTCGGCCGCCGGGTTGACCAGGATGTGTTTCGTGCGCGCCGCCCAGGCGAGGAGCATCCGCACGGCGGTGAGCTTGCTCGCCTGCGTCGTCCAGCCTAACGGCTGCCCTAACGCCGGGCCATCCGACTGGCGGAGCCCGGCCAGCCACTGCCGGTAGCGCTCCAGGATGCCGGGCGTGAGCTCGGCGAGCGCCGTCAGCCCGCGGGCGTCGCACCAGTCACGGAATTGGCCGAGATGGAGCCGTCGGTTGGCGACCGTGCTGGCCGCGTAGCCCGAGGCCTCGAGCGCCGCCAGGTGCGCGGCGATGGCGCGCGCGAGCGGCGTGGCGGTGGCGTCATTCGCGCCAGAGCTCATCCGCGTGCTCCCACGGGTACGGTACGACCGCGGCCCGGCCGCCTCCCATTCTCCGCTGTCGTGAAGGAGCGGACCCTCGACGGCTTCGGCGCGCGCCTCACCGCGCTCCGGCAGGCCCAAGGCCTCACCCAGGACGAGCTGGGCGCCGCGGTCGGCATCAGTAACCGCATGATCGCCTACTACGAGCGCGACGGTGCCCAGCCCCCAGGGGCGATCCTCGTCGAGCTGGCCAAAGCCCTCCGCGTCTCCACCGACGAGCTGTTGGGCGTCAAGCCGGTGCGGGAGACACTCTCGCCCAAGAGCGCGCGCCTCCTGAAGCGGCTGCGCCGCGTCGAAGAGCTTCCGCCGGCCGATCAGCGCGCCGTGCTCAAACTTGTCGACGCCATGCTCGAGACCCGCCGCCGGTCCACCCCACCATCGCCCACGCGGAGACGCAAGGCGAGCTGAAATGTGTCGTTAGGCAAGCGAGGAGCCGCCCATGATTGTGTCGTGGCTCTGCTTTGAGTTTTGGGTCCATCGTCACCGACCATCAGGACAAGGCGACGCGCCCAGGACGGTGTTCTGCCCTGGGCGCGTCGGGTCGGCTACGCCGCAGGTCGGCGGTCCGGGTGAAGCGCGGTGGAGTGATCTACGGCCCAGTTGAAACTTGAGCGCGCCCATCGCCCACTACGACGGCTGGGCGGGTGGCTTGTGCAGCTCATGCATCGTTAGCCACTCACGGAACTCGGCGGGGGTCACCCAGCCGTATCGACGCTCCTCTTCAGTTGGCGCAGGAGTAGTCCACTCAGCCTTCTCGTGGACTACGCCATAGTGGTCTACCTCCTCGGGTGAGAACGCTGTATCTGCTTCCTCGTCGATGTAGCACGCGGAGTACGCGCGCTGGAAGTCGTCGAACGACATCTGCCCTGCAAGGAAACTGGACATGAGCGCGTCAAGCTTGGCCCTGAAATCTGTCATCCGGCAGCTCACTCGAACGGCGTGAAACGACCACTTTTCAATCCGTTGATTACTTGATTCGCCGACTGCAACCCGGCAGAGATGATACGCGACTGAGTCGGGTCAAGCGTCACACGAATCCACCCACTCACTCCATCCAGGCGCGGCAGCAGAGCGTTGATATTGCCGGCATTGGCTTCGGCGTTGTCCACGAGCTTCATACCGCTCGTGATCGCCCGGTTAGCAAGTTGCGTGGCCGACACACCGAACTTCTCTCCAAGGGTCTGTAACTTTGCAATCGCCGTCGGCACGGCGGGGAGCAGCGCCCGTCCCGCCAGCGGACGGGCGACTCCTAGTGTACTCATGGTGGCGCCGCCAGCAGCGGCCTCTGCGCCGGCTGCGATGGCAATCGGCGCCAATGTAACGGCCGTTGCGCCAGTGATCGCCCTTTGCATCGCGGGGGCCATGCGCCCTAATTGCTCGAACACCTCGCCGCACTCCGGCGGGCAGCTCATCAGCCCAAACGGGTCCGAGAAGTTCACCGGGTCGCCGCCCGCGAATCCATAGAGGTTCAGCCCACCCGCGAGCCCGATCGGGTCCTCCTGCGTGAAAGCGACCGGTTGGCGCCTTCGCGTTAGGTCCGGGACGCGTCAAGTGGCGATGGCTTCTCTCTTTAGCCGCTCCGGCGCTCGCGTTCTTGATCGTACTTCGAGGGTTGAGCCCTTGAGGTGCACTTTCGAGGGGCCGACGACCAAGCGCCGTCTGTGGGAGGGCCCTGCCGTTAGGCGCGGAGGGCCCTTGCCTCTAGCTTGGGCGCCGCGCCGATGACGGGCGCGGCCGGCGCGCGCGTCGGGACTCGAGAGGCCCGCAGCCCAGTTCGCATAACGCTGCGCATGTAACCTCGCAAGCCCACGAAGGGCTCTGCCGCGTCGACAGGCTCCGCCCGCGGGCCAGCCACCGGTGCTTAAGGTAGTCGATCGCCCTCCAGGCCCACCGCACTGCACCGCCCGAGAGAACACGCGTCAAGCTCACGAGAAACGTTAGGCTATGCCGCAAGAAGAAGCCCAGCCAGTGATCGGGCTGGGCTTCGTCGACTCGGGGAACACGCTTGGGCTTCCTACCCGTAAAGCATCTCGATTTCGCGGATCCAACCCCAGTCCACGTCCGTTGCCGGGTCGAAATCCTCGATCGAATCAGGGAACTCCGGGCTCCCGAACAACATCAGCAGCGCCTCGTACGCCGACCGTCGCACCTCGTTCGTCTCATGTTCATTTCGCAACACACGCAACAAAAGGACTAGATCCTCACGACGTGTGTCGTCGGTAGAGGTCGCGGCGATCCCGAACGCCGCCTTCGCGCGGACGTATTCATCGCCGTCGCGACTGATCGCGCGGACCGCCGTACCCCGGAGGCTGGCGACTCGACCTGTCACAAGTAGTGCACCTAGGGCCTCCGCTCGCACTTGCGGCACCGGGTGAGTCGCCAATGCCTGGACGGCATCGGCGAGACTCACCACGGCTTCGCGAGTGAGGGAGCACAGTTCTCGGATCAGCTCCTCAGGCGCTCGCTCAGAGGCTAATCGAGCTCTCGGCGATTGCGATACCATTCTCGTTCGCTACCGACGCGTCACGCCGGCTTCACGTGCCCTCTGCAATGCTTCGATGGCCTTCTGCCGAAGCGCCTCGGCGGCTTCGCGCTGGGCCTCGGTGGGCTGGCCTTTCTCCAGTAGCCGTTTCATCGCGGCGGCGACATTGCGCATACCCTGCATCGCGTTGCGAACCTCGAGCAAGTGATTGTACGGCTGGCCCCTCGCAACGTCCCATTTTACCACTTCTCCCGCTGCCTCTCTAACAGCAGCATCAAGATGCATGTCGTCGAACTTGTCAATGTTACCTTCGAAGACAGCAGTCCAACGAGTAATCGTCGTCGCCGCACGAGTGTTGTCCGTCAGCTGGTAAACCCGTGGACCGGATGCGCCAGCACTGAGTCCTGTGAGCGCACCACTCCACTCTGCAATGGCTGGGAATACGCGGCCCAAGAAGAACACGGCGACGCGCGCGCAGATGCTGCCCAGAGGCCCGTAGCATAGCCCAAACGGATCACTGAAATTTACCGGGTCGCCGCCCGCGAAGCCGTAGAGATTCAGCCCCCCGCCCAGCCCGATCGGGTCTTCCTGCGTGAAGGAGACCGGTTGCCGGTTCCGCGTTAGGCTTGACGCGCCTCAAGTGCGGATGGTTTCTCGCTTTAGCCGCTCCATCGCCGGGATCCGTTATCGTACTTCGTGGGCTCAAGCCTAGAGGTGCTGTTTCGAGAGGCCGACAGTCGCGTGTTATGCGAGCGGTTGCGATGTCGTCCTGTTAGGCGACAAAAGCGCGTCGTGGTCGAGGCTTGCGATGCGGGACGGAGCCGACGCCCACAAAGCGGAGAAGCCCAGCCCGATGATCTGGCTGAGCTCCCGCCGTCAACAATTGCAGATTAGTGTCGTCGCAACTTCGGGCTTACTACCAGCAGGGTAGAAATGTAGGGAGCCACCGAGCGCGCCATGAGACCGAGACGCGCCTCCAACAACAAAACGCCAGGCAATTCGGGCGTGCCGAAGGCCCGCCGATCATCCGGTGGTTTCGCGGCCGTGCAAGGCCCCTAGCACCATTTGCCGAAGTTGTTCCCGCCAACCTTGTTCACGCGAGACCAGCACCTGAGTGATGATAGCTCCGCCCACCAACGCAGCAATAGAGATTGCACCGAACAATCCTGCCGTCGCGACCACCACGTCGGTGGCTTCGCCTTGAGTCGTTAGGTAGACTGCTGTTAGGATCGGCAGGGCCAGGAACGCCACTGCCACAATCCTAAAGCTCGCAACGATAGCTCTAGCGGCGCCGAATTTGATTTCCAGTGCTTGCCCGCGAGCAGCTTGCGATACGTAGCAAACCGTCTTCACTGGATTGCCCGTCTGTGCATAGTAGACGATCGCGCCGGGCTTTATCGGGTTTTCCGACACTTGGATCAGCCTGCTGCCATTGTCTCCATCGACAACCTCGCCGTTGAGCGAGCGAAGCCGACGATACGCATCGGGCCAACTCCCGTGGAAGGGCACCGATTGCGTTGAGGGCGTTAGGGCTCGTCCCATGGTCAGTCTTGGTTCGGATAGTACATCCGGCGCACTGCTTCGTTCATCGCGGCGTTTAGCGCTGCCTCCGCATCCGCTAGCTTTCGACGCATGAAGTTCGCTGCATCCTTGACTGTGAGAACGCCGGTGTACGTCTCTTCCACGTGCTCGGCAATAGGATATCCGTTCTCGCCGGCTCTTGCTCCGACTTGAGCGCTGTAAGTCTTACCAGACTCGTTTCCGGTGACGCAGCCTCCGACGGAGACTGCGCGCACCGATACCGCCGCACATCCGCCTTTGCTCCATTCCTTGAAGGTCGGCATACTCGTTGAGTAACCGCCCTCGGCGCTAAGTCCAACGTCTCCGCCAAATCCACCGCCACCACGTGCATAGAGACCAGGTCCTTCGGAACTCCAAAGAATAACTCCCGCGCCACCCGTGGGACCCGCGCCATAGATCAAACTGCCCGAAGCGCCGACGAAGTAGACGCGCCCGTTTGGACAGGGGGTATCACCCTTTCTGTTTCCGCATAGTCCAAACGGATCCGAGAAGTTGACCGGATCCCCGCTCGCGAATCCGTACAGATTGAGCCCGCCGGCCAGCCCGATCGGGTCTTCCTGCGTGAACTTCCCCGTCGCAGGATCGAGATAGCGGTTCCGCTTAAACAGCAGCCCCGAGCCGTCCCGCTTCTGGTCGAGAAGGGAGCCGTGCCACGCGGCCGCCTGGAAGACTTTCTGCTGGTTCGCCGTCCACCCGAACGGCCACGCCACACGCAAGCACCGTGACGGAATCGTACCACCGCAGTGCTGGATGGAGCCGTCCGCGAACGCCCCGTTGTCTGCCTCCCCGCGCCCGTTCCAATGGGGCACGATCGTGAACGGCTCGGGCCACTGGGCGAGTTGGCCCGCCGAGTCGGACTGGAAGCCCCAACGGGTCACGCTCACGGGCTGGTCGAGCGCCGGGCCGACCGTGTACGCCACCCGCCCGTAGAACGGATTGAGGTCCGCGTTCAGGACTCCTGGTTGGAAGATCGGCAATCGCGCCGCAAACGCGGTGTCGTTCTCGAGCGCGAGGTCGCTCGTGCCGGTGTGGCCGGGCTGCTGGATCTCGACCAGTTCCTGAGCGTCGTCCCACACCGTGCGCCGGGTCGTGCTCACGCCGCACACGAGACTGGGCGTCGTGATCACGCACTCGCGCTGCGTGCGGGTCAGCACTCGTCTGCCTAACGCATCGTAGCGGTGCTCGTCGAAATCCAGCGTGATGGGCACGTCGACGCCCGTCGGGCCACCTAACGTCGCCGTCCGGTGGTCCACCACGCGCAGCCTTCCATCGGCCGCGTAATACATCGCCCGGTCGTCCCGCACAACCTCACGGCCCGTAGCCTGCCCATCGTCCAGCTGAACGCCACGTTGCCCGACGCGTCGTAGAGCAGCGAATCGGCCCGGACCAACAGCAGGCTGCCGCCCGGCTGCGGCTCGATATGGTTGACTCGCACCTGGCGTCCGGTCCCAGGTTGGTACTTCGTGTTCTTCTGGCCGACATCCGTTTCGAACGGCTTCGTCACGGCGTTCGCAATGATCGTCAGGGTGGCCGTGTCGTTGCCGTGACCTTCCCCCGCTGGGCGTGCGTGATCGCAACCTTGCGGCGCGCGCCGCCGGCGTTGGGCGCCGGTCCGGTCACCGAGTCGAGGAGCGGCGACGAGCCACCGCCGTAGAAGAACTGATGCTGGGGCTGTGACGCGCCCGGGTGGATGATCGCCCGGAGTCGCCCGCTCGTCGGGTCATTGTCGAACGTGGTCGCGAAACCGAGCGGGTCCTTCGTCGCGACGTGTCGCCCGGTTGTCGTTTCGAACTCCACCCGCGCGCGATGCCGGAGCTTCCGCACATAGACCCCGTTTTCAAGCACGAGCGAGTCCGGCCGCACGAACGCGGCGGCGCCGTACGCCTCGCCCGCCCGCGTGGTGTCCCGCGCGTAGCGACGGGTGCTCCCGTCGCCGCCGACCCAGAGGAACCCGCCGCCGGGGAGCCTAACGAGTCGCTCGTACCCGGCCAGCCACCACCCGGCCCCGAACGCGCTCGCCTTCCGGTTCACGACCACCAGCGTGTCCGACGCGGTGAGCGTGTCGAGAACGCCGCCGACCGCCATCGTCACGGTGAACGTGTAGGGGTAAACCCCGGTTGTGTCGTCCGAAGCGTCGTAAGTGAGCGCGATCCGCCGCGTGGAGTCGCCCGGGATGTTGGCGAACGGCGTAGGATCAACGACCTGCACGTCGCTGGCGCCGCGCCGGATGCTGAGCTTGGCCGTCACGTTCGTGGCGCCCCCCGCCGGTGCCGAGACGTTGGCGAGAACCACCGGACGCGGCTCGGCGTGGGCGGTGTTGTAGAGCAGCACGGGCGTGCGGTCGTCGCCGCGCACCCGGAGCGACGGCAGCGCGTGGGCAATCCGGAGGTCGCCGCACTCGTACGCGGCATTGGTCGCGACCGCGAACGCGACGCAGTGGCTGCGTTCGATCGTCGTACCCGGGTTGAGGGCCTTGGTCTCGAGCCAGGCCTGCTGAGGGACGCGCACGGTGACCGTCGTGCCGGCTTGCACGGTCTGATTGTCGTTCACGAGGGCGATAAACCCGACTGTCCCGCTGGACCCGGGCGCACCCGTCGTGACCGTGATGGTCAGGGACCTCGACTCGTTGGGCGCAATGTCGTCGAGCGAGAATGTGGACCAGGCGCAGCTCTGCTCGTGCGGCTGGCACCCCGGTGCGGAGATCGCGACGTCGACCGTGCGGCTGCCGGTGTTCTTGACCGAAAAGTTGACGGGGTACGCCTGCGCGTACGGTGGGGCGTCGACCGTCCCGCTACTGGGCGTGACCTCGAGGCTATCCGTGCCGCCAGGTTGAATGAACGGGGCCATCAACAAGGCGCCAAGAGTGATATATCGGCGAATCATGAGTATCTGCCTCTCGTTAGGGTCGCGTCATTCGCTGCCCGAGTCGAACGCCCGGGCGCGTGTACTCGCCGCGTCACGCGGCGGGGACGCGGACTGACCGGAGACGTGGCTACGCGGCTGCGCCAGTGACGGCGCGGTGATCAACAGCGTCGCGTCGAGACGCGCACAGGCCCCACGCGCGGAGCAGATACGCGCCGAGACGGCGTGCGGCCCCGACGCGGCGAGTGGCGTCGCCGATGCGCTGTCCGCGAGCATGGCCCACGCCTCGCCAGTCGTTAGGCGAAACAGCGCGGTACGGTCCGCTCCGTCCACTGCCACGCGAAATGATCCTGGGTCGACCGGATCGTCCGGTTCGCTCGATGCGAAGCGGAACACCACGAGCGGGCGATCCGCTGGAATGGGTGCGCCGCTCTCGGGATACGCCATCACGAGCCACGGGACTCGGTACGTCCCGGGCCTCGTGCGCGAGAGCAGTTGTGGCAGGCACCCGGACGCAAGAGAGCAGGCGATCGCTGCAGCGAGACATCGCAGCATCGCCGCCGCACATGGCCGCGCGAGGCGTGGTCGAACGCGAAAGTGCGTTAGGCATGGCACGGGATCCTCCGTCCGTTGGACCCGCGGCCGGCGGCAGTCGCCGTCACGGCCTGAGGTCCGTTCACGGAGGAGGCACCACGCCCGGACAGCATGGCGAACCCACCGACACGACGGACGGGCGGCGCATGTCGCACCGCCCGTCGTCAACCCACGTTTCTCGTTGAATGGCCCGCTATCCAGGCGAGCCCGGCGTCCGCGTTAGGCGCTCAGCGTGCGCCTCGATGCGCGCACCAGACCAGCTTCACCGTCCCCACGATGAGTCGCTCATCGCGGGGGAGCGTCACCAGCGGTCGCGCCGGAGCGAGCGACTCGAGCTCGATCATCGCGGATCGGATTCGTCGAACCACCTTGCAGACATACCCGTCCTCGGGATGACGCGCGACGATCACGTTATCCTTGCGCAGCGGCAGGCCAAGCTGCACGAGAATCGTGTCCCCCGTATGCATCAGAGGCGCCATACTGTCGCCGGCCACCTTGAGCGCGATGTACCGACCCGATGGCACGTCGTCGGGAAGCTCGATCCACGTATCACAGGGCTCGTCCCAGAGCTCTCGGCCGACACCGGCCGCCACGGCCAAATCCACAGACGGGGTGGTGTTGTTCTCCAGCGCGTGCTCCAGGACGGTCGCTGGCGTGCCGTGGATGAGGGGCGTGATATCGACCGGTTGACCGTCACGCCGGAGGACCGCTAAACGTCGCGCTGCGGCCCGTGCCCACAGCTCCTGGCCGAGTGCCAGAACCGCTGGCGCATCGGGAGAGCCCCGCCGGCCCTCGCGGCGTGCGTCACGGACCGCCGCCTGCATATCGTCGGCAGCAAACCACGACGCCGACCGCGGCTCCCGCCAAATGGCAGAATCCGGATCGCCGAGAACCTGACGTCCGACCGCGTCTGCTATCGCGTCAGCGTCCCACCCGTCCGCGTCCAACATGTCGTTAGGTGCCACGGGTGCTGAGGCCGCGCCGGTCGATTCGCCTTCCGGCTTGGTTGCGTCGGGCGAGTCGGGCGAGCGCGTCAATTTCGGGTCCACATCGCGCTGGTCGTGTTCCGCGCTCATGGCTCCGCCTCCTCGAGGTTAACAGTCGCCACGCGGCTCTCCGCCGCGCGACTCACACCGTTCACAGCGGCACGACGGAACAATCGCTCCATCTCTCGGCGATCCTCAGGCGGCATGACCTGAGCGTAGTGGGCCGCCAGCGTTTGTGACCGGCGCTTGAGCCGCCAAATGCGTTTCGTCGCGGCATCGTAACTCACACCAAGCCATTCGGCGATTTGCCGATGCGGAACTCGCCGTTCCTCCCACGCGAGGATCTGCTGCTCCTCCTCGGTGAGATGCACGCGGATGAAGGCGGCGAGGCCCGCGACCACTCGACTCGTGGACGGTTGGCGAACCGAAGGCGCCCGAGAGCATCGCGCAGAGCACCCTCAGAGCAGACGTGCTCGATCAGTCGCTCGCGGACCGACGCCCCGCC
>Ga0075424_100006060_pt1 | contig 11620 bp, 15 predicted proteins | sample SoiMethybrSBSTD3_FD_75301 | JGI IMG/M metagenome (GOLD analysis project Ga0075424, IMG submission 75301) | Bulk soil microbial communities from a Populus tree surrounding site in Tennessee, USA - Soil MetaG P. TD hybrid SBSTD3 | ecosystem: Environmental > Terrestrial > Soil > Tree plantation...
TCCCGCCTCGCCAAGGGCTACGACCAGATGCTCGGCCGGCGGTTCGACGGGGGGGTCGAGCTGTCGGGAGGCGAGTGGCAGAAGGTCGCGCTGGGGCGGGCCTACATGCGCGACGCACAGGTCCTGATTCTCGACGAGCCCACTGCGTCGCTCGACGCGCGCGCCGAGTACGAGGTGTTCCTGCGGTTCGCGGAGCTCACCAAGGGGAGGATGGCGGTGCTCATCTCGCATCGCTTTTCGACGGTGCGGATGGCGGACCGCATCCTGGTGCTCCAGGGCGGCGAGCTGGTGGACCAGGGGACCCACGAGGAGCTGCTGGCCCGGGGCGGGCTCTACGCCGAGCTGTTCAGTCTGCAAGCGGCCGGGTATCGATGATCCCCGATGCTCGGGTGATGGAGCCCCAGGTGGCCGTCACCACTCCACGTCTGGTGCGTCGGCTCCCGGAGGAGGTCGCCTTTCTGGTCAAGGCGGCCCGGCCGGGTTTTTGGCTCACATCCATTTGGTTTTATCTCGTGCCCGTGGGCGGGCGACAAGTTCTCGATCAGGCCGAGTTCTGGCTCGGCCTCTTGTATGTGAGTTTCCCGCTCGGTTTGCTCATCTACGGCTGGAACGACGTGGTGGACTTCGACGTGGACCGATTCAATCCGCGCAAGGGAACGTACCTGTTCGGGGCGCGCGGCACACCGGAGCGACTCGCGGGCTTGCCCTGGCGGATGGCGCTGGTACAGGCGCCGTTTGCAATCCTGTTTACGCTGTTACTTGGACCCAAGGCGCTGGCATGGTTCGCGGCACTGATCGTGGCGACCGCCGTGTACAATTGCCCGCCGTTTGCGTTCAAGGGACGTCCTGGTTTCGACGTGCTCAACCAAGCTGGCTACCTGCTCGTCTTCGTGCTCGCGAGTTGGCTGAACCACGTGTCACAGGTGCCCTGGTTTACGTTCCTTTTTGGTGCCATGTTTGCGATGCACTCCCATCTGTTCGGCGAAATCATGGACTTGGAACCCGATCGACGCGCTGGCCGCCGGACACTCGCCGGTGTCCTCCGCGCACGACCGGCCAAGTGGTTGTTGGTTGCGTTTCTCGCTGCCGAAGCGGTGCTGATTTGGACGAGCACCCGCGATCCGTGGCTCGCCGCATTCCTGGCGGCCAGCGCCGCGTGGTTCACGGTGGACGTCTTGCTCCTGTGGGGTGATCGCCCGTACTCACCGGCGGAGATGCGCTTCTTGTTTCTTGCCTGGAACGCCGTGGCACTCGCGTCCATGCCCTGGATGTGGCACGCGGCTTCGTTGGCGGCAAGGTAACCATGGTCCGGTAGGGACGTGGCTTCACACGTTGGAAAAGGAGGGCACATGTCGAAGATGACTCTGGGATTACTCGCGTTCGTGTTCGCCACTCTCGCGGTTGGCGTGCCATTGCACGCGCAGCGCAAGACCAACATTCTGACGGCAGAAGAGATCGAGCGAGCGAAGCTGACCGCATCCGACGCATACAGTGTCGTCCAGATGCTGCGGCCGCGCTGGTTCGTCAGCCGGGGGCTCGTCCGCATCCCGACGCCCGGCGAGCAGCTGCAGGCCGCTTCGGTGAAGATTTGGGTGAACGAGCACAACGTTGGCGGGGTGGATTACCTCAAGACCATTCCGGTGGAGCGGGTTCAGGAGATGCGGTGGTACAGCCCGAACGAAGCGGGGAGCCGCTTCGGGCCTACCGACGACTCGGCAATCGAGGTGGTGCTGAAGCGATAGCGGCGTCAACGGGAGGGCATGTGCGCGCAGTCACGGTGGTGCTGGTCACACTGCCGATTGCGGCACTGCCGGGTCCGACGGGGTGACCGTCATCGTGGTGACGCTGATACACTAGCGGTCGTCGGGACCGAGCCGGTAGCACCACGCCTCTCCCTCGAGCACCGTTTCTCCCGTCTGCCGCGCTACCTTGATCTTCAACTGACACACCGGCTTCGATTCGTGCACGCTCACAATCTCCGCCTCGGCCGTGATCGTATCGCCGATGTACACCGGCGCCGTGAATTTCCAGTTCTGGCTCAGGAACACGGTGCCCGGCCCGGGAAGGTCCATCGCCACCAGGGCGTGCAGCAGTCCGGTGGTGAGCCCCCCTTGAACGACCAGCTTGCCGAACTTGGTCCGCGCGACGAACTCGGGATCGAAGTGGAGCGGGTTGTAGTCGCCCGTCAACTGCGCGAACGTGTTCACGTGTTCGGAAGTGAGCGTGAGGCTGCGGGACGCCCGCTGGCCAACGGTGACTTTCACTGCGCCCGCTCCAGCGCCGCGACGAACGGCCCGAAATACTCCTTCCACACGGCGGCTGCGGTGTGCGTGCCATGGCCTCGCGTCCGCTCGCTCGTGGGAATCAGGACGTAGCGGGCGCGCTTCACTCTCGGGATCAGACGCTCCATGAGCCCGAGCTCCGGCGGGTTGATGAAGTCGTCTGCCGAGTTGATCGCGAGCACCGGGGCGGTGATGCGATCGAGTGCGGTGCTCGGGTCGTAATCGCGCGAGGCGTCCACCTGATACATCAGGTCGTTCGCGTCGGTCTCGGCGAAGCGCGTGTCGAGCCAGCGGGTGATGTACGCATCGGCCGAGTCTCGGGTGGGCGCGAGACGCTGCTGCACCAGGGGCGCGCTACCGGCGGTGAACAGGAGTTGGAGGGCCGCTCGGAGGCCGCGGGGCTGGGTCGTGTAGTCGCCGCCCTTCCAGTCAGGGTCGGTCCTGATGTCGTCGATGATCATCTTGCGCCACATCCGGTTCCGCCCGGCGATCTGCGTCGGGATGCAAGCGAGCGGGACGACACCCTCCATGACGTCCGGATATCGCTCCGCCCAGAGCCAGCTGTGCATGCAGCCCATCGACGTGCCGATGATGAGCAGCAGGTGATTCACGTGCAGCCCATCGGTGACGAGGCGGTACTGCGCGGCGACCATGTCCTCGTAGGCGTAGCGCGGGAATCGCGCGCGCAGGCCGTCGCTCGGCTTGGAGGAGCGGCCGTGTCCGACGTTGTCGGGCAGGATCACGTAGTGCGTGGCGGTATCGAGCGGTTGGCCGGCGCCGAACAGCTCGCCCGCGAATAGCGGAGACAGGAACTGCGCGCCCGACCCGCCGGTGCCGTGGAGAACCAGGACGGCATTGCGGACCCGCCCAGTGGCGTCGCGCCGCGGGTGGCCGAGCGTGCGGTAGTGCAGCCGCAGCTCGGGCAGCATATCCCCGTTCGCGAATCGACAGTTGTGGATGACGAAGCTACCAGTATCTCCCTGCGCCGCCACGGCGGCGAGGAACAGGAAGATCGCCGGGCTCATGCCAGGTAACGCTCCCGCAGGATCCCGACGTGGTGCCGCTCGTGGCCGACGATGATCCAAGCGAGCGCCCGCACCGTGATGGGGTTGTTGTTGGCCGTCCCGCGGCGCTCCAGGGCGTCCGCGGCGAGGCCTGAGAACAGCGCGATGGTTGCCCGCCGCACCGCGTCGAACTCGGCCGCCAGGTCTTTGAGGGGTCGCGCGTCGAACCGTCCGGGCGGGACCCACGCCTTTTCGTCGAACCCGGGGAGCGCGTTCGCGTCCGCCCGCCCGAACGCGAGGGCGCGGTAGCAGAACACGCGCTCGGTGTCCATCAGGTGGCCGACCACCTCCTTGATGCTCCACTTCCCCGGTGCGTAGCGATGCAGGGCCTTGTCCTCGGACAGGCCGGCAAGCAGCTGTTGGGTCTCGCGTCGCTGGTCTTCGAGGAGCGTCAGGAGGTCTCCCTTCGGGACCTTCGAGAGGTAAGTCTCATAGTACGGCACGTATTCGGACGGCCCGGGGCGCGGGATCGCCGCGGTGGTCATGCGACCCTCCGCGGTCCCTTGGCCGTGCCTGTTTTGTCCTTGGCGGGTCCCGGAAATCGGGCGAGCCGCGCCTGGGCATCGGGCATCCGCATGATGACCTGCTCCAGCTTCTCGAGGTAGCCCGGGTTGTTGAGCTGTTCCCGCAGCTCGGGGAGGAACGGCCGGAGCCGTGCGTACACCATGATGTGCTCGCTGTTCACGTCGGCGAACATCTGCTCATCGATGACACCATGCAGGACCAGCGTGGCGGCCATACCCCAGTAGGTGGTCACCATGCGGTAATACGCACTGCGCTTTCCTCGATACGCCACGAGCACGTCCTGCGTCGTGCGGGGGCGGAATTCCTCTCGGAACCAGGCCCGCGCCTTGCGCAATACCGGCTCGCGGCGCAGGTCGTACAGCTTGAGCAGCAGATCGGCACTTTCGTAGTTGGTGGTCACGGGTGGCTCCGGTGGCATGACGATCAGGAAACTATGGGGATGATTGCGCGGCGGCGAGCCAGGCCCGCCAGGTCTCCTCCGCCGCGCCCACGCTCAGCTGCTGCTGGTGGCGGACCAACGGCATCCGGAGGAGCAACGGCTCTAACGTGAGCTTCTCGAGCCAGCGGTCTTCCGAGAGCAGCGCCGACTTGAGACCGAGCTCCGTGAAGCGCTTCGACTCGCGGTCGATCAGGGTCTGCACCCCGAACTTCTGCGCGAAGCGCCGCAGCTCGCCGAGCGACGCGGCACGCTCGGTTAGGTCGACGAAATGACATTTGATGCGCCGTTCGGCAAAGAACCGGAGGGCGGCGCGCGTGTCGGCGCTCTTTCTGACCCCGAAGACCTGGACTTCCACTCAGCTCCCAGTGGAAAACCGGACCGCACCGAGGTCCACCAGTCCCTGGATCGTCTGGTGCAGCTCGGCCACTGGCAAACCGGCTCCCCGCGCGAGCTCCTCGAGGGTGCGTTTACCGTCGGCCAGCGCGATCACTGCCGCCACGCTCTCGTCGCTCGTCGCGACCGCGACCCGTCCGTGCGGCGACCGCGCCACGAGCAGCTTCGTGCGACGCTCGGGCGCCGGCGGCACGTCCGTCCAGGACAGGAGCAGCTTCGGTAGGACGGCGGGAAGGTCGTAGGCCAGATCCAACAGCACAGTTCCCTCGACCGTCTCGGGCGCGTACCGCTCCCCGCTCCCCGCTCCCTCGGTCGCACTACCATCCCGCCAGACGCGCGGCCCCGCCTCGACCAGCATCATCGCTTCCTCGTACCGCAGCAGGTCCGCCAGGTAGGGAACGGACACCCGGCCGGCCGCGACGTGCGCCGTCACGAGTCGCGCTACCACCATCGCAGTCTCGCGGCTACCGAGCACGAGCGTGGGGAGCAACGCATCGAAGGCCGGAGACGTGAGGACCGCTTCGGGCGCGCGGCCCGTCACGCGGGCCAGGGCGCGCGAGTACTTGAAGAAGTGGACGATCCGCTCGTAGTAGAAATGCCGCGCCAAGAACCGCGCGTACCGCTCCACGCGGTCGGGATCAGCGAGCTCCCGGCGCCGCCAGTCGTGCGAAGCACGATATGGCGCGTCGGCCAGCGCGCGAATCACGTCGTCCTGCAGGGCGCGATCGCTCGGCATGGGGGTCAGGGCGTCTCCGCCGGAGCGCAGGGACGCAATCGCACCACGGCCGTGCGGCCGTCGGACACGAATTTTTGTCCGGAGACGTTCCGTGCCTCGGTGACTGCGCCAGGAAGGCGCATGTAGTCCAGCAGATCGCCGCAACCGCTCGCCTCGAGATCGTGTACCACCCGATCTCGCTCCCAATCGATGTGCGACTCGATACGATGCGTTGCCTGCGGCTCCCACGGCTTGAAAATCACCCCGACGTCCTTGGTCGCGGCCCCGACCCAGACGAGCGAGAGACTGTCGAGCAGCCAGATCCGGATGTGATGACGAATCCGGACATTCGGACCCGCCAGCTCGTACGCGAGGTCCTGCCGCCGGCCCTCGAAGTACTGCGTGCTCACCGGCGCGGTGATCGCGGGCCGGCTCGCAATCGCGGCGGTCACCTCCCGCGTGACGCTGAGGACGGACCGCTTCTGCGCGGGGAGCCAACCGGCCGCGCGAAACGCGCTGTCGATCTCGAAAGCCGTACCCAGCATCAGCACGTTGAACGGGTCGCCCAGCACGGTCCCCGCGCGGTTTTCGGAGCGCGGGACGAACTTGGGCAGCTCCGGCATCTCGGTCAGCTCGCGATGGGTCGCCACGGGGTCGCACCGGTCCTGGCTCGGGAGAACGAGCGGCTCGGTGAGCCGGATGCCACCGATCTCACCCGCGAGGATGCGCACCGGTGGCCCCCGCCGGATCAGCGAAAAGCCGCCGAGCACCGTCACCGGGATGGCGTCGAGGTCCACGGCCGCCGCGACACCAGCCGGCACGAGCTTCCTGCCGACTCCGCCGAGCGACGTCTTGCCGCTGGACACGAGCCCGGAGTCGGTGACCGCGCCCGGCTTGGCGTACTCGAGCGTGTCGAGTACTGCCGAGATCGCGACCCAATGCCTGGCGCGCACCTCCAGGGAGTCGAATCGCAACCCGAGCCGGCCGTGCCGACCGAATCGGCCACCGCCTCGGGAGACCACAATGCGGCCCTTTGCCCGGACATAGGGCGGGACCAAGACGCACGAATCCTGCACGAGCGCGCCCATCGTCTGCACCAGGACCTCCGTCCCCACGGTGTCCCGGCCGCTCGTGACCCGTTGCACGAATCGAATAGGGATCCGCGTGCCCGCGGGAATCACCAGGTCCGACGACAGCAGCGTCAGGAGCGCGAGCGCGATCGCTTTCATAAAGCTGCTCGAATCCGCTGTACGCTCCGGAACAGAACGTCGGCGGTCAGGGAGGGCGAAAACGCGTCAAAGGTGACGGCCTTGGCTCGCGGGCAGCGGCTCACCGCGTGTGCCGCGAAGGCCAGCATCTCGTCCGAAGGCTCGACCGGCGCGATCCACGGGCCCCCGAGGTCGCGGTCGTCCGCGACGCCCGCGACATGCAGCTCCACTACGTGCTCGAGCGGAAACTCGGCGAGCCAGCGCTCCGGCGCCATATCGTGGTAGTGCGCCTCGAGCCACACGTGCGGCAGATCGAGCAGGAACCCGGCGCCTGTCGCCTCGAAGAAGCGGCGCAGCCACATCGGCTCCGGCATCTGGCTCGCCTTCACGTCGAAGAACCCGGGGATGTTCTCCATGACCAGCGGCTGGTCGAGACGCGCTTGGAGCGCGCACGCGTTGCGGATGAAGCGGGCGAGGAACTCCTCCGTGTACAGCGGCGGGAACACGTAGTTCAGGTTGTAGCGCCCGTCCTCGGTGTGGAGGCACTGAAAGTGCTCCGCAACCCAGGGTGAGCGGTACCGCTCGGCGAGCGCGCGGGCCCGCTGAATGGAGCGTTCGTCGAGCGGTTCGGAGAGCTGCCCCAGGTAATCATGGAGCAGGAGGGTGTAACGCTCGCTGATGGCCGGCCACGACGGATCGCTCGCCGCGGGGGGGTCGGCCATCGCGAGATGATCGATGCCAGTCGCCACCGCGAGCTCGCGCCCGAGGTGGGGATTATAGAACGCGCCTACCATCAGGTCCTTGTTCCGCATTGTGCACTAGCCTACTAACCCGCGCTCCGCGAGTTGGTCACAAAATACCTTGACTTGCGCTGCAACCATGGGAGTCGCGTGACCGTCCGTCCACAGCGCGGCGATCAGCTCCGCGCTGGTTTTCCCATCCAGCCGCTGGACGATGAAACGCTCGCGCTCGCCCCAGCTGGAGGCCTCCTTCTTGAGCTCTTCCGTGGCCCGGACCGGCGGGAACGCATCCGCCACGATCCGATCGACCTCCGCCAGCGTAGCGGGCGTGAGGGGTCGGTCGCCGGCAAGATTCTGCTCCACCTGCTCGGGGCTGCGCGCTCCCGCCAGCACGATACCGACGCCCGGTTGTGCGAGGACCCATGCGAGCGCGAGCGCCGACAACGGCATGCCGAGGCGGTGTGCGATCGCGCCGAGCCGCTCGACCACCATCCGCCGGCGCTCGAACTCCCTGCCCTGGAACCAGTAGATCTTGCGCCGGTGGTCGGCGGCGGGGAACTCCGGTGGTGTGGGATACTTCCCGCTCAAGAGGCCCGCGGCCAGGGGCCGGTAAGCCAGGAACGCGATCCGATGCTCCCGGCACAGCGGCAGCTCCCGCTGCTCTACATCCCGGTCGAACAGGTTGTAGGGCCCCTGATAGGCGGCCAGGGGTGCTATTTCCAGGGCCTGCGCCAGCTGTCGGGAGGTGGCATTGCACAGTCCGACCGCCAGCGCCTTGCCCTTTTCCTGCAGCGTGTGGAGCTGCTCGAGGCGCCGCTCCCAGCCGTCGAGCGCCTCGTGCAGCTGTATCAGATCCACATAGTCGGTCGCCAGACGTCGCAGGGATGCTTCGAGCGAGCGGCGGGGGTCGTCGCGCGGGCCGACCTTGGTGGCGATGGCGACGCGGTCGCGGTCGGCCTTCAGCGCCTGGCCCAGCAGGGTTTCGGACGTGCCGTCGCCGTACGAGGGAGCGGTGTCGAAGAAGGTGACGCCCAGCTCGAGCGCGCGGTGGATCGCGGCAAGGCGCTCGGGTTCGGCCGCGGCCGCGCCCCACCCCGTGCCGCCCACCGCCCATGCCCCGAATCCGAGACTCGGTCCGGGGGTCAAGAAACGCAGCGGGGGCCCGACATCAGTCCGGGCCCCCGGGCGCATCTGAACCACTCCCTTTAGGAGTGACAGGTGGGCACCAGCTCCGCCGTCTCGACGACCTCGGGACGATGACAGCTGGGCACCAGCTCCTGCATCTCGACGATCTGCATACATCCTCCTTCGCTAGGACAGAATCAGGAAGACGGCCGTTCAGGGAATCCTACGGGTTGCCGTCACACCCGTCAACCGGTAACTCTCAACGCTTCATGATCTCGATTCATGCGCTGCTCACGGAGAACGCTCTCGCGGACGAATTCGTTTCCGCCTTCCGGGCGAGGCGGCTGCCGGAGAAGTTCTTCTATTGGTTCCCGCTGTCCGTGCGGGCATGGCTGGCCCTGTGCTCGGACGGCGCGTATCGCAACTTCGTGCGCTCACGGTCGTTGATCGCCCGTTCCGGCGCCGAGCTCGCGCGCCTGTTTCCGGTGGCCCCGCTCGAGGTCGTGAGCCTCGGCGCGGGCCAGGGCGACAAGGACCTCTTGCTGCTCGAGGCGTTGCGCGAGCGGGGCGTGCGCGTGTCTTACGTTCCGGTGGATACGAGCCAGGCCCTGCTCGAGATGGCGTGCGCCGGCGCGCTCTCCGCGGGCTTCCCCGCGCAGGGGATCAAGGCAGACTTCACGGACCCCACCCAGTTGCAGGCGCTCGCGGCGGAGCCCGAGACGCCGCCCCGGCTCGTAATGCTCATCGGAAACACGCTCGGTGCCTTTGATCCCATCGCCGAGGCGCGCGACCTGGCGGGGCTGCTGCGGCCCGGCGACGCGCTCCTCGTAGACGGCGAGATCTACGCCGGGAATGCGACGGTCGCCGGCTACGACAATTCCCTGAACCGTCGCTTCGCCTGGGCGCCGCTTAACGCCGTCGGCATCCGTGACACCGATGGCGAGCTGGTATTCGAAGCGGCCGACGATCCCCGCCTCCCCGGCCTGCATCTGATCCCCAAGCATTTCCTGGCGGGCCGGGACGTGGAGGCGCTGCTCGGCGGCGAGGCCCTGCGTCTGGCGCGCGGCGAGCGGCTTGCCATGAATCACTCGTACAAGTACGCCGCGGACACCTTCCTCCGGATTCTCTTCGAGGCCGGGCTCACCGCGCGCTGGCAGGGACGGAGCGACGACCAGCGGTTCCTCATGGTGCTCGTCTCGCCCGCATGACGAAGCCGCTCGAGGTCGAGGGTCTGGGCTACGACCTGCCGGGACGGGGACAGGGGGAGCGGAGAAGGCGCCGGTCCCTCGTGCGGGACGTGTCGTTCACCGTCGGTGCGGGAGAGACGCTCGTCCTGCTGGGCAGGAGCGGGTCCGGGAAGACCACCACGCTCAAGCTCATCAATCGGCTGCTCGAGCCGACGTCCGGCGAGGTGCGGGTCGCGGGGGAGCGCGCCGCCGACCTGCCGGTGACGCGTCTGCGGCGTCGGATCGGCTACGTGATTCAGGAAGTGGGGCTGTTCCCGCACTTCACCGTGGAGCGGAACGTGGGGCTCGTTCCGCGGCTCGAAGCCTGGCCGCCGGCGCGCATCGCCACGCGGGTGCGCGAGCTCTTGGCGCTCGTGGGACTCGACCCCGACACCTTCGCGGGGCGCTACCCGCACGAGCTATCCGGTGGACAGCGCCAGCGCGTCGGGGTGGCGCGCGCCCTGGCCGCCGACCCGCCGCTGCTGCTGCTGGACGAGCCCTTCGGTGCACTCGACCCGATCACCCGGGTGGAGCTGCAGCGCGAGTTCGCAACGCTCGAGGGGCGACTCGGCAAGGGCATGGTCTTCGTGACCCACGACGTGCGCGAGGGCCTACTGCTCGGCAGCCGCATCGGGCTCATGCTGCAGGGCCGGCTCGCGTTTCTCGGCACGCCCGACGAGTTCCGGCGGTCGGACAACCCGGAATGCCGAGCATTCATGGCGGCGGCGTGAGTTCCGAGCGGATTTGACATGAACCTCTGGAATTTTTATGCCCGGAACTCGCAGGAAGTCCTGGGACTCGTCGGCCAGCACCTGTATCTGGTCGCGATCTCGACCGGTGTGGCAATCGTGATCGGAGTGCCTCTGGGCGTCCTGCTCACGCGGCGACCGGCGTGGCGGGGCCCCGTGCTGGGTATGGCGAACGTGTTCCAGACAGTGCCGAGCCTCGCGCTGTTCGGCTTCCTCATCCCCCTGCCGTTCATCGGCGGCATCGGCGCGAGGACGGCGATCGTGGCGCTGGTGCTCTACGCGCTCTTGCCCATCGTTCGCAACACCTACGAGGGGGTCGCCGGTGTGGACCCGGCGGTGCGCGAGGCGGGGCGGGGGATGGGCATGACCGACTGGCAGCTCCTCACGCAGGTCGAACTACCGCTCGGCTTCGGCGTGATCCTGGCAGGCGTGCGCGTCGCGACGGTCGTGAGTGTGGGCACGGCGACCATTGCAGCGGCGATCGGCGCGGGCGGGCTGGGCGTCTACATCTTCCGGGGCGTAGCTGTCGTGGACGACACGCTCATTCTCGCCGGGGCGCTGCCGGCCGCGCTGATGGCGCTCGCGGCGGATGGCCTGTTGGGCGTTGCGGCGCGGCGGTTCGCGTGGCGGGGGAAATGACGGGCAGGGGGTTGTCGCGGGGTCCCCGGGCTGAGAGCCCGGGCTCGGCGCGATGTGCGTCCTGTAAGGACGCACCCCCGGCCGAGCGCGCCCTCTCAGGGCGCGGAAACCGGATGTCGGCCAGGGTCGCCTCTTCCCTTGCGCTACTGCTGCTTGGACTCGTCGGATGCGCTCATCGCGACCGAATCGTGGTGGGCTCCAAGAACTTTACCGAATCCGATCTGCTGGGGGAGATCGTGGCTCAGCAGATCGAACGGCGCACGGAGCTCCCTGTAGAGCGGCGCTTCCACCTCGGTGGCACGTTCGTGTGTCATCAAGCCATCACGTCGGGCCAAATCGATCTCTACGTCGAGTACACGGGAACCGGGTACACCGCGGTGTTGAAGCACGCGCCCGTCGCCGATCGCGACAGCGTGTATCGCACCGTTGCGCGTGACTACGCGCAACGATTCGAGCTCGTCTGGGGCAAACCGTTCGGCTTCAACAACACGTTCGCCATCACGGTGCGCCGGCGC
>Ga0075424_100006061_pt1 | contig 11620 bp, 16 predicted proteins | sample SoiMethybrSBSTD3_FD_75301 | JGI IMG/M metagenome (GOLD analysis project Ga0075424, IMG submission 75301) | Bulk soil microbial communities from a Populus tree surrounding site in Tennessee, USA - Soil MetaG P. TD hybrid SBSTD3 | ecosystem: Environmental > Terrestrial > Soil > Tree plantation...
GTGGAAGCGGTTGTAGGGATCACGTTGATAGTGCTGCCGTTCATCACCGGGTGGGCAGGTTCGGCGCGGACATTCTATGTGGCTGCCGGCGCCGTCATTCTCGGTGTTTGGGCGCTCACGTCATACAAGGCCCAGCGGGCATCGGCGGGAGCCGCCGTCTAACAAGCGCTTGAAGCTGGCGGGCGATCACAAGTAGGAAGAGCTGCGTTGCCTCGCCGCCTAGCCTTTTTGTCTGCGGCTCGGTCTCCTTGCGCGAACGGGCGTTGCGCCCGCAGCTTAAGCGCGATCCGTTAGGCGGCCCCTTGTGCTTCATCAGCAACCAAAGTTCATCCCGCTCCTTGCCCTGGGTCTTTTGGCATCCTCCTGTTCGGACTCTCGACTAGTCGGACCAACAGCTCGCACTGCCTACCTACGGTACATGTCCGAACCGGGCGTGGTCGCGGCGGACAGCTTCAAGACCTTTCTCAATGACAGCGTTCTGCAATCTCTAAACGACTTGCGCGGATTGGATACCGCCTTGATTGACTCCGTTATCGTCACAAAAGGGGAGCACACGATACGAGTCTATGCTCGAGTGCAGAGAGACATGCGACGGCCTGGGGCTCCTTGATGGGTCCTCCACACCTACCGATCTAGACGCCATTGCGTGACAGAAAGGCCATGAAGGCATTCGTCGTCGATCGTTATAAAAAGAAGAGCGCAGTAGGTCTCCGCGAAATGCCGGAACCGCAAGTCCGAGACAATGATGTACTGGTCCAAGTCCACGCAGCCAGTTTAAACCATCTGGATTCCAAGATTAGGGACGGCGAGTTCAAACTCATTCTGCCCTATCGCTTGCCGCTGATTCTCGGCAACGACGTGGCCGGGGTCGTAGTCCGTGTCGGGTCCAACGTGCGACGGTTCCAGCCGGGCGACGAGGTGTATGCGCGGCCGCACCAGGACCGGATCGGGACGTTCGCGCAATTCATCGCCATGAATGAAGCTGACGTGGCGTTGAAGCCCAAGAATCTCACCATGGAGGAGGCAGCATCCATCCCTCTGGTCGGTCTGACCGCTTGGCAGGTCTTGATCGAACGTGCCAACCTGAAGCAGGGCCAAAAAGTCCTGATCCACGGGGGCTCCGGTGGAGTAGGCACATTCGCCATTCAACTGGCAAAGCACATCGGCGCAACGGTGGCGACGACGACCAGCACCGCGAATGTCGATCTGGTCAAACGTCTCGGCGCGGATGTCGTCATCGACTACAAGAAAGCGGATTTCGAGAAAGTCCTGAGCGGCTACGACGTCGTCCTGCACAGTCTGGGCAAGGACACCCTCGCAAAGTCCCTCAAGGTGCTGAAGCCCGGTGGCAAGCTCATTTCCATCTCCGGTCCGCCGGATGTAGCGTTCGCCAAGCAGAACGGGTCGAACTGGTTCTTGCAACAAGTCGTGCGCCTTTTGAGCTTCGGCATCCGGAAGCAGGCCAAGCACCACGGCGTGAGCTACTCGTTTCTTTTCATGCGAGCGAACGGCGAGCAGTTGCGCAAGATCACATCGCTCATTGAATCTGGCAGCATCCGGCCGGTCATCGATCGGATCTTCCCGTTCGAAGCCACCCAAGAGGCGTGGGCTTACCTCGAAACGGGGCGTGCAACCGGCAAGGTCGTCATCAAGGTGATTTAGGATCGCCGTCGCCATGCGAGGAGTGCTGCAGAGCTTGAACGAGAACGCCGGCGCGATTCAGGCCATCGCCACGGCGGCCCTGCTGCTGATCACGGGTTGGTACGCGCGCTTGACGTATCGACTGGTGAAGGTCCAAGAGGCTGTGCAGCGCGAGCGCACGGCCGAGCTGCGGAGTGTGGTACTCACAATTCGTCAGGGGCTGCTGCAACTCCCTACCGACCCAGCGACCGCCGCAGCCAAGATGCGTGACGCGGCCATGTGGGATGACGACGACCTGCCAACCTTGCGCGCGTTGGCCTCGTGGTTCAGCTCGGATGCTGGCGACCACGCGGCTCGCGCGCTGGCGCCGTTGCGTTGGCTCGGTACACAGGCCCGCGAAGCGAAGCGTGCTGGCTTCAACTGGGAGAAATTCCCCTGGAACAAGTACCGCGAGGAACTCGCCATCGCGCAATATCACGTCGTCGCGCTCTGGGGCGCGGTGACTGCGGAGCGCGTTACGTAGAACTGCCCTCGTCAATTCGTGTGCGGATTATGCAGCGTGCGGATTATGCTGCGTGGCCTGCAAGAATTGCCCGCCTGCCCCCGATTCATTGCGGTCCTTTGGCCCTGGAGACCAGGGAGCACTTAGGACACAAACGGCCCCAGACCTAGGCGGGATTATCTTGCAAGGCAGGTCGGGTTGGAAGAGTCCGAAAACTACGTATACTATGAGTTAGGCCGCCACCACACATGACGACACCGAACGCATCCAGTGGCGCCCTCATTGGTGCCGTCTGCGGACTGGTTCTGGCCGCTGGGCTCGGAGCTTTCGCGCTGCGCGATGGCGAAGCGACGGAACTAGCAACGATGCTCGGCGCGGTGCTTGGTGTGCCGGTGAGTCTTGTCGGGCCGCTGATCGGATCTCACGCGTGGCCGGTGTGGCTCGTATTGTTGGCGGTTCCGCTTAACGGTGCCTTGATCGGTGCGATCGTAGGTGCTGGCGCGCACGTGGTCGGTTGGCATAGCCGCGCGGTATTCGTGGCGATTCCGCTTTTGTGGGTGGGCCTTTTCTTCCTCACCGCCTGGTGGGCCCGCACACATTAGCCTTCGGCAGTGGCGGCCTAACAAGCGCTTGAAGCTGGCGGCGCGCGTAGAATATTGTATGACTGCTTCTTCGCCAGCGCGCCGCAGCTTAAGCGCACCCCGTTAGGCACATCGCGTCACAATGCGCCCGATCAGCCTGCCCGTACTGGTCATCCTGCTTTTCGCGTGCTCGCCTGAGCAGGGAGAGCCAGGATCCCAATCGTCAAGCTCAGAGAAATCCGCTTCCGCCCAACAGATGCCTGGCACCGTCGAAGCGCCCCGAAAGAGCGTCGACGTCTCCGGATACTACCTACTCGCGGGGGACATTCCGTTGTGGTGTTCGGACATCGACGTCGTGGAGCTATCGAACGTCGAGACGGTTCCGGACTCGTCTGCAGCCGTCGGCTTCCATCTTCGTGCCGTACCCTTGTGGGGGGTGATAGCACTCAAGGCCGACTCCGGTCAGCTGCGTACAGACTTTAGGTTGGTGAATGTACGCCTCGAAGAGGCGCGTCTGACATTCGGTACGCGGGAAGTTAACTCCATCAGCTACGACTTTGCGGGACAGTTCCTACGTCTCGGCGATTTTGTAGAAGACTGGCGTCCTAACGAGATCATCCTCAGGGGTCATTTCCGGAAGCTGAAGGCGGGTACGGTCCTCGGTGAGGCGGACGTCGCGTTTATCTATTCCCCGGGCGACTAAAGGCTCGTGTGACGCGAGTGCCTAACATGCGCCTGAGGCTGGCGGGCCTATCGCTCTTAACGGAATCAGAGTTTTGTGCGCTGGCGCGCACGAACTATCGTTCAACAGCGAGGCGCCCTGCGGGCACGCCGCCCGCAGCTTAAGCGCGAATCCGTTAGGCGGCAGCGTGTTGCATCGCCGCCGCACCCCCCCTTTGCCACCATCGCTCCCTTCGCTCTTCCCGCCCCCGACTCGGGCGAGTGACACGGTTTGAGATTCAGAGGTCCTAAGAAGTGATGCGCAGTTCGCTACTCCTGTTCGCCCTTGTGCTCTCCAGCCCCTCGGCGATCGCGGTCGCACAGGATTACGCACCGCGTCACGGGTTCTGGATGGGCGGCGGCCTCGGGTTCGGTCCCGCCCGCTTCGCGTGCGACTCGTGCGACTACCGTCGCGCAACAGCGAATAACAGCTCGCAGCTCGGCGGCTGGAACATCTCGTTGGGCCTGGGGGGAACCCCGAGTCCACGTCTCCGCGTCGGCGCAGAATATCGCGGCTGGTTACATGGTCTCAAGGATAGCCTGCCCGAGATCGAGTTCATCAGTCTCCTTGTCGCGATGTACGCCCGCGACCACGGGGGCCCCTTCCTTGAACTGGGAGGCGGATTCTCAGATTACTCCCTGGTGCAGGGGACCGGCGACCCCATCGAGCCCGTCGCCAAGACCGCCCGTTCGTTCGTGAGCGGCCACGGATTCGGTTGCACGCTCGGCGTCGGCTGGGAATTCCAATCCGAGTTCACATCCCGGATCACTTACTCCCTGGGCAGGGAGGACACGCTTGACGCGCGTGGCGGCACAATCGCAAAGGGTTGGACGCACAACCTGCTGCTGTTCGAGGTGGGCTTTCGCGGGGCATTATGACGCCATCGGCGGGATGATGAACCAGCTGACGCGCTTCGTCGTACTCGTCGCCCTCGGTTGCAAGTCCTCTACCGGGCCAGCAGGGTTCACGCTGCACGCTGAGGTGGTGAACAAGACTACTATTCCGAATTACTGGGTAAACACGCCCTTTCAATGGTCATACCTCGACGCGCACGACGTCATCCTTGACCATGGAACAATAGCGATCCTGAGTGACTCGGCGTGCATCACCCCGCCTGTCGCTCCACCCACGACGACTCGGGTAGAGTTTTATGTTCCCAACTATCCCAACTTCTTCGCACCGACGCAGGCGGATTGGTCGGTCACGGTGACACCCGTCAACTTCGGGACGATCAATTGGGCACCGGGACTGGCGCACCCATGCCGTGGGAACATGCCCCCGCCCGTCGGGACACTGCCTCAAACCTATGCCCTCGTCAGCAGCGGAGGTTATCACACGTGCGGGTTGACGCCTGACGGCGTGGCGTATTGTTGGGGCGACAACACCGTCTGGCAGTTGGGGACTGGGGGCGACAAGAGCACTAGAAGTGCGCCAACTGCGGTAGCCGGCGGTCTTCACTTTGCCAGTCTCGGGGCGGGAGGCTTTCAAACGTGCGCGCTCACCGCAGCCGGAGCCGCGTATTGCTGGGGCGGAGGTCGTGACTCGGTCCCCAGCGCGGTGGCGGGAGGGCTCACGTTCGTGCAGTTGGCCGCCGGCGGCACCAGTCATCAGTGCGCGGTGACCGCGGGCGGTGCCGCCTACTGTTGGGGGTACAACCACCAGGGACAGCTGGGCGCCGGCGACACCACAACATCGGCAACGCCCGTAGCTGTCACAGGGGGGATCACATTCGCGAGTCTTACGACCGGTGGATCTCACAGTTGCGGCCTGACGGCGGCAGGTGCCGCGTACTGCTGGGGGTTCAACAATTCCGGTCAGCTCGGTGACAGCACGACGACCGACCGCTGGAGCCCCGTCGCCGTGAAGGGGGGCTTCAGTTTTGCCAGCGTTGTCGCAAGCGGGCTCAGCACGTGCGCCCTTACGTCGAATGGAGCCACCTATTGCTGGGGAGGCGCCAACGGCTTCCCAGCAACCCCCGTCCTCTTCAACGACACCATTGCCTTTGCCAGTCTTGGCAAGAGCGTTGGAGACCACATCTGCGCTGTCACCAGCAGCGGGACGGGATATTGCTGGGGGAACGATGTGTTCGGCCAACTCGGCGATGGCATGAGCGGCTCCGTTTCCACCTCACCCGTCCCGATCGCAGGCGCCCTGAGCTTCCTCGATGTGAATGGTGGCAGTGATCACAGTTGTGGGGTGACCACTGCGCACGTCGCGTATTGTTGGGGTTATAACGGCAACGGCCAGGTTGGTGTAGGGTCCACCGGGGGAACGGATCCCACGCCGGTGCCCGTGATTACGCAAGTTCCGTAAGGGCGTCCCGGTTCGAATGGTGCTGATCGCGGCGGCACTCTAGACCCCGAGAATGATCTCTCTTCCTAGCATTTGCCCCGCATTACCGCTCCAGCGATACTTGATTGACATGACCGATCGACGCTACAACGACAAGGAGATGGCGGCGATCTTCCGTGCCGCCACGGAAGGCTTGCAAAGCCCCCAGCGGGAAGTGCCCACTGAGGAGGGCCTGACGCTCACCGAGCTGCAGGCCATCGGCCGTGAGGTCGGGATCTCCCCGGACGCGGTGGCGCAGGCCGCCCAAGCGCTTGATATCCGGCAAGGGGCTCGAGCGGGGACGTTCTTGGGACTTCCGATCGGTGTAGCCCGCACGGTCAACCTCAATCGCCGGCTCACCGATCAAGAGTGGGAGCACCTGGTCGTCCAGTTGCGCGACGTCTTCAACGCTCGCGGCACCACCCGCTCGGACGGGTCACTGCGGCAGTGGACCAACGGGAACCTGCAGGTTCTCCTCGAGCCGACCGCAACCGGCCACCGGCTGCGGTTCAGGACGCTGCACGGCGCGGCGCGCGCGTCCATTGGAGCCGGGTTGGCCGCTCTGGGCGTGACGGCGACGGTCGCGATTGCGAGCGCCGTGGGCGGCCACCTGGGCGACGGCATGCCGGGAATCGTGTTCCTCCTCGCTGCCGGTGTCGCAATGATTCTCAACGGCGCGCTTCGGCTACCGGGGTGGGCGCGGGTGCGCGGGCGGCAGATGGACGCTCTTGCCGCACAGATCGCCAGTTCGACGGCTCAGCCGCGGGATGGTAGCGCCGCGTAGCAGTTGCCGATCGGTTTCTCGGGCTAACGATCCGTGTTGACGGCGCCCGGCTCTAGCCCAGCCTGTCGGCAAGTGCGCGTACTCTCGGCTCAGTTCGCTCTCGTGATCCTCGCGGGCGCACTGAGCACGAAAGCTTCCACGCAAACGCGGGCTGAAGGTGACTCTGCGAATCCGTTGCGCCGCTGTGGCGTGACGCGCGAAACCGGAGAATCAGCAAATCAGTATGCAGTCCGCTGCGCGGAACGCTTCGTCACCCAACAGGGTTATTCGACCCTGCCCGGCATCGCTGACACGACCGATATCGTACCTGAGAGCATCGAACGGGGCCCGTCCATAAGTGAGTGGCTTGCACTCCGCCGCGGCATGCTCAGCCCGGAGGCTGCGGGCGTTTGCGTCGACCGGAATGGGGCTGGATTCACGGTCGTCTTCCGCTCCACCAGAAGTCGAAGCGCGCGTGCTGTAACGCTGGACGCGGCATTTGGGTCGCTTCGAATGCAGCACAAGGACTTTCGGTTCGAGGCGGTTGAAAAGGGGCAGTACGGGTGCCGACCGCTACGTCCGCCAGAGTCACCGTGACGAGGCACTGGGGCGAGGCCGGCGCTACGGGGCATACCCGATGACTTCGACCCCCGCTCCTCGCGCAATGTCCGCCGCTTCGATCACCTCTCCGTATCGCCAGCCCGGCGCCGCTCGGATGAAGAGCAGCTTCTGCGGCCGCGCGGCGTAGATCTGCGCCAGACGTGGTCCCAATTCTGGCTTGGCGACTTCCGCGCCATTGAGGACGTAGGAGTGGTCAGCTCGGAGCTGCAGCACGATCTGGGGTAGCGGCTGGCCGCTCGGACCGCGCTCAGCTGGTACGTTCACCGGCACGAGGAATCGCTTCTGGGGCAGCAGCATAAAGATGACCAGCAGCACCAGCATCACGTCAATCATCGGTGTGACATTGATGTCCGACGTAAGGCCTAGCTCCAGGTCCGCCATAACAGCCTCCAGTAGATGACCTGCGGGTATGTTAGGGCGGGTACGTGGCCACTTCCTTGCGCGTGCGTTGCAGACCAATTACAAGCGAGTGAGTCTTACGGGCCACCCAGGATGACAGAGCCAAGGGGCTGGATTCGCTTCACGATTTCGTCAACGCTGGCGGCGCGGGTAGATTAGGGAAGAGTCGTCCTTAGAACCCGGCCGAGGAGGGCCACGTGGAACCTCTCGTGTTTCTTACCGCCCTCTTGATATTCGTGGGAATCCCCGCCGTCACGGTTCTCAAGCTCGCCCGTCTGCGTGCCGCCCGTCCGCAATCACCGTCGCCCGACGTCACCGCGCGGCTCGAAGAAGTTGAACGGAGTATGCAGGACCTCCGACAGGAGCTGGCCGAAACCCAGGAGCGGCTCGATTTTACCGAGCGGTTACTCAGCAAGGCGCGGGAAGAGCGGCGGATTGGCAGCTAGAGACAACCATGCGGAAAGCAATCGCCATCTTCCCTGCCCTGACCATGCAGCTCGCCGCTCAGCAGGCGGGCTACCGGTTTCCTCCGAACGACACCCTGAAATACCATGAGATCACGGAGAGTCGCATCGCATTGCGCCCGCTACGCGGACCCGTAACGCTCACGGCGCGGCATGATGCCAGGATCGCCCTCGCGAGCGACCGCGGGGACACGCTGACGGCATGGTACGAAGACCTGACGCTATCGAGCGCCGGCCCTCAAGGGGAATGGCGACCCGCGACGAGCTCGGCCTTGCACCTTCCGTTCCGCCTCGTTCTCACACGGGCAGGCCGGGTGACTACCCTGTCAGCGCCCTCGTTTCCGCCGGAAATTGCGTCACACACCGACCTGACCCGACAGTTCGAGGATCTCTTCATCTCGCTCCCACCGTCGGCACTTCGTCCGTTGGCGACCTGGGCGGATACGGTGGAAATCTCCACAACCGGGAGTCCTCAGGACACATATCAGTCCCGGCATGTTCGGCGCTACCGCGCGCTCCGCGATACCGTCCTCGCGGGCGGTGTTGCGGCGCTGGTGGTCGCGTTCGAGCAGGACATCTCCGTCCGTTCGAGCAGCCCGATGAAAAACGCCGCTGTAACCATTCACACTCGCCTGGACGGGCGCGAGGAAGGAACCGCGGTGTTCGCGCCGGCGGCGGCGCGTTTGCTGTCGCGCGTTCGGCGTGGACACCTGGACGGTGCACAGGTGCTCAAGGGTGAAGGCCGCGAAATGACCGTGCCGATGGTCTACGACTACACGAGTAGCCTCGTCGGGCTTCCGTGACTCGTGGCGCGCGATCCGTTAGCGCGTTCGCCCCTGGACCTTCATGAGCACGGAACCGACATCTGCGGCCGCAGCTCCCATCAATCCCCGGGTCCGTCGTCGGTGGCGGTGGCGCCGCTGGGTGGCCTTGGCAACCGTCGCTGCGGCCGTGTACGCCGCGGGCTTCTACCCTCGCGGCACGTGGCGTGCAGTCGGCCCGGACGAGTATCTGGAGGTCTTCGGCGCCCAGCGCATCACCAAGTGGGAGAGTGACCGCGGACGCGCTCGATTCCTTCAGGTGAGTTTCGCGTCTCACATGACTAGCTTCACCGACACGGCCACGATGTGGCGCGAGTCCCGACTGCTCCTTCCCTTGGCGGAGTCTCTCGCCGCAGGCACTGGTGACTCGATCATTGAAGTGGATCACGTCCGCTATCCCCTGTCCCGCATGCTCCCTGTTCGGATCGATGTGTGGACCTATTATCATCGCGATCGCTCAGGCCGCTGGAAACCGTCCACCAGCTTGTGGCACTAGGTCCCGAATGGCGAACCATCCGGCATCGTCAAATACAGGTGGGCGGCGACGCGGGCACGAATGTGTAAGGAGGATCCATGTTGCGTATCGCGGTCGCAGGTGCCTGCTTGTGCTTCCTGCTCCCACGGCTCAGCCGCCAAGCGAGCTCGCTCATCGAGCACGACACTGCTGTCGCGATACAGGAACCGGGCCCGCACGGCGGCGGCGGCGCCACGACCGCGTACTCCTTCTTCGTGCGGGCGACTGACCTTCAGCTGGTCTTTCGCAAACGCGCACTCCACCCTGGCGCCGCGATCGGGTATCACCGCCAGGATCAGGACGAGATCTACTACATCCTGAGCGGCACTGGTGAGCTCACCCTGAACGGCCAACGGTCCGTCGTTGGCCCCGGTACGGCCATCCTCACTCGGCCCGGCAGCTCGCACGGCTTGCGCCAGGTTGGTGCTGACGACTTGGTCATGATCGTTACCTATCAGCAATCGAGCAGCGCGCGGGGGCGCTGACCAGCGCTTGCAGTCGGTGCGCGGGGTGGCGTATCTAGATTCCCTCAGGCACGTCGGAGCCTCGGCATGAACGAGCACGTCACTCTCGTCCACCCGGACGCGCGCGACCGAGCAGGCGATGGGAACCGATTTGGACGGGCGCGCCGACATTTATGCGACCGGTTGTCTCGGCTACTGGCTCCTCACCGGGCAATTCGTGTTCACCGCCGAGACTCCCATGGGGCTGCTGGTGCAGCACGCCCAGACGCCACCGGTGCCTCCTTCAGCCCGGACCGAACGGCCGATTCCCGCCGCACTCGATGACCTCGTGCTAGCGTGTTTGGCCAAGGACCCCGCGCAGCAATGGTGGAGGGACCATGAGCTCAGCTAGCCTGGTGCATCAGCCTTTGCCTTCACCACCCTGCGGACTGGGTGCCCGAACCAGGGGTGTCGCTGGTCCCGCGGCAGGTGCGCAGTCACCGCCGCACCGTACATCTCTTCCAAGGTCTCCACGACGTCGCCCATGGTCCCGTCCGGCGCGACCCATCCGCCGTTGATGTCCGGGAAGTCGAGCTTACAGTTGTCGCACTTCTTCCCGCTCGCGAAGCGGATGGGGCACCAGAAACTCTCGACGTTGCGCAGGATTTCGGCGCCGAGGGCGTACACGCCGGTCATCCAGTCACAGTACAGGCACCAGATCAGGTCGTGTCCTACCAGGCCGTGGAACTTCTGGCGGCTGACGTTCACCCAGTCGGCGTGGCGGTAGCGCGGCAGGCCGACGAGCAGCGTGAGCATGGGCTGGATCGTGAGCTCCGCCGTGCGGATCAGGATGAAGATGGGGAGGGCGGCGGCGGTCACCCAGAGGGCAATGTGGTTATTGAATCGGCCGACGGTGCGGTTGAGGAACGTGACGATGCGCGGCCCCTGCACGGTTTTGCGGTGGGCGAATTCGTGGGCGAACATCCAGACCAGCATCCCCAGCACCTGCCCGATGATCGCTCCCACCACGCCGCGCCAGCCGAAGACGATGCCCAGGGCGGTGGGCGGGATCCAGGTGAAGAGCGAGACGACCAGGTCCAGCCCCGGGGCGCGGCACAGCCATGCGCTGAGTGCGGTCCCGGCGCCGAGTCGGGGGATCAGGTGGAGGAGACCCGCGAAACTGGCGACGCCGACCATGGTCGCCGCCGCGACGAACAGCAGGGCGTTTGTTATCATACGAACTCCGATCGGCACCGCCAAGTGAGAGAGCCGTTCAGGGAGAGCTAATCTACTAATGCAGGTTCGCATTCGCGTCGCGGCTCCCCTGCTCTTCACGCTCCTTGTATTCGCGTCTCTACGAGCGCTGGACCACATGGACCAACCCCTGGCGCTGCTCCTGATCGTCCCTGGCTACATCGTGCAGGCATGGCTGTTCGAGACGCACCGGGCGCTGGGCGGCGTGGGGTACACGGTCACGATGGTTGGCGTTTCCGCGCTCGCGTGGACCCTGATCGTCTTGGGTTTGTGGGCTCTGGCGGCCAAGCTCGTACGTCGCCTGTCCCACAAACGACGCTTAACTTAGGGAACCGAGGAGGGATCACGGCTTGCTGTCTCGCTTCGTCAAGGTGGCCGGGCCGCCTAACGTGATGAGTTCCTTCGTTGTGTTCTTGGCCTTGAGGACCGTCACCCCTGCGGTCGCTCAGGAAGCCGTGTTGATTGCCGCGGCGCAGCGGGTCTCGGCGGCCTCACTCGATTCGACCCAGCCGAAGGTCCCGTTCGAGAGGTGGTTGGCGCAGGTCAGTCGCGTCCCAAGGTCCGC
>Ga0075424_100006064_pt1 | contig 11618 bp, 9 predicted proteins | sample SoiMethybrSBSTD3_FD_75301 | JGI IMG/M metagenome (GOLD analysis project Ga0075424, IMG submission 75301) | Bulk soil microbial communities from a Populus tree surrounding site in Tennessee, USA - Soil MetaG P. TD hybrid SBSTD3 | ecosystem: Environmental > Terrestrial > Soil > Tree plantation...
GAGTAGCTTGCCGCTTGCAAGGCCCGCAACCGCGGCCGCGTAGAGCGCCTCATCCCCGCGCGCGATCGCAACCGCAACGAGCGCGATGTCGGGGTGAGCGAGAAAGGGACGTAAGGCATGCGCCAGGACCGGGACGCCGCCGACGGCAGCGTATTGCTTGGGCCGTGACCCACGGGCCCGCGTGCCACGCCCGGCGGCGACGATCAGCGCAGCGGTCTTCAAGCGCGAGACCCCTCAAAAAAAACGCTCAACCCTTGCCTTAACCGGACGCACCAGGCAGCAGCAACCCGCAAAGTGCGTCGCATAGGTGCGGCACTGCTCTTGCGAACCCAGGGGTCGCGCGCTACCCTGCCTAAGGTAACAGCAATGATGTAAATTGCCTAATTCATGAGCAAATGCGCAACTTTTGCCGTCCCGCGGGACATACGGGCGCCGCTTCGCATTGGGCGCCACGCGTTGCCACGCCGTGTCTTCCTGGCCCCCATGTCGGGTGTGACAGATCTGCCCTTTCGCCGTATCGCCCACGCGCTGGGCGCTGGGCTCGTCACAACCGAGATGGTGGCCAGCGAACATCTCGTCTGCCAACGCCACGGGGCGCGCGAGCGGGCAGTTGGCCGGAATCTTGCTCCCTTCGTCGTTCAGCTGGCGGGCTGCGAGGCGCGCTGGATGGCGGAAGGGGCGCGCATGGCCGAACAATTGGGCGCCGACATCATCGACATTAACATGGGCTGCCCGGCGCGCGAGGTCACCGGCAAGCAGGCGGGCTCGGCATTGATGCGCGATCTTGAGCACGCGAGCGAGCTCATCGCGGCAGTTGTCGGCGCGGTGGGCGTGCCCGTCACCCTCAAAATGCGCATGGGTTGGGACGCCACCAGTTGCAACGCGCCGGAATTGGCGCACCGGGCCGAGGCTGCCGGCGTGGCCCTGATCAGCGTGCATGCGCGCACGCGCTGCCAATTCTTCAAGGGAACTCCCGATTGGGCCTTCGTAGCCCGCGTCAAGCGTGCCGTGCGGGTGCCCGTGGCGATCAACGGCGACATCGTCGACTGCGCCTCTGCCCGGGCAGCGCTCGAGATTTCCGGTGCCGACGCCGTGATGGTTGGCCGCGGCGCCTATGGCGCGCCATGGATGCCGGCGCGCATTGACGCCGCCTTGGCAAGCGGGTGCGATCCCGGGCCCCCGTCGCTGTGGACGCAGGCAGCCATCGCCCGGCAGCACGTGGAGGACATGCTGACCCAGTATGGCGCGCGTCACGGCCTCAACATCGCGCGCAAACACATCGGCTGGTATCTGGCGAGCACCGGCCGTCCCGCCGACATCGTCAGGGCTTGGCGCAAGCGGCTTTGCACCGCGGATGACCCCGGCAAGGTGCTGAAGGGCTTGGCTTGGTTCTACCAGGAAGCCGCGGAGATGGCCGCATGAACGAGGCGGCACGCGACACCCGGGGCGCCCCGAGCCAGCGGCGGCACATCGAGCACGATTTGTTGCTGGCCGCCCTGCCGCATCCGGTCCTGGTGCTGGGCGAGGACGACCGCGTGCTCTACGCCAATCTTGCCGCCGAAACCTTCTTTTCGCTCAGCCACGGCATGCTGAAGCGCCAGAAGCTGCCCGACATCATCGCCTTCGCCAGTCCGCTCGGCGCGCTCGTGCGGCAGGTGCGCAAATCGGGCGCGACGGTGAATGAATACGGCGTGGAGGTCGACCTGCCGCGGAGCGGGACGCACCGGCTGGTCGACGTGTTCGCCGGCGCGATCCCCGAGCAGCCTGGCCTCATCGTGCTGATGCTGCAGCAGCGCTCGATGGCGCAAATGATCGAGCGGCAGCTTACCCATCGCGCCGCTGCGCGCTCTGTCTCGGGGATGGCCGCGGTGCTGGCGCATGAAATCAAGAACCCGCTGTCGGGCATTCGTGGCGCCGCACAGCTGTTGGAGCCGGGCCTTAAGGATGAGGACCGCGCGCTGAGCCAGCTTATCTGCACCGAGACGGATCGGATCCGCGATCTTGTCGACCGCATGGAGGTGTTCGGCGACGAACGGCCCCTGGCAACCGAGCCGGTCAACATCCATTCCGTGCTCGACCACGTGAAGCGCCTGGCCGAGACCGGGTTCGCGGACGGCACCAAGATCCAGGTCGATTACGACCCGTCGTTGCCGCCCTTGTCCGGCAACCGTGACAAGCTCATCCAGGCGTTCCTCAACCTGGTCAAGAATGCGGCCGAGGCCATTGCCGAGATGCGTGAGCCTGGCGGGCGCATCATGCTGCGCACCGCGTTCCGGCCGGGCGTCCGCCTCGCCGTGCCGGGCACGGGCGCGCGCGTCAGTCTGCCACTGATGATCGAGGTGGAGGACAACGGACCGGGCGTCCCCGACGAGCTCAAACCGCATCTGTTCGACCCATTCGTGACGACCAAGCGCAAGGGCACTGGCCTCGGCCTGGCGCTGGTTGCCAAGATCATCGGTGATCACGGCGGCATCATCGAATGCGAGTCGGTGACCAAGCGGACCCTATTCCGCGTGCTGCTCCCTCTCCAGGACAATAAGCAAAAGCGCGAGAAGTAAGACAGCCAAGAAAGACCGTGAAGAAAGTCAGCAAAGAGCAGGAAAGAGCCAGGTGAGCATCATGGCCGGTGGAACCATACTGATCGCGGATGACGACAGCGCCATTCGCACCGTGCTCAACCAGGCGTTCGCACGCGCCGGTTACGCGCCACGCGCAACCGGCAACGCGGCGACGCTGTGGCGTTGGGTGGCGCAGGGCGAGGGCGATGTTGTCATCACCGATGTGGTGATGCCCGATGAAAACGCCTTCGATTTGATCCCGCGCATCAAGAAGCTGCGGCCGGAGTTGCCCATTATCGTCATGAGTGCACAAAATACCCTGATGACGGCGCTCACGGCGGCCGAGAAGGGCGCCTTCGAGTATTTGCCCAAGCCATTCGACCTGAGCCAGATCGTATCGATCGTCGGTCGTGCCTTGGCCGAACCTGGACGGCGCAAGGAGCGTGGCGCTCAGGAGAGCGCGATCGAGGAGCTGCCGCTCATCGGCCGCTCGCCCGCCATGCAGGAGATCTACCGTGTGCTGGCGCGACTGACACGCACGGACTTGACCGTGATGATCACCGGCGAGTCCGGTACCGGTAAAGAGCTGGTCGCGCGGGTGCTGCACGACTATGCCAAACGCCGCAACGGCCCGTTCGTGGCCATCAACATGGCCGCGATCCCGCGCGAGCTGATCGAGAGCGAGCTCTTTGGCCACGAGAAGGGCGCGTTCACCGGGGCTCAGGCACGCACCGAAGGGCGCTTCCAGCAGGCCGAAGGCGGCACGCTGTTCCTCGACGAGATCGGCGACATGCCAATGGAGGCGCAGACGCGTCTGCTGCGCGTGCTGCAGGAGGGCGAGTATACGACGGTTGGCGGGCGCACGCCGATCAAAACCGATGTGCGCATCATCGCCGCGACCCACCGGGAGCTTAAGACGCAGATCCAGCAGGGCCTATTCCGCGAGGATCTCTACTACCGGCTCAACGTCGTGCCGCTCAGAATCCCACCGCTCAGGGAACGTCTGGAGGATATCGGCGACCTGGTGCGCCACTTCCTGCGCCAAGCAGCAAAGGCCGGTCTCGGCCACAAGTCGATCGAGACGGCGGCCATCGAACGGCTCAAGCATTATCACTGGCCCGGCAACGTTCGCGAACTGGAGAACATGGTGCGCCGGCTCGCCGCGCTGCATCCTGAAGACACGCTGAGGGACGACATCGTCGAGGCAGAGCTGGCGCAGGCCATCCCCCCACCCGCAGCTGACGGCGGCAAGACCCCCAAGGATCTTTCCGAACAGATCGAGCGCTACCTGGCCTCGCACTTCGCCAGCTACGGGCGCGAATTGCCGCCGCCGGGGCTCTACGACCGCATTCTGCAGCACGTTGAGCGGCCCCTGCTGATGGCAGCCCTGGCCGCCACGCGCGGCAACCAAATCCGGGCTGCGGCGCTGCTCGGGCTCAACCGCAACACGCTGCGCAAGAAAATCCGCGATCTCGACATCCAGGTGTTCCGCACGCCGGCGGTGTGATCGCCCCGCCGGGCAAGCACCCACAAGAGGCCGAAAGTGCCACGGCACTGCCGGGATGCGCTGGGCAGCCCAACGCGGCCGAGGCTTGCGTGCACCAACTATCCTTTGAGGCAGCCCGTGCGATAGGCTCAGCCCCGCAGCAATGGCCTGGCACACACGCCAGAAGCGCCCTATCAAAGCGGCGCGAGCCCGGGGAGAGCATCAGTGGCATCGGTCGCTTTGCGCGGACTGACGAAGCGCTACGGTACCCAGACGGTTCTGGACAACATCTCGCTCGATGTGGAGAGCGGCAAGCTTGTCTGCCTGCTGGGGCCGTCGGGCTGCGGCAAGACGACCGCGCTGCGGCTTGTGGCTGGCTTCCTCGAGCCGACGGCGGGCGAGATCGCGTTGGGGGACCGCATCGTCTCAAGCCCCAGGCGAACACTGCCGCCCGAGCAACGCAACGTGTCCATGGTGTTCCAGAGTTACGCTCTGTGGCCGCACATGACGGTGGCGCAGAACGTCGCCTATGGTCTCGAGCTGCGCAAGCTGCGGCGCGCGGACATTGCCAAGAAAGTGGCGGCCATCCTCGCCACCACGCAGCTGACGCCAGTGGCCCAACGCTATCCTGCCGAACTGTCGGGTGGTCAGCAGCAGCGCGTATCCCTCGCCCGCGCGCTGATCGTGGAGCCCGACACCCTATTGCTCGACGAGCCTCTTTCCAACCTTGATGCAAACTTGCGCGAGGAAATGCGCTTCGAGGTGCGCCGCCTGCACGATGCTTACCGCTACACCACGATCTACGTCACCCACGACCAAAGCGAAGCCATGACAACGGCCGACCTGATCGCGGTCATGAATGCGGGACGGATCGAACAGTTGGGCACGCCGCAAGAGGTGTACGATGCGCCGCGGTCGGAGTTCGTCGCTCGCTTCCTGGGGGGCAGTAATATTATCCGCGGAAAGGCACTCGATGCCGATCACATTGCGTTTGCCGGCGCCAGCATCAAATGTCGCGGTGGACCACTTGGGCCCGGCACGGACGCTGCCCTATCCATTCGCCCGCACGAGGTCGCCCTTTACGCCATGGATCCGCCGCAGGCCGCAGGCAATGTCGTGGAGGCCATAGTGGTGCGCAACGTGTTTCTGGGCAGCGCCCGCGACTATGTCGTCGCCGTCATTGACGGCACGCAGCTGCGCATCTCCGCGCCGCCGGAGCTGAACCTCGCTCCCGGCCGAACGGTCTGGGCGGTGCTGCCCGCGCAACGTTGTCGCGCACTGCTGGGATGAGGTTGCGCGGGGCCACGCCTGACCGCACGAAACCCGATTGCCAGACCCAAAAGATCGCGGGTTCCCCCGTCGGGCCGACATCGCAAGGCCTGCCCCGCCTGCGTCGCAGGGTGGCTCGGCTTGCGCTGCTGCGCGCGTCCCGGCAACCTGGCACACAGAGGATTGCGAAGCCTGCAGCATTGCATGACCGACTGTCGATGCGGGGAAGCCTGCGCGGTGGTGGCTCGCCGGTGGCCTTGGCAAGGCCGCTGCCGCAATGCCGGCAGCCGCGCACTGCCAGCTGAGGGTCTTTGCCGAAGTGCCATGGAGGAAATCGGAACATGTCCGGGCGAAGCATTGGCCGCCGCCACCTACTTTCGGGTCTCACCGCCGCACCGTTCTGCCTCTCGCTCGTGGATTGGCGCGCATGGGCTGCCTCACCCCCGCCCACACAAGTCACCACAGAGCTCATCGAAACGGCAAAGAAGGAGGGCAAAGTCATCTGGTACACGGCGGTCGATCTGCCCGTGGCAGAGCGCATCGCCAAGGCCTTCGAGGCCAAATACCCCGGAATTGCCATGCGCGTGGAGCGCTCGGGTGGCGAGCGCATCTACCAGCGCATCGGCCAGGAGTACGCGAGCAACATCCACGCCGTGGACGTGGTCAATAGCTCCGATGCGGCGCATTTCATTGCCTGGAAGCGCGAGGGCATCTTGGCGCCCTACGTGCCTGAGGACGTGGCACTGCACTACTCCCCCGAGCATCGGGATGCAGACGGCCTTTACGCGAGCTGGCGCGTCTGGCTCAGCGTCATCGGCTACAACATCAAGCTCGTGAGCCCTGCGGAGGCCCCAAAAAGCTTCGCTGATCTGCTTGACCCGAAGTGGATGGGCAAGATCGTTAAGGCGCATCCGGGCTATAGCGGCACCATCATGACCGCGACCTTCCAGATGGCGCGCGAGATCGGCTGGGACTACTTCGAGAAGCTGTCGCGCCAGAAGGTCATGCAGGTACAGTCATCTGCCGACCCGCCCAAGAAGCTGGCGCTCGGCGAGCGCGCCATCATGGCCGACGGCAACGAGTACAACCTGATCCAGCTCAAGGAGAAGGGCGAGCCCGTAGAGATCGTCTATCCAGCGGAAGGCGCGCCCCTGATCGTCGGTCCCTCGGGAGTGCTGAAGGACGCACCCAACCCGAATGCCGCACGGCTCCTGCAGAGTTTCATGTTCTCCCCGCAGTGCCAGCAGCTGATGGTGGACTATGGCGGCCTTCGCTCGGTTCACGCCCTCGTGAAGGACAAACCCGGTCGCAAACCACTCGCCCAAATCAAGCTCATGAAGGACGATCCTGCCGCCGTGGAACAACAGGCCGAGGAAATCAAGGCGCGCTACACCAAGTACTTCAAGGTATGATCATTCCGCGGCGTGCCGGCAGGCGCTGAGCCAGCCATCGAGGTCGGCCAGAGCGCGGGCGGAGAGCGCGCGCTTGCGCGCGAGGCCGCGTTCCTTGCCCTTGATGCGTCGGCCGTGCACCTCGTGTGCGAGGACCTCGAGCAGCGGGAACAGACCGAAGTTGACGTTCATGGGCTGGAAAGAGCGGCTGGCGCCCTCGGCGTCGGCGCAGAGGTGGCCGCCGGTGATGTGAGTGAGGAGCGCGCCGAAGGCGGTCGTTGCGGGTGGTGGCAGCCAGCGCGTGCCCATGGCTTGCGCCGCTGCGGCGCGCCCCGCCAGCAGGCCGATGGCGGCGCTCTCCACATACCCCTCGCAGCCCGTGATCTGCCCCGCAAACCGCAGTCTGGGCTGCGCGCGCAGACGCAGCTGGGTGTCGAGCAGCTTCGGGCTGTTGATGAAGGTATTGCGATGGAGGCCGCCCAGCCGCGCGAACTCCGCCCGCTCCAGGCCAGGGATGGTGCGGAAGACGCGCACCTGCTCGCCATGCTTGAGCTTGGTCTGGAAGCCCACCATGTTCCAGAGCGTTCCCAGCGCATTGTCCTGGCGCAGCTGCACGACGGCGTGGGGACGTTCGTGCGGCTTCAGCGGGTTGGTGAGGCCGACGGGCTTCATGGGCCCAAACCGCAGCGTCTCACGCCCGCGCTGCGCCATAACCTCGATCGGCAGACAGCCGTCGAAATAGGGCGTCGAGGCCTCCCATTCCCTAAACGAGGTTTTCTCGGCGGTGAGCAGGGAATCGATGAACGCCTCGTACTCGAGGAGCGTCATCGGACAATTGATGTAGTCGGCGCCGGTGCCGGCTGGACCCGCCTTGTCATAGCGCGATTGCCGCCATGTGATGGTCGGGTCGACGGAGTGAAGATGCACGATGGGCGCGATGGCATCGAAGAAGGCAAGCTCCGTCTCACCAGTGAGCCGTTGGATGGCAGTTGCAAGTGCCGGGGAGGTCAGGGGGCCGGTGGCGATGATGACGTTCGTCCAGTCCGGTGGCGGCAGTCCGGCGATCTCCCCGCGTTCGACGCTGACGAGCGGATGTTCCTCGAGACGGCGCGTGATGGTGGCGCAGAAGCCATCCCGATCCACAGCCAGGGCGCCGCCGGCGGGCAGCCTGTGGGCATCGCCTGCGTTCAGGATCAGCGAGCCCGCGCGGCGCATCTCCTCGTGCAACAGGCCCACAGCGTTGGTCTGTGCATCGTCAGAGCGGAACGAATTGGAGCACACGAGTTCAGCAAGGTCCGCCGTCTTGTGCGCCGCGGTCATGCGAATGGGTCGCATCTCGTGCACAACAGCAGACACACCGGCGCAAGCGACCTGCCAAGCGGCTTCGCTGCCGGCAAGACCGCCGCCGATGATGTGGACGGGTTTAGGCATGGTGCGAGGGTAGGAGAAAACGGCCGCTGCCTCAATCAAGGCCCGACCGCACTGAGCAGGCCCGGTCGCGGGACCGACCCAGCATCTACCGCCGGGAAGGCCTCTCGGGGCCAGACGGCCGCCTGTTGTTGGGCGTCCTCGTCGACCGGGGGCGCCAGCACGGGTTGATCCGCCCCCTCATGGGTGCAGGCTTTGCACGATCGTGGGCCATTTCGCCCGTCAATCGGCCGATGTTCCTACCTGGTGTTGCTGAACTGTGCTGGCCTTCCTGGCAAGGCACGGCCCTTGACTACCCCGCGCGCGCCTCGCGCGAGCGCTGGAGAGTGCCTATGGTTCCGGACCCGGCGGGTGCGTCAGAGGCGGGCGCCGACCTCAAGCGGCGCATGCCGGCCGCATGGGATGTCGGCCGCGGACGCGCACGATCTGCCAACCCCGGCGCTCCAGTGTCAGGGAGACCGCGCGGTCGAAGAGGGCGCGATAGGAGGGCGACACCTCGAGACGGAAGGCGTCGTAGTGCGAAGGGACGATGCGGCGGCCGACCTCAACCGGGGAGGGACCAACGAAATCGGCGAGCAGTCGGCCGGTGTCGTCTCTCACGGTCCAATTGGTAGCCATGACGCATAAACTCCACAGGCCAAGCCGCAGTCCTAATCCTCGCCCAGACCACCTGAACCGGGATTGAGCGTACCGGTTATGCGACGTTCAGGGGCCGTGTTGGCCAATGTGCCGCAAACCGCACAAGCGTTCTGTTCCCGGAGATACAGGCGCAAGGATCCCCCGCGGGTGGCGCGCACCTTCCGCGCTGGCCGGCATTCGGGCAACTATGCTGTCAGGAGGACCCGGTCAGATCGCCAAGGCGCAATTTTCCGGGAGAAAGCCATGACCGAAATGCGCCAACACCCCTTCGCACCGGGCCCATTCCCCCGGCCAAGCAATAGGCCGTCGAGAGCCGGTCGCCCTGGGTGGCCACGCTCACCAATTTGCCCGCGATCCCCGCACAGAGAGGACGAAGTGGTTCCGCAGGACCTGGCGCGGCCCAAGAGCCGGCAGTATGTCAACCGGAACCGATTGAGGACCATCCTAATCGCACCCACTCACGCACGGCGGCTCTAGATGATATTGAGACGGCGGTAGCGAGCGTACTGGCGCCGGAGGCACCCATGGTCAGGCTCAAGCTCGATCACTGCGTCATCCATGTCTCGGACTGGACGCGGTCGAACGCGTTCTATCGCGATGTGATGGGCGCCGAGGTCGTACCAAGGGGCAACGGTTGGGTCTATCGTTTTGGCGACTTGCAACTCAACTGTCACGGGCCCGGACTGGATCCGACGCCGGTGGCGCGGCGCCCCGTTGCGCCGGGAAACAGCGATTTGTGTTTCGAGTGGGCCGGACCGATCGCGCAGGCCAAGGCACATCTGGACGCCCATGGCGTTGCGATCGAGCTCGGACCGGTCGAGCGATCAGGTGCACGTGGCGACGGCGTGAGCGTCTACTTCCGCGATCCCGATGGCTCGCTGCTCGAGTTCATCTCCTACATTTAGGTCTCGCGAATCGGCCATGGTCACGAACGTCGGTGTGATTTCGGACACCCACGGCCTTCTGCGCCCCGAGGCCGTCGCCGCCCTCAAGGGATCGCATCTCATCGTCCACGCCGGAGATGTGGGTGGACCCGAGGTGCTCGATCGGCTTGGCGACATTGCCCCGACCCACGCCGTGCGCGGCAATGTCGATACTCAAGCTTGGGCGCGCAAGCTGCCCGCGACGAAGGCCGTTGCCGTAGGACCCCTCCTGCTGTGGGTCCTGCATGATCGTTCCGAGCTCGATCTGGATCCGGCCGCAGCCCAGTTCGCCGCCGTAATCTTCGGCCACTCGCACAAGCCCTCGATCGAGACGAAAGATCGCGTGCTCTATCTCAATCCGGGGAGCGCTGGACCGCGCCGCTTCAGGCTGCCTGTAACGGTGGCGCGGCTGCGCATCGCGGGAACCATCATCGATCCCGAGATCGTCGCTTTGGACGTGTAGGGTCCATAGCCCCAGAACGCGCGCGACCCATCGACCCCCAGGTTCCCCAGCTCGATCGGTGCTCACACCCAAGCCAGGCTCGGTCAGCTCGATCGGACGCTCGCCTTGATCGCCTCGATTGCAGCTTTGGCCTTGGAGCCGTCGGGACCGCCCGCTTGCGCGAAATCGGGGCGGCCGCCGCCGCCCTTGCCACCAAGCGCCTCCGCGCCGATCCTGACGAGCTCGACGGCATTGTTCGCGGGCGTCAGATCGGCGGTGACACCGACCGCGAGATTTGCTTTGCCCTCGGCCGTCACACCGGCAATCACGACCACCCCAGAGCCCACCTGCTTCTTGCCCTCATCGACGAGGCTGCGCAGGTCTCTCGGGTTCAAGCCCTCGACCGTGCGGATGAACATCTTGACGCCGTTGACCGCCGCCTCAACGCTTCCATCAGCTTTGGTCGCGCCGTTACCAGGGCCGCCGAGCGCCAGTTGGCGCTTGGTATCGGCAAGGGTGCGCTCCAGTTGCCTTCGCTCCTCGAGCAAAGCCTTCACCCGCTCGACCACGTCGTCCGGTTTGGTGCGCAGCAAGCCCGCCAGCTCGCGCACGCGCTGGTCCTGATCGCTCAGATGCGCGCGCGCCCCTTCCGCGGTCAACGCTTCGATGCGTCGCACGCCGGCGGCACTGGCACTCTCCGCGGTGATCTTGATGATACCAATGTCGCCGGTCCGCTTGACGTGCGTGCCACCGCACAGCTCCACCGACCAGGCCTTGTTGGCGCGTCCCGGCGGCCCACTTGCGGCGGGTCGCCCGCCTTCGCCCCAACCCATGGAGACAACGCGCACCTCATCACCATACTTCTCGCCGAACAGCGCCCGCGCACCGCTCTCGATGGCATCTTCAAGCGCCATCAGACGCGTCTCGACGGGTGAGTTCTGCAGCACGAAGGCGTTGGCCATCCCCTCCACGGCTTCGACCTCATCCGCGGCCATGGGCTTGGGATGGGAAAAGTCGAAGCGCAGGCGGTCGGGCGCGACGAGGGAGCCCTTCTGTGCCACATGGTCCCCCAACACCTGGCGGAGGGCCTCGTGCAGCAGATGGGTGGCGGAGTGATTGGCACGCGTGGCTGTGCGGTGCGCATGATCCACGACAAGCTCAACGGCGTCGCCGGCTTTGAAGGCACCACTCTCGACATAGCCCAAGTGCACGAAGAGGTCGCCAAGCCGCTTTTGCGTGTCGGTGACGCGGAAGAGGGAATCCTTGGGGCCCTTGATGATCCCCTGGTCACCGACTTGGCCACCGGACTCGCCGTAAAATGGCGTCTGGTTGAGCACCAGCGCCCCTTCCGCACCGGCTTTCAGGGTTGCCACCTCACCGCCATCCCGGACCATGGCGCGGATCTCGCCTTCGGCAGTTTCGGTGTCGTAGCCCAAGAAGTCCGTGGCACCGACGCGCTCCTTAATCTCGTACCAGACCGTC
>Ga0075424_100006066_pt1 | contig 11618 bp, 10 predicted proteins | sample SoiMethybrSBSTD3_FD_75301 | JGI IMG/M metagenome (GOLD analysis project Ga0075424, IMG submission 75301) | Bulk soil microbial communities from a Populus tree surrounding site in Tennessee, USA - Soil MetaG P. TD hybrid SBSTD3 | ecosystem: Environmental > Terrestrial > Soil > Tree plantation...
TGCTGCATTGCTCCTAGATCGCGCCACAATCCAAACGCCTGTTGATGCATACCCTCCGGAATGAGACGGCTTATCGCAAAGCCGGTGGCGGGACTATTCAACGCATTCCCAAAGTCGAAAACACTTGGAAGCACTGCGGAATCGACCGAGGCGACCCATGGCACCTCGGGACGAAGAAGATAATGCGCCCGCCGCGGTTCGTCCCACCAAGCCGTGATGCCTGGCCAGTCGGCAACCCGAAAATCAAAACCTAGGATTTGGTTGACCACGGCGTTAGCGGGGGATCGCCGCCACTGAGATCGACCCAGCCTGGCAGCGGTGGCGGATCGACGGCGTACTTAAGCCCGGTTCCAGTAGGACTTGCACGTTCTTTGGTTCTGATTAACCTGCTTCAGGTTAACATGAGGATCTCCTGTGAGTTGCGAGCTCGAATCAGTCGGGAAGCCTCGTCTACCCGCGCCGCGAGCCTCGCCGGCTCTCATGCCGCATACGCCAAGCGAAAGAATGTCAGGTACGCGCAGGTCGCGGATAGAATCACTGCTCGGAGGTGGCGCCGTGAGCATAGAACGGCGGGAGTTTCTTGCGGCCGGTATCGGCCTCGCGGTCACGTTCCCGAAAGTCGCGCTGGCGCAGAACGCCAGTACCACTCGTTCAGCGAAGACCACCAGGATGTTCAAGTCGCCGGGCTTGTACCCCAACGCGCTTGCCGTGATGACCGACGAACCGGGAGGCTTGTGGATCGGGCAGCAGAAAGTCACTCCTGAAAGCGCACAAACCTATGGACTGCCGTTCGACCCCAACCGCGATGAAGCGGCGTGGCTGGTCGACTGGAACGGCAAGCTTCTCAAGACCGTTACCACCCATTCGCGCAACACGTCCGGGATGGCGTACGGAGGCGGCTGCGTGTGGATGGGGGCCAACGCCGACCCGTACGGCATCTTCCAGGTGAACTTGAACTCGGATCAAGTCAGCCACCGACAGATTCCGCTCAGTATCGACGGCCGCGGCGGTGGTTGCCACGGTGTGAAATGGCACAAAGGCAAGCTCTGGATCGCTGCCCTGCGTCTCGGCGGCATTTTGCGCGTCGATCCCGAAACGTGGGTTCCGGAAGTCCTCATCCGCGTGAGTTCCGACGAAAGGCCTCGCCTTCACGATGTGGCGTTCGACGACGACGACAATATCTGGGTCGTGACCGGCAACAACAGTACGAGCTATACCGAAGGGAAAGCCGGCTTGAACAAGTACGACAGTAGAACCGGCGCGCGCGTGATGACGGTCGCATTCGAACCGGGATCGTGCGACCCGCATGGATTGGTCTGGCACGATCGACGCCTCATCAGCTGCGATGCCGGAATCCATCCTGGATGGAAGGGAATGGAGAGTCCGCACGCTGGCTACATTTTCAGTATCGAGATCCTCTGACCGAGTTTCCCGCGCCCGTCGCTTTCCTCTGCGGGAGCGATCATGTGCCTCACGCGGCCCAGGAAAATTCCGACGTCGAGAGACCAGTCTTGCCCTCGTATTGGATGCCGAAAGCGTTGATCCGTGAGTGACGTGCCTCTGCCATCGTCAGATTTGACGCGACCGGATGAAACATGCCATCGAACCGAACGGGCCGGCCGGTCTCCACGCCGAAGGGCACGATGTCCTCGATCTCGAAGTCGATCACCTCGCCAACTCGGACGCTGTGGCGTCGCCCATCGTCGCGGACGTCGATTGCGGCTCGTTCCACACCGAGCACCTCGCCCACCAACGGCGCGAGCGCAGCCATGGGTCCGCCGAGCTGCCCGGTGAAGACCTGAACCAGTCTGTTGAACTGCACATCGCTCGCGTTCTCGTCGACAAAGACACCGAGTCGCCAGTTTCCTTCGGTCATCACTTTCGGGGTATCCGCGATCAACCCAACCTTCAATCCGCCGATCGCGGTGCCGTCGATCTCACCTTCGCGGATGTTGAACACGAGGGTCACCCGACAGAAGTCGTACGTGGCGCCGTGGTCGAACGAGAGATTGCACGGGCACATCAGCTCGCACGAACAGGTCTCGACGTAACTTCCTCTCAGGTTCCACGACATAGCAGATCCCCTTTCGCACGCTGGAATTCTCGCCCGGGATCCGAGACACGTCAACGGCGCGCAGATCGTGCTCGCGTCGCCACCGTCGTTCGCGCCATGCAACAATCCGCGTGCTCGATCTCTGGTCAGCCACTCCATACGACGGGAGGAATTGCGCTCAGCGCACCAGCATCCACAACCCAACCACTACCATGAGCGCACCAGTGATCCGCGCGCCGTAACGACCGAGTGGTGCCAGTTTTTCGAACGCGACGAACGCCGTCAGGCCGACGATGATCAGCACGTTCATCACGCCGCCGGCGAACAGCAGCAACATCAGGGCCCAGCAACAGCCCACGCAGGAGGCGCCGTGCTCAAGACCCATGAGAAGCGCACCGGTCGATCCATTGCGCCATCGGCCCATCAGGAAACCAATGGGCGACCGGCACTGACGTAGACATGCGTGCTTCAGCGGCGTCCACTGATATAGCCCGGCGGCCAGCAACAGGGTCGCACTGACGCGGGAATTGACCGCCTCCATCATCGGTGAAACGAGGAGCAGCGACGCGAGTGCTCGCTGAAGCGCGGTCGCGCCAAGACTGAACGCGGCCCAGGCGACGAGGTACCCTGAGGCGAGTGCGTAGGTCTGGCGTGTCGCGGTTCGTTGTGCCGAGCGACGGGCAGCGGCGCCATACAGCAGGATCAGCGGGGACGCGGACGGCAGCATCATGCCAGTCATCATGACCGCCCACATCGCCCAGAGCAGCAGCAGATGCAGGACATCCCAATGCAGGGTCATCATCCAGGCACTCGCTCCGGTCATGGGCCCGTACATGTCGCGCGCCATCGCCACAATCCAGATCCAGGAAAGCACAGGGAGCATGACCAGCAGCACCACGGCCGAGATGCGTTCGCATCGCAACGCAGATTCGATGAGTGTGGGAGGGCGCTCGGCAGGAGTGACAACCGGCGGCATGGTGATCAATACAGCGAGGAAGTGCCGACACTGTAACGATATAGCGTCTTGGCCGGGACCGCGATCGTGAGTTTCGGCGCGGCGACGGTAAAGTCCCGATGATACGGTCATGCGTCGCGCCGCCGCGCTCACGCGTTCACTCGACGAGCCCGGCTGCGGAGTGGCTGCTCACTTCACCTCCCGCGTCCATCACGAGAGGGGGCGGCTCGTACCCGATGAGATACTCGAACTGGCGACGAAATTCCTCGAGCCGAATACCAATGCTGGCGGCAAGCTTCGCGAGCTGGTGCGGATCCTCGAAATCGTCGCGGCGCAGGCGGATCATGTACCGGCGCGCGATGGCATACCGCGTGGAACGGATATCAACGAGCCGTACTCGGGCCCGGCCCGTCTCGCGATCGATGAGCGACGAGAACGGGATGGGCACGAAGTGGCCACCCTGCATCGAGATCATGGCCGCATTCCCGTCGGCCAGGAGGTATTTGGCTGCGCAGTAGCCGAGGTCGCGCGTGTATTCCATGTCATAGGGGATCGGATCGGTGCACCTCAGTTCGTACCCGATGTTCTTGGCTACGAGCGTCGCCTTCATGCCCAGATCCTTCAGCCGGGCCGCCACTTGTGCCTTAAGGATCTCGCCGATGTTCACCTCGGCGATGCGGATGTTCCCGTGCGCGTCACGCTCGGCTTCGTGCAGCGAAGAGAGATCGCTCGGCTCGATGTCGAGCACCACGCCCTCAGCAATCATCGCGACGCCGTCTCGCCGTCCGTAGCTCAGACGCTTGATGATGGCGCCGACGAGTGTGTCGACGATCGTCTTCAGTCGCAGCGGCTTCGGAAACTCCTCGGGAATCAGCGTGAGCGTCGCGCCGGCTGCTTTGCCGATCCCGAGCGCGAGGTGGCCGGCTTTGCGTCCCATCGTGATCACGAAGTACCAGCGTGAGGTCGTCTTCGCATCCACCATGAGATTCTTGACGATGTCGGCGCCGTAATGCCGAGCGGTCTGGAATCCGAAGGTGTCGACCGTCGGCGGGAGATCGAGATCGTTGTCGATCGTCTTCGGCACGTGCACCACGTGAATGCGGCCGCCTGCGCGTTCTTCGACCTTCATCGCCGAGTATGCCGTGTCGTCGCCGCCAATCGTGAGCAGCCCGGTCACGTCGAGCCGCAGCAGCGAGATCACGACGTTTTCGAGATGCTTCGGATCGGATGTCGGATTCGCACGCGAAATCCCGATGTGGGAGCCTCCGCGGAAATGGATGCGGCTGACGGTATCGATTGTGAGGGGCGTGATGTGTTCGATATCACCCTGCATCAGCCACTCGAACCCGTCGCGGACGCCAACCACGGCCATGCCGTCGAGCGCGGCGCGGATCGTCGCAGCCCCGATGACGCTGTTGATGCCGGGTGCGGGTCCTCCGCCGACCAGGATGGCGAGCTTCTTGTGATGTTCCACGCGCGACACCTCTGCCGCGGGTACTGCCCCGCACGAACCCATCATAGGATGACGCGCTCGTGCTCGAAAGCGATGCCGGCGAATATTCGCACCCGGCTGTGATTCAAAAGCGCCGATGGTCTGGTTAACATCACCTAGCCTCGACGTGGAGCGACAAAGGATCAAGCACGTGCCCTCGATCCGAAGGCGATCCCCTGATTGGACACGAGAAGGCGAAGCGCGCGGTTCTGAGAAGTGTTCTGTGCAGCCGACGGTTGGGTAGCGTGGCACAGGAGTCCGCCGAGAGTCGCCACGATTGCCGCGACGGAGCGTATTGACATGCGCGGATTATAAAGAGGAGTGTTTCGCCGACGCGATACTTTCGTGGTCTCACCGTGAGTCCACGCCCGTCACTTTGGACAGAAGCTCGAAGAATTCCCGCTTCCGCGGCGAGCTGATCGTCCAGTTGACCGGCACACTCTGGTATCCGTCGTCGAACCGCTCTCCCGCCATCCGGTAATCGAAGTATCCCCAGCTCGCATAGGCGCGCAGCGCGGCCAGCATATTGTTCTGCGGCTTGCCGAAATCGAAATGATCGTCCTCGTTGAAGACAATCGGCTGCCCGCGATAGCTTGGCAGCGTCCTGGTCTCGTCGACCATCTCACTGATGCGGGCCGGATTCTGGACGCCATTGCCGTGGAGCAGAACGAAGTCGACGCCGTTCACCAGCGAATCCGACGGCACTCTTCCACCGTTCAGGCTCGTGCTGACGAGCAGCCGGCCCGCGGGCGAACGGACCTTGCCCTTCGATCGCTCCTTCAAGCGTTCGATCAGCGGCACCGCTCCGCCGGTAGGTTTGACGACGTCGTACTTGAATCCAGCATTGTCGGCTTCGTTGGCTACTTCGACCAGCACGTGCGTATATCCTTTGTCGACGAGCCAGTCCGCCGCCGCGTCGGCCGCGCGCATGACCGACTGCGCATCGTCCATCCGCCGCTCCTGGGCTTGATAGAAGAATCCGACGATCGCGACGAGGCTCAGTTCGTCCGCGCGATCGAGGATTCGTTCGAGCCGCGACATGTAGTCCGACCGCAGCGCGCCATTCGCTTCGAACGAAGAATTCACCCAGGGCTGCGATCGGCTGTATCCCTCGGGGCTGCCGCCCTGAAGGTTGACGGTGAAGGCCAGCAGACCCCTCGCCTTCCAGAGCGGCATGGCGTCGATGAACTCACGCGTGTTACGTTCGGGATCCCAGGGACCGTCCGGGTAATTCCACCTTCCGCGTGTCTCGGCGTTGCGATCGTCGAAGATACCCTGCACCATCCGTGAGTTGAACAACAGCCCCTGGACCTTCATCCCGTCGTATGAGCGCCTCTCGTACGTCGGGCGTCCGTTGATCAAGAACTCCCGTCCCTGAATGCTGACAACCGTCTTCCGTGCCCTACCCGTCTGCTGCGGGACGACCGCGACGGCCACCACGACGACGAAGCAGAGACTTCTGAACACGCGCTACCTAATCACTTTCATGACGAACACATCGCCCGCTATGCGCTTGTCACCTGAACAGCTGAAGCATTTTCGATTTGTATGTAGTGAAGCGGTAGCCCTAGCCCTGCACTGTCGCCGGAACCGGGAACCTGGTTGCGTCTCGGCACCGCAGTCGCGCTGGGAATCGCGTTCCGCAGAAACCACGCACCGCACTGAAGGTTGCGACGGAGAGATACGGCCGCTAGCCTTTGAATCACCTCCACACCCACTCGAGCGCTTCGGGCAGGGTCTGCAGCTTCGTCGGCCGATCGCAGTGGCCGGCGTTGCGGGCGAACACGAACTGATAGTGATAGTCCTTCGCGGCGAGCACCTTCGCCATGTTCTCGTTCGCCACCACCCAGTCGTGCATGTTGTCACGCATGACGCCCGGGTTGAATAGATCGCGATCGCCGACCTCCATCCAGAGGCGAATGGGCTTAGGAGGAGTGTTCGGAATCAGCGTGCGATGAAACTCCCACGCGCCGCCAGGCGTTTCGGGATTCGACGGCCATTGCTGATTCACGAACGTGCCCGAATACGAGAGCACGCGGTGGTACCACTCCGGGTGATACCACGCCATGATGAGCGCTGCGGCCGCGCCGGAGCTGCAGCCCGTCGTTGCGCGCGCGTCGGGATCCTTCGTGAGCTTGACGTTCGCTTCTTTCTCGACACGCGGCAGCACCTCGGATTCGACGAACTCGGCGTACTTGCCCGACATCGTGTCGTATTCCAGACCGCGCTCGCTGCCTTGCGCGTCGCCGCTGCCGTTGCCGATCGAGATCGCGATCATCGCCGGCACTTTTTTCCGCGCGATGAGGTTATCGATCGCGGCGAACAGCAACGGATCGGGGCCGTCGGCGCCGACGATGAATGGGGCGGTGGCGCCCGTGACGTACTGCTTCGGCACATACACGGCGATCTTCCGCGTGTACGGCGCCGGATGACTGGTGGTGACGACGAGCTTGGCTGGATCGGCGGGATCGGGCGTGCCGAACGTGCCGGCGTCGCGGGCGACGCCCGGATACATCTTGCTGTCGGCCGAGCTCATCTCGAAGTTGTAGATGATGCCGTGCGGCGTCGCCTCGTTCGTGGTCATGTCAGGTGCCGCGTTGTGGGTTGGCCCGATGATAAAGTTGCCGTCAGCGTCGACCGGCGGCACCGCTCCGTCTGGCAATTCCCTGGCGGTGACGTACCCGGGCGTGTGTGGATCGCGCGTGGGCGGAGTGGGCCGCGGTGGCGCCGCTTGCTGCGCTGCGAGAACGAGTGTGGCGGCGGCGAGCACACTGGTGACGAGTCCGGCGTTCAATCGAGCTGTGCTCATGGCTGCGGGCGGCCGCCTTCGTTCTTGTAAACCTTCCCGCCCTTCATCACGAAGACAACGCGGCCGACCGCGGTGATATCGTCGAGCGGATTGCCGTCGGTTGCGATGATGTCAGCTTCCATATCCTGAGCGATCGAGCCGATCCGGTCCTGCATCCGCAGCGACTCAGCCGACAGCGACGTGGCGCTGACGATGGCGTCCATCGGCGGCTGCCCGCCGTCGCGCACGCGATAGACGAGCTCCTCGAAGTTGCGTCCATGGGCACCGGCGCCGCCGTCGGTGCCGAAGATCATCTTGACGTTCTTTGCGACCGCCCGCTTGAAGGTGTCGTTCCCGATCGGCAGGCCCTTCTCCATGTACGCGAACCCCTCCTCGGTGAAGTTCCCGCTGCCGAGGTACCGCGCCTTGTTCTCGATGTAGTTGTGCAGGAGCAGATGATTGTTCGAGTCGAAGTACGTCCCGCGCTGGACCATCAGATCGAGGACTTCGTCGGTGAGCCGGTTGCCGTGCTCGATCGACGTGCAGCCGGCGAGCACTGCGGCTTTCGCGCCCTCCGGACCTTGCGCGTGGACGATCGAACGCTTCCCCAGCGCTCTCGCTTCGTCGCACGCTGCGCGGATCTGATCGTCGGTCATGGTCTGCGCACCGCCCTCGCGGATGCTGGCAGTGGCGAAAATCTTCACGAAGTCGGCGCCGTCCGCAATCGCCTTCCGGATGAACGCGCGGATCTGAGCGGGATTGCCGGTTTGATCCGTGACAGCTCGCAAAGACGTGAGGATACGTGGACCGGGAATTCGGCCTTCGGCGATCCAGTCGCGCAGGTCCTTGTCCAGCTCTGCGCCAGGGCTTTGGATCGTAGTGAATCCGGCCATGAAGGTCTTGTAGGCGTTTTCGGCCGCGTACAGCATCGCCTGCTGCGGAGTCTCGTTGACCTGGCGGCTGTGAACCCGGCCCGTCTCGCGATCGAAATGAGCGGCGATATGCGTGTGCGTGTCGATCCAGCCGGGCATTACCGTCAGGCCACGCAGATCGTAGGTGGCGGCCGAGGCATTCGGGGCGATACGAACGATGCGGGTGCCGTCGACAACGATCGCGACGTCTCGGAGGATACCGCCCTTTCCATCCAGAACCGTCGACGCGCGAATGACGATCGGTCGCGGCTCGCTCTGAGCCGCGGCCAGGGCCGGCACGAGCAGCGATGTCAAGACGAGCGTTCGCGCAACACGCATGGGCAGCCTCGGGATTCTCGCAGCAGTCTACGGCACCTGAAGTTCAGGAAGCCGTAATTTGTCGTCGTCGATGGGTCACGCCGTATCTCGTTCATTATCTTCATCAGGTTGCGCTCGGCGAGCGGGTAGCCGTGGATCCACGACGGCCGCCGGCCAGGCCAGAAGCCGCCGGGCGCCAGGTGGTAGCGGACGCGCACAAACGTGAAGCGCCCGTCGTCCGCGAGCGTTTAAGATTTTGCGAAGGGTTTCAACCATCACCGGAACAGGAGCACTGCAAGCCTCCGCGGAAAGATCGTGAATCGAACGGACGATCGCTCAGGGTTGCGGAAACGGACGCGCGGTCCTAAGCTGGCGCGATGAAGCCTTGGTCGGCCTTGTTGGTTGCCGCGGTTGTGGGCGTGGTGCAGACGCGCCCAGCGAATGGCTTGCAAATCTGTGTCCTCGACGTCGAAGGCGGCGGTGCGACGCTGATCATCGCCCCGTCGGGCGATTCGATGTTGATCGACAGCGGGAGCCCGGGGCCCGCGGCGGAGCGCGACTCGAAACGCATCGCCGACGCGATGCAGGCCGCGGGCCTCACGAAGATCAACTACCTCTTTACGACCCACTACGACAGCGACCACGTCGGCGGCGCGCCTGCGGCCAACGCGGTCGCGCATTTCGAGCGGTTCTTCGATCACGGCGAGATGGACCCGCGGTGGGAGCAGAATCGAGGCATCGAGGATCGCTACAAGGCCTATCTCGAGATCGCGGCCGGCAAGCGAACGATCGTGAAGGCGGGCGATACGATTCCGCTTCGCGGTGTCCGCGTCGACGTCGTCGCATCGAGCGGTCGCGTCATCGACAAACCGATCAACGGCGGCGGCGCGCCGAATCCGTACTGCCGTGACGCCGAGCGGAAGGAGCCCAACAAGACCGAGAACTCGCAGACGACCGGCGTGCTCGTCTCGTTTCGGCGCTTCACCTTTCTCGACGTCGGCGATCTGACGTGGGACAAGGAAATGGACCTCGCGTGTCCGGCGAACAGACTCGGCCGCGTCTCCCTCCTGCTGGCGACGCACCACGGGTTCTTCAACGATCAATCGGGCGCGCCCGCCCTGCTGTGGGCGATTCAGCCTCAGACCGTGATCGCGAACAACGGCCCGCGGAAGGGAATGGCGCCCTCGGCGTTCGAGCGGATCCAAAAGGTCCACGGACTCGAAGGGCTGTGGCAATCGCACCTCGCGCTCGCAAGCGACAAGGAGCACAACACGGCCGACGAGATGATCGCCAACACCGAGTCATCCGCCGAGTGCTCCGGCCACTGGATCAGCGTGGATGTCGGTCCCGACGGGAGCTACGCCATCAGCAACAGCAGGAACAACTTCACGAAGACCTATCAGGCGCGGTGACGCGCCGGGCCGAATCGAGCACGTTGACGACCTCGTCGTCGGGATCATGGCGGGCTAAGCACGATGCGCGTCGCACGTCAGCACCACGTGGCTTCACCTGACGCTCCACCGTGCGGCTTTAACGTAGAGATCGTCAAGCTTGGCGCCACTCGGAACAGAAGAAGGATCGGCTGCAGGACGCGTGTGAAACGCGACATAAAGGGCCGAACGCCTTAGCGTTTCACGCCCTTTCGCTGCGACCACGTAGGGCCTGTTCGATCGGGGACATCGAGTGCGGTGAACACGCCGAGAGGGTCGACTGACTGGATCAGGGCGTTGCGCTTTTGTTCCAGCGCATCGATCGCGCTGGAACGATACGAGCGATGCGCTTCGTACACCAACATCTCGCTCCAGTACTCGATCACGATGTAGTGCGACGATTGATTCTGATTCTTGAGAAAGGAGGTACCCAGGTAAGAGCGCGTATCGCGGTTGAGCGCTGTCCACTCTCCTTCGGCTCCGTACAGCCTCTCGAATTCGGCTTCCTTTCCGGATTTGACATCGAAGTGCCACATGATTGCGATCATTCAAGCTCCTGCGGTTACGGCCGTGCAGTCTAACCGACTCGAGCGCCCGGCCGCGCGCTTCGCTGGCGGTTTCCGATTCGTCGACAACCACGCCGGCGACCACCGCTTCGTCTCGAGCCCGCGAAGACGTTCTACATAACCAGGGCGGCGTCGCGCCGTCGGTTCGAACGGTGACCGGGAGCAGCGCCCTCGCGTCACGCTCGATACCTCGCAGCTCCCGCGTCGTGTCAGTCGGTGGTAAAAACGCTCGCTCTGCTCACGATCTCGGAGCGATGCAGCGATGCAGCGCGCTCGCATCACGTATCCTACGCCGCGCTCGTAAGGCCAAGCGACTGCGGCCGTCGACGTACGCCTGGAAGATCGTCTGGAAGTCGTCAAATACTCTTGCGTGTTCTCGAAAAGAACCATGCCGTCATTTCTTCCCGAGGTAGATGTCGTCGGTGATCGGCTCACCCTGCGTCGTCGCGCCGGCGCCCATGGTGACGAACGTCATGGTGAAGCTCTCGTTCGGCGCCGAACCATGCCAGTGCATCGTGTCGCCGGGGATGTAACCCGTGTCACCAGGCGACAGCTCACGGATCGGCTGACCTTTGATCTGATAGCGGCCGTGCCCCGACTCCGCGTAAATCAGCTGACCGGCGGCGTGCATGTGCCACGTCGCGTTGTGCGAGCCGGGCGCGAAGAGTCTGCGGCCGACGGTGTAGCCGGTCGTGTCGAGCGTCGCCGTCTTGCCGACGAAGCCGAGCGTCTCGGCCGGCGCGCCGGTCTGCTGAGCGTGGCCCGTTTCGCCGGCGGACTGCTGGAAGACGATCGCGAACCAGATGGCGCCGGCCGCGGTGCGAACCCACCGTGCGTGCGGCATGATGCAGCCTCCTCGATGCTTCGAAGAATATAGTCCGGGACGAAGCACAGTGCCTGCGTCACCCATGTCTTCGTGCGATCATGTCGCCATGGCAGCTATCAGCCGTCGAGAGTGGTTCCGCGCGGCCGCCACGGCCGGAGGCGTTGTCGCCGCGACCGAATGGGGGGCAATCGCCGAAGCAGGTCAGGCGAACACACCGGCCGCGCCGAAGCCCGGATATCCAAGCCGTCCGGCAGGAAAGATCGAACATCTCTTCAAGGC
>Ga0075424_100006067_pt1 | contig 11617 bp, 6 predicted proteins | sample SoiMethybrSBSTD3_FD_75301 | JGI IMG/M metagenome (GOLD analysis project Ga0075424, IMG submission 75301) | Bulk soil microbial communities from a Populus tree surrounding site in Tennessee, USA - Soil MetaG P. TD hybrid SBSTD3 | ecosystem: Environmental > Terrestrial > Soil > Tree plantation...
CTCCCTGATCCAGATGTCGGTGCTGGCGCGTTGGACCATCGCCCCGCGGCTGCAGGCGGTTCCCGGAGTGGCGAACGTCGCGATCTGGGGTCAGCGGGATCGACAGCTGCAGGTCCTGGTCGATCCCAAACGCCTGCATGACCGTCACGTGTCGTTGCTGCAGGTCCTCGAAACCACCGGGAACGCCCTGTGGGTGTCGTCCCTGAGCTTTGTCGAGGCGTCGACGCCGGGCACCGGCGGCTTCATCGACAACGCCAATCAGCGGCTCGGCGTCCGGCACATCCTTCCCATCGTATCGCCGGAAGGCCTCGCCCAGGTCCCGATCGAAAACACGGGCGTCCGGCTGAATGACGTGGCAAATGTCGTGGAAGATCACCAACCGCTGATCGGGGACGCCCTTTCGAGCGATGGCTCGAGCCTGCTCCTGGTAGTCGACAAGTTTCCGGGCGCCAACACCCTGGACGTGACCCAGGGACTGCGCGACGCGCTCACCGAGCTGCGCCCCGGCATGACCGGCGTGGATGTGGACCCCAGCCTGTTCAGCCCCGCTGGCTTCATCGAGGCGGGACTCAAAGACCTCGGCTTGGTCGCGATGATCGGGTTCGCGCTCCTGGCGATCGCGCTCACCGTGTTCTACGGCGAGTGGCGTCCCGCCGCGGTGAGCCTGATCGCGATCGTGCTGTCCCTGGCGATCGCCGGGCTGGTCCTCTCGCTGCGGGGGGCGACGCTGAACGTCATGGCGCTGGCCGGCTTCGCCATGGCGATCGGCGTGGTCGTGGACGATGCGATCGTCCACGTGGCGAACGTCATGCGTCGTCTGCGCGAAGACGGCAAACCGTCACGAGCGGCGACCATCATCCTCGACGCTATTGTCGAGCGGCGGATCGCCCTGCTGTTCGGGACGTTGATCGTATTGCTGGCGATTGTCCCCGCCTACTACTTCAGCGGGCTCCCCGGATCGTTCTTCCGGCCGATCGCCGTCTCCTATGGGTTGGCCGTCCTGGCCTCGCTCGTAGTCGCGCTGCTGGCCACACCGGGACTGTGTCTGCTGTTCCTCGGGAAGGCGACGGGACGAGCTGAATCCTCGCTGATGAGCCGGCTGGAGCGCTGGTACGCCGGGCGCCTGTCGCGCATGATGGCGCGTCCGGGCCTGGCCCTCGTAACGGTCCTCGCCTTCATCGTGATCGGGCTGGGCGTGTTGCCGTTCGCGCGGCAATCCACGTTGCCGTCCTTCAAGGAGCGCGATTTCCTGATCCACCTGCGCAGCGCCCCCGGCACGTCGCTGCCCGAGATGAACCGCATCACGGGCCGCCTCGGCCACGAGCTGCGTGCCCTTCACGGTGTCCGCAACGTCGGCGCCCACGTGGGTCGCGCCGTGTTCGGCGATCAGGTGGTCGAGGTCAGCTCCGCCGACATGTGGGTGAGTATCGATCCGGCCGCGGACTACGACGCGACGACATCGAGCATTCAACGGGTCGTCGCGGGCTACCCCGGCCTGCACCACGAAGTGCAGACGTACCTGCAACGGCAGGGGAAGGGCGGGCTGGTCGCCGGGCGCGGGGATTCGATGATCGTCCGGGTGTACGGCGACGCCGACCAGGTGCTGCGCACCGCGGCGACGAACGTCAGCCAGGCGATCGCCGGTGTCGCCGGAGTCGCCGGCACGAGGCTGGATCTGCCGGTGCTGCAGCCGATTTTCGAGATCGAAGCCGATCTCGCCGCGGCGCAGCGGGCCGGCATCAAACCGGGCGATGTGCGCCGCTCGGCCGCCACCATGTTCTCCGGCCTGCAGGTGGGGAACCTGTTCGAGGAACAAAAAGTGTTCGACGTCGTGGTGTGGAGCCAGCCCGACGTCCGGCACAGCCTGTCGAGCATCCGCGACCTGGAGATCGACACGCCGGGCGGCGGGCACGTGCGGTTGGGCGACGTCGCCCGCGTGCGCCTGGTGTCGACCCCGAGCGTCATCCGCCACGAGGCGGTCAAACGCTACGTCGACATCGTGGCGGCTGTCCGGGGACGCGATCCCGCCGCGGTCGCCAGCGATGTCCGGGCGCGATTGCTCTCGGTGCCGTTGCCGCTCGAATACCACGCGGAAGTGCTCGGCGACATGGCGGAGCACCAGACCAACCGGAGCCACCTCCTGGTGTTCGCCGTGGCGGTGCTGATCGGGATTCTCTTCCTGATGCAGGCCGCCCTGGGCAGCTGGCGGCTGGCGGGTCTCGCCTTCCTGTCGCTCCCGGCGGCGCTCGGCGGTGGCCTCGTGGCAGGGACGATCTTCGGCGGCGTCATTTCACTCGGTTCCATCGTCGCCTTGTTCGCGTTGCTCGGGATCACGGCAAGAAACGCGGTCATGCTGATGAAACACTTCCAGCAGCTCGACCAGCAGCAGCCGTTCGGTTCCGAGCTGGTGCTGCGGGGGGCGCGCGACCGGCTGGCGCCGATCCTGATGACGGCGAGCGCCACCGTTCTCCTGATCCTGCCCACGTTGTTCATGGGCGACGTCCCCGGTCTCGAGATTCTCCGACCCATGACCATCGTCATGCTGGGGGGCCTGATCACGTCCACCGTCACCACGGTGTTCATGGTGCCGGCGTTGTATCTGGCGCTCGGAGTGAGCGGCGTGCGGGAGCTCGAGCTCGAAGAGCCGATGGGGATGGCGACCCCGGCGATGAGTGCCGGTTGAATCAACGACGACTCGTAATCGATCCGCAGGACTTGGCCACGTGCCAGTACTTGAGGAGGACACCGTGAAGCTGAACCGTTTTGGGCCGATGGTGCTCGCACTCGTCGTGGGGCTGCTCCCAGGGTGCGGGCGTCCGCCGATCGAAACTGAAAGCGCGAGCAAGGCCGTGAAGGTCGAGCCGATTGAAGGCTCTGACTTGAACCGCGTCACGGTGACCGCCGAGGCCGCCAAGCGGCTCGATATCCAGATGGCGCCGGTGCGCTCCATCGCCCTCAGCGGCAAGACGCGCAAGGCGATCCCCTACGCCTCGCTCGTCTACGACGTGAGCGGGAACACGTGGGCCTACACCAGCCCCGAGTCCCTGACGTTCGTGCGGATGGCGGTGACCGTGGACTACATCGAGGGAGACCTCGCGATCCTGACGTCCGGGCCCCCCGCGGGCTCCCAGGTCGTGACGGTGGGCGTGGCGGAGCTGTACGGCTCGGAAAACGAGTTCGAGGAAGAATGAGATGATGCGCTCGATTGTCGGCGCGAGCTTGAAGTACCGCTTCATCGTGCTCGCCCTCGCGGCCGCGATGATGGTGTACGGCATCACGCGGATCCCCCACATGCCGGTGGATGCCTTCCCCGAGTTTGCCCCCCCTCGGGTGGAGATCCAGACGCCGTCCCTGGGCATGACCGCGGATGAAGTCGAAGCGCTGGTCACCGTGCAGATGGAGCAGGCGTTCAACGGCATCGAAGGTCTCGATCTCATGCGATCCAAGTCGATTCCCGACTTGTCGTCGGTCGAGCTGCTCTTCAAGCCTGGGACCGACCTGCTCCATGCCCGCCAGCTGGTGCAGGAGCGTTTGACCCAGGTGACCTCCACGCTGCCCACCTGGGCGGCGCCGCCGGTGATCATTCCGCCCGTGTCGTCGACCGGCCGGGTTATGAAGATCGGTGTCTCCTCCGAGACCGTCTCCTTGATGGATCTGTCCATGATCGCGTACTGGACCATCAGGGCGAGGCTGCTCGGGGTCCCCGGGGTCGCCAACGTGGCCATCTGGGGTGAGCGGATCAAGATGCCGCAGGTCCAGGTCGATCCCCAGCGCATGCTGGCGCACAACGTTTCGCTCGACCAGGTCATGGAAGGCACGGCCGACGCGCTGGATGTGGGGATTCTGTACTTCTCCAAGGGCGCCGTGATCGGCACCGGCGGATACATCCAGACACCCAATCAGCGGGTCGGCATCCGGCATGTTCTCGCGATTTCATCGCCGGAAGACCTGGCGCAAGTCCCCCTCGCGGGACAGCACCTGGCCAATGGGGCGCCGGTGCGGCTGGGCGACGTGGCCAACGTGGTGTGGGATACCTGGCCGCTGTTCGGCGACGCGGTCGTCAACGCGGGTCCCGGGCTGATGCTCGTGGTCGAGAAGTTCCCCTGGGCCAACACGCTCGAGGTCACCCGCGGCGTCGAAACGGCGCTCGATCAGCTGCGTCCCGGCCTGCCCGGCGTCGAGATGGATCCCAGCATCTTCCGGCCGGCCGATTTCATTCAGGTGGCGCTCAACAACCTCACCCGGGCCCTGCTGATCGGCAGCTTCCTGGTGATGGTGGTGATCGCGGCCTTCCTGTTCGACTGGCGCACCGCGCTGATCAGCATGGTGGCGATCCCGCTGTCCCTGATGGCCGGAGCACTGGTGTTGTCCCTTACCGGCGGGACGATCAACACGATGATTCTGGCGGGGTTCGTGATCGCCATCGGCGTCGTCGTGGACGACGGGATCATCGACGTCGAAAACATCATGCGACGCTTGAGGCTGGCGCGTCTTGAGGGGAGCCGGCAATCGACCGCCAGCATCGTCCTCGAGGCGTCGCTCGAAGTTCGCCAGGCCATCGTCCATGCCACATTGATCAATGCCGTGGTGGTGGTGCCGATTTTCTTCATCGGGGGAGTCGCCGGGGCGTTTTTCCAACCGATGGTGCTCGCGTACGGGTTGGCGGTCCTGGCCTCGATGTTCGTGGCCCTGACCGTCACGCCGGCCCTGGCGCTCATACTGCTGGCTAAGGCCCCGGTCGAGCGCCGCAAGCAGCCGCTCGTGAAATTGTTGCAACGCGCCTACGAATCAGTGTTGGCGCGGATCGTCCGGCATCCGCGCCCGATATTCGTCGCGACCGGCATCGTGATGGTGGGTGGGGCGGCGCTGCTGCCACTGCTCGGTGAATCGCTGTTCCCGCACTTCAAGGAACGGGATTTTCTCATCCACTGGATTACGAAACCGGGCAGCTCGGTGCAGGAGGAGCGGCGCATCGTGACCCGGCTCTCCAACGAGCTGCGCGCCATCCCCGGCGTCCGCAACTTCGGTTCCCACATCGGGCAGGCCTTGCTCGCCGACGAGCTCAATGGCGTCAATTTCGGCGAAAATTGGATCAGCATCGATCCGGATGCCGACTACGAAGAGACGATTGCGGCCGTCGAGCACGTCGTCTACGGATATCCCGGTCTGTTCCATAACGTCGAGACGTACCTGAACGAGCGCATCGACGAGGTGTTGTCGGGCGCGAGCCAGACGTTCGTGGTGCGCATCTACGGCCCCGACCTGAAGATCATTCATGATAAGGCCGAGGAGGTCGAGCGATTGCTCAGGGGGATCCCGGGCATTACGGACCTGAACGTGCAGCTCCAGTCCGAAGTGCCGCAGGTTCAGGTCGAAGTCAATCTCCCGGCGGCGCAACGGTTCGGCCTGAAGCCGGGTGATGTGCGGCGGGCCTCCGCGACGCTGCTGGCCGGCGAGGAAGTCGGCGACATTTTTCGGGACGGCAAGGCATACGACGTCAACGTCTGGAGCACGCCGGCCACCCGCAACAGCGTGAGCAGCATTCGCAACCTGCCGATCGACACGCCGGGCGGGGGACGGGTGCGCCTGGGCCAGGTGGCCGATGTCCGCATCCTGCCGACGCAGAGCGTCATCTATCGGGAGAACGACTCGCGCCGCATCGACGTCGGTGCTGAAGTCACCGGCAAGGACCTCGGCCGCGTGATGGAAGCGGTCGACGACAGTCTCGAGAAGGTCCAGTTCCCGCTCGGGTATCACGCGGTCATCCTCGGCGAGTACGCCGAGCGCGAAGCCGCCTCGACGCGCCTGATGGTGTTCGCCATCGGCGCGGCGATCGCGGTGTTCCTCATCCTGCTGGCCTCGTTCCAGAACACCCGCATCGCCGTGCTCGGCTTCCTGACGCTGCCCTCGGCCCTGGTGGGCGGATTGATCGGGGCCTACGTCACCGGCGACGTCATTTCGATCGGCTCCCTGGTCGGGTTCCTGACGGTGTTCGGCATCGCCGCCCGCAACCAGATCATGCTGGTCAGCCATTACCAGCATCTGGAACGCTACGAGGGCGAAACGTTCGGCCCCGCTCTCGCTCTGCGCGGCGCGCGCGAGCGGTTGTCCCCGATCCTGATGACCGCGCTGGCCACGGGCCTGGCGCTCGTGCCGCTGGTCATCACGGGCGACATCCCCGGCCACGAGATCGAGTTCCCCATGGCGATCGTGATTCTCGGCGGGCTGATCACCTCGACGTTCCTCAACCTGTTTGTGGCGCCCAGCCTGTACCTCCAGTTCGGGAAGAGCCGGAGCGCGGCGCCGTCCGTCGCCTCGGCCTAGGAGTGGTCGCATGCGCGTCTTTGTAGCGGTTCTGATCGGTCTCTTGGTCTCGGTGCAGGCGTCCGCCCAGACGGCGGCTCGGACGTGTGAATCGGCCACCTTCGATCGCAATCGCTTCACCAAGCCAACGACCATCGACAACCAATGGCTGCCGTTCAAGCCCGGCACGCAGTTCATCCTCGAGGGGCGCTCCAATCGCGGCGGGGGCGTGTTGCCTCACCGCGTGATCCTGACGGTCACCGACCTGACAAAGGTGGTGAACGGGATCCGCACCGTCGTCCTGTGGGACCAGGATCTCAATGAAGGGGACCTGGAGGAATCCGAGGTCGCCCTCATGGCGCAGGACGATTCGGGCAATGTGTGGGCGATGGGCGAATACCCGGAGGAGTACGACAACGGGAAGTTCTCCGGCGCGCCCAAGACCTGGATGGCGGGTATCGATGGCGCCGAAGCGGGCCTGGCGATCTCGGCCGCGCCGCGGATGGAGGCGCCTGCCTATCGGCAGGGGTTGTCACCGAAGATCGAATTCCTCGATTGCGCCCGCGTGTTCGCGATGGAGCAGCACGTCTGCGTGCCCGCGTCGTGCGGCGATCACGTGCTCGTCATGGACGAGTGGAGCCCCAACGATCCGGAGAGCGGGCATCAGCGCAAGTTCTACGCGCCGGGTGTCGGCAACATCCAGATCGGCGCCGTCGACGACCCGGAGGACGAGACCATGGTGTTGGTCAAGGTCGTCACCTTGAGTCCGCAAGAATTGGCGGCCGCTCGCGAAGCCGTGTTGAAACTCGAGCGGCATGCTATGCAGGTCAGCGCCGTGTATCGACAGACCCCACCTGCGGAGCAGGCGCAGTGAGTCGCGGGACCAGAACCCCTGTGGATTCGCCCAAGGAGACGGGACGCTTATGAGTGACCACGAAAAGGCCGTGTTGGTGGCTGAGGGTCTGCAGAAGGCCTACGGGCCCAGATCTGCCCTGCGCGGATTGACGTTCACGCTGAGGGCCGGGCGACTCCTGGGCTTCCTGGGTCCCAACGGAGCGGGGAAAACCACCTCGATCCGCATCCTTACGACCATCATGGAGCCGGATTCAGGACACTTCACGGTCGACGGCATCAGCCACAAGCACCCCGACCAGATCCGGCGCCGCATCGGCGTCTTGCCGGAGAGCTTCGGGTTGCCGAAGCAGATGACCGGCATCGAGTACCTCACCTACTTCGGCCAGCTCTATGGGCGCAGCAAGAGTGACGCCAAATCGGTCGGCATGGAGCTGCTCGAGGAGGTCGGGCTGCACAAGCGGGCGCGGTCGCTGGTGAGCACGTACAGCCACGGGATGCGGCAACGCATCGGCATCGCCCGCGCGCTCGTCAACGATCCGGTGGTGGTGTTCCTCGACGAGCCGACGATCGGGCTCGACCCGCGCGGCCAGCAGGAGCTGCTCGGCCTGGTGCAGCAGGTCGCCGAGGAGCGGGCCGCCGGCGTGATTCTCTGCAGCCACCTCTTGAGCGAGGTGGAGAGCGTCTGTGACGACGTCGTCATCCTGAGCTCGGGCGAGATCGTCGCGTCCGGCACCGTGAGCGACGTCATCGGAAAGACCGAGCAGAACGTCATGCGGATCCGGGTACCAGCCGAGTCATTGGAAGAGGCGCAGCGGGAGCTCGAAGCCATCCCGGCGGTGCGCAAAGTCGCGGCCGCGAGCGGGATGCCGGGATGGATCCGGGTGGAGCTGGATGATGCGGCTTCCGAGGACCATCAAATCAACAACCGGGTGCTGGAGACCCTGCTCCGCGCCGAGATCCCGATCCTGAGCTTCGAGCCCGAGGGCGGGCGGTTGCAGGATGTCTTCCTTCAGCTCACGTCGGGGGGCATCAGGTGAGCGGATCGGACGCTCGCGCTGCCGTGCCGCGCGCGTCGCCGGTGTGGCGCATCGTGTTCTGGCGGGAGCTGCGGGATCTGTGGATCGGGGGGAAGGCGCTGAACATGATCCTGCTCTACACGATCCTGCTGGGCATCTATGCGTACCTGTTCGCCAGCAATTCGGAATTGAACCTGCTGCCGCAGAACGAAGTCGTGTTGGAGATCGTCAAGGCCTCCATCGCCGTCGGCGGATTCATCTGCCTCACGATTGGGGCGGACAGCTTCAGCGGCGAGCGCGAGCGCTCGACGCTCGAGAGTCTGCTGTTGACGCCGATCAGTCGCCGGGAAATCGTGGTCGGCAAGTTTCTCGCGGCCGTCTCGCCGTGGGCCGTGGCGGCGCTGGTCGCGGTGCCGTACTGGATCACGCTCGCCAAAGGCGATGCCATCCTGGGACCGACGGCGGTCGAGGGCATTGTGCTCGGGACGCTGCTGGCGATCGCGTTCGCGGGCGTCGGCATGCTGGTGAGTGTCTGGTGCAATTCGAATAAGACCAGCATGCTGATCAGCCTCGGTCTGTTTGTCCTGCTGATCTTCCTGTCGGAGTTCGGGCCGACCGATCGCGGCGCGCAGCTGGAGGTCGCTTCGGACTACCTGCAGTGGGTGAACCCGCTGGCCGCGGTGTCGCGAGTCCTTTCGGCGACCGCGATGAATCACGCGCCGCTCCACAGCCTGTGGATCTGGATCGCGACCCCGGTCCTGTTCCCTCTCGTCACCCTGACCCTGTTGTTCGCGCTGGCGGGCCCCGGCCTCCGGCTCAATGCCGGATCCGATCGCATCTGGACACCGACATGACGCCCGACCGGTTCGTGCCCGCAACGTCGTCGCGGCTCGCGTGGTGGATCGTCTGCCGGCGGGACCTGCAGGATCTGTGGATCGGCGGCAAAGCGCTGTGGCTGTTGCTGGCCTACACGGTCATCATCGGGACGGTGTCGTTCCTGGCTGTGAAAAGCAGCCTCCAGGACCCGACCCCGCCGAAAGAGCTGATCTTCACGACGTTCGACATCGGCATCTATATCTGCATCTGCATGGGCGTCATCATCGGGGCCGACACCGTCAGCGGCCCGCGCGAGCGCTCGGCGCTGGAAACCCTGCTGCTCACACCGGCGAGCCGCCGTCAAATCCTCTTCGGCAAGTATCTCGCAGCCATTTCCATCTGGCCGGCCGCGCTGCTCGTGACCATTCCCTGTCTCGCCGTGCTCGCTCAGGGCGACGCTGTCTTCGGCCCCGCGGTGGTTTGGGGCACGGCCCTCGGCTTCATGCTGGTCCTGGGATTCACCGGCATGGCCATGCTCGTCAGCTATTGGTGCAATTCGAACCGCACCAGCTACTTCGTGAGCCTGACGCTCTATCTCCTGTTCCTGCTCCCGGCGCTGTTGCCAGGGCGGGCGCAAAAGGGCCTCGTCGGCAAGTTCTTCCAGCGTGCGAACCCGCTGGCGGCCGCCGATCAATACCTGGAGCGGATCATCGTCAACAACCGCACCTACCACGAATACGGGGATTGGCTGCGAGGGCCGGTCTGGTTCCTCATCCTCATCATCGTCCTGTTGTTGCTGTACGCAGGCCCCCGGCTCCGCCTGCAGGCCGGCGGGGGGAGTCTGTTCCGGTTCAACTGGGGCCGCACGGCCCAACCCGCCAAAGCTGGAGGTATGTGAATGAGCAGCACCGCGTCGCCTTCGTGGTGGATCGTGTGCCGGCGCGAAACCAAAGACCTCTGGGTCGGCGGCAAGGCGCTGTACCTGATCCTCATCTACATGATCCTCTTGGGGATCTATTCGTACACGCTGGCCGGGAACGCCGAGGTGAAGCTGCTCCCGATCCGGGAGATGATCTCGGAGATGGTCAAGCACTCCATCGCCCTTGGTCTGTTCATCTGCGTGATCGTCGCCGCGGACACGTTCAGCGGTGAGCGCGAGCGCGGCACGTTCGAAACGCTGCTGTTGACCTCCGCCAGTCGACGTCAGGTGGTGCTGGGCAAATTCCTGGCCTGCATGTCCGCGTGGGTGGTGGCCATGATGGTCGCCATCCCGTACTGGGTCGTGTTGGCAAAAGGAGACCCGGTGATCGGCCAGGGCCTGCGCTGGGGTGTCCCCCTGGGAACGGTTCTGGCGCTGGCGATGACGGCGCTGGCGATGCTCGTCAGCTTGTGGTGCAATTCCAATAAGACGAGCATGATGGTCAATCTCTGTCTCTTCCTCCTCGTCTTGCTCCCGAACGAGTTGTCCCGGCCCGGGATCGTGCAGTCGGCGGCCGAGGCGAGAAAGACCATCCTGTATTCGCTGGTGAATCCGTGGGCGGCGGGCTCGAACTTCCTCGTGAAGACGCTCGCGGCCAAGGTTCCGTTCGCCGACGTGTGGTACCTGCCGATTTTCTGCGCGATCTTCGCGGTGATCACTCTGGTGGTCCTGTTCGGGATCGCCGGTCGGATGCATCTCGAGGCCGGTGCGGCCAGGAAGCTGCGGTCGGCGTGGGAGCGCTGGCAGCGTGCTATCAGCGGTCCGGCCCCACGGCCGGCCAAGGCTCGCGCACCGGCCGGTGGCGTTCCCGACGCGCCGATTGTGCCCATCATCGCTCGTGCCCCGCGGCGCATCGAGCGGCGGCCGCAACCGGCCACGCCGATGGCCGCGACCTGGTGGGTCGTGTGCCGGAAGGAGCTCGGCGACCTCTGGGTCGGAGGCAAAGCGCTCTACCTCACCGTGGCCTACACGGTGGTGCTCGGCATCTACACCTACGTCACGGCACGCGACAGCACGATCGGCCTGATTCCGCCGAAGGAAATGGTCTTCGAGCTCACCAAGGCCGCGATGATCGCGAGCGTATTCGTGAGCCTGATCATCGGCGCCGACAGCTTGAGCGGCGAGCGAGATCGCGCCACGCTCGAGGGGCTGCTGCTGACCCCGACCAGCCGGCCGCAGATCGTGGTCGGCAAGTTCCTCGCGGCGGCTTCGCCGGGACCGGCGGCGCTGCTCATCACTATTCCTTATATGCGGGTGCTGTCGCAGGGCGACGCCGTGTTCGGTCAGGCGGTGCTCTGGGGGTTGGGTCTGGGCTTTGTGCTCACACTCTCCTTCACCGCGTTGTCGATGTTCGTCGGCTTCTGGTGCAATTCCAACAAGACGAGCCTGTTCGTCAGTCTGTGTCTGTACATCGTGATTCTTCTCCCCACCCAACTCACCGGGCATGCCCAGGGCGGCACTATGGGACTCATGTTTCAAATGTCGAATCCATTGGCGGCGCCACGCTTCTTCCTCGCGGCCATCATGGTCAACAACTGGACGCTGGAGCGGGCGTGGACCTGGCTGATCTCGCCTGCCGCATTCGCCCTGCTCACGTTCGTACTGCTGTTCTGGTACGCGAGTCCCGCCCTGCGCCTCGAGCCGGGCA
>Ga0075424_100006068_pt1 | contig 11616 bp, 10 predicted proteins | sample SoiMethybrSBSTD3_FD_75301 | JGI IMG/M metagenome (GOLD analysis project Ga0075424, IMG submission 75301) | Bulk soil microbial communities from a Populus tree surrounding site in Tennessee, USA - Soil MetaG P. TD hybrid SBSTD3 | ecosystem: Environmental > Terrestrial > Soil > Tree plantation...
GCGCTGGCCGGTTCGGCTGCGACGATCGAGGCGCCGTGGTCGAGAAACAGGCCGACGTGGCTCTGCAGGCGGATCGACGCGGTCAGGTACGCGCCGGCGCCGAAGCGGACCGTGCCGCCGCCGGCCGCATGGGCGGCAGCGATCGCTTTGTTGATCGCATCGGTGTCGAGCGTCCTGCCGTCGCCCTTTGCGCCGTAGGCGCGGACGTCGAACGAGGCGGGCGACTGGCCGAGCGCCGGGGCCGTCGCAAGCAGCGCCGCGAGCGCGGCGACGCGGATGGTCATACCTTCTCCAGCCAGATATTGCCGTCGGGATAGCGGTGCGCGAGGCGCGACGCCTCGTGGATGGTGATGCTGTAGCCGGGGCGCGACGGCGGCATGTAGCGCCCGCCGCGGACGACGACGGGATCCTCGAAGTGCTCGTGGAGGTGATCGACGTACTCGATCACGCGGCGATCCATCGAGCCGCTCACGGCCACGAAGTCGAACATCGACAGGTGCTGCACGTACTCGCACAGGCCGACGCCGCCGGCGTGCGGACAGACCGGAACGCCGTACTTCGCCGCCATCAGGATGACCGCGAGGTTCTCGTTCACGCCGCCGAGGCGGCACGCGTCGATCTGGCAGAAGTCGATCGCGCGCGCCTGCAGCAGCTGCTTGAACACGATGCGGTTCGCGGCGTGCTCGCCCGTCGCGACGCCGACGCCGAGCTCGCGCACGGCCTTCGCAATCGCCGCGTGCCCGAGCACGTCGTCCGGGCTCGTCGGCTCTTCGATCCACAGCGGCCGGAAGGACGCGAGCTCGCCGACGCGGGCGATCGCCTCGTCGACGTCCCACTGCTGGTTCGCGTCGATCATCAGCGTCCGCCCGGATCCAATCTCGTCGCGCACGACGCCCACGCGCCGCCGATCGTCGTCCGGGCGCCCGCCGACCTTCACCTTGAAGTGCGAGAAGCCGTCGGCGATCGCGGCGCGGCAGCGCGCCCGGATCTCGGCGTCGCTGTAACCCATCCAGCCGACCGACGTCGTGTACGCCGGCATGCCGCCGCGCACGAGCTCGGCTTCGCGCGCCGCCTTCGTCGGCGCCTGCCGCTCGAGGATCTCGAGGGCTTCGTCCGGCGAAAGCGCGTCGGAGATGTAGCGGAAATCGATGCAGGCGACGATCTCGCGCGGCGTCATGTCGGCCAGGAGCTTCCAGACCGGCTTCCGCGCGGCCTTCGCATGGAGATCCCACACGGCGTTGACGATCGCCGCGAGCGCGAGGTGAATCACGCCTTTCTCGGGACCGAGCCAGCGGAGCTGCGAATCGCACGCGAGCCGCCGCCAGAAACCGGCGAAGTCGGCCGTGATGTCCTCGAGGCGCTGGCCGACGACGAGGTGCCGATAGGCGTCGATCGCGGCCGCGCAGACCTCGTTGCCGCGCCCGATCGTGAACGTGAGCCCGTGGCCCTCGATCGCGGCGTCGGTGCGGAGGATGACGTACGCCGCGGAGTAATCGGGATCGACGTGCATCGCGTCCGTCCCCGCGCTCGTGCGCGAGGTCGGGAAGCGGATGTCGAGCACGTCGAGGCCGCGGATGAGCATCAGCGGCTCCGCCACCGATCGAGCGCGACGGCGAACACGATGATCGTGCCGGTCACGATCTGCTGCACCCAGTTCGGCAGCCCCTGCTGCGAGCAGCCGATCTGGATGATCGCCATGATCGCCGCGCCCGCAATCGTCCCGACGACGCTGCCTTTGCCGCCGAGCAGGCTGCCGCCGCCGATGATCACCGCGGCGATGACGTCGAGCTCGAGGCCGTTCGCCACTGTGGGATCGCCGACCGACAGCTTCGAGAACGCCATGAGGCCGGCCGTCGCCGCGAGCGCGCCGGCGATCGTGTAGACGGCGATCTTCGTGCGCGTGATGCGCACGCCGCACAGCCGCGCCGTCCGCTCGCTCGACCCGATCGCGAACAGGTGGCGGCCGAACCGCGTGTACTGCAGCGTGAAGGCGACGGCCACCGCGAGCGCCGCGGTGATCCAGATGCCCGACGGGACGAACAGGCCGCGGCCGCCCTGCGTCGTGCGGAGCAGGTCGTTGAGCCACGTCGCCGGCGCTTCGAGCCGCCGCTCGTCCGAGAGCCCCTTGGCCGCGCCGCGCACGAGCAGCATCGTGCCGAGCGTCACGATGAACGGCACGACGCGGAGCTGCGTGACGAGGACGCCATTCAGGACGCCGCACAGCGCACCCGCCGCGACGGCGGCGAGCGCCGCGCCAAGCGCGCCGGCGGCGCTGCTCTCGTGCCGCAGGACGACGGCCGTGACGACGGTGCTCAGGGCGACAACGGATCCCACCGAGAGATCGATGCCGCCCGACACGACGACCATCGTCATGCCGAGCGCGGCGACGCATACGATCACCGTCTGCCGCGCCATCAGCTCGAGGTTGCCGGCGCTGAAGAACTGCGGGCCGATGAGCGCGCCGAACACGAGCGCCACCACGGCGAGCCCGAGGAGCACGCCGCGCTCGTCCGCGAAGCGGCGCGCCGTTACGACGCGCGCGTTCCCGACGCTTCCATCAGCAGCGAGTGCTCGGTCCATTCCTCCACCGGCCGCGCGGGGCCAAGCCGTCCGCGCGACATCACCGCGATCCGATCGCAGACGCCGAGCAGCTCCGGCAGGTAGCTGCTGACGAGCAGCACCGATTTTCGGCGACCTTGACAGGATCGCTCTGCATCAGCGCCGGGCAGGGCGGCCCTTTCAGAGCCGCCAGAGCCACACACGAGCTCGTCGACGAGACGATAGATCTGCGCCTTGCTCGCGACGTCGATGCCGCGCGTCGGCTCGTCGAGCACGAGGACGTCGACGTCGTGGTACAGCAGCCGCGCGACGGCCACCTTCTGCTGGTTGCCGCCCGACAGCTCGTGCACCTTCTGCCACGGATGCCCGCAGCGGATGTCGAGCCGATCGATCCAGCGCCGCGCGGCCGTCTCCTGCTTCGACGGCAGCACGACACCCGCCGGGCCGAGCGGGGCGAGCTTCGACAACGTCATGTTGTCCGCGACGCTCAAGCCCGCCGCCAGCCCTTCGCCCGCCCGATCTTCGCTCAGCATGCCCATGCCCTGCTGCCACCGTTCGTGCGGCGACGCCGGCGCGGAGTACACGCCGACGGTGATTCGCCCGCGCTTCACCGGCTCGAGCCCGAACAGCGTTCGCATCAGCCGCGTCCGTCCCGCGCCGACCAGGCCCGCGATGCCGACGACCTCGCCGCGTCTCAGCGTCAGCGGCGCCGATCCCGGCGCGACGTCCTCGATCGTGACGACCGCCTCCCCCGCGATCCGCGCGCCCCGGTGATACAGGTCGTCGAGGCCGCGGCCGACCATCAGCGACACGATCGCGCCGGCCGACGTTCCCGCGATCGCGCCGCCGCCGGCGTTGCGGCCGTCGCGCAGCACGACGAACCGGTCTGCGATCGCCATGACTTCCTCGATGAAGTGCGAGATATAGACGATCGCCAGGCCGCGCGCCTTCAGCCGCGCGATCAACTCGAAGAGCGCGCGCACGTCGGCGTGCCCGAGGCTGCTCGTCGGCTCGTCGAGGACGAGCACTCGACAGCCCGACGCGCGCGCGCGCGCGATCTCCACGAGCTGCTGCGCGGCGGGTGAAAGGCCGCCGACAATCGCGTCGGGCGAAATGTCGGCGTGCCCGAGCTCTTCGAGCGCGCGCTCGGCCGTCTCGCGCATGCGATCGCGCAGCACCAGGCCGCGTCGCACCGGTTCGACGCCGAGCACGATGTTCTCCATGACGCTCAAGTGCGGCGCGAGCGAGAGCTCCTGGTAGATCATCGCGACGCCGGCGCGCCGCGCGTCGAGCGGATCGCGCGGCCTGTAGGGATCGCCGAGGAGACGCATCTCACCGCGATCGGGCGCAAGCGCGCCGGCGAGGATCGCCATGAGCGTGCTCTTGCCGGCGCCGTTCTGGCCGACGAGCGCGCAGACCTCGCCCGACGCGACGGCGAAGTCGACGCCGTCGAGCGCAACGGTCGCGCCGAAGGTCTTGCCGACGCCGCGCATCTCGAATCGCGGCGCGCCTACGGCTTCAGCCATCGGGACAGATCGGGATGCAGGAGCTCTTTCGCGTCCGGATCGTTCATCTGGTCGCGCGTGACGAGCCGCACACCGGTGTCGACGCGCGGCTGCACCTGCTCGTGGCGCAAGTGCGCGGCCAACGTCTTGACGCCGAGGTACCCCATGTTGACCGGATCCTGCAGCACGAGGCCGTCGACGTGGCCGTCGGCGAGGCCCTTGGCGAGCGTATCGGAGGCGTCGAAGCCGATGAACTTCACCTTGCCGGCCCACCCGTTGTCCTCGAGCACGCGCAGCATCGCGAGCGTCGTCGACTCGTTCGGCGTGAAGATGCCGTCGATGCCGAGCGAGCCGTCGCCGCGCTTGAAGCGGCTGAGGAGCGCCTCGCTTTTCTTGTAGGCGCCTTCGACGTCGGCGCCGCCGTACTGGTTCGCGCTGACGATCTCGATGCCCTTCCGCGCCGAGATCACTTCGAGAAAGCCTTCCTCGCGCTGGATCGTGCTCTCCGACCCTTCCGCGTAGCGCAGCATGACGACCTTCCCGGTGTCGTGCAGCAGCTCGCCGAGTCGCTCGCCGGCGAGCCGGCCGCCCTTGCGGTTGTCGGTCGCGACGAAGCTCACGTAGTCGTGCCCCTTCAACCCGGAGTCGATGACGACGACGGGAATGCCGCGGCGCGTCGCCTCGGCGACGGGCGGCGCGAGCGCGGAATCGTCGAGCGGCGCGAGCACGATGCCGGACACGCCGCGGCTGACGAACCCTTCGACCTCCGAGACCTGCGAGTCCCGGTCGTCTTCGCGCAGCGGACCGCGCCAGATGATCGTCGCGCCGATCTCCCGCGCCGCCTTTTCCGCGCCGGCATGGATGCTCTGCCAGAACACGTGCGACGTGCCTTTCGGGATCACGGCAATCGTCGGGCGATCCGGATTCGCCGTGCGCGGCGTGCCGCACGCCTCGATCGCCGCCGCAGCGACGAGCGCGACGAGGACTCGTCTGGTCATACCGATTCGGCCTTTCGCGCGCCCAGCTTCCAGAAGCGCGCGGCAGTCCCGCCGAGCACGGCGTCGCGCTCCACCGCCGGCCGCGCCGCGACGTACCGGGTGACGACGTTCATCGTCCGCGCATAGTCGCCCGCGACGAGGCACACCGGCCAGTCGGATCCAATCATCAGGCGGTCCGCTCCAAAGCAGTCGAACGCGGCGTCGAGATACGGACGAATGTCGGCGGCGGTCCAGCGCGTCCAGTCGCCTTCGGTGATCAGGCCCGAGAGCTTCGCCCACACGTTCGGGTGAGCCGCAAGCGCGCGAAGATCGTCGGCCCATCGATCGATCGCGCGGCCGCGGATGTCGGGCTTCGCGAGGTGATCGAGCACGAAGCGCTGGCGCGGCAGCCGGGCGGCGAGCTCCGCGGCGACCTTCAGATGGCGACTATATATGAGGACGTCGTACGCGAGATCGAACTCTTCGAGCGCGGCCAGCCCGGCGACGAACGCCGGACGGACGAGAAAGCGATCGTCAGGCTCGGACTGCGCGATGTGGCGTACGCCAACGAGCTTCGGATGCCGCGCGAGCGGCTCGAGCTCCGCGCGCACGCGATCGCCCTGGAGATCGACCCACCCGACGACGCCGGCGATGAACGGATGGGCGTCGGCGAGCGCGAGGAGCCAGCGCGTTTCCTCGAGGGTCTGCCGCGCCTGCACGGCGACGCACGCGTCGACGCCGGCGCGCCGCAGCTCCGGCGCGAGATCGCCGGGCAGGAAATCGCGGCGCAGCGCCGCCATCGACTCGTCGATCCAGCCGTACTGTCCGGCGTCGTACCGCCAGAAGTGCTGGTGCGCGTCGATGCGCGCGGCCGCCTGCGCCGTCATGAAAGCCGGAAGATGGGTTCCATGACCGCCCACCACTCGCCCGGGGCGGCGCCGGCCGACGGCTCCTGGAGCGACCGCATCAGCCGCTCCCATTCCTGCACGCGCGGGTTCGCCGCGGTGTGCGCGGCGAAGACGCGGCGCGGATCGAGGCCGTCGGCGAGCTCGAGGATCATCACGAGCCGGCGGCCGTGGATGTGGATGTCCATGCGCGTCACGCCGGCGCGGCGCAGGCTCTCGACGACCTCCGGCCAGACGCGGCGATGGTGCTCGCGGTAGGAGGCGATGGCCGCCGGATCGTCGCGCAGATCGGTGGTGAGCACGTGGCGGCTCATGGCGGTGCGGCGCGTGAAGTACTATACTTTACCGGTAAAGTCAACGTATTCTGGCCTTTTTGCCACCGCGCGCTGTGTTAGCATGAGCGCCCAGAGGAGGCCGCCGATGTTCGACGCCACGACGCCCACCCGCCGCGAGTTCGTCAAGGCCGCCGGCTCCGCCGCCGTGGGCGCGTCGCTCTTCCCCGCCGACGCGCTCGCCCAGCCGCGCGCGAAGCGCCGCTACGCGATTGTCGGCACCGGCGACCGCGGCAGCGGCATGTGGGGCCGCGACCTCGTCCAGCGCTATCCCGATCTGCTCGAGTTCGTCGGCCTCTGCGACATCAACCCGAAGCGCACGCTCGCCGCGAAGAGCTACATGGGCGTCACCGCGCCCACGTTCACCAACTTCGACGAGATGATCGAGAGGACCAGGCCCGAGCTGCTGATGGTGACGACCGTCGACGGCTTCCACCACGAGTACATCGTCAAGGGGCTCGACCACGGCCTCGACGTGATGACCGAGAAGCCGCTCACCACGGACGAGACCAAGTGCCAGGCGATTCTCGACGCCGAGAAGCGCAACAACAAGCGGATCGTCGTCACCTTCAACTACCGCTACGCGCCGGCGCACCAGCAGATGAAGGAGATCCTGCTGTCGAACGAGATCGGGCGGATCGTGTCGGTCGACTTCAGCTGGTACCTCGACGTGATTCACGGCGCCGACTACTTCCGGCGCTGGCACCGCCTGCGCAAGAACAGCGGATCGCTCCTCGTCCACAAGGCGAGCCATCACTTCGATCTGATGAACTGGTGGCTCGGCGCCGATCCGGTGGAGGTCTCCGGGTACGGCGGGCTCGGCATCTACGGCAGGAACGGCGCGTTCCGCGCCAAGCCGCCGGCCGACAACTGCCGCAACTGCCCGCACACGTCCGAGTGCCGCTTCTACTACGACATGACGAAGGACAAGCGGCGGATGGATCTCTACGCCGCGTGCGAGGACGCCGACCACTACTTCCGGGACGGCTGCGTCTTCCGCGAGGACGTCGACATCTTCGACAACATGCAGGCGATCGTGCGCTACTCCAACGGCGCGACGATGAGCTACGCGCTGAACGCGTACATGCCGTACGAAGGGTACCGCGTCGCGTTCAACGGCGAGAAGGGGCGGCTCGACGTGCAGTCGTTCGAGCGGCAGCCGTGGGACGTCACCGACAGCCACGAGATCTACCTCACCAAGAGCTTCGGGAAGCGGCGCCGCGTGCCGATGCCGAAGATGCTCGAGGGGCACGGCGGCGGCGACGATCGGCTGCGCGATCTGATCTTCCGGAAGATCGACATGCCGGAGTACATGAAGCTGCCCGACTCGCGCGCCGGCGCGATGTCGTGCCTGACGGGCATCGCGATCCGCAACAGCATCGACCAGAAGCGGCCGATCAAGATCGCCGATCTCGTCAAGCTGTGACGCGATGCGGGCCGCAGCCGCCATCGCCGCCGTCATGCTGACCGCGTCGGTGGCGCGCGCGCCGTTCGGCGCGACGCCCGACCGCGCGGCGGTCGAGATCTTCACGCTGACGAACGCCAACGGCACGGAGGTCCGCGCGATCTCGTACGGCGCGATCATCGTGTCGATCCGGACGCGCGATCGCGCCGGCCGCCTCGGCGACATCACGCTCGGCTTCGACGATCTCGAGGGATACCTCACGCGGTCGCGGTATTTCGGCGCGGTCGTCGGCCGATACGGCAACCGGATCGCGAACGGCCGGTTCACGATCGACGGCCGCACCTACCGGCTCGCCACCAACAACGGCGCGAACCACCTGCACGGCGGCGACAAGGGGTTCGACAAGGTCATCTGGCGCGCGGCGCCCTTCGAACGCGGCGGCGACGTCGGCGTCGTCTTCACGTATACGAGCCGCGACGGCGAGGAAGGTTATCCCGGCACGCTGCAGACGACGGTGACCTATACGCTGACGCCGCGCGACGAGCTCGTCGTGGAATACGGTGCGTCGACCGACAAGGCGACGCACGTCAACCTGACCCAGCACACCTACTTCAATCTTGCCGGCGAAGGTCGCGGCGACGTGCTGAAACAGCAGCTGACCATCGACGCCGATCGCTATACGCCTGTCGACGACGGACTGATTCCGACCGGCGCGATCGCCGCCGTCGAGGGCACGCCGTTCGACTTCCGAAAGCCGACGGCGATCGGCGCGCGCATCGACGACAAGGCGAACGAGCAGCTGCGCTTCGGCGGCGGCTACGACCACAACTACGTGCTGAACGGCGGCGCGGGCGCCCTGCGCCACGCCGCGCGCGTCGTCGATCCGGAGTCGGGACGCACGCTCGACGTCGCGACGACGGAGCCGGGCATGCAGTTCTACTCGGGCAACAGGCTGACCGGCGTCGCCGGCAAGAGCGGGCACAGCTACGGCCCGCGCGCCGCCTTGTGCCTCGAGACGCAGCATTTTCCCGATTCGCCCAACAAGCCGCAGTTCCCGTCGACGCTCGTGCGGCCGGGCGATCGCTACAGTTCGAAGACCGTCTTCACCTTCGGCGTCCAGAAGTAGCGGAGGTTCCTGATGAAGCAGAGGGTCCTGGCGGCCGCCCTCGCGGCGGTGGCGATCGCGAGCGCCGCGCCGCGCGGCGACGAGCGATACCCCGCGAACTACGTCGCCACGGCGCTCGTTCAGCTGAACGACAACGGCGCGTGGTCGTGGTTCATGGACCCGCGCGTCATCGTCAACGAGGGCAAGCTGATCATCGGATCGGTCCGCGCCGTCGGGAGCAATCAGGCCAACGTCACCGATCCGCGGTCCGGGAACGTCGAGATCTCCGTCTACGAGATCGAGACGGGCGCCACGCACACCGTGGTGCTGCACCCGCACCTGGAGCAGGACGACCACGATGCGCCGGCGTTCTACGTCCGCACCGACGGCCGCATCCTCGCCGTCTACAGCATGCACGCGCGCGAACGGCGCATGTACTACCGGCTATCCGAGCCGCACAACCCGCTCGCGTGGAGCGCCGCCAAGGCGGTCGAGACGCCGGGAGACGACGCCGTCTACGCCGGCAACAACGCGACGTACGCGAACCTGTTCCGCATGCCGAACGGACGCCTGTACAACTTCATCCGCGCGTTCCACCACGACCCGAATTACATGTACTCCGACGACGAGGGCAACACGTGGAAGTACGGCGGCCGCTGGCTGTACGGCAAGGGCGGCTACAGCCCGTACCTCAAGTACGCCGACGACGGGAAGGGCACGATTCACTTCGTCGCGACCGAAGATCATCCGCGCAACTTCGACAACAGCCTCTATCACGGCTACGTGCGCGACGGCGCGATGTACAAGACCGACGGGACGAAAGTCGGCACGCTGAGCACGACGACCGACGCGAAGATCGCGACGTGGGACTTCACGAAGTTCTATCAGGGCGGGCCCGACAACGTCGCGTGGATGGTCGACGTCGAGCTCGATCGCAGCGATCGGCCGTACGTGCTCTTCTCGACGCAGGTGGACGGCCGCGGCCTGCCCCGCGGACAGGGCGGACTCGATCTCCGGTATCACTACGCGCGCCTCGGGCCGAACGGCTGGCACACCGAGGAGATCGCGCACGCCGGCACCCGGCTCTATCCCGACGAGGACGACTACTCGGGGCTCGGCGCGCTCGATCCGAACAACCCCGACGTCCTCTACATCTCGACCGACGCCGATCCGGTCAGCGGCGCGCCGCTCGTCAGCTCCGGCGACGGCAAGCGCCACTACGAGCTGTTCCGCGGCGAGCGCAGCGCGTCGGGCAAGTGGACGTTCACGCCGTTCACGCGCAACTCGACGGTGGACAACCTGCGGCCGGTCATCCCGAAGTGGAACGACCGCCGGACGGCGATCGCGTGGATGCGCGGCGCGTACATCCACAACCACGGCGAGTGGTACTCGTCGGTCGTCGCGGCGATCGTGCCGCCGTCGGAATCGACGCAGCAGACGCAATGAACCGGCGCGAGTTCCTGAAGCGCGCGGGCGCCGCCGGCGCAGCGACCGCGCTTCCCTCCTCCTCCGGCGCCGCGCCGCAGCACGGCGCGGAGAGCTCGCCGGCGGCGGATCGCGACCGCTGGATCGCGATGCTGCGGCGGATCGCCGACCCCGTTCTCCGTCACGCCGCGCAAGGCACGCTGAAGGCGTCGATGCCGGTCGAGCAGGCGAAGGGCGCCGACCGGCGATCGGTCACGCATCTCGAGGCCGTCGGACGTCTGCTCGCGGGGATCGCGCCGTGGATCGAGCTCGCGGACGACGGCTCGAGCGAGGCGCGCGTTCGCGCGGAGTACGGCGATCTCGCGCGCCGCGCGATCGCGTCGATCGTCGATCCGGCGTCTCCGGACTACCTGAACTTCACCCGCGATCGGCAGCCGCTCGTCGACGCCGCGTTCCTCGCGCAGGGCCTTCTGCGCGCGCCTCGCACGCTGCGCGACGGCGTCGCCGGCGCCGCGAAGCGCCAGTTGGTGGCGGCGCTCGAGTCGACGCGCGCCATCACACCCGGATTCAACAACTGGCTGCTCTTCTCGGCGACCGTAGAGGCAGGTTTGAAGGCGCTCGGTGCGCCGTGGGATCGCACGCGCGTCGACTACGCGCTGCGGCAGCACGACCAGTGGTACAAGGGCGACGGCGCATATGGCGACGGTCCCGAGTTCCACTGGGACTACTACAACAGCTTCGTGATCCACCCGATGCTCGTCGACGTGCTCGACTCGTGCAGGGACGAGTCGCCTGCGTGGAAGGATCTCGCTGCGCGCGAAGAGGTGCGTGCGATGCGGTTCGCGGCGGTGCAAGAGCGGCTGATTGCGCCCGACGGCAGCTTTCCGGCGATCGGCCGCTCGATCGCGTACCGCTGCGGCGCGTTCCACGCGCTCGCGCAGGCGGCGCTTCGGCGTCATCTGCCGGACGGCGTCGCGCCGGGACAGGCGCGCGCCGCGCTCGCGGCCGTCATCCGCCGCACGATGGAGGCGCCCGACACGTTCGACGCCGGCGGCTGGCTGCGCATCGGCTTCTGCGGCCATCAGCCGGCGATCGGCGAGGCCTACATCTCGACCGGCAGCTTGTATCTGTGTTCCGTCGCGTTCCTGCCGCTCGGTCTTCTGGCGTCGGATCCCTTCTGGTCCGCACCCGCGCAGCCGTGGACGGCGGCGAAGGCGTGGAGCGGCCAGACGTTTCCTATCGATCACGCGCTCGCCTGACGACGATCGCTCTGCGTATTCTGCGCTTTTCTGCGGGTTCCGCCTTATCCGTCGTCAGTCGTCAGCGCGTCTCGGGGAGCGCGAACGCGAACAGCGACGCGCCGCCGCCGACCAGGACGTACTGGCGCCCGTCGAGCTGATAGG
>Ga0075424_100006069_pt1 | contig 11615 bp, 7 predicted proteins | sample SoiMethybrSBSTD3_FD_75301 | JGI IMG/M metagenome (GOLD analysis project Ga0075424, IMG submission 75301) | Bulk soil microbial communities from a Populus tree surrounding site in Tennessee, USA - Soil MetaG P. TD hybrid SBSTD3 | ecosystem: Environmental > Terrestrial > Soil > Tree plantation...
TGCACGACAAGGATCTGTGCATCGGCTGCGGCTACTGCTTCTACGCCTGCCCGTTCGGCGCGCCGCAGTTTCCGCAGACCGGCGCCTTCGGCGTGCGCGGGAAGATGGACAAGTGCACGTTCTGCGCCGGCGGGCCCGAAAAGGATGGCTCGCCCGAGGAGTTCGCGAAGTACGGCCGCAACCGGCTGTCAGAAGGCAAGTTGCCCGCGTGCGCCGAGATGTGCTCGACCAAGGCGCTGCTCGGCGGCGACGGCGATGTCATCTCCGAGATCTATCGCAACCGCGTGACCATGCGCGCGGCGCGCGGGTCGAGAAGTGGGCCGCCGTGGGGTTGGGATTCCGCGTACGGCGCGCCGCAAGCGGCCTCGGCGCCAGCTCCCGCGTCCGCGCCAGCTCCCGCGCCCGCACCCGCGGCGCCGGGAGGCAAATCATGACGCGGCTCGCTGCGTTCGCGCTTGTCGGCTCGCTGCTGCTGGCGGTTGTCGCATGCAGCGAGCGGTCGCAGGTGGTCAACTACAAGCAGGGCAGCTATCAGGGGAAGCCCGACACGCCGCCGTATCAGAACGCGCCCTACAACGGCGACAAGGCAGCCTGGGAACGGGCAGTGGCCACGCGCGCGCAAGCCCAGAACGAGTACAAGCGCACCAACTAGGAGTGACGATGGCGGACTCACCGATCGTACGGGTGATCACGCTGGTCGTGGCTGCGCTTTGGTTCGCCGCGGCAAGCGTGTCGTACGCGCAGACACAGACGCCGACGCCTGCAGCGACGCCGGAAAACTCTTCGCCCGCCGCGGAAGCACAGCGCCAGACGTCGCAGCCCCTCAATAACGCGCCGGTATGGCGCGAAGTGCGCTCCGGTGCGCCGCAAGTGACGACGGTGCGCGGGCGGGAAACGAATATTCTCATCCAGCCTCAGGGTGAGACCTGGCGTGCTCTGCGCGTGCCGGTCGTGTTCTGGGGCGGCATGCTTTTCGCGCTCTCGATCCTCGGCCTCGCCGTGTTCTATCTGATCCGCGGTCCGCTCGACGTTCCGCCGGCGGAGAAGCGAGACGGGCGATTGATCGAGCGCTTCGCGCCGATGGATCGCTATGCGCACTGGCTCATGGCGATCACCTGGGTCACGCTGGCGATCACGGGACTGATCTTGTCGCTCGGCAAGTCGGTGCTGCTGCCGCTGATCGGCTACACGCTCTTCTCATGGCTCGCGATACTGGCCAAGAACCTGCACAACTTCGTCGGTCCGATCCTGATCGTCGCCATCCCGTTCCTGGCCTTCCGTTTCGTCCGCGACAATGGCATCGGCGCCGACGACGTCAAGTGGTTCCTGAACCTCAAGGGATATTTCAAGGGTCACGAGCATCCGTCGGGGCGGTTCAACGCCGGCGAGAAGGTCGTGTTCTGGATCGTCCTGGTCATCCTCTCGACCTTGCTACTGGTCAGCGGACTGGTGCTCGTCTTCCCGAACTTCGATCAGACACGCTACACGATGCAGGCCGCGAACGTCGTGCACATGGTCGCCGCGTACATTGCGATTGCGCTGGCATTGGTCCACATCTACCTTGGCACCATCGGCATGATCGATGCCTACAAGGCGATGCGCTACGGCTATGTCGACGAGAGCTGGGCCAAGCACCATCACCTGCGTTGGTACGAGGAAGTCGTAGCGGGTCGCGCCCGCCAGAAATTCGCGGATCCCAATGCGGTGCCGCCGGAAGCTACGGAGGGTGGCACTCGGCCGGCGCGTACACGGCCCGCGTGAGCTCCGCACTGCAGAGAAGGAAAGAGGCAATGACGACATTGCGCGCCTTGATCGCCGCCGGACTGGTCGTTGGCGTATTCGGTTGGGCGGTGGCGAAGCTGCCGCCCCCGCCGCCGATGGACGATGCGGCGAAAGCCGCGGCGGAACAGAAGAAGGCGAAAGACGCTGCCGCCGCGGAGGCCGCCAAGGCCGCGCAGGCGCGGGCCGAGGATCGCGTCGTCGCCCGTTACATCGCGGAGCAGAAAGCGAAGGGAAAGACGGTTACGCCGCAGATGGGACCGACCTCGACAGCGGCTGCGGCGCCGCCAGGCAACCGCCCCTCACCAAAGGCCGACAAGCAGGGGGCGCACTCTCCACCAGGAACGGTGAGATAAACCAAAAACGGGGCTGAGGCCCCGTTTGTTTTTACACTACGCTGCTGGCGGGAATGCGGCGCTCACGACGAGAATGTTTTCTAGAGCTGGCTCTCGAGCGGCAGGAACTTCAGCGCGTCGACCTTGAAGCGACGCACCGCATCCACGTTGGGCTCGTCGCCGTAGGCGACTATGGTCCCGTTCTCTTCCGTGCGCCATTGCAGAGTCGGCTTGCCCGTTGGTCCGGGCGGCCCCAGTGTCATCACATAGCTGTTCGCCGGCTTCGCGACCGCGTCGAACCGATCGACGATCTCCTTGGTCAGCTCCGGGCTCTCGATCAGAATGCCCAGCTCGGTATTGAGCCGGCGCGAACGCTCATCGTAATTCATCGAGCCGACGAAGACCTGTTGCTGGTCGAAGACGAAGATCTTGGCGTGCAGCGCGAACGGAGTCGTGCTGCTCGATTTGAGAGAACCGCCTCCGGGCACGTTAGGGGCGTCCAGATGCGGTCGCACTTCGTAGAGCTCGACCCCAGCTTCGAGCAGCGGCACGCGATAGCGTTCGTAGGCGGAGAAGGTGATGGGCGCGTCGGTCGACTGCAGGGAGTTCGTCAGGATGCGCACGCGAACGTTGCGCGAGCGCAGGTCGGTGAACAGGCGCATGCCCTCGCCGCCCGGAACGAGATAAGGTGTAGCGATGAGAAGCTCCGACTTGACTGCCGCCGCGGCGCTTTCGACGCGCTCGCGCAACAGCTGGCCCGCCTGCTTCCCCGAATCGACCTTTTCCTTCTCGGGGCTGTCGTAGATGGCCTCGGCGCGTGCCCAGATCAGCGGTCTCTTTCCGGAGAGGATGTTTGCGACCGGTCCTCCGTCGCTGACAGGGCGTGTGTAGGTGCTGCCTTCCATCTTCGCGCGATGGCTGCGCAGGGACTCGCGATAGACGTCGAGGCGCTCCTTGGTGGGCTTGAATACGACCAGATTCTGCAGCGGAGTGGCGAGCTTGTTGTTCCAGAATGCGTCGAAGCTGCCGGAAAGCTGCCTGACCATCGGCCCGGCGATGAGCAGGTCGTAGTCGCCGAATTCCACCGTCGGGCTGGCAGAGAAATAGCCATCGCCAATGTTGCGGCCGCCGGTGAGCGCAATCTCGTTGTCGACCACGAAGAGCTTGTTGTGCATGCGATACGTGAGCCGCTTCTCGTTCAGCGCGAATTCGGCCGCGCGCATGAATTCGAGCGGTCCACGGTAGCTGAATGGGTTGTAGACGCGCAGCTCGATGTTCGGATGCGCGGTAAGCGCGCCGATTTCCGCGTCGCGCCCGACAGCGTTGCTGTCGTCGAGGAGGATGCGCACCCGCACGCCCCGGTCCGCCGCATCCAGCAGGGCCTGGATGATAAGGCGGCCGGTGTCGTCGCTCTGGATGGCGAAGTATTGAACATCGAGCGTTTTTTCCGCGAGCGCCGCCATTTCCACGCGGGCGCGGAAGCAGGCGACGCCGCTCGAGAGCAACCGGAACGCGGACATGCGCGGGTGCTCGCGGACGCGCGGCTCGATTTGCTTTCCGAGCTTGGTCTGTTCCGGATTCGCCAGCGCTACCGATTCGGGCCGAGCCGCATACGAACCGAGAGGCAGCGTCGCGTCGGTAGGCAACACCGAGCAAGCGCCGAGCGCGAGCGCCAGCGCTGCGCAAATGCATACGCAGAAACGCGAGACCGCGTCCGACATGGGGCTGCTGCGACCTCGGCAGCTCGACTTCAGCACGATCGGGTCAACTGGCAAATGGACCGCCGGATGCCGGCATCGCGCCGATTCATCGCTTCGAGTGGCGCGAGTTCGTTGCATGGCGCGTGCGTCGACGAGGTCTCGAGCCTGGCTGTCGCTCCTGCGGAAGCGGCCGAAGCAACGCGCAGCAAGAGGCGCTTGCCGCATCGAGCGGTTGATCTTCCTGATACCCTCGCGTATTAGGCACCCCTGCTGTTCGTGGCGGCTCCGCGCTCGTGGGTTTGTTCATTCCTTCTTCTTGTCGCGGCCGCGCGTGCTCCACGTCCCGGAACATCTCGTCCATGTTCGGGCTGATCTTTGCCTCGCCTTTCCTGAGTTGCACTTCAGTCTCCTTTCGATCCGCGTGTAACTTTTGCAACGGGTGCAACGCTTCGGCAGCACCTTGCCGTCCTGCACCAGGGACCTTGCACAAAGCATGCCCGACCGTTCCGCGAACGTTGGCACGGCGCCGCGCGACACCTGGCGCCTCGCGATCGTGCGCACCGAGGCTTCAACCGGTGCAAAACTCGGCACGATTTACCGCCTGCCCCGTAGGGAGCGGGACAAATTACCGCTAAGCGTGAGAGGCGCTTGTCGTTGTCGCAGGTAACTCCTTATGGAACAACGAAAAACACATTATTGGCACGACCGTTGCGGCACCACAAGGTGCGAAGCACTGCTCAAGGAGGCTCGAATGGCCAACATCGTCGCCGGTCGATTCGACCAGCAAACAGAAGCGGACGCAGCCATCGCGGAGCTCATGCGTCAAGGCTTCGCTCGCGATCGAGTAACCTCGTTTTTCGTCACTCCACCCGGGGAGCATGCCAAATCCCTGATCGGCGGCGATCGCGAGGCATCGCCCGGCGCGGAGACCGCAGGCACCGGCGCGGTAGCTGGGGCTGCGATCGGCGGTGCGGTCGGCATCGGTCTCGGCCTGGCCGCAACGCCAGTCGTGGGGCCGGTCGCGGTGCCGACGGCTGGGGGTCTGGGAGCCTACATGGGCGCGCTCGCCGGCGCGCTCGGCAAGATGAAGGATTCTCCGGCTGACACGAACCCCTACGCAGAGCCACCGCCGGAAGTTCGCCATGCCGGCATCGTCGTGGCCGCGTACGCGCCCGAGCCGGAACAGCGTGCCACAGCGCTCGAGGTGCTGCAGGCGCGCGGCGCGCAGGATATCGAGACCGCCGACGGCCACTGGTGCGATGGCCAATGGATAGACTTCGATCCGGTCGCGCCACCCGGTGCCGAAACAGGAGGCCCGCTGGCCGGCGATGCGCGGCCTCAGCGCATTCGCCAGTAGAATCAGAATTGGCAAACTGCTTCCGCTGGCATCTCCGCCGGCGGGCACCGTCGCATCACTGTGCTCACTCTCGCAAGCAGCATGAACTACGCTCGCTGGGCAGCTCCATTCGTCGCTCTGGTTGCGGCGTCCTTGTCGCTTGCCGCCGACTTCGTCGCGCCCGACAGCAATCTGAAGGCGGAAGGCATTCCGCCGATACCGGCCGCTCTGGCAGCGAAGGTGGCTCCCTATACGGAATTCAAGCCGGCGACGATCGTGAGCTGGCACCCGGAAAGGCGCGAATTGATCGTGGCGCGCCGCGCCGGCAACGTCACGCAGCTGCATCGGGTGGCCGCTCCCGGGAGCGAGCCGGAACAGTTGACCGCCTTCTCCGAGCCGGTGCGCTTTGGTGCCTATCTGGCGAAGAAGCCCGGCGTGCTCGTCTTCGCCCGCGACACGGGCGGCAACGAGCAACGGCAACTCTATCGGCTCGATGCCGCGACCGCGACACCCGAGCTCCTGACCGACCCCCGGCGCAAGCACGACGCGGCGAGCTTCACGCATGCGCGCGACTATTTGCTGGTCGCGTCGACCGATGTCGATGCGACGGGCAAACGCGACAGTCTGACGACGGACCTGACGCTGCTGGATCCGCTGGAGCCGACGAAATCGCGCGTGCTGGCACGACTGCCGGGAACAGGCTGGTTCGATTTCTCGTTTTCCTTCGACGACAAGAGAATGGCCCTGGTCGAATTCAAGTCGGTCAACGAAACCCATGTCTGGCTGATGGACCTCGCCACCGGTGCCCGCCGACGGGTCCTGCCGGCCGAGGGCGAGCGGCCCACGCGGCCGATCGCCTCGGTGGCGATCAACTTCGCCCGCGACGGCAAGGGATTGTTCCTCGCCACCGATCGGGACGGCGAATTCCGGAAGCTCGCCTATTTCGATCTCGCGACCGGAAAGCTCGAATACTTCGGTGAAGGCGGAGATTGGGACGTCGAGGACATTGCGCTTTCGCCCGACGGTCACACACTCGCCGTGATCACCAACGAAGCGGGCATCGGGGTGTTGCGGCTCTACGATGCGGACACGCGTCGCGCGCTGGCGCGGCCGCAGCTGCCGGTCGGCACGGTGGGACGACCCACGTGGCACCAGAATTCGCGCGATCTCGCGGTGACCGTCGCCAGCACGCAAAGCCCCAGCGATGCCTACACGGTCGATGTGCGTAACAACCGCGTCGAACGCTGGACCGAGGACAAGGTGGCCGGCCTCGACGCCTCGAGCTTCCGCAGCATGGAGCCCATCGCCTGGAAAAGCTTCGATGGGCGCGTCATCAACGGCTTTCTCGCTCGGCCGCCGGCGCGTTTTACCGGCAAACGGCCGGTGATCGTGATGATCCACGGCGGTCCCGAAGGGCAGGCACGCCCCGGGTTTCTCGGCCGCTGGAACTACTTCATCGACGAGCTCGGCATCGCATTGATCGAGCCCAATGTGCGCGGCTCGACGGGTTACGGAAAAACGTTTGTCGCGCTGGACAACGGAATGAAGCGCGAGGATTCGGTCAAGGACATCGGCACTCTGCTCGACTGGATACGTACCGAGCCGGGTCTCGACGCCGATCGCGTCCTCGTCGAAGGCGGAAGCTACGGCGGCTACATGGTTCTCGGCGTGGCGACCAACTTTCCCGAGCGCATCGCCGGAGCCGTCGAGGTCGTCGGCATCGCGAACTTCGTGTCGTTCCTGGAGAGCACCGAGAGCTATCGACGCGATCTCCGCCGCGTTGAATACGGCGACGAGCGCGACCCGGCAATGCGTGAATTCCTCACCCGGATATCGCCGGTAAACAATGCGCAGAAGATCAAGGCGCCGCTGTTTGTCGTCGCGGGCCGAAACGACCCCCGCGTCCGCTATACCGAGGCCGAGCAGATCGTCGCCGCCGCGCGCAAGAACGGCGTACCGGTCTGGTATCTGCTCGCCGAAAACGAAGGGCACGGCTTCGCGCGCAAGGTGAACGCGGATTATCTTTTCTACGCAATGATCGTCTTCTTCCAGGAGCGCTTGGCGAAGCCGTAGATCTGCGAGGCTTCGCGCGAGGACCTGAGTTAACGCGGGCTAAGCCGGGCGCTTACTGCCCGCCGGGCGTCCGCCTTCGTCTGCGGACCCGACGTCCTGCAACAGCGGCAATGCGCTCTGGATCGCCTCGTCGCGGCTCAGCGCGCGCCCAGCCGCTAAAGCGCGGTCGAAATCGACAGGCGCATGCTTTGCGCGCACGGCCGCGTGCCAGCGCTCGTATTCCGCTCGCTCTGCGGGAAAGACGGGGACGTTCCATTGCTCGCGCAGTACGGCTGCGCTGCCCAGCAGTTGCGGCGCGACGGGCGCGTCCGGATGCATCCCTGCAATCGCCTCGAGCAGCCCGGGCAAGGCGATGTCGCGATCTGCTCGCTGCTGCGCGATGAGTCCGTCGAAAAGCGCGCGCCTCGCGGCATCGACATCGCCCAGCGCGGCATGAACGCGCCCGATGATCCGGAGGGTTCCCGCCAGCGAGTGGGAAAAACCAAGCTTGCGAAAAGTTTCCGCGGCAGATTGCGCGTGCCGGAGCGCCGCCGCCGCGTCGCCCATGGCGCAGAGCACGGTCGCATGGATCTCGGCGGTCTGCGCTCCGCAATTCTGATCGTGCAACGCTTGGAACATGGCGAGACTTTCCGCGGATTGCGCCCGAGCCTCGTTCAGCCGGTCCTCGTTCAGCGCCAGCTGGCCCAGCACGCGCAGCGTCGTCGCCGCCTCGTGCACGTTGCCCAACCGCCGATGCCGCATCAACGCGTCGTCCAGCAGCCGGCGTGCGGCAATGAAGTCGAGCTGTTCAAATGCACACTGACCGGCGCACTGGATCGCGAGCGGCATGCGCACGACACATCCAGCGCTTTCGTAGAGCGCCGCGCTGTCGAGAAACAAGCTTCGCGCCTTCGCGTGGTAGCCCCGCATCATCGCGACACGGCCGAGCACCAGCAGCGCGAGCCCTTCGTTCGGCCGGTCGCCGCTCGATCTCGCGAGGTCAAGAGCGCGGACGGCGAGCGGCTCGATAGCGTCCGGCGCTTGCCAGTTCCGATTGGTCGCCAGCCAGAGCAACGCTTCGGTTTCGCAGCGCAAGTTGACGAGTTCCTGCGCCAGCGAGATTGCCTCGCCAAGGATGTCTTCACTGCGCTGTCTGTAGTCGAGGCGGTAGATAAGGGCTCCAGCGCCGATCAGCACGTTGAGGCGCACTTCGTGGGGTATCGACTGCGAGGTCAGTGTGCGCTCGAGCCGCGTCCAACCCTCGGAGAAATGGCCGCGGATGTCCCAGAAGTCGAGCAATGCGCCGGCGAGCTTGGCGTAGTCTGCAGGCGCAACATCGCCAGACCAGTCGAGCGCGCCGCGCAGGTTATCGTGCTCCGCGTCGAGCCGGTCGAGCCATTCGAGTGCCGACGGTCCGCGTAGTGCGGGGGCGGCGGTCTCTACAAGGCCGAGGAAATACGCAAAGTGGCGCCGTCGTGTCGCGTCGGTCTGTCCGGATTCGACCAGCTTCTCGCCCGCGTATTGCCTGATGGTTTCGAGCAGGCGGTAGCGGGTCTCGGTCTCGTGCTGCTGCTCGGCGAGGAGCAGAGACTTGGCCACCAGCCGTTCGATGGCGTCGAGAACGGTTGTCTCGCGCAAGACATCGCCAGCGCAAACCTGCTCAGCGGCGGCTAGAGAGAATCCGCCGGCGAAAACCGCAATCGTGTTCAGCACCGTCTGCTCGTCCGGAGACAGAAGCTCGTAGCTCCAGTCCACCAGGGCGCGCAGCGTGCGCTGGCGCGGCAATGCGGTACGCAGGCCACCGGTGAGCAGGCGGAAGCGATCATCGACGCGCCGCGCGAGCTCGTCCGCCGAGAGAGCGGTGAGCCGGGCGGCGGCAAGCTCGATCGCGAGTGGGATGCCGTCCAGGCGTCGGCAAATCCGCGCTACCGCGGCGGCATTCTTTTCTGTCAGGGCGAACGCCGGGGCGACCGCGCGCGCCCGTTCGACGAACAGTGCTCCTGCTTCGCTTGCGATAACGTCGGCGGCTGTCTCGGTCTCTTCGGCATGGGGCATCGTCAACGATGGCACGCGGTATACGTTCTCGCCTTCCACGCCGAGCGCCTCTCGGCTCGTAGCGAGGAGGTGCACGTGCGGTAACGCGCGCAGGAGCGCCTGCACGGCCTTCGCGGCCTCATCGATGACATGCTCGCAGTTGTCGAGCAGCAGCAGCGCGCGCTTGCCGCGCAGCGTGGCTTCGATGAGGGTGAGTGGCGACACGTCGCCTTCTGCGCGAGCGCCAAGCGCACTCGCGATTGCATGCGCGACAAGCGCCGCGTCGGCCACCGACGCGAGTTCCACGAGCCAGACGCCATCGTCGAACGTGCCGGTCAGTTCGCTGGCCGCCTCGATCGCCAGGCGCGTCTTGCCGGTCCCGCCCGAACCGATCAGCGTGACCAGCCGCGACTTGCGGGCCGCGTCGCGTACTTGTGCCAGCGCCTGCTCGCGTCCGACAAAACTCGTCAACGCCGGAGGCAGGTTCGTGCGCAGCGCTTCCTGCGTGCGGATCGGCGGGAATTCGGAGCGCAAGCCCGGCACGACAAGCTGGTAGAGCCGTTCGGGGCGCGCAAATCCTCGCAAGGTATGATCGCCAAGATCGCGTAGCGAACTGCCCGCCGGCGGCTGCCGGTCGAGGAGCGCCACTGTCGCGGCGGTGGCGAGTATCTGGTCGCCATGCGCTGCCGACATCACGCGCGCAGCCCGCGCCAGTGACGGCCCGCGGAAGATCTCGTCCTCCGCCATGTCGACCGCGCCCGAGTGGAGTCCCATGCGCACATGAATCGGCGCATCGCCCCAAGCTTGCTCACCAAGAGCGCGCTGGGCGTCGACCGCTGCGAGGGTGGCAGAGGTTGCGTTCGAGAATGCGACGCAGAACGCGTCGCCGACGACACGGAACGCATTGCCTCCGTGAGCCGTGATTGCTTCGCGCAGCAGCGCATTGTGACGCTCCGTCGCAGCACGCATCGCGTCCGGCCGGCCGTCCCAGAGGGGGGTACTGCCCTCGATGTCGGTAAAGAGGAACGTGAGGGTTTGCGGCGATGCAGCGGTCACTTTCGGCAGTCGGCTGGGCAATGGGTGCCGCTATTCTCCGGCAAACGAGAAGGCCGCGGAAGTTCGTCGAAGATTTTTCGCGAGGTTAGCGGCCGCTTTCGCTATGATAAAATGCCAAATCGAATGGAGAGATGGCCGAGTGGTCGAAGGCGCCTGACTCGAAATCAGGTTTAGGGCAACCTAACGGGGGTTCGAATCCCTCTCTCTCCGCCACTTTCACAATGCCCCCACGGCGGGGCATTTTTGTTCTAGCGGAATCACACCATGCAAACCTACAACAACTACATCGCCGGCGAATGGGTCGCCGGCGCGTCGACTACCGCCAATCGCAATCCGTCGAATCTCGCCGACGTCATCGGCGAATACGCGCAGGCCGACACCGAGCAAGCGACACGGGCGATTGCCGCCGCCGCGCGCGCGTTTCCCGCGTGGGCGACAGGCTCGATCCAGGAGCGCGCGAACAGCCTCGACAAGATCGGCAGCGAGATTCTGGCTCGCAAGGACGAGCTGGGACGGTTGCTCTCGCGCGAGGAGGGCAAGACGCTTCCCGAGGGCATCGGCGAAGCCACGCGTGCGGGGCAGATCTTCCGCTTTTTCGCCGGCGAGGTCGTGCGCATGGCCGGCGAGAAGCTGCCTTCGGTGCGCCCGGGCGTGGAAGTCGAGGTCACGCGCGAGCCGATCGGGGTCATCGGCATCATCACGCCGTGGAATTTCCCGATCGCGATTCCGGCGTGGAAAATTGCGCCTGCGCTCGCCTACGGCAACACGGTCGTGTTCAAGCCCGCCGACTTCGTCCCGGGTTGCGCCTGGGCGGTCGCGGACATCATCGCGCGCTCGGGGATTCCGCCGGGAGTGTTCAACCTGGTGATGGGCCGCGGCTCGGTTGTCGGCGAGACGATGGTCAATCATCCCGCGATCGCGGCGATCAGCTTCACCGGCTCGGTCAACACCGGCCGCGGCATCGCGGCCAAGGCGATCGCGCGCATGGCCAAGCTCCAGCTGGAGATGGGCGGGAAGAACCCGCTGATCGTGCTCGACGACGCCGACCTGCCGACCGCGGTCAATGTCGCGGTCCAGGGCGCGTACTACTCGACCGGCCAGCGTTGCACGGCGTCGTCGCGGCTGATCGTCACCGAAGGCATTCACGATCGCTTCGTTGCGGCGGTGGCCGACAAGCTCAAGACGCTCAAGGTCGACGATGCGCTCGCGCCCGGCACCGACATCGGCCCCGTCGTTGATCAGAGCCAGCTCGACCAGGATCTGTCGTATCTCGATATCGGCCGCAAGGAAGGCGCGAAGCTTTTGCTCGGCGGCGAGCGCCTC
>Ga0075424_100006070_pt1 | contig 11613 bp, 8 predicted proteins | sample SoiMethybrSBSTD3_FD_75301 | JGI IMG/M metagenome (GOLD analysis project Ga0075424, IMG submission 75301) | Bulk soil microbial communities from a Populus tree surrounding site in Tennessee, USA - Soil MetaG P. TD hybrid SBSTD3 | ecosystem: Environmental > Terrestrial > Soil > Tree plantation...
CGGGCCTACTCGGCAACAGGCAACAGGACCAGGCCAAACCGGACTGAGGTGACGCGGCGAAAGCCACGTTGACTATCCACCGGGAGACTACAGTCACTGCGCCTGTTCTCGACTCCACTCGCTATCACACTCATTCAGTGAGTGAAATCGGCCTATTCCAATATCTGAGCATCATAGTGCTGCTCAGGATTAACCTTCCGAGCATCACGCCTTAACGGCTTCGACGATCGACAACGGACTTTCAGTCGGGATGACGCGCGACAACCGGAACCCGGCACCCCGCAGCAGCTTTGCAAACTCGGCTTTCGTGCGCTCACGGCCACGGGGCGTAAGCACAAGCATTTCCAGATCGAGCAGCTTGCCGTAATGCGGTACGTTGCCAGGAGGAACGACCGGATCCACAATCAGCACCTTGCCTCGCGTGCCGAGCGCGCGATGGCATGCTTGAAGAATCCGCGTCGCCGAGTCGTCATCCCAGTCGTGAAGGATGTGCTTCATGATGATTGCGTCGGCGCCCGATGGCAGTTCCTTGAAGAAATCGCCACTTTCGATCCGAACTCTACCGGTGATGCCAGCGCGAGTGAATGTCGCGGCGGCATTAGCGGCAACATGCGGAAGATCGAACAGTATGCCGCGCATCCTCTTGTGCCGGCGCAGGACGGTGGCCAGCAGCAGTCCGTGTCCCCCTGCAACGTCCATCAGCGTCTCGACTCCTTTAAAGTCGTATTCGTCGGATGTTGCGCGGGCCTCCATAGCGCTGATTGACGTCATTGCATCGTCGAAGACCGCGGCGACCTCTGGATTTCGCGAGAAGTGCTCGAAAATAGACGCATTAAAGACATGATCAAAGGATGGCATGCCCGTCCTCACACTGTAGCTGAGCTGTCCCCAGGGCCGCCACGTGATGTCATGGGCGGTAAAACGCGCGTACCCAGCAAGGCTCTCAGGGTGATCGCTCCGAAGCAGCTGTCCGATACCCGTAAGTCGGAACCGACGGCCCGGGCCTTCAGCGAACAGCCCCACGCTCGCAAGTGCCCTCAGCAACCGGTAGAGCCCGTCCTCTGACATTCCAGCTTCACGAGCTATATCCCTGCAGTGCCGCGCTCCCTTCGCGAGCTGGTCGGGGACGCCGAACTCAACTATGGTGCCAACTGCCTGGCTGATCCACTTGCCGATCACCATCTGGAAGAGGACATCATAAGGATGCAATGTAGAGGTTCGATTCGCTCGGCTCTTAGCCATAGGTCTCCTTAAGCATTATGCCGCCTGGATTCTAATGACGTGGCTCGTGAAAGGTAAAGCGACTGTGTGCGTCCGAAAAGTGACGAGGGTATCGGTGGTTCGACCTAGCGCCCTGTCAACATCGTCAGTATTCTGGCGTCCCTTACACCTATATGGTTAGGCGTCGAAAAGTTTGCAGCGTCCTCCGAGGCAGTGGGCCGAGTGATCAACCCGAGGACAAAGATTATTGTTTCGCAAGGGAAATTACCGCTTCCGTATTGATTTTGTCGATCTTTAGTTGCCTAAGGCGGCGTTAGGCTGCAAGGTTAATGGGAAAGGATTACAAGGATAATGACAAGCAACATAGTCTCACACGCATTGGCGTTGGCGATGGTCAGTCTTCTGCTGCAAGCGGAAGCACCATTTGCTCAAAAGTCGAGTACATCGAAGACGGGGATAGGCACCACAGAGACAGGCATTGCCATTTTCTACAGTGATGCAATGCAAGGAAAAGCTGTCGCTAGCGGTGAGAAGTACAACAAAGATGCTTTAACAGCGGCACACAGGACACTTCCTCTAGGCACGATGGTCAAAGTGACCAACCTAAAGAACAACAAGAGCGTTGTCGTGAAGGTCAACGATCGAGGGCCGCATGGCTCGAATAAGCGGATTATCGATCTTTCCCGGCGTGCAGCACAGGAGCTTGACATGATTCAGGATGGAAAGGCTCAGGTGAGAGTGGAACTGGTGCACTAACCTCCTCATGTTCTCCGCCATTCTTAATCGCCGGAATCAGGTCACGAGCGACACGTCGCGGCAGGCTGGTGAGACAGCTCCTTTACGCTCATTGAGGTCAATGAGTTCTATCAAAAGGGATGTCAAGAAAAAAGTGCTGCCTCAACCGGAGGCGAGATGTTTTCTCGAGATCCAGCCCACTGCAATTTAGGCTTCCCTGGAGAAGTTTGACTTGTGCCCATTCTGATAAGTCTTCTCAGGTGAGTTAGGGGTTATGAGTGTAAAAGCCTGGTTACGTCCCGATACGCCGAAGGATTTTTGATTTCTGGCTACCTTGCGTCTCGAACCGTTGTCTGCCCTTGCGTGGTGAGACGACCCTCATCGGCACGTCGATTGTGATCAAAGGGGAACTCTCGTGCGGCGAAGACCTTTATATAGATGGTCAAGTGGAAGGCACCATCGACCCGAAAGGAAATCGCCTGACGATCGGGCCGGACGGGCGCGTTAAGGCTAATGTCATTGCGTGTGCTGTCGTCGTACAGGGTAAGCTGGAAGGCAATATTCAAGCGCGCGACCGGGTCGACCTAAAGCAGTCAGCCGTCGTCACTGGTGACATCGCCACTCAGCGCATCTCCATCGGTGACGGCGCGTACTTCAAAGGAGGTGTCAACATCCAGAAAGAGCCGCCTAAGAAGGAAGTGGTGCGTGCGGTCGCCTCCTAAAATGAGCCTTCTCGCCTAGGCGTCCAATGGCAACGTTGTGGTCGGCTAAATTTGGTTTGGAGAGGAGAGGCCGCCATCACAGCCCTCCCCCAAAGCCCGTGACAGCGGCCTCTGCGTTAAGAAACAGTGGCGCTCAGAGAGTCGTCTCTGTTCTTAACGAATCTTTTGCGGTGCGCATAATACCCCTAAAACCATCGCCAGACAAGGTTTTCAGCGGAGGGAGGCCCGCGCGGGAGCCGGTCTTAGGATCTGGGGGAGAGCTCGACAGCGCGGGCCAAGTGGGCCGCCTCACGACGGCTCCACACTTTGAGAAGAGATGTCCGGATGCAAGGGTATTTTACTGCGGCACAGGCGTGCCAATGACTCAAAAAAGTTTACAAAATCAGCCTGTTCCACAATTTGAACAACGGCATCGCAGACGTCGTCTAGTCGTTGCGGGTCATGGCAGGGACCCGTCATGTTGTCGAGTTCGCCAACCGATCGTTGGTCGGGAACCGTTAATTGCGAGCGAAAATCAATCAGGAATTGTCTCGGTCCAGGGCTGCACGAATGCCAGTCAGCAAGGTGCGTGAGTCAAATGGCTTTTGGACAACTGGCACATCTGATTTCAAAAGTCCGCGTCGACTGAGCTCATTTCCCGCATATCCCGTCATGTAAAGTCCTTTGATCCCAGGGCGCAATGCACGCACTCGATCATATAGTTCGACACCGCTCATGCCGCTCATGATGATGTCAGTCAGTAGGAGTTCGATCCGCTCGGAAGTCGTACGCACCACTTCAACTGCTGCGGTTGCATTCTCCACTGGTATAACCTTGTAACCGGCTGCCTGCAACATAGTTGAGGCAACTTCACGAATGTCAAGGTCGTCCTCGACAAGTAGGATCGTCTCTGTTCCGCGCTGAGATGCAGGTTGGGACTCTGGCACTGTCGGAGTTTCGCTTAAATCTACTTTGGGAAAGTAAATCTTGAAGGTCGTACCCAAGCCAGGTTCGGTGTAGACCCAGATATTGCCATTGTTTTGCTTCACGATTCCGTAAACCGTCGCGAGACCCAGCCCAGTGCCCTTGCCGGGCTCTTTGGTTGTAAAAAAAGGTTCGAAGATCTTGGTGAGCAAACTTTTGTGGATGCCATGACCCGTATCGGAAAAGGCGAGCATGATGAAGGGTCCCGACTCGACAGGCGGATGCTGCTTTACATATTCCTTGTCCAGCGTGACGTTCGCTGTTTCGATTGTGACTCGGCCGCCTTCAGGCATCGCGTCTCGTGCGTTTACGGCTAGATTCAATAGAATCTGTTCCATTTGCACGTGGTCCGCGAGAATCAAGCCAAGATCATTGCTCAGAGCGAGAGAGATGACGATGTCGTCCCCCACTAGGCGCTCAAGAATCGAAGACAGATCGGCTATTGTTTTGTTGAGATTCAGAACGATGGGCTGAATGACCTGCTGTCTGCCGAAGGCGAGAAGCTGCGTCGTTAAACGAGAGGCACGCTCTGCAGCTTTCTTGATTTGCGCAATCTCCTTACCGACGGGTCGGTGTGCGGCCACGTTTTGCTCTGCAAGCTCGCTATAACCCACGATTACGCTGAGAACGTTGTTGAAGTCATGAGCTACGCCGCCTGCCAGACGGCCTACCGCTTCCAACCTTTGAGCGTGTTCCAATTGTGCTTGCAGGCGTTTTCGATCAGTGATGTCTTCTTGTGTGCCCTCATAATAAAGCGCTGTACCTTGTGCATCACGGACCACACGAGCATTCACGATTGTGGAGAGTCCAGTGCCATCGCGTCGTAGTACTTCCAAAGGAAAAGCACTTATTATCCCGTGCTCATTTGCGAGGTTCGTGAACGCTTCGCGTAATGTCGTATCCGCTCGGGCCTCAGAGGCAGGGTCATTAGCAGCGTCGATCATTTCCTGAGGGGAGTTGTAACCATGCATCATGGCCAGAGCCTGGTTCACCCTTAGGTAACGTCCATCGGGCGTGCTTTGGAACATGCCGACGACGGCGTTTTCAAAGATTTCTCGATACCTTGCTTCGGCTTCAATCAGTGCCGTCTCGGTACGTCTCCGCTGCGTTGCATCGCGAAACACTATGACCGCACCAACGATATCACCCATGTGCGACCGGATCGGGGCCACTGAATCGTCGATGGGGCATGCATTGCCGGACTTCGGTATCAAGAAAGCATCCTGCGGAAGCCCCACTACCCGCCGTTCTCTCATCGCCAATGTTGCTAATTTCTCTGGATCGGGATCGGTCGCTGTAGCGAGAGCTCTCAACACCTGCCCTATAGGCTTACCGAATGCTTCCTCCTTCCGCCAGCCAGTCAGATCTTCAGCCAAAGGATTCATCACTTGGACGTGGTTCCTGTGGTCCGTTGCTATCACACCGTCACCAACGCTGAGCAGCGTGCACTTCATGAGATCGCGGCTGTGCTGGAGCAGATCTACCAGCCACGCAATGAGTAGACCTGACAAAATGAAGGCCAAGAGTCCGAACGCGTGGAAGCTATTGCCAATCGCCAAACCCGCAGGGGGAAGGTGATAGTAGGCTGCTCCAAGCGCCAAAGTAACGGTGGCGAGAGCCCCGCCCGGCAAGCCTCCAGTCCACGCACCTACTACACTGGCTGGAAACAAAAATGGAAAAACTCCTGATCCGACTTCCTCACCAAAACGCACGGACAGCCAAAGACTCGTGCAGCTAATCGTCCATGCAAGGCCGAGCTGCAGTATGCGCCGCCAGAGATGTCGTCGGTACGCTCGAGGGGCAACCAATGACTCACCTTCGGTCTGAAGCCGGCGCTTTAAATGGTCTCGCACGCTGATTCTTGCCTTCAAAATCCCCCTCCTGCCGCGACATCTGAACGTGTGTCATTGTCTGCAGTCATGAAGACATCAGATATAGCTTTGACTGTCATTTTACTGGCTGTGTTGGCGCTTGGCATCGTGAGTATTTTCTTTCCCGATTTACAGTCCCGTTAGCAAAACTTCCTACAACTAGCATTGCGATGTTGCCCTGGCGCACGAATAGGCGAAGGGGTACGATTCGCGATTCCGGGGGAGTGGCCTCGGCATGTGCTACAACTGTCACGCCCATGGTCGGCCACCGCTACGAAATTCAATTGCTGAAGAAATTCGGGCTAGTAAAAGGGGTTTTTAAAAGGTGGAACTGGCACTGCTTTTCCGATCGGCGCGAAACAATGACGAGTCCGACCGTGCCATCCGAGGAATCCGCAGAAGTATTAACATCAGCCAGGGGGGTGGCGATTTTTATTGAGAGGGGACCCGTAGCCGGAACACAGATTTGAAAATTTGGAAATCTTGCCCTGCCACCCCAAAACCCCTTTTGTTGACGGGAAAACTCATCGGATGACAGCCAGGACTGGGGATGGGAGCAAATCGAAACCGATTCTTCTTGCAGTTCGGCGGCGGACCATACATATTACGCCAACAATTCGCACGACCCGGAGGGATGTCCACGTTTCAATAGCGCAGAGTCGAGACGGCTGAAGTATGATTATTGGATATGGCGAAACCGGTCGTCAGACCTGCCACGCACCCAAAACGGGGGAATCCTAACTGGGGAAAGCCCTTTCAGTCTGTTGCTGCTACTGCTACTGAGTTCGAATTGCAAGCTCGACGGTTGGGGGTCACGAAAAGGACTTATACCGCTTCAGCTGAACTGCGCGCCTGGTGTGAACGAAACAGAAATCGCATTTACATCCCCGAATGGCTTCTTGAGGCATGGGGTATCAGCGTAGACGTTCCCTTTTCAGGGTAGCCCTTTACTTCATGGCGCGTGCTGCCGCTTCAGGAGTGGCGACAACTGACTGCCTTCTCTTTCCCCTTCACGCTCTTTTCAGCAAGCGAGTAATCCCAACCAAAATCACGGCGCCAACAAACGCGACAATGATTGATCCGATCATGCCACTGCCCGCTGAGATTCCCAGCTTCCCGAAAATCCAGCCGCCCAGAAGCCCGCCGACAAGTCCAAGAATGATGTCCGCCACCATGCCGTAACCACCACCCTTCATAACCTGACCAGCCAGCCAACCAGCAATTAGACCTACCACAATCCAAGCGAGAAATCCCATGTTCTTCTCCTTTTGCCGCGCTTTTGCACGGATGATTGAAGTGATCTACCGGGACCGAGCGAGACTATACAATTGCCATCATTCAGTGCGCAATACCTGGTCCGGATCGCGAAATCACGATTTTGCGTCCATTACCGCACCCAGACACGGTTTCGCCAACAAAATCGGGAGGCACCGGGTGGCGAACAAGGAGTACCGGCACCTCCCGCTGCCCACGGTGATCCCTATTTCCCGTGGGAAAAGTGGGAAGCCCAACTCCGTCATGGTCGTCTGTCCATGCGCGTGCGTCTGCGTAGTGTCGGGCTTCCCGAGCGAATTGCTGGCGAGGTACTAGACCGATCAGCGGCAATGCGAAGGCAAAAAGGACCTAGCCGGATCGAGCAATTTCGGCGCGGGTCCGAAAAAATGATAGCCAGCCAACCTCTTTAGGCAGCTAGCTTCTGTCCCAGGAACTCCTTAGCTTTTGATATCTCGGCGTTCCATTTTGTGAGCTGGTCAGGTGTCAAGAAATTCACCAAACGTTGACCAATTGCCGTCCGGTTCTCAGCAACCTTCTTAAGCAGATCCTCTCTTGATGCATTCGGATTCTGTTGCTTGTACTCCTGCACTTTTTCTGAGGCCTCAGTCATGAAGCCTTGCAGTCTCTGCTTCTGATCGTCAGAGAGATTTAGGCTGGCTACAAGGCTTTTCAATTCAGTTGCAACAGCATCCCTCTTCAGGCGTGAGAGGCATAGTTTGCTCCTTATTCAAAAAGTTTAGGGATTGGACGAGGTTGACTCTCCCACCCTGGAATGAGAACCGTCTACTGGGAGATTTACTAGGGTGGAATTTCGCTTGGCTGTTGTAATCGGGGCGATTTCACTCACAACCCGACTCATGGCCCACATTCCAGCAAGCCGGAGCTGAATTTGTTTCGCGATAACTTTGTCCGCCAAGAAGGATCCTAAGGGTGGGTAAAGGTGGAACGGGCACTCCTCTCTGATTCACGTCGCCCGACGAGGACGGGGCTTACTTGTTCTCAGAATGAAATTTGCAGAAGTTTTAACTTCGACTAGGGGGGTGTCCTTTTTACGAAATAGGACCCTTAGCCCCGGGACGCATGGTGAAAATTCGGAATTTCCTTCCACCCCAAAAACCCCTTTATGAGACTGGGCGAAAGTGTGCCTCCCTTGAATCTCGGCATTGGATCGTGATGACGGAGAAGCTGGTGATATTACGGACTGCTGGAAAATGGCATCCTTCTATCGAAAGTTTTTCATCAAAACCAGACTGGACTGGTAGAGGTCGTTTTGGGGGTACAAAATGGATTTCTCATCGGGAGAGACCACGACACCATAATCGACTCGCCTGTTTGGAAGCAAGATCGTTGTCTTCTTACCGGTTGCAAGCTCGAAATATTCGATGGCTTCCTTGGGCTGAGCACCACGATTCAGGAAGTAGATGCCATTTCGTCCGAGTGCCCAGTTATACCAGTCACCGCCTCCGGATTCTTCCAAGATTCTCCTCTCATCTCCGCCAGCGAGGGACATTCTCCATATCCCGGGGACTTCCCACTTCGAAAAATAGAGGAAGCGTCGATCAGCGGACTCCACTCCGTAAATACCGCCATTTGTACTTACTTGGATTGGAGAACCACCCTGCAGCGGCACTTTCCACAACTGGAAGCCCTCACCACCGTCAGAGGCAAAATAAATCCACTGTCCATCTCGCGACCAACTTGGGGCAAGATTATCCGCGTCTGGGAGAGTGTGGATTAGATGCGGCTGGCCACCCAGTTCTACGACATAGATTTCGCTGTGCTTTCCCGGATGATATTCAAACGCAACGTGGTGACTGTCGGGTGACCAACGTGCGGTTCCCGCAACGCCATGCAAGGAAGTTAGCTGGCCACAATTCATTCCGTCACTGTCGCAAGTCCAGATTTCAGCGTAGCCGGAGCGATCTGACTCAAATACAATCTTTTTTCCATCGGGAGAAAAATCAGGTCGCCAATTTCGGGCGTTTGCGGAAATCAGGACTGAAGGAGAACCTTGAGCGTGAGCTTGGTCCCGCAGCTCCATCCGCCAAACATTATCGTTGACCACTCGATCCTGGTATATAAGCTCATGCCCTTTGCGAGAGATGGATGGGCAGCAAACATGTGCGCCTCCGCCGGTCAGAGGCCGAGGGGTACCTCCGGACGCCGGTATCCGCCATAGTGTAGGAAGACCTTTTCGGCTGGAAGAAAAAATGATTTCGCGACCGTCTTCAGTCCAAGCTGGGCTTTCTTCCAAATCGCCCACGTGATTATCAAAGGTCAGGCGCTTGGGCTGGCCTCCATTGGTTGGCACTACAAAGAGATCCGTGTCCATACCGGCAACACTACTTCTGAAAAAGGCAACCGTCGAACCGTCGGGCGAAAATGCAGGTGCGTTATCACGATACTGATCTGGAGGTGCTGTAAGCGCCTTTGTGGTGGAATCCTTAATTGAAAGCAGGGAAATCCGAGCTGTGTTTTTGCCCGGATAGCCTTGCGATAAAGCCAGAATTTTGCCATCGGGAGACCAATCGAAAATAGGACCGATTCGGCCGGCGTACAAACGACGCTCAATACCGCCAAGAGGAGAGATCAAGTCGATCTCACCTCCTTCGTAAAAACCCCGAGAAAACGCGATCTGTCGTCCGTCCGGTGACCACTTAGGACAGCAGTCGCTTGGGTTACTTGTGAGACGGAGAGATTTCTCGCCATCGACGAACGTGGTGTAAATGCCGCACGACTGGTCGCCAACGCAAAACTGGTCGCCACCGTGATCAAAAACGAGTTGATTGCCATCAGGAGAGAAAGCTGCCCTATGCTGATGCCCCGGCGGCACGCCGCCCAAGGGAACCACTTCACCTGAGGCCAGCGGTGCTTCGGTGGAGGTTCGAGAAGACCACCAGAGTGCAGTCCCAAGGAACAATACCGCAAGGGAAGCCGCGCCTCCGATAGATCTCCTCATCTTAAGTATTTTGAACCAACGCCAGGTAGGCGCGGACTCAGCAGCCCGCCTGAGCTGACTTATGTCGGCTTGTAGATCGGCTGCGGACTGATACCGGAATTCACAATCCTTCTGCAAGCACTTATTGATGATTTCCTCTAGCCTGAGCGGTAGTTTAGGATTCAGAACTCTCGCCGAGGTCGGTGTCTGATGCAGGATGGCATCGTGGACCACCGTAACAGTATCGCCGGCAAATGCCTGCTGAGACGTGGCCATTTCATATAGCACTAAGCCAAGCGAAAAAAGATCCGTTCTTCCGTCTAGTTCCTCGCATCGCACCTGCTCAGGGGACATGTAGGAGGCAGTGCCCATCGTCTGTCCTGTTTTACTCAGTGCCAGAGCAGCCGAGGGTGTAGGCATGCTAGACAAGTCCACCGAGCCTACATCCTTCACATCTTGAGTCACGGTCGCAGTGTTTACGTCCTGCGTAGTTCCATACAGCTTCGCCAAACCAAAGTCTAAAATCTTGGCTTCGCCGCGAGTGGTGATGAAAATGTTCGCCGGCTTGATGTCGCGATGGATGATGCCTTTGCGATGAGCTGCTTCGAGCCCCTTGCTAATTTGGATAGCAATTTCGATTTGCTGATCTATGGAAATAGCGGTGCCCTGAGCTGCGATGCGATCCCGCAGAGTTTGTCCGTCCAACAGCGGCATCACAATAAACGGCTTGACCTCATGCTCGTCAAATTCATAGATCGCACAAATATTCGGGTGGTCTAGTGCTGAGGCGGAGCGAGCCTCACGCTCGAATCTTCCTAGTGCCACTGGATCTTTGGTCAATTCTTCGGGAAGGAACTTCAAAGCAACCTGGCGACCGAGCTTGATATCTTCCGCCTTGTAGACCACGCCCATGCCGCCGCCACCCAGTAGCTCCAAGACGCGGTAATGCGACACCTTGTTGCCGATCAAACTCTTTGGGCTGACTGCTGGTACGGATGCAGTTGCAATGGAAAGCTCTGGGGCGGACGGCTTCCGTTCCACTGGCACCATCCAGCGATATCCTCGCCGTGCCAAAGTCTCAATGTAATGAGGTCTTTCGGCCGAGTCGCCGAGTGCCTGCCGCAGACGGTTCATGGCGGCGCTGATGCTGTGCTCGAACTCCACAATCGTATCGTTCGGCCAGAGCTTCTTGCGTAGTTCTTCGCGCGTCACTACCTCTTGCGGACGTTCGAGCAATAGAACAAGGATTCGAAAGGGCTGCTCAGAGAGGCGGACGGTTCTACCCTCGTCCCGGCGCAGCTCACCGGAACGAAGGTCGAGTTCAAAGCCCTCGAAGCGGACAGCAGATTGGGGCGCCCTTACCTCCGCCACGACACACCCCGAAGCGCCGCGATTCTACCACTCTTCAATTAACCGTAAGCAAGATTCTTAAACCCTTGTCGATGAACAGGTTCTTCTTTGTGATCTGAATATGACGCGCTTTTGAACTCCCTTGCATGGAGTCGTTGAGCCCCCTCCAGCAGAGTGCCCTCGGCCCGCGACCGTCAGTCGTCGGCAAGAGCCAACCCGGAGGAGGTTGAACGCCCGTGAAGACCCTTGGCTTTCTCCTATGCAGTGTTTCTCTGTTCCTTACTTTTGTGCTGGAAGCCCAGGCAGACTACCATTTAGACGTCATTCGTTCGAGGATAACCAATGCGGCAAGACAGGAGTTTCTTTGCGTCGCGCCCTACACCGTGGCGGATTGTGAAAGGCAGGTTGTGACGTTGCAAACCACACTGCACCGCTACCAGGCCGAGAAATTGGGTAAATGGACTTGGGTGTTGGTGCGTTCCGCAGATTGGAAACCGATTCTGGAGCGCGTTCACATGGATCCGAACAGCCCCGCCTT
>Ga0075424_100006072_pt1 | contig 11610 bp, 12 predicted proteins | sample SoiMethybrSBSTD3_FD_75301 | JGI IMG/M metagenome (GOLD analysis project Ga0075424, IMG submission 75301) | Bulk soil microbial communities from a Populus tree surrounding site in Tennessee, USA - Soil MetaG P. TD hybrid SBSTD3 | ecosystem: Environmental > Terrestrial > Soil > Tree plantation...
AAGAGGAAACACCACCCATCATCCGCTGGCTGCACCGCTACATCTTTCGTGGCGCGGGCCTAGTGTTTTGGGCGGAGGTTGATCACAAACCTCTATCGTTGTTGGCGCGTATGGGCCAGGGTGTTCTTGGCAGCGATGCTCTTGCCAGCCATTTCGTTACTGCAACGCTCTTGCCAGGGCAGAGCGCACATGTAGGAGAAATGCAATGAACGTCGAAGGAGACAAAATGCCAATTACCGCGAACAAACGAAAAATCGTCTCGAGTTTACTTCTCCTGATCACTGCCACTTCATTGGCCTTTGCAGTTCTCGGCGTCGGCGATGTGGTTTACGACCCGGCCGCGGTTGCCAATCTCGTCAGGCAGTTTCATCAAATGGAACAGGAATACGTGCAACTGGTTGCAACCTATCAGACCGTGCGCAGCCAATACAGTCAAATGATCTTCATGGCGAAGATGGTCCCCACCGAGTTGCGCGGCCGTTACCGGACCTTAGCCACTCCTTGGCGGAATTCAACCGCGACCGATACTTACGGTGCGACTGCCTCCTGGACCGCTGCGATCAACAGTGGTCTTGATGTTCACGACGGCTATCAGCGAGCGACTCAGCGCCTCAACGCCTACGGGGCTGCTTTTTCCAAGATACCGACAGAACAGCTTGATCGCGTGAAGGCCAACTATGCAACCGTTGAGCTCACGGATGGTGCGAATCAAAGCACCATGGATCTGCTCGGTCGCCTGCGGGCCAACGCGCCCGAAGTCGCCATCGCCATAAAGAATCTCGAAACGGACACCCTCTCGTCGGACCCGAACCTCAATAGTGAGATTGCGGTGTTGAACAAGATCAACGCAGCGAATTTGGTCGCTCTGCGCAACGGCCAGGACACCAACCAGTTGCTGGTCGCGCTTGCCGAGCAGGAAGTGGTTGACGCCAAACGAAAACGTGATGCGGAAGCGAATGCTATTAATGAACACATTCGTTTTGTTGGGGAAGAGCAGGGAATTCTCCGTGCCCAGACCGGGGACCCTAGCGCTCGCATGCTGGCTTATCGCGTGCCGTAAACAATTGTCCAGGAGGCTGCGGGCATGGTTCCAGAGACATGGGCCGACCTTTTTTCATTCCTGTCGACGTTGATGACTAGCCATGCGTCGATGTTCGAGACGCTGGGGACGAATCTGTTTCGAGGATTTGCTGTCATCCTGATCTCCTGGTTCGGAGTCAAAAGCGCGTTGGCCTCGGCCTCGAGCGGGCACTCGGGTTTCCATTTCGAACGCTTTGCCAGCTTGTTGATGACCATAGCATTTGGGGACGCGATGATTACGTACTACAGCCATCCCCTTCCCGGGCTGGGGCTCAGTTTCTACCACCTGATCGTTGATCAGGGCACAAACCTTGCAAACCAGCTGAATCACGGCATCGTGACGGAGCTGACTACCAGGCTGAACTCCATCTATTACGAAACGGAGCAGCCTGGCCTTTCCCTGGCGCTCAATATCCTCGAGGTGTTGCGCTACGGGACTACGGTTCTTGCCCTGGAGATAGCTCAAGTTGCGGTCTTTATTGTTATTGCATTTGGGTACGTTGCCTCAGCGATCGCCGTGATGCTCGGGCCCGTCTTTATCCCATTCTTCATTGTGCCCAAGCTCGAATTTTTGTTTTGGGGTTGGCTGAAGTCACTCGTGCAATATGCCTTCTATCCCGTGGTGGCAAACGCCTACATCTTCGTGTTCGGGCAGCTTCTGATACATTTCCTGGATTCACACCCTCCTCCGTACGATGGAGCAGCTCTCGCCGTCCTCTTCCTACCATTATCTTTCTTGCTGATTGCATTCACATGGGGAGTGCTCTTGATTCCGTCGCTGGTGAACTCGTTGTTTGCCGGCCGCTCGGGTGAGTCGGCCGTACCTTGGCGCCTGAACGAGTAGGGAAGGAAAAGCTCAATGCGCGCCAGCCAACTTGCGCGGTTGCCCCAGGATGAGCTCACCCCTTCCGGGCGTCATTATGTTGAGCAAATCGGCGCTGTAATGGTCGGTAATCTCTACTTGAAAATCAGCGTACTTTGCCTGACGGTCGTTGCGATCGTTTTGCTTCTTGTGAATGTAGGCATGTACCAGACGTTCCACCATCTCAAGCCCCTGGTCATCCGCATTAATGACGTCGGTCGCGCTGAGGCAGTTACTTATGACAGTTTCGCTTACCAGCCGCACGAGGCTGAGGTCCGCTACTTCCTGATGGACTTTGTGCAGCGCCACTACAGTCGTCAGCGCGCAACCGTGCGGGAAAACTACGTGAGGTCTCTCTACTACCTCGACGGGAGACTGGCCGAAGGTATCATCGCAGAAAACAAGAGAAACAAACCTATTGAAGCCTTCCTTGGCGGCCGGGGTGATGAAATTGAGGTCAGCGTGAGTAATGTTGCAATCGAAGATCTTAGGAGCCAACCTTACAAAGCCAGCGTGGATTTCGAAAAAATATACTACACCGCGACGGATCACGTGATGACCGGGCGGGAACGCTGCGTCGGACATTTTGTATTTTCCGTTATGGACAGAGTTCCCAACACCTTGATTCCAGTGAATCCGCTTGGCTTGACCATTACCTACTTTCGAGAGGATCAAGCGTTTCAGTGAGGGCAGCGTCCCTGGCCCCTGCAGTCGGTCGCGCACGCCTTCGCCTTGTACAGGTTCGCTCGTTGGCGAGTGGGGACTCTGGTTGACCCGATCGAAGCGTTTCCAGGCGGCAAAGCCTCTGTGCCATGCGACATCTCTTTGAACGGCAGGTCATCTGTGAGATGAAAGTCGGCCCGCCTCTTTCCCATGAAATCCGATATGTGTTTTCCGTCCACGGAGGAATTCTCATCGCTGGCGTGGCTATCCTTCGCCGCAATGTTCTCCTCATGGCCAAGCTCGGGCTGGGAACTTATCGTCCCTGTGCTCATTGCTCAGTTGGAACATCACCTCACAGCTTCCCCGCGATGGTCACGGAGCGGCGCGGCGATTGTCCGGCATGGGCTGCGGACCGTACAACGCAACCGCGACGGCTTCTTCACAACGTGGACCGCCGGTTTGAGGAACGATCCAGGGCGAACCTGCGTCCTGGCGTCGAGCAGCGTTTCATTCCGGGCGCCTGTTGTGTGCCCGGTGGGGTTGCTAGGCTCCCTGCGTTCCGTTCCTCCCAGCTCTCCTCAGGCACTGCTTCGGGGCTTCTCCGTCGCCCTGCGGCTCCGCGGTCATCTGCTTCCACAGGTCCTCCGGGTCTCGGTCTCCCAAAACAAATCGAGCGCCCAGAACGCGCTCCCGCTTGTCGGGAGATTTCTTTTGGGTCCCTCCGAGAAAGCTGACCTTGGCCTTGGGAGCCGGGCCCACTCGCATGGCTGCGCCCGGCGTGCCCTGAGCAGATCAGGGCAGAAACGGAGAGCATCATGTCAACCTACAGAAACACCGTCACCCTCAAAGGCTTCCTCGGACGAGACGCCGAGCTACACGTCAACACCAATCAAACGCCCTTCGCCGTCCTCTCGCTGGCCACAAAAAGCACGCACCGGAACAAGCAGTCGGGTGAGTTTGTGTCGCGCACGGAATGGCATCGTGTCATCGCCAATGGCCGGCTTGCCGAGTCTGCCAAGTCGCTCCTCAAGGGCGCTCACGTCGAAGTCCAGGGCCGACTGCAGAGCTACCGGTACGAGGACAATGTCGGCGTGCAGCGCCGTGTGTGGGAAGTGCGTGCCCATGCCGTCACTCACCTCGAGCGTGCAGCGGGCAACGAGGAAGAGAACCTCGATGCGTCTCCGAGCGAGGACGATCTGTCGGGATAGAAAGGGTGCCCGTAAAGGGCACCCCTGGTCCCCAATAGGGAGGACACGACATGCTCACCAATAGTCTTTTTGCTACCAGCATTTTCTTCTTGGCACTCCTCCTGTTCCTGCTTGGGGAGTGCACTTTCCTGATCCCGTATCGCGCCCTCCTCATCGACCGGTACGGCACAACCATCGTCACGTTCCTGGCTGCCCTTTTCTTGAACGTGTTGGCGGCAGTGTACCTGGGAGCCCGGAAATTATTCCTGAAGGACACCGGCCGGAAACTGGCGCATGTCGAGAAACAGATCCGCACCGGCAGCAGTATTTCCGAAGAGCTGACCCAACGCCTTCGAGATCAGAAGGAGGGGCGATGAGCCGCGGCAGCAGCAGAGACGAGCGGGGAGAAACGGATCTGACGCAGCCATTGCCCCCACGGTCACCCGGTGTGGACCACGTCGCGCGCAATAGCTCTGCCAAATCCGCGGAGCGTCGACCTTGTGCCCGACTGGAAGCCAACCCTCGACCGGCGTCGGGACTGGATCGGGTGCGCAAAACCTTGTTTCTGCGCGATCGACAATATCGAATTAACAAGGCGGAACAAGCGCTCTTGGCCACCGCCGGGACGTTTCGCGCGGTTGCCGTCAAAGATCTGCTGACCTACCAATACGGCCAGAATCACCGGCTATTTGGCCAGGACCTCCGCAGCCTCAAACGCCAAGGACTCATCCGCATGCATCGGCTGATGGTGGGGGGAACGGACGATGTATTGGAGGTCCTGGTTCTCACTCGTGAAGCCAAGATGCTGCTGGCATCTGTCGAGAGGGAGAACGGGCGGCAGGTTTGCTACGTGGGACTCGTGAAGCCGCGGGAGATTGCGCACGATGCTGCTATTTACCGGATGTATGAAGCGGAAGCTGCGCAGATCAAGGTTCGCGGAGGAGTCGTGCGCCGAGTGGTCCTCGACTATGAACTGAAGGCGAGCATCTACGCGACCCTCGCAAAAGCCCGTTCCTTGCCTCGCCTCGCCTATGCCAAGCGCCAGAGGGAAGTTGCCCAGGCCAACGGGCTCCAGGTAGTAGCAGGACGAATTCCCCTGCCCGATTTGCGACTGGAATACCAAACGGCGGAGGGCGATCTGACGAGGGTGGATCTCGAGCTGGCTACCCGCCACTACCACGGCACTTACGCGCTCGAGAAGGCCAGCGTCGGCTTCAAACTATACGCTGATGGCGCTTCGGCAACGCGGCTTAACGCACGCCTGACACAAGGTCGCGCTCCGGTGCCAGATGGACCCGGACTGACCGACGCCATCCTTTCCCTATGACCACTGAAGAGCGGATCTTCGCTTTGCAGAACTGCGGTTATACGCATCGCCAAGCGACGTTTCTCTGCACGGTCGCGCTTCATAGCGGCTATTTCCTGCGCCGCCAATACCACAAATTTCTCGGCCAGAAACCCGGTGCTAGCGCCGAGCGTCTGATCCAACGAGGCCTCGCCAATGGTCACATCCGGATCCACGGTTCTGCAAATCGAACGCTGATCTACCACCTCGGTGCCCGCTCCGTCTATGAGGCGCTGGCCGACGACGACAACCCGAATCAGCGCTGGCGTCAACCCTATTCCATCAAAACAAAACTCATGGGCCTCGATTTCGTGCTCGCTCACCCCCAATACCGATATCTGGCCACGGAGGACGAAAAGCTCGACTTCTTCTGTTCCACTCTGGGTCTCGAGCGAGCTTGCTTGTTCGCCCGTGACTACCGTTCGCGGCACCCTGAAGGCCCGAAACGAACCCGGTATTTCGTGGACAGATTTCCCATATTCGTCACCAGTGCGGCCACCGATCTCCGACCATTGGTCTCGTTCTGCTACGTAGACGGGGCGCGAGCCAGACCCTCCGGTTTTGAAACCTACCTCGAGCACTATCGCGCTGTGTTTTCTAGCCTGCAGTCGTTCGAGGTGGTTTACGTGGCCATCGATCCGCAGATATTTCCCAAGGCCGAACGCGTTTTTGCCCAATACATCCGAGCCTCGCTCCACCACCCCGAGGATCCTCTGCTCGCCCGTTTAAGAGAACATTTTCGTATCCGCGAACTGTTCGACCAGAAGGAAACTCGCTGTCTCGACCAGCAGCGTCTCGATTGCTTTCGGGATGAACTTGAGGAGTATCGCGGGCCAAAATTCGAAGCTCTTTACCAGCAGTGGAAGAACGTGGGGAGCCTTGGAATACGCGCCGCGGCCGCCGCCACCGACCAGGTCTGCCAAGTGTTTCGCACCTGGCGAGTGGCCGATGAGTACCAGCTCTTTGGGGACCTCACGCGTGCGACCACCGTCGGAAGCGCGACAAACGGCGGACCGTCGGGGTTGCGACCTTGAGTCCGGTGCCGGGTCCGCCGGGAAATCCACCGACGGCCGCGGTAAGCGCGTGGCCGGGCACGAGTTGCTGGGACGCGAAGCGCGAAAACGGTTGTCCCAAAACAACGGCTTTGACAAGGGAGCGACCCCGGGTCTGGGCCAGGCCCCAGAGGCAACGTTCTCGTTTTCACCAAAAAGGGGTGAATTCACATGTCTCCATATATTCCGCAACGCGTTAAGCGAGCCAAACAGCAAATTACCGTCAAGCTCTTCCAGGATCGCCTGGCCATGCTCGATCAGTACGGGCGGTTCATCGAGGACAGCCGCGACTACATCATCGACCAGGCGTTGGATCTGGTTTTCAAGAAAGACAGAGATTTCCTGCAGTGGCTCGAGCAGCAATCCCGCATTGCAACGGGAGACAGTCAGGTGGCCAACACCAGAAAGCGAGCGGAGCAGTTTCCCCTCGATCCCGGGGAAAGAGGAGAAAACCAGACACCAGAGAAATTGCTTCCCTGAAAGAGGCTTCGAAAGGGTTCCAGGAAGACTGCTGAAAATGAGGCTGTGAAACGGTTTTTACAGTATCGGACGTTGGCAAGTCTGGTGATGAGCCTGACATTCGGCTTCTATGCTTTTCGCCATTACGCCTTCCCCGACAATAACAGCCTGCTGCGCATGATTCTTCTCGAAAAGCCATATCTGTTCTATGCGATTAAATCCTCCTTCACCCTCATGCTCTTTACTACTCCATTCCTCATCATTTCCGTCATCTTTTCGCTCGCCTACATTTTCGGGCTGAGTCGCGAAGGGGAAATAGGAACGCAACCGCTACCCAAGTATCCTGACCCTCGCGCGCGAGACGAACTGTATCTCGTGCTGGGGGAACTACATCATCCCAAGCGTCCAGGACCTGCCGAACGCCCGCGTTGGCTCATCATCCCGGATCGCGGCCTGTTCACCGGCATTGCCATCTTCGGCGCCATTGGTAGCGGCAAGACGACTGGATGCATGTACCCATTCGCGGATCAGGTGTTGGGATATCGGGCTCAGGATGCCAACCAGCGCGTCGCCGGCCTCGTGCTCGAAGTAAAAGGAGACTTCTGCCACAAGGTGCGCGAGTTGCTCGCGAAACATGGCCGCGCCGAGGACTATATCGAACTCTCACTCGACTCGCCCTATCGCTACAACCCCCTGCACAACGAACTGGAGGCTTATGCGTTGGCTTATGGGATCGCTTCGCTTCTTAACAATCTGTTTGGGCGTGGCAAGGAACCCTTCTGGCAGCAGGCCTACACCAATCTGGTGAAGTTCATCATCCTTTTGCACCAGGTACTGTATGGCTATGTAACCCTGTTCGACGTTTACGAGTCGGCCATAAACTCTCACAAAATCGAAGCCAAGATTGCCGAAGGCGAGCGCCTCCTTGGTAGGCGAGACTACCTGCTGATTGAGGATGCTGATTACGTCGCACATCGTGATCTGAACGCATTCTGCTGGGAGCGGATCGAAACCACCAACTGGATGAAGGCACCCGCAACCGATGAATTGCAGCGCTTGCTGGAGTTGAAACGAATTGCCTATGACACGCAAACCGACGCCCTCGGGTGCGAGGCTTTCGAAGACCCGAACTACGATGATCGGCGACAGCGGTTTGAAGCTGTGAAGCGTTGGTTCAACGATGACTGGAAGCGAATCGAACCAAAACTGCGCACCAGCATCGTTGAGGGCATCTCGGTCTTCCTCTCGCTCTTTGATGACAACCCGGCTGTGAAACGAACATTTTGTCCTCCCCAAGCGTGTTACGACCCCATCGCAAATCGGGACGGTCGTTATGGCACACCCCTGCCGCCGTTTCGCGAGCTCATCGAGCAGGGCAAGGTGGTTGCTTTGAACTTTCCGGTGAGTGCCAATCCTGGATTGGCGAAAACGATTGGCACCATGCTGAAGCAAGACTTCCAGCGCGCCATGATCGCGCGCATTCCCACCATCGAGTGCCAGCCGGAAAAGCACTGGCGTGAGGCTTTGTTTCTCTGCGATGAATACCAATCGTTTGCCACCACCGGCGAAGCGGATCCTACCGGGGACGAGAAGTTTTTTGCCTTGTCTCGCCAGGCTCGATGCATCCCCATCGTCGCCACTCAAAGTATCAGTTCACTGCGCTCCACCCTGCATGGTGAATCCTGGCGAACGCTGCTGCAAACCTTTCGCACCAAAATATTCCTCACCTTGAGTGACGATTTCAGCGCCCGGATCGCCAGTGAGTTGTGCGGAAGGGAAGAGCAATTGAAAATGAACTACTCGATCAGCGAGAGCGGTCAGGACGCAAGGATCAGTGTGCTGACCGGGCGCGCGCGCGCCCATCGCGCCTCCCTGAGCACTTCCAAGAGCTATCACGTACAGCGGGACTGGCTCTTTGAGCCGAAAGTGTTCACCGAACTGAAGAATGCCCAGAGCATTGTGATCGCCTATGACGGCCTCAATCCTCTCCCCCCAGCCTATTGTTATCTCAAGCCCTACTACCTCGACCCCGACACCACTTATTTCGAACAACTGGCCGAGGGACAGTTGTGAGCTTTGAATTGATTCTCCCGTTCCTGCGCCCGATAGAACACCTGATCCGCAACGATGCCATCTCGGAAATTATGGTGAACGGCTCCGGTCGCATCTTTATTGAGAAACAGGGCGAACTGCTTACCGTTCCCGATGTCGTGCTGACAGAAAAGTTGCTGCAGGTGGCTGTGCGCAACATTGCACGAGTGCTCGGGGATGAGATCAATGACGAGATGCCTTTGCTCGATTCCCGCCTGCCTGATGGCTCGCGCGTGGCCGCTGCCCTTCCCCCCTGCTCGAGACGCGGCACCACCTTGACCATACGTAAGTTCCCGACTCGGCTCTTCACACCAGAAGACTTGGTACGGGCGGGAACACTGCCCGCAGTGATCCTTGACTACCTGGCAGAGTCAGTGCGCTCGCGCCGGAACATTTTGGTGTCTGGAGGCACGGCAACTGGGAAGACGACGATGCTGAATGCCCTGGCTACTTTTATTGATCCCGCCGAGAGAGTGGTGCTGATCGAGGAAACCTCTGAACTGCGGATTGTACTCGAAAACCTGGTTGAATTTGAGGCGCGACGCGAGCAGCCGGGCCGGCCGGCGGTGACCATACGGGACCTGTTGCGCGCCACCCTGCGCCATCGCCCAGATCGCATTCTGGTGGGAGAGGTGAGGGGCGGAGAGGCGTTTGATCTCCTTCAGGCGCTCAACACAGGACATTCTGGCACGCTCTCGACCATCCATGCTAATTCCGCGAAGTTGGCAATCTCACGCTTCATCACCTGTGTTCTGCAATCAGGCGTGGAGCTCCCCTATCGTGCCATACGAAGCAATATTGCTGATGCCCTCGATCTGGTCCTGCACGTCGAGCGACGAAATCGAAGACGCTACGTGGCCGAGCTCCTGCGGCTCGCGCGCTATGACCCCAACCAGGACCAGTACGAATACGAACTGGTTTACGAAGCTGATGGAGCCCTCCAATGACTAGTCAAAATTTGACGACGCAGCGCTATGTGCTTGAAAATTTCGCCGCCAAGGACCGAATCGCGCTGCTCGCATTGCATTGCAGCAGCCACGAAGTCATCCAGCGGATTAGCACCGCCGAGACCCTTTCCTCTCCTGATTTTCAAGCGTGGTTGCACTATCTCAACAGCCAGAAGTACGACCTGTATTTGTCCATGAACACGCTTAAACGGGGAAGCCGGGGAAGAACCAAAGAAGACGTAGATTGTATTCGTCACATTTTCCTCGATTTCGACCAAAACGGGGACCAGGCGCTCGAGAAGCTGTTGGCGCGAGACGATCTGCCTGTACCCAACTATCTCGTAAGCACCTCACCGGACAAGTGGCAGGTGATTTGGAAGGTCGAAGGCTTCGAAAAGGCAACAGCGGAGGAGCTTGAAAGCGGATTGGTGCGGAGCACCGGTGCCGATCCTTGCGTGGTCGACGTTGCGCGAGTGCTCCGTTTGCCAGGTTTCTACAACCACAAGTACCACCCTGCTTACTTGGTCACCGCCGAGGCACGCTCCGACGCAATTCGAGGCCCCGACCACTTTCCGAAGTTGGCCTTCGACGAACTGATGGCCGAACAGTCCTCTGGAACCGGTCCTTCCCGCCGACGGGGTACAGGGCTCATCCTGGTCTCTCAATCCGAGCGCGATTGGGCATACGCCAAACGCGCGCTGGGACGCGGTGAACCCGAGAGGCGCGTTACGGAAGAGATTGCGCGCTACCGAGTCGGTCAAAAGCATAATCCGCACGACTACGCCCAGCGTACCGTCCGTAAGGCAGCCCGCCAGCTCGATCAGGCCGGCTGCGAGCAGGCGGGACCGGAGGAGGACGAGAAACAACGCTGATCATGTGTTCGAGGTTATCCACATTTCACATGACCATCCTCAAAGTCGATGGAAAGCTGTTCCGGACCAGCCGGAGAGCTGCTCAGTGATCCGGAGGGCTTCTTCAGGGTCGTTTCCGCGGAGAAAATCCCGATCGCACTGCCACCTTCCATCCCCTCCCGTGCATAGGCAACAGGCGACGCACCCACAGATCGGCTGCGGTAGCGCCTGGGTGTAGTCCCCAGTATCTTGCGAAAGACGTCGGTGAAGTGACTCTGGCTGGCAAAGCCTGACTCCAGGGTGATTTCCGCCAGACTGAGGTTGGTCGTGCTGAGCAAATGCTGGGCGCGCTCGATGCGGCGACCCAATAAGTAGCGATGCGGAGCAAGGCCGGTGCTTCGTCGAAACAGATTCGCAAAGTGCTGTGGACTCATGCTCACCATTCCTGCCAGCTCAATCACCGTCAAGCTGTCCTCCAGATGAGTGTGAATATGATCGAGAACGGCCCGAAGTCGATTGGCGGGGAGGCCTTCGCTCAGTGGAGGGCTTGCCTCGGCTGCCGTGGAGTAACGCCGTATGAGATAGCTGGTGAGTGCTCCGCCCAGCTGGCGAAGATATACAGATCCGGTATGGCAGCCGGAGCGCAACTCTTCCTCAATTGCCGACAACAGGCACTGCATCTGCAGATCGCGTATCCCGAGATGCAGCACGAGCGAAGATCCACTCTCCGCTCGATATTCTTCCTCACCGCTTCGTTCCAGCACTTTGTTGTCGAAGGTCACCACGATGGCGTGGCTTGCACCAGTGGCGGACAAACTGACCTTGGATCCCTGGGGAATCACGTGGATATCGCCGGGCACGAATCTGCGAAGCTGCTTGCCGCTCGCGCTACCAATTTCGAGAGTGGCCGGACTGATCAGGTGCATGACCACGTGGTTGAGCTCAATTTCAGGCGCCCCCACGAGAGCCGTGGCCTGGGCTCGGCGCTCGATTGTGATCCCATCCACTTGCAGGTGGCAGACCGACTCAGGTCGGAACACGGGAACTCTCCGCTGTGCCGCCGGATCGTAAGA
>Ga0075424_100006075_pt1 | contig 11608 bp, 10 predicted proteins | sample SoiMethybrSBSTD3_FD_75301 | JGI IMG/M metagenome (GOLD analysis project Ga0075424, IMG submission 75301) | Bulk soil microbial communities from a Populus tree surrounding site in Tennessee, USA - Soil MetaG P. TD hybrid SBSTD3 | ecosystem: Environmental > Terrestrial > Soil > Tree plantation...
GCGCGCGCCGGCTCATCGAGCCGACGGAACCGGGGGAGGCGCTCGAGCGTCTCGGGGACGCCCGACAGCCCTGACCGCGTCAGGAACCGCGTGCCCGCGTACTTCACAGGGACGGGCTCGGACCACTCGGCACGATACGCCTCGAGGTCGTCGGGCGTGATCGCACCACCGCGGTCGTCGATCAGCGCCAGCAGCGCGTCGGCGAGCGGCCCCGCGTACGCCGTTCTGGCGCCCTCGGCGGCGATCGTCTCGAGCGCCTCGACGAGGCCCGGCTGATCCAAACGGTCGCCCTCGCCGAGGAGCCGACCACCCGGCGAGTAGATTCTGGCGCCGGCGTCCATCGTCATGACCGGCGCGAGCATGGCAAGGCATGCTGCGTGCGCACGGGGCATCGTCACGCCTTCTTGCGCGAGAGCCAGTGCCGGCTCCACGAGCCGGTCCCACGGAAGCCGGCCGTACCAGCGCCAGAGCTCGTCGAGGCCGGCCGGAAGGCCCGGGACGCCGCACGACGCGACGCCGACCGCGTAGTGCACGAGCTCCTCTCCGAACGGGACGTCAAGGTGGACGAGGTCGTCCGGCGGACGGGAGGCGCGCAGTCCCGGCGCTGCGACAAAGCAGTCGAGGTTCCGGGCCCTACCCGTGGCGGCGTCGAAGTAAATGCAGTACCCGCCGCCGAGAAAGCCCGTCATGACGGTCTCGGCAACACAGGAAGCCAGGCAGGCGGCCACGGCGGCGTCGGCGGCGCTCCCGCCCTCGGAGAGGATCTCCACCCCCGCGGCGGTGGTCGCGGGATGGCCTGCCGCGACCGCGGCGCGCATGTCGCAAGGCTACTTGCCGGGCTTCGGATGGCTGCCGACGGGGATCCGCAGTGGGGGGAGCGGGCCGCGCTTGCGGCGCAAAAGCGGGCCACGGTCCTTGCGGTGTCGGACGAAACCGACGCCCCAGATGCCGAGCATCGTCGCCGGGGCCAGCGCGACGACGGCCGCGATGACGAGCCACCACCAGCCGCCGAGGGTCGAACGATGGGGCGTGACGGTCACGGCCGGGGTGAAGTCCATCGGCCCGACGACCTTTGCGGGGCCGCCAGGGGGAGCGAACGTGGCTTCGGGCGTGAAGTTGTCGACGAGCCATCGACCGTGGATGCGAAGAAACCCGACGTTGAACGCCATCGAACCGACGCGCGTGCGCAGCCGGTGCTTCGGCTGCAGGACGAGTTCGGTGCCGACGTCGTTCCGGTTGGCCCAGATCACCGCCGCAAAGTGGAAGACTCGGCCGCCTGCCGGATACGGGTAGACGGGAGCGCCGCCGTGCGCCCACTCGCGGCGCGAGGTCCCGCCGCGCAGCGTGGCCGTGGTCAGCCCCCAGACCTTCTCGGGGTGCTTGCGCAGGACCGCATGCCGCACGAACTGATCGAGCACTGCGTTGATCTCGCGCCGGTCCGATGCGCTCACCCGCGCGGCCTGTGCCGGCGCGGCAGCCGCGAGAATGCCGACTGCGGCCACCACGACGGGCAGCGCTCGCGCATAAGTCCGACCACGCTTCACGGGCCAAACGGTGCCATGGAATCGGGCCGGCGGCCACGACGCTTCGTTGGGGTACCTTTAAGCGCTGCTTATGCTCGATCTTCGCCGCCTGCGCACGCTCCGCGAGGTCGCCGTCCAGGGCTCGATCTCCGGCGCGGCCCGGGCGCTCCGCTTCACGCCGTCGGCCGTCTCACAGCAGCTGGCGCGGCTCGAGGAGGAGGCGGGGGTCCAGCTTCTGGAGCGGCGCCCGAGCAGCGTCAAGCTGACGGACGCAGGACAGGTCCTCGTGGCGCATACCGAGTCCATCCTCGCGCGTCTCCACGAGGCCGAGGCCGAGATGCGAACGGTCGCGCGAAAGGGTGGTGGCGAGCTTCGCATCACCTCCTTCCCGACCGCGGCGGCGACGATCGTGCCGACCGCGCTGGCGACCTTCTCGTCGGGGCATCCGGAGGTCTCGGTGACGTTGGTGGAGTCCGAGCCCGTCTCGGGTGCCGCGCGGGTGAAGGCGGGCGAGTTCGACGTCGGTCTCGTCTGGGAGTACGACTTCGTGCCCGCGCCGGTCGGAAGCGGCCTCACCCTCGTCTGGCTGCTGGACGATCCGATCCATCTCCTGCTGCCGCCCGGGCACGAGCTGGCCGGCGCCGCCGAGGTTGACCTCCGCGACCTCGCAGGCATGCCGTGGATCACCTCGACGCCTCGCTGGCCGTGCAGTCCCTTCACCCGTCGCGCCTGCCAGGTGGCCGGCTTCGAGCCGCGGATCGTGGCCGAGACCGACGACCATCGAACGCTCCAACGGCTCGTCGCGGAGGGCGTCGGCGCAGCGCTCGAGACCGAGCTCTCGCTCCGTGACCTCCAAGTCGACCTAGCCGTTCTCCCGCTGACGGTTCCGCTGAAGCGCCGAATCTTCGCCGTCCATCGCGACGACGCCGGCTGGGCGCCCAGGGCCTTTGCGGACATCCTTGTCGACGTGGCAAAACCCCGCCTCAAGGCAGTGCCAGAACCGGCCGAAGCCGCCTAATCGGATCTTTCGCCGCCGGGGGCGGGCTTTGCCCGGCCCGGCGCGCCACGGCGCGAGTTCCAGAGAAATTCCGGGAAAGTCATCATGTCATCGGCAAAGCCGGTGACGGACTTTTCCCGGCGATTGCTACCCTCTTGCGGATGTCGCTGACCAAGGAAGCGAAGCGGGAGATCGTCGACCAACACGGCCGTGACGGGAAGGACACCGGTTCCGCGCCCGTCCAGATCGCCCTGCTCACGCGGCGGATCAACGAGCTCACGGAGCACCTGCGCACGCACAAGCACGACCACCACTCGCGGCGCGGCCTGCTCAAGCTCGTCGGCCGTCGACGCCGCCTGCTGAACTACCTGCAGCGGAACGACCTCGAGGGGTACCGCGCCCTGATCAAGGAGCTCGGGCTCAGGAGGTAGGGACCAGGAGAGTGGGAGTCTGAGCGAGCCCCGTCCCAGGCGGAGCTGACTCAGGCCTCCACGCTCCACGAACAAGTGGAGGTACACATGGCGATTGCCACCGAGAGCCCGCTCACGGTCAGGGTGCCCGTGGGACGGGACGAGATCACGTTCGAGACCGGCAAGCTCGCGAAGCAGGCGGACGGCGCCGTCGTCGGGCGGCACGGCGAGACCGTCGTCCTCGCGACGGCGCAGGGACGCATGGAGTCGCGCGAGGGCGCGGACTTCTTCCCGCTCACCGTCGACGTCGAGGAGCGCATGTATGCCGCCGGGAAGATCCCCGGCGGTTTCTTCAAGCGAGAGGGCCGCCCGTCCGAGCGCGCGATCCTTACGGCCCGCATGATCGACCGGCCGATCCGGCCGCTGTGGCCCAAGGGTTTCCGGAACGAGGTGCAGGTGATCTGCACGGTGCTCTCGGCGGATCTGGTGATGGCGCACGACATCCTGGCCATCAACTCGGCCTCCGCGGCGCTGATGATCTCGCCGCTGCCGTTCCTTGGCCCGGTCGGCGCCGTTCGCATCGGTCGGGTGGACGGCGAGCTCGTCGTCAACCCGACGCTCGCGGAGCTGCAGCAGGACACCACGCTCGACCTCGTCGTCGTCGGCACCAAGGACGCGCTGACGATGGTGGAGGCGGGTGCCCAGGAGATTCCGGAAGAGGAGCTCCTGGAAGCCCTTGACCTCGCGCATCAGAGCATCATCCCGATCTGCGAGGCGCAGGAGGAGCTCGCGCGGCTGGCCGGCAAGGCGAAGTGGGTCGATGCCTCGCTGACCGAGGAGTTTCGGAGCACCTACGCGGATCGCTTCCGCGAGCGCATTCAGACGTTCGGTCTTCGTGAGGCCGGAACGCTCGTCGACGAACTGATCTCCGACCTCTGTCCACCGCTGACGATGGAATCGGCCGAGGAGGACATCATCCGCCGGACGCAGGTGCGTTCGAGCCTGTCGACCGTGCTCGAGGAGCAGCGTCTCGCGGCGGTGGCGGGGCCCGTCCGTGAGCAGTTCGAGGCCGACCTGCGCGCGCTCACCGAGGCCGAGCAGGACTCGAAGGAGTTGAAGTCCGCGAAGCGCAACCTCCTGTTCGACCGCATCATCGAGGACATGCAGCTTCCGTTCCCGGTCGGTCTGGACACCGGGGACGCTGACGCACCGCCCGTCAAGGATCCGATCACGAAGCAGTTCCTTCGCAAGGCGACGGAGGCGATCTACAAGGAGCTGGTGCGGCGCAAGATCGCGGTCGAGAAGCGCCGCCCGGACGGGCGCGCCGCCGACGAGATCAGGCCCGTCACCTGCGAAGTCCGGGTCTCGCCGCGCACGCACGGCTCGGCCCTGTTCACACGCGGCCAGACGCAGATCATGACGCTCTGCACGCTCGGCACGGCGAAGGAGGGCCAGCGGATCGACGACCTGTCGCTCGAGGGCGAGCGGCGGTACATGCACCACTACAACTTCCCGCCGTACTCGGTCGGCGAGACCGGCTTCATGCGAGGCCCGAAGCGCCGCGACATCGGACACGGCGCGCTCGCGCAGCGGGCGCTCGAGCCGATGATCCCTCCGGTGGAGGAGTTTCCCTACACGATCCGGCTCGTCTCGGAGACGCTCGAGTCAAACGGATCGTCGTCGATGGGCTCCGTGTGCGGGTCGACGCTCGCGCTCATGGACGCCGGCGTGCCGATCAAGGCGCCGGTCGGCGGGATCGCGATGGGGCTCGTCAAGGAGGGCGACGACTACGTCATCCTCACCGACATCCAGGGCGCCGAGGACCATCTCGGCGACATGGATTTCAAGGTCGCCGGCACTCGGACCGGCGTGACCGCGCTCCAGATGGACATCAAGATCACCGGCGTCACCGGCCAGATCATGCGGGACGCGCTCGAGCAGGCACGGCAGGCGCGCGAGTTCATCCTCGACCGGATGCTCGAGGCGATCCCTGAGCCGCGCACCGAGCTCGCCGGCCACGCACCACGGATCTCGTCGATCTCGATCGACCCCGACCAGATCGGGCTCGTCATCGGCAAGGGCGGCGAGACGATCAGGTCGCTCGAGGCCGACTTCGACGTCCAGATCGACATCGAGGAGGACGGCACGGTGCTCGTGTACGCCACGGAGGGGACGAAGGCGGACGCCGCGATCGAGTCGATCAGGGCGCTCACGAAGGAGCCCGAGGTCGGCGACACCTACACGGGTCGCGTCGTCAAGACGACGGACTTCGGTGCATTCGTCGAGCTGAAGAAAGGCACCGACGGCTTGCTGCACGTCTCGAACGTGGGCCCCGGCCGTGTTGCGCGGATCGAGGATGTGATCGACCGCGGTGACGTGCTGGACGTCCTCGTGCAGGAGATCGACCGGCAGCGCGGCCGCATCGGGCTCAAGCTGATCGCCAAGCACGAGAACGGTGAGCTCGTCCAGCCCGAGGAGCTGATCGAGCGGGCGAAGGCCGCCGCAGCAGCGCGTCCCGAGGGCGAGCGCCCTCGCGACGATCGCGGCGGCGACCGCAGGCACCGCGGTCGCGGCGGACGCGGGCGCGGCGGAGACCGCGGCGGCGGACCCGACAGGCGCTAGGACGGAACCGAGCGGCGGGCCACCTCCGCCGCTCATTCCTCTTACCGCGTCGCAGCTCATCGTCACGGGTCTTCGCGCCGCGATCGCGCTCGTCGCGTTCGTCGCGCTCGTCAGCGTGTTCGGACATGATCGGACGCTGCGTCTCACGTTCGTGGCGGCGGCCGCGCTCATGGCCGTGGCCGCCCTGGCGCGCTCGCGCGGGAGCGCGTATTTCCGCCTCCGCGAGGAGGCGGCGTCGTGGCCCAGCGACGCCCGCCGGGCGTCGTGGTGGAAGGTCGCGCTTCGCGCGGCCTACCCGAGCACGATCGGGCTCGCGGCGCTGATCGCGATCGCCGCGCCGATCAACGCGACGCTGGCGGTGCTCCTGGCCGGATTCGAGCTCGGCCTAGCTCTCATGTCCCTGGTGCTGGGGGTCGAGAACGGTTACTGGGAACGGCAGGCTCGCGTGACGATCGCCTTCGCTCCCGGTCCTGGCGGAAGGGTCTTCGCTCGGCCGCGCGGCTGAGCCCCGCCGAGAGCGTACGTCAGCCCCGCGTTACGATCGACCCGTGCAGAAGTACGTGCTGTCGGAGCTCGACTCCGGAGAACAGGTGATTTCCGAACGCCTCGCCGGTGTTCGCTCGATCGCGCTCGGCTTCTGGATCAGCACCGGGTCGCGGGACGAGACGCAGGCGAAGGCCGGGATCTCGCACTTCATCGAGCACATGCTCTTCAAGGGCTCGCACTCGTACAACGCGCAGGAGATCGCCGAGATCTTCGACCGGTTCGGCGGTGAGCTGAACGCGGCCACCTCGCGCGAGTACACCGTCGTGTATGCACGGGTCGCCGACCACCATCTCGCGCAGGCGCTCGACGTCATCGGAGACATGGTCTACGCGCCGTCGTTCGCGGAACTGGACGCCGAGCGCGATGTCGTCCTCGAGGAGATCGCGATGTATGAGGACACGCCGCAGGACCTCGTCCACGACCTCCTCGCCGAAGCGGTGTTCGGGGACCACCCGCTCGGGCGGCCGGTCATCGGCCGCAGCGACGTGATCTCGTCGATCGGCCGGCGGACGATCGCCTCGTACCACCGGTCGACGTACCTTCCCGGAAACCTCGTCGTCGCCGGCGCCGGGAACCTCGACCACGACGAGCTCCTCCGCTTGCTGGAGGGATGCGCCGCGAAACGGGACGAGCCGGCGGCGCAAAAGCGCCGGCTGCGCCGGCCGCTGGTCCGCGCTCCGGCGCCGGGGCTGCGCTTCCAGCGGAAGGACACCGAGCAGTACCACGTGTGTCTCGGCGCGCCCGGGATCGCCCGCTCGGACCGGCGGCGCTTCGCCGCGTCGCTGCTCGACGGCATTCTCGGCGGCGCCGCGTCGTCGCGCCTGTTTCAGGAGATTCGTGAGAAGCGGGGGATGGCGTATTCGGTGTACACGTTCGTCTCGCAGTACACGGACACCGGCCAGATCGGGCTCTACGTGGGCACGCGTGCCGAGAACGTGGCGCCGTGTCTCGAGATCGTCGCGGAGGAGATCGCCGACCTCTCCGCCGGAAACATTCGTCCCGGCGAGCTCGAGCGGGCGAAGGAGAACCTCAAGGGTCGGATGATGCTCGCGCTCGAGTCGACGTCGAACCGGATGAGCCGGCTCGGGAAGTCGCTTGTGACCGACACGGAGCTGCTCTCCCTGGACCGGCTGATCGCGGAGATCGAATCCGTCGAGCCCGAGGAGGTCGCAGAGCTCGGCTCGCTGCTCCTGGCGCCTGCACGCCTGTCTGCTGCCGCGATCGGGCCGAGCGAGGATGTCTTCCACACGGGGGTCGAACGGATCAATCCCGCGCTCGTGGCGAGCGCCGCGGCAGCAGCGTGAGGGTCGCGCTCTTCGGCCATCGTGGAAAGGTCGGACGGACCCTTGCGGCGGCGCTGGCACAGCGCGGCGACGAAGTGCTCGGGCTCGGCCCCGATGACCCACGCGAATTCGGCGACGCCGATGCGGCGGTGGATTTCAGCCGGCCGGATGCCGTCGTGGACAACGTGCGCTCGGCGGTCGCCGCTCGCGTTCCATGCGTGGTCGGGACGACCGGGGCCGATCTGACCGGGGTCGGTGAGGAGGCGCGGTCGGCCGGCGTCGCGGTGTTCGCGGCGCCGAATTTCGCACTCGGCGCCGTGCTGATGATGCGCTTCGCGGGCGAGGCGGCCCGGTATCTGCCCGACGCGGAGATCATCGAGCTCCATCACGAGACGAAGCGCGACGCCCCGTCCGGCACGGCGAAGGCGACGGCGGCGCTGCTCGGCGGCGACGCCGCCATCCACTCCGTCCGGCTGCCGGGACTGGTGGCTCATCAGGAGGTGCTGTTCGGCGGGCCGGGGCAGCTCCTGACGATCCGGCACGACACGCTCTCACGGGAGGCGTTCGTCCCAGGGGTGCTACTCGCGCTCGAGCGGCTGCCCTCGCTGCCCCCGGGTCTCACCGTCGGGCTCGACACGCTGCTGTGAGCGAAGAGTCGCGACGGTCGGGTTGACGATCGCGCGGGAGTCTCGGCGCGGGGCCCTTTCGCTTCGGCGGCAGATCCCGGATGTCTGGCTCGGCTCCACCGAAGCGCGCCTCCGTGAGATCCTGCCCCGCCACGCTGCGCGTGACGGGTTCCGTTTCTTCGCTGCGCGGGACGGCAGGAAGCTGGTCGGTATCGCGTACGGGTACCTCGGAGCGCCGGGGCAGTGGTGGCACGACATCGTGTCGAAGGCGATGACGCGCGAGCAGCGCCGCCGCTGGATCGCGCCGGGGCATTTCGAGGTGGTGGAGCTCCATGTCCACCCCGACTACCGCCGCCACGGCATCGGCGGCCGCCTCCACGACACCTTGCTCGCCGGGCTGCGGAGCCGAACGGCGGTCTTGTCGACGCAAACACACAACCGTCCGGCGCTGGCGCTCTATACAGGTCGGGGCTGGCGGATCGTCGTGCCTGCGCTCCGCTTCGCGCCGGCCGGGGAGGAGTACGCCATCCTCGGCCTCGATCTGCAACCCCGCGACTAAGTCGTCACGCTTTTGTTGCAGGTACGGCTCCGAATCCATGAGACGTTTAGGGGTCGGCGAAAAACAGGGGTCAGACCCTGGAGGCCCCGGCGCTACGGCTCGGTCGGCTCCGAAAGGCGCTTGGCGAAACGTCTTCCGGTCTCTTCGAAGCCGAGCGCTCGGTAGAAAGCGTGCGCGTCGCGGCGGCGCTCGTTCGTCGTGAGAAACAGGAGGACGCAACCGCGGCGCCGTGCCTCCGCTTCCACCGCGTCCACCAAGACGCGGCCGATCCCGCGCCCGCGCGCGGCCTCGTCCACAACGATCGCGGACAGCTTCCCGGCGTTGCCCTCGTACTCGAGCGCCATGGACACGTGCAGCGACGCGAGCGCGACGACACGCCCGCCCGCCTCCACCAGGAGCAGCAGATCCGTCCGGCTTTCACGGTGCCGCTCGATGCGCGCGGCCACCGCCGCCGGGGCCGCCGGATACCCGAGCTGGCAGAGCAGCCGGGCCACGTCGCGCGCGTCCTCGGACCCCGCCTCGCGAACCAGGACGTTCTCCACCCCGAGTAGACTAGGTGCGTGCTAGGTGAGGTTCTCACCGCGATCGTGACGCCGTTCCGGGCGGACGGTTCCGTCGACCTCGAAAGCTTCCGCCGACTCGCGAGCTACCTCGTCGACAACGGCTCGGACGGGCTCGTCGTCGCCGGGACGACCGGCGAGTCGCCGACGCTCACGGACGACGAGCGGTTCTCGCTGTTCGCGGCGGCGGTGGACGAGGTCGGGGACCGCGCAACCGTCGTGGCCGGCACCGGCACGTACTCGACCGCGCACTCCGTGCACCTGACCGAGCATGCGCACGACCTCGGCGTCGACGGCTATCTCGTCGTCACGCCCTACTACAACAAGCCGCCGCAGCGCGGAATCGTCGAGCATTTCAAGGCGATCGCAGACGTGAGCGACCGTCCAATCGTGATCTACAACATCCCCGGCCGGGTCGTGATCAACATCGAGCCCGAGACGATGATCCAGCTCGACGAGATCCCGAGCGTCACCGCCGTCAAGCAGGCGAACGACGATCTCGACCAGGCCCGCCGGATCCTGGCCCACACCGACCTCGACCTCTACGCGGGCGACGACAACCTGCTGCTGCCGTTCCTCGAGGTCGGCGGCGTCGGCGGCGTCTGCGTCCATACCCACGTGTTCGGCCCGGAAGTCAAGGAGCAGATCCGCCTGTTCCGCGACGGGGACCTCGCAGGCGCACGCAGGATCGACGACGAGCTCGAGCCCGCATACGACATCCTCACGACCGTGGTCAACCCGATCGGGATCAAGGCCGCCCTGAACCTCCGCGGCTTCGAGGTCGGCGGGCACCGTCTTCCGCTCGTCGAGCCGACAGCCGACGAGCTCGAGCACATCCGGGCCGCCCTCATCCGCGCCGCCAAGCTCGAGCCCGTCACAGTCTGAGTCCAATGCTTCGAATCGTCCCTCTCGGCGGCCTTGGCGAGGTCGGGAAGAACATGATGGTGTACGAGCAGGGCGACGACGCCGTCGTCGTCGACGCCGGCCTGTCCTTCCCGCGCGACGAGCAGCTGGGCGTCGACCTCGTCCTGCCGGACTTCGGCTACCTCGCCGCGCGCCGCGGCCGACCGCTCGCCGTGCTGCTCACGCACGGCCACGAGGACCACGTCGGCGCGCTCCCCTACCTGTTGCGAGAGGTCGGTGCCCCGTCCGTCTACGGGACGAAGCTGACACTGGAACTCGTCGCGTCGAAACTGGACGAGCACGGGCTGCTGCGCGCGACAGAGCTTCGCGAGGTGACCCCGGAAGACGGGCCCTTCACGGTCGGCCCGTTCCGGATCGAGCTCGTCCGCGTGGCGCACTCGATCCCCGATGCGGTCGCCATCATGCTGGAGACGGACGCGGTGCGCGTCGTCCACACCGGCGACTACAAGTTCGACCACACGCCGGTCGACGGCCTCAAGACCGACGTCGGCCGCCTGGCGGAGATCGGCACCCGCGGAGTCGACCTCCTCCTCGGGGACTCGACGAACGCCGAGCGGCCCGGCGTGAGCGTCTCCGAGCGCCTCGTCGGCGAGGCGTTCCGGCAGATCATCCCGCTGCGACACGGGCGCGTGCTGGTGTCCTCTTTCGCGACGAACATCCACCGGATGCAGCAGGCGATCGACGTCGCCGTCCAGGTGGGACGGAAGGTCTGCGTGGTCGGTCGCTCGATGCGCAAGAACCTGAACATCGCCCGCAACCTCGGCTACGTCCACGTCCCCGACGCCACGCTGATCAAGCCGCCGCAGCTCGAGGAATACCGCCCGGAAGAGCTCCTGATCCTCTGCTCCGGAAGCCAGGGCGAGCCGCTGTCCGCGCTGACGAGGATCGCGTACAACGACCATCCCGCGGTCAAGGTCGAGCGCGGTGACACGGTCATCATCTCGGCGCGCCCGATCCCGGGCAACGAGCTCCGCATCCATGACACGATCAACGGCTTGTCCAAGCTCGGCGCCGAGGTGCTCCACGAGGAGAACGCCCCGGTGCACACATCCGGGCACGGCTACGCCGACGAGCTGCGGACGATGATCTCGTTGCTGCGCCCGAAGGCGGTGATGCCGGTGCACGGCGAGTACCGGATGCTCGCCGCGCACGGGCGGCTTGCGCAGGAGGCGGGCGTTCCAGCCGACGCGATCGTTCTCGCCGAGAACGGCACCGTCGTCGGCCTCGACGAACGCGGTCCGCGCGTGATCGAGCACGTCGAGTCCGGGGTCACGTTCGTCGACGGGCTCGGCGTCGGCGACGTCCGCGACGTCGCGCTCCGCGACCGGCGTCACCTCTCCGAGGACGGTGTGCTGATCATCATCGCCACGCTTGCCGCCACGAACGGGCGCGTTAGCTCGGCGCCCGAGCTGATCGCGCGCGGCTTCGGTGAATCCGATGCGCTCTTGGATGAGATGCGGTCCGAGGCCCAAGGGGTCCTCGAAAGGTTGCTCGGCGAGGACGTGACCGAGATCAAGCTGCTGCAGGAGCACCTGCACGACGAGGTCGGGCGGCTGAT
>Ga0075424_100006078_pt1 | contig 11604 bp, 10 predicted proteins | sample SoiMethybrSBSTD3_FD_75301 | JGI IMG/M metagenome (GOLD analysis project Ga0075424, IMG submission 75301) | Bulk soil microbial communities from a Populus tree surrounding site in Tennessee, USA - Soil MetaG P. TD hybrid SBSTD3 | ecosystem: Environmental > Terrestrial > Soil > Tree plantation...
CGCCCGTCGCCCGTCGCCCGTCGCCTGCCGCCTGCCGCCTGCCGCCTAGTTCCTCAACGGCTTCCCGGTCTTCAGCATGTGCTCGATCCTCTGCTGCGTCTCCTTCGTTCCAAGCAGCGAGAGGAACGCCTCGCGCTCCAGGTCGAGCACGTCCTGCTCGGAGACGTCCCGCGGCGGGCCATCGCCCCCCGCGAGCACGCGCGCGAGCGCGCGACCAATGCGGACGTCGTGCTCGCTCGCCTGTCCGCCCTCATGCATTGCCCAGATCGCGTACTCCAGGTTGCCGATCGCTTCCCGTCCGAGTGCACGAATTCGGCGCGGTGGAGGGGCGACGTAGTCGCGCGCCATCTCGAGGACACGAGCCTTTGCGTCCCCCAGCAGGTGATCGCGATTCATCGAGATACGATCGCCGTCGCGGAGGAACCCGAGCTTCCGCGCGTCGAGCGCACTCGTGCTCGTCGTGGCCAACGCGATCATCTTGAACGCGCGCTTGACTGCCTCGAAGGGGTCGGCCTCCTCATACGCCGCGATCTCGTCGCTGAAGCGGAACAGCAGCTCCTTCGTGCCGCCGCCCGCGGGGATGAGGCCCACGCCAACCTCCACCAGACCAACGTACAGCTCCGCGTGCGCCTGGACCCGTGACGCGTGGAGCGTCATCTCGGCGCCGCCGCCAAGCGTTAGGCCGAACGGCGCCACGACCACGGGGAAGGGCTTCTGGCGAAGCGACGCGACAAGGCGCTGGAACGACTCCACGCCAGCTTCGAGCGCTTGCCACTCGCCGGCCGCGGCTTGACGCAACACGAGCGCCAGATCGGCTCCCGCGGTAAACGTGCGTGGATCGTCGTTCCCGATGATCAGCCCGGTGTGCCTACCGCGCTCGGCCCGATCCAGCGCCGCGTCCAGCATCTGCAACACGCCTTCGCCGAGCGAGTTCATCTTGCTGCGGAACTCGAGCAGCAGCACACCCTCACCGACGTCGTAGAGCGCCGCATCCGGCGACTGCTCCATCACGCGGTTGCGCAAGCGCAGCGCGTCGAGGCTCAGATGTCCCGCGAGCTCGTCGACGGGCGAGTACTGGCCGACGAACGTCAGATAGCGTTCGCCGTTGCCTGGCCGGCGATAGAAGCTCTCCTGCGCCGTGCGGAGCAGTGGCGGTTCGCCAAGGCCAAGCGTGAGAAAACCACCACGAAGGAACTCGAGTCCCACCGCGTCCATCTGCTTGAATGGTCCGGACTCCCACGCGTAGCCCCATTCCATCGCGCGGTCGACCGACACGATGTCCGAGGCGATCTCGGGGGTCTTCGTCAGGGTGTAATGGCTCTCCGAAAGCAGCAGCTTACGAAGGAACTCCGCGTGCCGACCGCCCGCGGTCGTGAGCGCGTGCAGGCGATCGTTCAGTGGAAGGCCCTGAATGAATTCGAGGTCCTTCAGAACTGGCGTAACCGCAGGCGCATAGTCGCCGGTCTTCCAGTCGAGTGTCTGGATCTCCTTTCCAACTTTCTTGTAGAAGCCCGCGCCGGTTTTTTCTCCGAGCCGCTTTTCAGCGACGAGTGTGCGCACCCAGTCCGGCAGCACGAAGTCCTCGCCGGTCGTGGCCGACAGGCCGGACGCCACGTGGGCCAGCACATCGAGCCCCGAGATGTCGCCCGTGCGGAAGGTCGCGGATTTCGGGCGGCCAAGCAGCGGGCCGGTGAGCGCGTCGACCTCGTCTATCGTTAGGTCGAGCTCCTGCATGTAACGCATCGCGCGCAGGAACCCGTGAATGCCGAGACGGTTCGCAATGAAACCAGGCACGTCGCGCGCGACGACGATCCCTTTGCCGAGCAGCCGCTCGCCGAAGGCCCGGATGGCGGCGACGACTTCAGGCGCCGTGCGCTCCGTCGGTATGACCTCGAGGAGATGGAGATAGCGCGGCGGGTTGAAGAAGTGAGTTCCGAGAAACCGGCGACGAAACGGCTCGGTTCGCGACTCGACCAGGGTGCGGACCGGGATCGCCGAGGTGTTCGTCGAGACGATCGCTGTGGGGCTGATTACCCGTTCAAGCTGCTCGAACAGCTGACGTTTCGGTGCGGGCTGCTCGATGATGGCCTCGATGATCCAGTCGCAGTCCGCGAGCGAGATGAGATCGTCCGCCGTGTTGCCGATCGTGATGAGCGCGGCGCGATCGGGCGCCATGAACTGTGGTGGCTTGCCTTTGAGCGCTCGTTGAACGCCGTTGCGCGCGGCGGCGTTCTTGTCGGTGTCCCCGGGGACGTCCAGCAGCACAACCGGAAAGCCGGCTGACGCCGCGAGCGCGGCAATGCCCGATCCCATGGCGCCGGCGCCAATCACTCCAATCTTGCCGATCCGCATGTACGCTCCGAGGTCGAATCGCGGTAGCGCGTGATCCTGAGTGCTCCCGCTCGAATCAACGCGCCGAAAAGATCAGCGCCCGAGCAGGCAGAGGGAAGGTGCGAGGGACGGCACTGCGGTTGCGTCTGCCGTTGTCACGCCGCACTTGTGTCGCGCGATGCAGTCGGGGATACTGCGAACGACACGACGACCTCACGGACATCACATGCCGCTGCCTGCTGCCGCCCTCGCTCTCGCGTTCTCCGCCACGATCGGCGGCGCACATCTTCGAGGCGATTCGTTAGTGGGTACCGGAGTATCGCGCGCGCTCGCAACGGCACGCGCGGCCCAGATTCGCGATGTGCGATATGCGCTGTCGTTCGACTTGACCGGGCGCGACTCGTCGCACGGAACGGTGACGGCACGCTTCCGCGTCCTGAAGCCTGGTGATGTCATCCTCGACTTCCGCGGCCAGCGACTCGAGACGGTCGAAGTAAACGGCGCGGCGCTGACGTCGCCGCAGTTCAACGGCGCGCACCTGAGCATCCCGGCGCGGTCCGTTGCGGTCGGCGAGAACGTCGTGACCATGTCCTTCGTTACGAAGATCGCCGCGGCCGGCGCCAGCATCATCCGCTATCGCGATGCAACTGACGGAGCGGAATACCTGTATACGCTGCTCGTTCCCGCCGATGCGAATCAGCTCTTCCCGTGCTTCGATCAGCCGGATCTCAAGGCAAGAGTCTCGCTTCGTCTTCGCGCCCCTGCGAATTGGCGCGTGCTCGCGAATGGGCGGGAGACCTCATCGCGCGCTGCGGGCACCGGACAAGCCGCCGACCACGAGTTCGCGGAGACGGAGCCGATCAGCACGTACCTGATCGCGTTTGCCGCAGGTCCGTGGACAACGGTGACGTCGGCATCGAGCACGCGGCCGATCACGATGTACGTGCGTAAGTCGCGCGCCGCGGAAGCGGAAGGTGACTCGATCATCGTCGCGAACGACGCAGCGGCGCGGTGGCTCGAAGCGTACTTCGCCCGGCCATTCCCGTTCAGGAAGCTCGACGTGCTGCTCGCGCCCGCATTCCCGTTTGGCGGGATGGAACACCCAGGGGCGATCTTCTACAACGAAGAGCGATTCATCTTCCGTGAACGTCCGACGCTCACGCAGCGCCTCGATCGTACGGCCACGATTTACCACGAGGTTGCGCACCAGTGGTTCGGCGACCTGGTGACGATGCGGTGGTTCGACGACCTCTGGCTCAAGGAGGGATTCGCGACGTACATGGCGGCGAAGATGCAGGCCTCGCTCGATACGGCGTCAGGCGCGTGGAAGCGGTTCTATCTGCGCAACAAGCCGCTGGCGTACGCCGTGGACGCGACGCGCGGCACGACGCCTGTGTGGCAGACGCTCGAGAATCTCGATCAGGCCAAGAGCAACTACGGCGCCATCGTGTACAACAAGGCGCCGTCGGTGCTCAAGCAGCTGGACTACCTTGTCGGGCCCGATGCTTTCCAGCGCGGGCTGCGGCGCTTCCTCGCCTCGCACGCGTACGGGAACGCGACGTGGCGCGACCTGCTGTCCGCCATCGGTGCCGAGAGTGGACGATCGCTCGATCGCTGGGGCAAGGAGTACATCCTGCGACCGGGCATGCCTGTGATCGAGCAGGCCACGGGCGTGACCGCCGATGGGCGGACCCGTCTCGTGCTTCGCCAGAGGCCAGCCCAGACGCTGTCGGGGAAGGGGCCCTGGCCCATCCGGACGAGCGTGATCATCGGTCAGCCCGACGGCCGCATCGTTAGGCGGCAGGTAACGCTGGATGCCGACAGCGCCGTCGTCCCTCTTCCAGCCGGGACCGCGCCACCGACGTTCGTCTACGCGAATGCGGACGACAACGCGTATGCGTTGGTGCTGCCGGACGAGCGAACGGTCCAATGGCTCGAAGAGAACATCTCGAGCGTCAAAGACTCGTTCCTGCGGGCCATGCTCTGGGGCGCGCTGTGGGACCTGGTGCGCGAGGCACGGCTCGATCCCGCGCGATTCACCGCGCTCGCGCTGCGCGAGCTGGCAGCCGAGCCGGACGAACAGATCGTCGCTGGCGTACTCGGACGCGTCGGTCGCGCGACGCTGGCATACCTGCCCGCGGAACGACGCGATTCCGCACTGCCAACCGTGGAGAAGGTGCTGCGCCGTGGGTTGGCGGATCCCGATCGGCCGTACGGGATTCGGAAGCCGTACCTCGATACGTATATCCGAGTGGCAGGGACGCCGTCGGCGCTCGCGCAGCTCGACGCCCTCCTCGACAGCACCGAAGCCGCGGGCGCGCCCCTCCGTGCGCCGACACGATGGGCCATCGTGACGGCGCTGATCGAACGAAAGGCGCCGTCAGCCGAGCGCCGTCTCGAACGCGAGTCGCGCGCGGATTCGGGGTCGGAGGGGAAGCGCCGCGCGTTCGTCGCCGGCGCCGCACGCCCCAACGCAGAGGCCAAGAAGGACTACTTTCGGCGGTATTTCGCCGACGAGTCGCTCAATGAGGACTGGGTCACGGCGAGCCTCGATGGGTTCAACGCCGTCCGTCAGTCCGAGCTGACGCGGCCGTACCTGATTCCGGCGCTCGACTCGCTGCGATGGATCCAGACGAACCGCCGGATCTTCTTCCTCGGCTCGTGGCTCACGTCGTTCCTCGACGGGCAGACGAGCGCCGAATCACTCGACGCGGTGGACCGATTCCTGAGCGCCCACCGCGATCTGCCGCGGGATCTCCAAGAGAAGATTCTGCAGGCGGAAGATGAGCTCGCGCGAACTGTGCGAATCAGAGGGGCGACGGATACGCGTTAGGCGACTCGCGCCTGCCGCCTGCCGCCCGTCGCCCCTACGGCTGGCCGTACGCGTCCCGCCTCCAGCCAATGCGTCGATCCGCCCGAAGCTGATCGGGCATCGGCAGCATACCCTCCCGCCCATCGCTGATCGCCAGCGTGGCGATATCCGCCACGTCGCTGCGCACATCCGCGAGCACGGCAATGGGGGCGACACGTGCGCTCGGTGCCGCATGCACCCAGTTCGTCAGCATGATTACGAACATCTGCTGGTCCGGGTCGATCCACAGCGACGTGCCCGTATAGCCCGTGTGCCCGTAGGAGCGCAGTCCCATGTAAAATCCGCAGCTACCCCCGCCAACGCACATGTCCCACCCGAGTGCGCGCGCGCCCGCTCCACGCTTGGTGAAGCGCGCGACGGTGGTGTCGCTCACGATCCGGACGCCGTTGTACTTGCCCCCGTTCAGCATCATCTGGGCAAATACCGCGAGGTCGCTCGCGGTCGCGAACAGTCCCGCGTGGCCGGCCACGCCACCCAGCGCGTAGGCCATCTCATCGTGAACTTCGCCGCGAATCGGATATCCGCGTGGCGGATAGTTCTCCGTTGGCGCAACCCGCGCGCGACGCTCCCTGCCAGGTAGGAACATCGTGTTCTGCAGGCCGAGACGGCTGTAGATGGTCCGGGAGACGAACCGATCGAGCCGCTCGCCCGCGATCGCCTCGATCACGAACCCGAGGACATCCGCCCCCACATCCGAGTACTCGGTCCGGGTTCCAGGCGATACCTCGAGTGGCGTTTCGATGATCAGGCGGCGTGCCTGACGCGCGTTATGCGCCGACGCGAGACTGCGGCCTGCCGGCAGACCCGAGCGATGCATCAGCAGGTCGCGAACCGTCACCTGCCCCTTGTCGCCGCCGCGAAACTGAGGCAGGTACCGCGACACCGGCGCATCGAGCTTCAGCTTCCCACGATCATACAACACCATCGCCGCGGCACTCGTCGCGACGACCTTCGTCAACGACGCGAGATCGTACAGCGTGGACTGCGCCTGGACCGCCGGCATGCCCCATCCCCACTCAGCGGACCCGTACCCCTTTTCCCACACGATCGCCCCGCGACGTCCCACCACGACCGCGGCGCCCGGGTAGCCGCCCGCCATCAATCCCTGCTTCACCGAACGATCGATCAGCGCCAGACGCGCGCTATCCATGCCTACCTGCGAAGGAGGCTTGTGGCGCAATACGGTCGTGTCGCCCAGCGCGAGGGCGGCAAGCAGCGTGAGAATCATGATTGCGAGACGATCGACACCGCGTGGTCGTTCCAGAGTTTCCTGGTCATCCTCACGGCTGGGGTTGCTCGTACGACGAGCCCCTGATTCAATTGAGCCTCCTGCACACACCGTTGCAATGCGCCCGACCGAAATCCAGATCACGAATCCCGGCTGGGTAGACAGCATGGTGGACTACTCCAGTCGCTACACCGATGACGACGCGAGAGTTCGCCTCACCATCCAGCTCGCCCGCGAGAACGTCCTCCGCGGAACCGGCGGACCGTTCGGTGCAGCGGTTTTCGACGACACCGGACGCCTGATTGGTGTCGGCACGAACGGCGTCGTCCGGCTCAGGAATTCGAGTGCGCACGCTGAGATCGTCGCGCTCGCGATGGCGCAGGCGGCGGTGGGCAGCTTCACGCTTCAGAACGACGGCCAACCTTGCCACGAGCTTTTCTCGTCGTGTGAGCCCTGCGCGATGTGCCTCGGTGCCACGCTGTGGAGCGGCGTGACCCGCGTGGTGTTTTCCGCGATGCGAGAAGACGCGACTCAGTCGGGGTTCGACGAGGGGCCGGTCTTCGCCGACTCGTATCGCTACCTCGAGAATCGCGGAATCACGATCGAACGCGGTCGCCTGCGCAGCGAGGGCGCGGCTGTTCTGAAGCTCTACGTCGAGCAAGGAGGTCCGATCTACAATCCGTGAGCCGCTGAGCTCGCGCAGGGAACGCCTCTTGCCCTTTTCGACCGTCGAACTCCAGGAGAGCGTGCGCGTGCGGATGCGTTTTATGACCGGGTTGGTGGCGTTGATCGCCATCGGGTGCTCGGTCGGCGAGGATCAGGAAAAACAGATCGGCCAGGATGCTGCGGCGCAGGTGGAGCGAGGAGCGCCGATGATCAGTGAGCCGCAGGTCAGCGAGTACGTGACGCGCCTCGGCTCCGCGCTGGCGTCAAAAAGCGATGACCGCAATCGCGATTGGCATTTTCGAATCGTGGACGCCGAGGTGGTGAACGCGTTCGCGCTTCCCGGCGGATTCGTCTACGTGAACCGGGGCCTCATTGAGCACGCCGGCTCTACCTCCGAGCTCGCCGGTGTGCTCGGCCACGAGATCGCTCACGTCCTCCTGCGTCATTCAGCTCAACAGATCGAGAAGGAACAGAAGACCAACCTCGGCCTGTCGGTGGTGTGTGGGCTCACGAACATCTGCTCGAGCAACGCCGCGCGCGTAGCGATCAATGTGGGTGGTGCTGCGCTGTTCGCGCGCTTCAGCCGGCACGACGAGCTCCAGGCCGATTCGGCCGCGGTCAGTGTGCTGGCGCGAGCCGGCTACGACCCACAGGGCATCGTGTCGATGTTCGCGAAGCTGCTGGAGACGCGTGAGCAGCGCCCCGACCTCGTCGCCGGTTGGTTCGCGTCGCACCCGCTCGAGGAGGATCGAATCGCGGCGGTGACCCGGGTCATTCGATCGACCCCAGGGGCGGATTCGCGGAACCTCGTGAGGGACGATGCAGCGTTTCACGAATTCCAGGCGCGCGTCCACTCACTTCCGCCTTCGCCGCCGTCGCCCGCCCCACCCGGCGGGTCACCCTAACGCGCAGTGCACTGCTGGGAGACGGGCGGCCGGTTCTGGCAGGCGATGGACTCGTTCATCCCGGAGGCCACCGGCCCGCAGGCGGTCGACACCGCGGCGCGCAGTGCCTCGGCTTGGGTGTTCCCAGAGACCTTGGCGCAATTCTGCCGGCCGCTGAACTCCACGCACGCCTGGCAGTCGACGCGCTGGGCTGACATCGTCGACCAGAGGAGAAATCCGGCGAAGATCGCCGCGATGATGATCCCGATCAGAGTTCCGCGTTTCATGACGGCAACCTGGATGCTAGACAGCTGATTCGCTAGCGCGGTGTCGTCGGGGCCCCTGGCTGCCAGTTACCCGATTGCCCTCGTGGGATGCTGAGGGTTTTCCAGTCCGCGGAGCGATAGTGCTTGGCGAGCAGCACGATCTGTCCGACGTGAAGGGAGATGTGCGTCATGCCGCGGTGCATCGCCGCCACCGCAGTCATCGTCTCGCCGCGAATCAATACGCTGGCTGTGAGGTCGGCGGGGCGGAGCTGGGCGAACGTGCTCGTAAGCGCGAGCCACCCGGCGTCCCACAGCGACATGATCGCGGCGCGCTGCGCGTTGGCACCTACAATGAACTCGCCGTCGCGATTCCGTGTTGGCTTCTCACCATCGGTCGTGAGGAAATCGGTCCATCGCGACTCGAGGTTTCCGCCGATGTGTTTCACGAGGATCGCGATGCTGTTCGACTCGGCATCGATCGTGCGAAAGAAGTCATCATCCGACACCTGGGCGAGCGCGCGTTCGGCAAGCTCCTTTGCGCGCTGGAACGTGAGAAGCGTGTCCTCGAGGACGGTAGCGCCCAACGTGTCGATGCTGGTGGACATGATCGGCTCCGAGCGTGTGAAATGAGGGTGTGCCAATAGACTTGGATCCAAACAACACGCGTATCCGCGAGACGGCGTATGTTGCTTCGCCTCATCGGGTTGGACATTGACAAATAACGTTACGTGTGTAACTCCTGAAGAGTGGAGTGCGCCGTGGCGTGCAACTCCGATTGCCGCGTGTGGATCGAGAATTCGCCGCAAACTCGCGGTGAAAATTCGACCTCGAGATCGTGACGAACGGCATTGGTTGCGATATCCATCACCAGCGGTCTGTTACGCGGAGTACTCGGGGCGTCACACAGCCTGCTCGTGACTGACGGGCGTCCTTGTGCGAAAGTGCGCGATATCCAATCTTAGCCTCGCTCTCATCCAACCCGGGACCGCATGCTTCCTCTCCAGTCGCCGCTCGAGGCGTATCGCGCTGATCTGAGCCGACACCCAAACCGAACGGATTTTGGGCGCTCCGACACGGTGTGGCTTCTGGTCGCGCATTGCCTGCACAGGCTTTCGCGAGCACAGGGCGAGGCTCGTCGAGCAATCGCGGAGAATTGCGCCTCGGCGATCGGGGACCTCGCGGCCACCGTCGAGCCGGACACACCGGAAGAAGCCGCGATGCTCGAGCAGCTCGCGAGGCTCCGGCGCGGCTTGCCGCTCATCGACACCAAGCGTACCGCGGGCGACGTGGTGGGCTCCGCGCGAATCCTCGCCGAGCAAATGTCGGATGCCGGAGCGCTTTGGCTCGCCTTCAGCACCCTGGGTCATGTACGGCTCTCGGCAACCGCCGCTCCGCATCGCGATCTCGGTCTGGCGATGGCGGATCAGGCGTGGGTCGCGCGCTCGTTAGGAGATCTCGACAGCGCGGACGAGCTCTACGACGGTGTGGCGAGTGCCGGCGAGTCCTATTCGATTCCTGAGCTTCAAGCGCGCGCCATGCTCGGCAAGGGCGTCACGGCGCGCGTTCGAGGTAACTATCCAAAGGCACGCGCGTATCTGCGCGACGGCCTCGCCCTGGCCGAGGATGCGGGGTTGTCCGATCTCGCCGCGGCTGGACACCAGGGGTTGCTCATTGCCGCGGGCACCGCGGGAGACCTCAACACGGCGCTCGTGCATGGGTGGGCGGCGCACGAGCTGCTGGCGGCGGATCCGAATCGTCAGGCGGAGGTTCTGCTCAACCTGTCGCAGGCAAGTCTCGACGCGGGTCAGGCTCAAGCCGCACGGAGCGGATTCCTCGCCTCGCTCTCACGCAGTGACTCTCCGCGTTTCCGGCTCGCTTGTCTTGGCGGTGTCGTTGTGGCATCAGCCGCGGTCGGCGACCGCGCGATGTTGGCGAAGATGGCCACCATCGCCGACGAGTGGCTGGCCGCGACCGCGTTTCCGTACGAGAGCGCCGGCGTGCTGAAATCGCTCTACCACGCGTTCACGATCGCCGGCGACACGGAGCGGGCCGAGGCGTACAGGGTTCGGGCTCGCGCGCTGGCTCGGAAGAACGGGTTCTTCGAGATCGTGTTGGCGACGGAGCCGGCGAAGGCTCCAGCCGTGGCGGCGCGGCCGAGCGCGGCGAAGGCTCGGTTGAGCAGCGAATCGATGCAAGTGATCCACTCGCTCGAAGCGCTCGAGACCGAGCCCGCCGCGGAAGTGCTCGCGCTTACACCCTAGGGTTGATATAGTCTAGCGACACGCACGACTGCGAGCTGTTCTGTGACTTTGCTGTGCACTTCGGAGCTGCGGTCGGTTCGGTGACCGAGCTCGAGCAGGCGGTTATCGTGACCGCGAGGAAGAGAACAGCGCAGCGGATCGTGCGGGACATGTATCGCTCCGGAGGGGGTGGTGTTGGCGCGATACATTTACCACGTCGTGTGACCTTGGACCGACATCGTATGGGCAATGCCCATACGCCATGTAACCCGAGTCTGAATTTTCTGCGGTGATCGTCGCGGTATTGGTTCGCGAGCTGGCCGCACGCGCGCGCATCCAGGAAGCGCTCCGCGGTTATGCTGCTGTACGAACCTGCGATCAGCAAGACGAGTTGCTCGCGCTCGTGACGGAAGGGCTCGTTGGCGTGGCCGTCGTCGACCTGCGCGATCGCACCGGAGCCACGACACTCGGAATGGTCCGGACCATTCGCGAAGGATTTCCGAGTGTTCCGGTCGTCGCGTACTGCGCGCTCTCCCCGGATTCATCGCGCGAGATTCTCGCACTCGCGCGCGCGGGTGTGAACGATCTAATTCTCCGCGGTGTCGACGACGTCGGCGTTGCGCTTCGTTCCGTCATCGCGACGGCGCAGGAACACTGCGGCGCGAAGCACGTGCTCGAGGCGATCGCTCCACTCGTTCCAGCGAGCGTCGTCCCGTTCGTGCGCTATTCGCTTGAACACGCTCGTCAGGCGGTGACGGTTGCCGACGCGGCCGCGGCCCTCGGCGTGCATCGCAAGACGCTCGTCGACCGACTGGCGACCGCGCAGTTGCCGACGCCGAGCGCGATGATCGCGTGGTGCCGGCTCACGCTCGCGGCGCAGATGCTGGAGGACCCGGCGCGGTCCGTGGAGCAGATCGCGCTGCTGCTCGACTTCTCGTCGGCGGCGTCGTTGCGCAACATGCTCAAGCGATACACGGGCCTTTCGCCGCGCGAAGTGCGTGAGAACGGGGGCCTTCGCTGCGTGCTTCACGCTTTCCGCCAGACTCTCGTCCCGCCCGCGCGCAGCGCAGCCGCATCCTGACGTCGCGCGGGGCCGGCGGCATTGGGCTTGATGATC
>Ga0075424_100006079_pt1 | contig 11602 bp, 9 predicted proteins | sample SoiMethybrSBSTD3_FD_75301 | JGI IMG/M metagenome (GOLD analysis project Ga0075424, IMG submission 75301) | Bulk soil microbial communities from a Populus tree surrounding site in Tennessee, USA - Soil MetaG P. TD hybrid SBSTD3 | ecosystem: Environmental > Terrestrial > Soil > Tree plantation...
GCGTCCTCGGTGGCGATCGCGCCGCCGGGCGAGACCGAGACGACGCAGATATTGTATTCGCGCACTTCCTCGGCGACGAAGCGCGTGAAAGTGCGGATCGCGTCCTTCGAGACGGAATAGACGCACGAGCCCAGCGTCTTCGGCGGGCTGCCGCCGTAGAGATTGATGATGTGGCCGGAGCGGCGCTCCTGCATGTACGGCAGCGCATGCTTCGTGCAGAGAAACGTCCCGCCCAGGTTCGTCTCCATCACTTTATCCCAAAAATTCTTTTCCATGTCGCGGATCATCGGCCAGCGCGGCACGCCCCAGCCGAAGTGCGTGACGATGCCGGCGTTGTTGACCAGAACATCGATCGCGCCGAAGCGAGCGGCGGTCTCTTTCATGAACCCGCGCACTTCGTCTTCGTCGCGCACGTCGAGATTCAAGGCGAGCGGATCCGCGCCGATCTCCCTCAGCTCGGCTTCCGTGCGCTTCAGCCGCTCGAGGTCGATGTCGCCGATCGCTACCTTCGCCCCCTCGCGCGCGAATCCGTGCGCAATGTAGCGGCCGATGCCTTTGGCTCCGCCGGTAATCACCGCAACCTTGTCTTTCAGCATATGGTCCACCATAGCCCACCGCAGATAAACTGTCGACGGCGTTTAGAACATTTTCATCGCCGCGGTTCCCGCGGCGAAGAGAACCAGCGCCATGCAGGAAAGCGACCTAACGCGGGGATGCTTAAAACAAAATTAATGCGCCGACGAGTCTCGTCGCGGCGACAATAATGGGTCCGAAGGTGAGGAACATGCCGATCTCGCGCCAGTGGTAATTTTCCTTTTCCCGGCTCACACCGCAGGCGTGAGCAATCCTGCCGAGGACTAGCGCGAGACAAAGGCCGTGCACCAACAGCGGCGCTGTCCGCTGCAATTCCAGGAACGCAAAGAGGAGCAGCGCCAGCGGGACGTATTCGGCGAAGTTCGAATGAACGCGGATCGCACGCCGCAATCGAGCGTTGCCTCCGTCGCCGATCGCAATGTGCTCCGTCCGGCGCATACGGATAACGCGGACGGCCAGGAAACAATAAAAGAGTGCGAGCAGTCCGGCGTAGAATGGGACGATGCTAAGCATAGTGCCGTTACTCGGATTGGGGAGTTTAGCACATCTTCAATCTCGCCGGGAAATCCGCCCGTTGACAGTCTCGGAAGACGAATGATAGCTTTCCCGCAGAGGGATTCATGCGCATCATCGATGCGGACGGGCACGTTCAGGACAAAAACCTTCCATGGCGCGACTTGATGCCCAAATCGTTCGCGTCGCGCGCGCCGCATGTCGTGAAGGACAACCGCGGCATCGAGTTCATCATGATGGAAGGCCGTCTCTGCCCCAAGCCGGTAGGCAGGGCATGCAGCTTCGTCGGCGCGCCGCGGAATCGAAAGCAGCAGGAAACCACCGGCATGGAAGATCCCGTCCAGCGCCTCAAGGATATGGATCTCGAAGGCATCGAAACCGCCGTGCTCTTCGGCACGAGCCCGTTCTTGAGCCTGCCGTTCGTCGAAGACAAAGATCTCGCCGCGGCGATCTCGGAAGTTTACAACAACTGGCTCGCGAAATACTGCGCAGCCGACAAACGGCGGCTCAAGGGGGTCGCGCTGGTGCCGATCCAGGATCCGCCCGCGGCAGTTAAAGAGCTGCGCCGCGCGGTGAAAGAGCTGGGCTTTGTCGCGGTTGCGACACCGGTTCATTCGTCCTCGGGTAAAAATCTCGATCATCCCGACCTGGAGTCGTTTTTCGCCGAGGCCGATCGCCTCGGCGTTCCTGTGTGCGTCCACACGGGCGCCGGCGACGGCGTCGCCGCCGGGACCGAGCGTTTCGATCATCCGTTTTATACCCACGCGATGACGCATCCCTTCGAGCAAATGATCGCCGTGCTCTGCGTGGTCGTCGGCGGAATCTTGGGAAAATATCCGCGCCTCAAAGTGGCTTTCATGGAAGCCGGCGCCGGCTGGGTGCCGTATTGGATGGAGCGCCTCGACGAGCACTACGAGTACCTGCAGCCGACGGTGCCGTGGCTGACCAAGCCGCCGAGCGAGTACATGCGCGGCGATCAGCTCTATTATTCTTTCGAGCCGGACGAGCGGACGATTCGATACGTGGCGGAGTTCGTCGGCGACGAACGGCTGATTTTCGCTTCGGATTACAATCATTCCGATTCGAAGTTCCCGCACACGGTCGAGAGCGTCACCCGGCGCGAAGACATTCCGCCGAAGCTCATGGCGAAGATCATGGGCGAGAACGCCGCTCGGTTGTATAGTCTGTAGAGGCGCCCATGGCCGATCTCAAAGCCTTCGAGGAAGAGCTCGCCAAAAAGAATTTCCGCGGCTACTGGCAGGCGGTGCAAGGCGAGACGCGGCGCGAGCCGGTCGCGACCTTCGCCCCTTGCCTCTGGAAAGGCAAAGAGCTCTACGCCGCGATGGAAAAAGCCGGCGAGCTGCTCGGCCTCGAATCGACTTTTCGCCGCGTCATCCAGATGAAGCATCCCGCGCTTCCGACGGGAACGACGCACACGCTGACGCTGAACCTGCAGCTCTTAAAGCCCGGCGAGCATGCGGCGGCGCACCGGCACATGGCCGGGGCGATCCGCTTCATCACCAAAGGGCGCGGCGCGCGCCTTGTCGTCGACGGCGAATCGTTCGAGATCGGCGCGGGCGATTTCGCCACGACGCCGAACTGGAGCTGGCACGATCATGTCAACGAATCCAGCGAGACGCTCATGTGGCTCGACGTGCTCGACTCGCCGCTCGTGCGCATGCTGCAGGTCGACTTCCACGAGCCCGCCGCGCAGCCGCACCAGCAAATCACACGCGCCGAGGGAACGTCTTACGCCGAGTTCGGTCCGCTCCGGCCGAGCTGGGTGGCGAGCGATTCGATTCAACCGCCCGCCTACGTCTACCGCTGGGAAGACACCGAGCAGACACTCAAAAGCATCGGCGAGCGGCCCGGCGATCCCTACGACGGCATCGTTCTCAATTACGTCAATCCGCTGACCGGCGGGCCCACGCTGCCGACGTTCAACTGCGCGATCCAGATGATCCGCCCGGGCGAGAAGACGCTCGCGCACCGCCACTCGAGCTCGACGATCTATTATGTCTTCAGAGGGCGCGGCACGTCGTTCATCGGGGACGAGCGTTTCGACTGGGAGGAGGGCGATTCTTTCGTTGCGCCGGTGTGGCAGCCGCACCGCCATGAAAACAGCCACAAGGAGCCCGCCGTTCTTTTCACGATGAGCGACGAGCCGCTCATGCGCGCCCTCGGCTTCTACCGCGAGCAGGAGGAAAGGCGATGAGGGAAGTTTTTTTTCGCATCCTCTTGGCGATCGCGCTGATCGGCATCGCCTCTCCGCCGCTTGCCGGCGCGCAAAAGCTCGTCGTCGGCTGGTCGGCGGTGAGCGCGCTCAATTCGCCCTACTGGGTCATGCAGGACGGCGGCTTTTTAAAGCAGGAGGGGTTGGAGACCGACCTGATCTATATCGCGAGCTCCTCGACCATCGCCCAGGCGCAGCTCGCCGGCGACGTTTCCGTCTCGACCGCCAACAGCCAGGTGATCGCCGACATCGGGCTGCAGGGCGGCGATCTCATCGCGATGGGCGCGGTCATCAACGTCGCCGCCTTCTACATCATGGCATCGCCCGATATAAAGCGCGTCGAGGACTTGAGAGGAAAGCCGGTCGGCGTCACGCGCTACGGCGCTTCGACGGATTTTTCCATGCGGCTTTTTTTGCGAAAGTACGGCCTCGAGCCGGTGCGCGACGTGCCGATCATCCAGATCGGCGAGATGCCGGCGATCGCCGCCGCGCTCTCGAAACGCTCCATCTACGCCGCGCCGATGTCCTACCCGATGGCTTTCATCGCGCAGCAGGCGGGCATCAAGACGCTCGCGAATCTCGCCAAGGAGGACATTCCGTTCGTTCACGTCGGCATCGGCGTGACGCGCCGCTTCTTGAAAGATCACCGCGCGCAGGCGAAGGCGATTCTGCGCGCGTACGGCCGCGCGGTGCATTTCATGCACACGAACAAGGAAGAGTATAAAAAGATTCTCGCGAAATACTCGAAAGTCACCGATCCGGGGATGCTCGACGGCAGCGTGCAGTACGCTTACGATTTCGTTGAGAAGGTGCCGCTCGTGAAGCCGCAGGCGTTCCAAGTGACGCTCGACGTCATCGCGCAGAAAAACCCGAAGGCGAAGTCCGTTAAGCCCGAGCAGTTCTTCGACAACAGCCTGGTGCAGGAACTCATCAACGAGAAATTCTTCTTCTCGCTATGGGGTAAGAATCCATAAGCTCCGTGACCCTGATCCTCAACAACGACGATGTCCGCAGCGTCCTCACGATGGAGGTCGCGATGCGCGCGCTCGAAGAAGCGTACGCGCAGATCGCGCGCGAGGAGGCGGTCTGCCGCCCGCGCATCGACATTCAAATTCCGACCTCGGACCCGAATAAAGTCTACCAATGGGGCACGATGGAAGGCGGATCGATCTCCGGTTACTTCGCAATTCGCATGAAATCGGACGTCATCTACGAGCAGGAATACAACGGCGCGGTCACGCAGGAAAAGTACTGCGTCCGGCCGGGCAACTACTGCGGCCTCATTCTTCTCACCAGCATCGAAAACGGCGAGCCGCTCGCGCTGATCAACGACGGTTATCTCCAGCACGTGCGCGTCGGCGCCGACTCCGGCATCGGCGCGAAGTATATGGCCAAGAAGGACGCCCGCGTCCTCGGCATGCTCGGCTCGGGCGGCATGGCGCGGTCGCACGCGGAAGCGTTCCTGCTCGCGCGCAAGATACGGCGCATTCAAGTGTACAGCCCGACGAAGGAGCACCGCGAGGAGTACGCGCGCGAGGTCGGCGAGCGCTTCGACATCGAAGTCGAGGCGGTCGATAGCCCGCGCGAGGTCTACCGCGGAGCCGACATCGTCGCGGGCTGCACGGATTCCGCCGTGCCCATCATCATCGGCGATTGGCTGGAAGAGGGGACGCATGTCACCTGTATCGGCGGCAAGCCCGACGAGGCTACGATCAATCGTATCGACGTCTCGCTCCGGCTCGGGAACGCCCCCGCGCCATGGGGGCGGCCGGAACTCGGGCTCGCGGACGAATACCTCACTTACGCCGCCAAATCGCAGACGCCGTCGAAACGCCGCATGAAGACTCCCGGTAAGAAAGCGCACGGCGCGATCGCTGAAGATCGCGCAATCACCCTCGCCGAGCTGCTCGGCGGCAAAAAGCCGGGGCGGCACTCGCCGCGGCAGATCACGTATTCGGAGCGCGGCAACGTCCAGGGCGCGCAGTTTTTCGCCGTCGCCGGCAGGGTCTACGAGCTCGCGAAGGAACAAGGCCTCGGAAAAGAAATCCCCACCGAATGGCTGCTGCAGGACATCCGCGATTGAGATGATCGAGCCGCTGCTGATCAAGCCTGACGAGGTCAGAGGCGTCGTGACGATGGCGGAGGCGATCGACGCCGTCCGCCGAGGATTTCACGCCTGGGGCGAAAACCCTGAATTCAACGCGCCGCGCCGCCGCATTCACATCCCCACCGGCGTAAGAGTAAGCGTGCACCAGGGGGGTGTTCCTACTGCCGGCGCCACCGGTCTCATGACGCACTGCGAATGGGTCAAGCCGTTTTCCGATCATCAGGAATACCCCCGGCTCAACCATCCCGTCATCGTGCTCTACGACGAGGCCGAGGGGGAGCTGAAGGCGATTATCATCGGCGAGCTCACCTGCAGCGAGCTCCGGCACAACGTCGCGGTGACCGGCCTCCGCACCGCTGCGACCAGCGCTCTCGGGACCGATCTCCTGGCGCGACCGGACGCGGAGAGCGTCGGCGTCTTCGGCGCCTCGGGTCAGGCGCGCAACCACCTGGTCGCGCTCGCAAGAATTCGGAAACTCAAACGCGTCAGGGTCTACAGCCGCACACCCGAGAACCGGACCCGCTTCGCCGCCGAGATGGCGCCGATCGTCGGCCTCGACATCGAGGCGGTCGCGCGCCCCGAAGAGGCGGTGCGGCGAATGGACATCGTCCTTACGGCGACGAATTCGAGCGTGCCGGTGTTCGACGGCGAGTGGCTCGAGCCCGGCGCGCATGTTACGTCCATCGTCGGCAGCAACGTGGGATTGGTCAAGGGCGGCTTTACGAGCGCCAAGCGGCGCGAGATCGACGACGCGACGCTCAGGCGCAGCGACGTGCTCGGCATCGCCTCCGTCCAGCAGGCGATCCAGGACGAGCAGGCGGACATCTTCGACCCCGTTGCGCGCGGCGTTGTCCGCTGGGAGCAATGGGTGGAGATCGGAGCGATCCTCGCCGGAAAACACGAGGGAAGGTCGCGCGCAGATCAAATTACTCTTTTCAAAAATAATGCCGGGCAGGGAGTGGCGGACGTCGCGCTCGGGGCGCTGGTATTGGAGAAAGTGCGGCGCCAGGGCCGCGGCGAATCTTTGAAATTGTAGAAAAGGCGTTCAACGGCATGAAAAACGGCTTTAAGATACTCGACTCCGACATGCATCTAAGAGAGCCGGGCGACTTGTGGGAGAAATACATGGATCCTGCATATCGCGATCGCGCGCCGAAGATTCTCAGTTCGACCGCGCGGAGCTCCGCGATGGTGCTGCTCGACGGCAAAATTCTGCAAGGCTACAAGCCGACTTATCGCGGCGGTATTTTCGACGCGACGCGCATCGATAAGGAGATCGCCGATTACCGGGCGCGCGGCTTCGACGCCGCGACCCAGCTCCAGGCGATGGATCGCGAGGGATTGGACGTCGCGGCGCTCTATCCCTCGATCGGCCTGGGGATCATGATGCGCGAGGATATGGATCCCAAGCTCGCCGCGGCGATCGCGCGGGCGTACAACGACTGGCTCCATGACTTTTGCCAGACCGATCCCAAGCGTCTCAAAGGCGTGGCGATGCTTCCGCTGCACGATCCCGACGAGGCCACTAAAGAGGCCGAGCGCGCCGTCGGCAAGCTCGGCTTTGTCGGCGTCTTCACGCGGCCCGAGCCGCTGCGCAGCATGCCCTGGCACGCGCGCTATTTCGATTCGCTCTGGTCATGCTTGGAGGAGCTCGGCGTGCCCATCGGCTTTCATTCCGCGGCGGCGGCGGGGGAGGTGCCGCAGATCGGGGACCGCTTCGGGGATAATCTGCTGCTCCGCCACGTTGTCTCTCATCCGCTGGAAAACATGGTCGCAATGGCCGACCTCATCGGCGGCGGCGTTTGCGACCGCCACCCGAAGCTGAAAGTGGCGTTTCTCGAATGTTACTGCGGCTGGGTTTCGTTCCTTCTCCACCGCATGGACAACGCGATGGAGAAGGGCCGATTTCCCACGGCGGGCAAGCTCAAGCCCAGCGAATATTTTCGGCGCCAGTGCTGGATCTCGACCGAGCATGAAAAAGAGCTGCCGATGATCATCGAGCTTGTCGGCGACGACAACATCGTCTTCTCCACAGACTACCCGCACGGCGACTCGGACTTCCCGCACGCCGTGGAGGAATTTTTGGAGATGGACGGCGTCTCGAAGAAGAGTCAAAAAAAGATCCTCTGGGACAACTGCGCGCGGCTGTACGGACTACAATAAATAGCGATCTGAGGTGAAAGTGGCATTCAGCACTATTGGGAAGGCGCTTCCGCGCATCGAGGGCGAGGGGAAGGTCACCGGTCAAACTAAATACGCGGCGGACCTGCGGTTCGACGGACTGCTGTGGGCGAAGGTGCTGCGCGCGTCGGTGGCCCACGCGCGCATCGTCAAAATAGACACGTCGAAGGCGAAAGGGTTAAAGGGCGTGCGCGCGGTTCTCACCGGGGCCGATGTGAAAGACATCTTCGTCGGCACTAGAGTGAAGGACCTGCCGGTCCTTGCGTACGACAAAGTGCGCATGTGCGGCGATGCGGTGGCGGCGGTCGCCGCCGACAGCGAAGAAATCGCCGAGGAGGCAATCGGACTCATCGATGTCGAATACGAAGAGCTCCCCCACGTCGACGATCCGGTCGAGGCGCTGAAGCCCATTGCGCCGCTCATTCACGAAGATCGAAACAAATACAAGAACGCCCCCAAGCTCCCCGAAGGCATGTCGGGGCATAACTTGCAGTCCTATGTCGTGTGGAAGAACGGCGATCTCGACGCCGGATTCGCCAAAGCGGCGCGAATTTTCGAGCATACCTTCCGCACGCCGCTGTCGCACCACGGATACATCGAGCCCTCCGCATGCACCGTGCAGGCGCATCCGGATGGGCGCGTGGAAGTCTGGCCGTCGAACAAAGGACCGTGGGGCTTGCGCGAGCAGATGGCCGAAGACTTCGGCGTGCCGAAGGAAAAAATCAAAGTTCACATCGTCCATGTCGGCGGCGACTTCGGCGCCAAGGCGTCGTTGACCGACGTGCCCGTCGCTTATTTTTTATCCCGAGCGGCGGGCGGCTGGCCCGTTAGGCTCGTTTTCGACTACACCGAGGAGCTGCTCGCCGGCGGCCACCGCCATCCCGCGGTGATTCATCTGCGCACCGGCGTTGCGCGGGACGGAACTTTCACGGCGATCAAGGGAACGATTCATTTTAGCGGCGGCGCGTACGGCGCGCCGAAGGCGAATCCGCAGGTGACGGTCCTCGGCGGGCGGCGCTTGGCGAGCATGTATCGCGTGCCGGCGATCAGCTGCGAGACCTATTGCGCGTATACCAATCAGGTCCCCTGCACGCAGACGCGGACGCCGGGCAGTCCGCAAGTGGTATTCGCGTTCGAGTCGCAGATGGACATCATCGCCAAAGAGATGGGCATGGATCCGATCGAGCTTCGCCGCAAAAATATTCTGCGCGATGGCGACGCCAATCCCATGGGTGAGAAGTGGAGCGATATTCTCATGGGCGAGGTGCTGCAGCGCGCCGTCAAGACTTCCGGCTGGAAGAAGAACGGAGCCAAGAAAAACCGCGGCTGGGGCATCGCGCTCTACGATCGCGGCACCCCGGAAGGCAAGGCGAGCTCGGCGCTGATCCTGGAGGCCGACGGCAGGGTAAACATTCTCACCGGCGTTCCCGACGTCGGGCCCGGATTCTACACCATCAGCCAGCAGATGGTCTGCGAAATCCTCGGGCTGCCGCCGGAGAGAGTCGGCGTGGTTTTCAAAGACACCGACAGTCTGCCTTTCGATCCCGGCACGGGCGGGAGCAAGCAGACGAACACTTCCGGCCACGCGGTGAAAAAATCGGCCGATGAAGTGCGTGACAAGCTCGTGCATCTCGCGGCGCGGGAGCTCGGCTGCCGGCCGGAGGATATCCGCCAGCAGGGCGGTAAGCTTACGGCGCCGAGCAAGAAGTCGACGACCACGCAAAAAATGATCGATCTCGCAGTGAAAGAAAACGGCGGCCCCGTCTTTCATCTCACCAATTTCGTCCCGGAGAACATGCCGAAGGTCACCGGCTTCGCCGCGCAAATTGCCGAGGTGGAGGTCGATCCCGCGACCGGCCAGGTGAGAGTTATTCATTTGACGACGGCGCACGATACCGGAACGGTGCTCAATCATCTCACGCTCACGGGGCAGATCGACGGCGGAGTGATTTCCGGGCTCGGCTTCGCACTGATCGAAGAAAATCCGATGATCGACGGCAAGATCGCTACATTAAGCTTGGGCGAGTCCAAGCTGCCGAGCATCGCCGACGTGCCGCCGTTGAAGACGGTATTGATCGAGAGCCCTACCGGCCCGACGCCGTTCGGCGGCAAGGCGATCGCCGAAAATCCCAACGTGCCGACCGCCGCCGCGATCGCCAACGCCGTAGCGGACGCTGCGGGCGTGAGAATCTTCGAGCTGCCGATCACGGCGGAGAAAATTTACTTGAGCTTGCAAAAGAATGCGGGGGCGGAGCATGGAAGGACGAAATCCTAAAGCTTCGCTTTGGTTCCTTTTCAGCCTGTTTCTCCTGCTCGGTCTCGTCGCGACGCGGGAGTCCGCCGCCCAAGAGAAAAAAACGATCCGCGTGGCTTTCGTGAGCCTCTCCTGGCATCAGGAGCTGCCGTTCCGCGCGGCGCTGGTGCGCGGATTTTTCAAGGAGCAGGGACTCGCGATCGAGCCGATTCTGATCCGCGGCGGGCCCGCGGCGATCGCCGCGCTCGCCTCCGGCGACGTCGACTTCGGCAGCATCGGCGGCGCGCAGGCGCCGATCCGGAGCCGTGCCCGCGGCCTCGATATTTTCATCATCGGCTCGCTGTCGAACCGCGTGAACTATACGATGCTCGGCGCGCGCGACGTGCGCACGGTGCGCGATCTCAAAGGAAAGATCATCGGCGTCACGGGCGCCGGCGCGTTTTCCGACTTCGTCGTGCGCATGTTTCTCAAGCAAAACGGATACGACCCCGACAAGGACGTCATTTTGCGGCCGCTCGGCGGCACGGTGCTGCGGGTCTCGGCGCTGGAGAAGGGCATCATCGCCGCGGCGCCGTTTTCCGCCGAGGAGGCCGTCGGCCTCCTGAAAAAAGGCTTTCCTATGATTTCCAATTTGAGCGAGACGCTCGCGATTCCGCAGAGCATCCTCGTCGCGCGCGGCGAAGTGTTGGAAAAGTATCCCGAGACAAGCAAACGCTTTCTAAAAGCCCTCATTCAAGGTCTGCGTCTTATACGGTCGAGTAAAAAAGAAGCGCTCGAAGCGGGCTATGCGGCGGGTCTGAAAGGCGACCCGGACATCGTCAGCCGCGCCTACGATCTCTACCAGGCGGCGTACACGCCGGACCTATCGGTCGCGGCGGAAGGCATCCAGCTCATGCTCGACGAGGATATCCGCACCGGCATCGTCGACAAAAAGATGACTCTCGATCGGGTTATCGACGAGCGCATCCTCAAGAGAGCGCAAGAGGAATTGAAAAGTGAGGGGCGGATGAAGTAACATCGGCGGCTCGTAGGTGCCTATGCGCCGATCGATCCTCGCCTTGGCCTTCTTAGGTTTCCTCGCCGCGGTCGCGCCGCAGCCCGCTAGGGCGACTGACCCGGCCTGCATCACCGACAGCACCGAGACAATCGACTCCAGCGGCAACCAGGTCATCACGCTCATCAATTCCGCGCCGTGCGGGTTCTTCCATCGGGCGAACACGCGGTTCGCGCGCATCAGTAACGTCGAGACGCAGATCACCGTCGGGTATATGACGAATGAGCCGTCGCCGTACAAGGCGATCGCGGTCTTGTTCGCCGGCAGCGACGGCGTAACGGGCATTACCCCCGATCCGTGCTTCAACGCGAGCCCGCCGTGCGATCCGGCGCCGGTGGCGACGGCGGGCAATAATTTTCTCGTCCGCAGCGCGCAGCTTTTCGCCGAGCAGGGCTTCAAGGCGATCACCATCGGCCGACCTACGGACGCGCCGGCGAACGGCACGCCGTGCGGAGGCGCCGTCGAATGCTACAGCCTTTATCGGCTGACGTCGCGGCACGTGGTCGACATCGCGTCGGTCATCAAACAGGAAAATCCTTTCAACAAGCACGTCTTTCTCGTCGGCACGAGCCGGGGCGCGCTTTCCGCGATCGCGCAGAACCTCATCGGAGTCGGCAGCATGATTTCCAGCCCCGTGACGCTCGCGGCGATCACCTCGACCACGGC
>Ga0075424_100006082_pt1 | contig 11602 bp, 9 predicted proteins | sample SoiMethybrSBSTD3_FD_75301 | JGI IMG/M metagenome (GOLD analysis project Ga0075424, IMG submission 75301) | Bulk soil microbial communities from a Populus tree surrounding site in Tennessee, USA - Soil MetaG P. TD hybrid SBSTD3 | ecosystem: Environmental > Terrestrial > Soil > Tree plantation...
AAAATGAGCCTAAGCCTGCCCGAAGTTAAATCCTTCTTTCGGCGACCGCTGCGCCTCCGGTATCATTTGATCACCGTCTTCCTGGTGACGATGACGCCTTTGTTTCTCTTCGCTGTCTACATGATCTATCGCTCCGTCGAGGAAGAGCGCGCCACGTTCCGCCGCGGCGCGATCGAGCGGACGCGCGCCATCATGACCGCCGTCGATAGCGAATTGAAGAGCTCGATAACGACGCTCGAAGCGCTCGCTACCTCGCGCGAGCTGGACGGCGACGATCTACGTCTGTTTTACGATGAGGCGATGCGCGTCTTTAAAAGTCAGCGCGACTGGACGACAATCAACGTAGCCGACGCGTCAGGACAGCAACTCATGAATTTGCTGCGGCCTTTCGGCAGCGAGCTTCCCCTGGTCGCGGAGCCCGACAAGGTCGGCATCGCATCTAAAACACAAAGGACCGTCATCGGAAACCTGGTATTGGGAACGACGACCAAGCAGCTCGACTTCGCGATCCGCACCCCTGTCGTGCGAAACGGTCAGACGAAGTACGTCATCTCCGGCGTGGTCAAGCCGACGGTCATCGGCGAGCTGCTCGCCAAGCAGCAGCTTCCGCGGGATTGGGTCTTGGCTGTAATGGACGCGAATCACCGAATCGTCACGCGCACATTAGACCCGGAACGGACGGTCGGCGAGATCGCCGCCGAGGGCCTGCGGGCGGCGCTGCCAGAGTCAGCCGAAGGATGGGGGCGCGGACGGAGTAAGGAAGAAAAAGACGTTTACCGGGCGTACACTCGCTCGCCGTTCAGCGGCTGGAGCGTGTCGATGAACATTTCCGCCCGGGTCGTCGATGCGCCGCTCCATGGCCCGCTGTTGTCTGTCGCGCTTCTCGGCCTTGGATTGCTGTCGCTAGGAATCGCACTGGCATTATTGCTCAGCAGCAGAACGGCGGCATCGATCGAATCGCTCTCAAGCTCGGTAGTCGATTTGGGCTTAGGTAAAGCAGCAGCAGCTGCAGCAGCAGCAAACCATGTGCCCAGCCGTATCGCCGAAGTCGAGCACTTACGCGATGCTTTCTTGACCGCAAGGCGGCTCATCCAGGAGCGTTCGGATGAGCGCGACCAATTCGAGCGGGAGGTGTGGCGGCAGGCGAGCTTGCTGGAGCTGACGCACGACGCGGTTTTTGTTCGCGAGTTTCCGCACGGGCCGATCATTTATTGGAACCGCGGCGCGGAGGCGCTTTACGGCTACCCAAGAGCCGGAGCGATGGGGTATTCGCCTCATACGCTGCTCAAGACTTTTCATCCGCGCGGCATGGATTTCGTCGAATCCGAGCTAGCGGAAAAAGGCGAATGGTCCGGCGAGCTGATCCATACGACGCGGGACGGGCGAAAAATCTGTTCCGATAGCCGGCATGTTCTCGCCGTGCAAGCCGACGGGAAGCGGATAGTGCTAGAGACCAACCGCGACATATCCGTGCGCAAGCGGGAGGAGAAAACGCGGCAGGTTCAAAGCGCCGTGAACGGCATACTGGCGGAATCGCCCGCGCTAATAGAGGCTACGCCGAAGCTCCTTCGGGTCCTCTGCGAGTTAGGCGAATGGGATGTCGCCGGGATGTGGGAAATGGACCGCACCGCGAATGAGTTGGCCTGCGTGGAGGTATGGCATCCTGCCTCGGTCCCCGTGCCCGATTTTGAGGCTGATACGAGACCCAGGAGGTTCGCGCCGGGAACAAGTCTGGTTGGCCGCGTTTTGGAGAGCCGCGAACCGGAGTGGATCGCGGACGTGACCCGAGATAGGAATTTCCTGCGCGCTGCGTCGGCGCGGAATGATGGAATCCATGCGGGCTTTTGCTTTCCGATCAAACTAGGCGAGGAGGTGCTCGGCGCGATCGAATGCTTCAGCCGCGAGATCCGGCCGCCGGACGTCGCTTTCGTGCAGACGCTCACCGCGATCGGCGGCCAGCTCGGTCAATTTATCCAGCGCAAGCGCGCCGAGGAGGCGCTTGAACTGCTGAACCGTATCCTGTCGAAAGATGCGGAGCCGGTCGCGTGAGCGGGAATCCGGTTGGAGGCTTACTTGGAGACTGGGATATGGCTCCTGAGGTGTTGCGGTTGCCGAAAGACTTTCGATTTGGAGATCTCGGATGAAAGGACTTTTGTCCTCGATCTGATCAAAGAGACTCCTTGTCCGCGCTGCAATACAAAGCCAAATCGAGACGCTGACCGAGCCGGTCGTGTGAACTGGCACGAGATCGTCAAATACAGCCTCTCAAGAACATCGCAGTAACGCCTCGTCGTAATCTTTTTAGAGCGAGGTTGAACCGCTTTCGCGCTAGCGGCCGATCTCCACCGCGAAATCTTCCCCCTCCCACCGTCCCTCCGCCATCCAATAAAACGTAAAGCGCAGCGGCGCGTGCTGCGCCGGTGGAATCGCGAGATCGACGTAATGGACGCCGAGATTGGTCGATTGCGCGACGTCGTCGGAGAGGTGCGCCCATTCATCGGCCGTCCAGCGCAGGCGAAACGGCGCGCCGGCGACGATGCGAAGCGTCGCGCCCGGCGCGGCGCTGCGGATTTGACGGGTGAACTTCCAGACCTCCGGCGCCTCGCGGCCGTTCCGCGCCGCGTAGCGCTGCTCGACGACGGAGACGCGGTCGAAGATCGCCTCGTCCCACGCCGATCGGAGCAATTTCATGTACTCGGAATGCGCCCACACGAGCGGCATCGCGGCTCCGGTCGCCCGGCCGCAATAAAGCTCCAGCCACGGAATATCGGCCCGGTCCCAGACCTGCTCCGGCAGCATGCCGCCTTTCGTCGCGAAGCCCTCGATCGCGCGCACGAGGTCGGCGATGGGCCGGCCCGCGGCGAGTTCGTAGTGCGCGCGCTCGCCGGTGAGGAGCGGCCAGGCCCGCCCGCGGCCCCATCGATCGAAGCCGCGCCCGTCGTCGCGCTGGCCGTAGCCGTCGTGATTGTAGCGGCGCCAGCACGGGCCGAACGGAGTCTCGACCTTGAGCACCGCATCGACGACTTTGAGCGAATCCTCGATCACCGGGTCGCGCGGCCGGCGCACACCGTAGCGCACGAGCTCGAGAAAACCGGCGTCCACGATATCTTTCGCCGGAAACTCCCACAGTTCGCCCGGCGCGCGGTTCTTGATGCCGAGAATACCGACGTTCGGGTCTTCGACGGGGCGCGGGTTTTGCGGATCGACCGGATTGATGCGGATATAGTGGCGGGCAATGCCCGGCACGAGCGCCCCCTGCGTCGTGACGGTCCAGCGCTCGATGCGCGCCTCGAGGAAATCGGCGTATTCCTCGATGAACCGCGCCGTCGCCTCGTCGCCGCGGCCGCGCGCGAAGTCGGCGGCGCAGACGAGCCCCGCGATATGCGCCGCCAGAGTCGACGGCGAATAGCCGCTGTTCTCCTCCCAGCGCTCCTGATGCGTCGCCGGCCCCTTCTCGATGAGAAAGCGCGCGGCCTTCATCACCATCGGATACGGATCGAACTCCTGCAGGGCCCCCAATTCCTTGAGACGCCAGGCGAGAATGACTGGGAACGCCACCTCGTCAAGCTGGATGCCGATCCAGTGCGGCCTGCCGTCGATCCAGAAATTCTGGTTGAAGCCGCCGTCGGGCCGCTGCGCCGCGGCGAGATAGATCAGAGCGCGGAGCGGCGTCTCCGTGTCGCCAGTCGAGAGCAGCGCCGAGGCGCTCTGGCACAGGTCGCGCGTCCACACGAGATGATAGCCGCCGAGGCCGTCGTCGTCGCTCCGCTCTTCGCCCCACGGAATGCTGAGCGAAGCGATGAGCGCGCCGGGGAAGCTCTTGTCCTCGTGCGCGTGCAGCAGCGTGTGGCTGATGCAATAGAGCCGCCCGCCGTCGCCGGCAACGCGCTCCAACGGGTGCGAATGGCAGCGCACGCGCTTCCACTGGTCCTCGAAGCGGCGCCGCTGCTCCTCGAAATGGACACCGAGCCCCTGCATCAAGGTCGTCGTCGCCGCCTGAAAGCCGGGGCCGAAGCCCACGCCGATCGTGAATTCGCGCGACGCGGAGAGATCGATCTCGGCCATCATAGCCACATTGCCGTCGGCGGCGTAGTCGAACTCCCAGTCCATGCGGAAGTTGTCGTGGAGATCGGTCCAGCCGTCGCTCGCGCCCACGTAGCCGCACGACGTGCGCTTGAACGGCGCGGTCGCGCCCAGAGCGAGATAGACCCAGTTGCGAAAGGCGACGAGAACCGTCCGGCCGCCGGCCTCCGCGCGCGCGGCGCTGTTGCCCCAGCCGCGGCCTTCGAGGTGCGGCGCGAGGAGGACATAGAGATGGAGCTTCTTGAGAAACTCCTCATCGCCTTCGAGACGCGTGTGCACGAGGACGCAGGAGAGATGCGGGTCGGCGATGACCTCTTGGAGGAGGGCATAGCGTCCGAGCGGATCGCGCGAGGTCAGACGAAAGCCTGGCGCGTGATGATCGATGTAGTCGCCCTCGTAGAGGAGATCGCGCTTCTGTTCATGAAAGAAGGATTCGCCGTCGGTGACGAGGTACTGCAGGTCGCGCGTCTGCGGCATGTCGACGCGCGGATAGTAAATCTCGTTCAGGATGCCGTGGGAGGCCGTATACCAGACGCGGCTCGCCGTGTGATAGGCGGTCCCCACCCCTTCCTTGGTGCTGTGGGTCCACGCCGGCGGGTTGCCGGGCGCGCCGAAGGCGGCGCGGCCTTGCAGTAGATTTTGCAAATGGCCTCCTCACGCCCTGCCCGCTCCAGCAGATCGCTCTGGAGGATTCGGCAGGCGCGCTTGGCAACAAAAATACTTTAGTTTTGACGCCGCGCCAAGGGCGGCGCAGCTCCAAGCGCGGAAGATGGTGTCGCTTCGTGCCGCAGAGAGGCGAACCGTAAGCCGTTTAGGTCGCCGCCCGGTCTTGCGCCCCGCGTACCTATTCTTAAAGTTACCCCCCGCCCTCTTGACTCGCGCCGCCCTGCGCGGTTCATTGATTCTATCGGCCGCGGTCGTCTTTGGCTGATATAAAATTCTTCGCCGTTCTGGTTCGTCGAACGAATCAGCGCGAGATCCGGTTGGCTTATGCCGTCACGATGGACAACCTATTTACGCTGCTTTAAATGCGATTGTGAGTTCATCCTGAACCGCGTCTCGATCGCGGAAGCCTACAGCGTGCCGCGGGTCGTTCCCTGCCCGTATTGCGGCGCCAAGCCCAACTCCGGGGCCGCCGCGCTGCACAGGGTCATGTTTCTCCGCGCGACGACGGTTCCCTACCGGCGCGCGGGCGACGGCGACGCATGGCACTACAGCGAATACTGCTCGGCGTGGCCGAATGAGAACTTCGTCGAGATCGACATGCCGCCGAACGGAGAAATCTGCAACGAGTGCCGGGCGCTCGAGAGCGAACACAACCCGACGTAGGCGCTTTATGCGGGCGGGCGAACGTATCTGGAGCATGGATCTCCGCTGCCCGGCTTGCGACGCGCTCTTTACGGTCCGCACCGCGAGTAACGATGTCTGGGAGACGTTGAAAACCACCACGTGTCCTGAGTGCAAGGGCCAGAAAAGAAAAGACACGCCCTTCATCAAAACGGGGCCGCTCATCGTTAAAATCGAGCGCGAGCGCGGCTGAGCCGCACCGATCGGCGCCGATCGACCAAGAAGTCCTCCCCCCAACTTTCTCCTATAGCGGCATTGCCAAATTTTATTGACACCCGTAAGAGAAGCGGATTATGCCTATCCTGTGCGCAAGCATCCGCTGATGGCATATAGGGGGCAGAAAAATTGGCCCCCCGTTTGGCTGTGGACCGGGAGAGGTGAGAACAAACATCCGCACGGCGAGGTCGGCGTCTTGAAGGAGGTTCATATCGTGGTCGCCGATCCGCTGGCGCCGGCAAACCCGCGGCCTTATTACAGAGTTTATCTCTTCATGGATTACCGCAAGAGCTCCTACGTCGGCTGTTTGTTGTTCGACGACGCTTCCGCCTGCCGGCAGATCGGCGAAATCTTAAAAAACAACTGCGGCAAGAGTCTCGAAGAGATCGGCGCGATCGACTTGTCCCAGCTGCTTTAGTCCCGCTCCGGACGGCCGTGCACGGCGTCGATAGCGCGAAAGCATCGGGCGCTCATCAATCGCGGATGGTCTGCAGGAACCACTCGCTCGGGATTTCTTTCCCGAAGCCCGCCGCGCGCGCCCGGTCGTAGATGAGCGAGCTTACCGTTACGAATTGAAGCCCCTTCACACTGTCTTCGCCGCCGACCTTGATACCGCTGGAGGCGGAAACCTCCTCGTCTTTGAGCCGCCCGGGAACGCGGTCGCCGATAAGATCGGCCAGCGCCACGAGCCGTCCGCGAAAGTTCTTGTTCCTATTCTCGCGCGCGCGGCCGCCGCCCATCGCCTGTTGCAACGCGTCGCTGCTGCCCGCGAGGTAGGTCGGAAACCCCTGCGAGTCGTCGATCGCCGCGCCCTCGATTACCTGGCTGGCGGGGCCGCCGCCGATGCAGAGATCGAGCTTCGGATTCACGTCGTTGGCGAATTCCCGCGACACCTGCGTCAGATGCATCCCGCTCTCGATGAGGCGCGCATAAACGGTAGGCTCCTTCGAGTTGGTGCAGCTCGCCAGGATGTCGACGCCGCGCGCCGCCTCTTCGGCGCTTCCGCAGGGGATCACCTCGATGCCGAGCTTGGCGCTCATCTCTTTGGCGTAAAGCTCGCGGTGCTCCTTCGTGGGGCTGAAGACCTTGGCTTGCTTGATGGATCGCACGCAGGCGAAAGCCCTGAGGTGCGTGCGCGCCATTCCGCCCGAACCGAGCATGCCCACGACCGCGGCATTCTTCCGCGCGACATATTTGGCGCCGAGCGCGTAAAGCGCCGCGACGCGCATATGCTGAAGGTAGCCGTCGTTGATTATCGCGAGCGGCGCGCCGTCCTCCGTGCTGAAGAGAAATACGAAGCCGCAATAGAGTCCCGGGCTGACGCAGTATTTGTCCTCGACGCGAACGCCGTGGCGGACGGGCCAGCCGACGATGTCCGATTTCATGCGGATCGCGAACCGCTGCAGGCTCTTGCTCGATCCCTCCATTGTCCCCCAGCGGTGAAACTTCTCGCGATCCGGCGTCTCGGTGTAGACGTCGACGCGCGGCCGTCCGGCAAGCTCGCCCCGCGCCAATTCTTTATGCCCCTCCTCTATCACCCGCAGCGTGTCCTCCATCGTGAGGACTTTCTCGACTTCATCGTTGTTGATGAAAAGCATATAGAAGCCCTTCCCGCCCGGCGCGCGTTAATGCTGCTTCAGCCACTCCACGATATCCGCAATCACCGCCGCTCTGTCCACATTGGTGAGGTGATGATTGCCGCCGGCGACTGGACGGTGGGTCGCGGCGCCTTCGAGCTTGCGGTACAGCAGCTCGCCGTGGGCGAACGGCACGGTTTCATCGGCGGTGCCGTGGACGATCAGCACCGGTTTTTTCAAGCCCGCGGCGATTTTCGCGGCGTCGGCCGTGCGGAAATGTTTCTCCTGAAGCGGTCCGAAGCGCTCCTCGAGAATCTTCCTGGCGTTAGGGTTGTCTTCGAGAATCTGCGCGAGCGTTACAAACGGCGCGATCGCGACACCCCCGGCGAAGGCGTCTTCTGTCGCCGCGGCAACCAGCGTCATCGTGGCGCCGGTCGACTGGCCGGCCGCCCAGACTTTATCCGCCGCGCCGCGAACGGACGCGGCGCAAGCGGCCATGTCTTTGGCCCAGAGACTCAAATCCGCGCGGCCCGTCGAGCTGCCGTATCCCCTCTGGCTGAGCCGCAGCGCGTAGTAGCCTTCGTGCGCTAATCTTTCGAGCAGGTCGTCGTACTGCGCGCCGCCGCCCCAGCCGTGGCAAAACACGACGGCTTCGCGGCGGCTCTTGTCCGGTATCCAGAGCGTCGAGTGCAGAAAGTCCTCGCCGCTCTTTACGTAGAACGAGATCGGCATCTCAGCCGCCGCGCGCCGATCGCGGAAGCGAGCCCGCGATGGACCTCACAGCGGCGTGTGGATCTGGAGGTAGTTGCCCTCGGGATCGATGAAATAGACCGATCGTCCCGTCGGGCGCACATGCTCCTCGTACATGATCTTGACGCCGGCCTTTTTCAAGTCCTCCACCGCGGTCTTAAAATCTTCCTTGGCCAATTCGAGCGAAAGGTGCGAGGTGCCGTCGTCGAACTCGCCGCGGTCGATCGGCTTGGAGCGCTCGAACAGCACCAGCTCGTCGCCGTTCTGCATGAACAGCCGCGCCGTCATGGGATAGTGGCCCATCGCCTCTTTGAAGAGGCTGCCCGTCTCGGTGTCCTCGTCGACCTTGGTGCAGTGCATGCCTAGGATTTCGGTATAGAATTTTTTCGCGCGCTCGAGGTTGTTGACCGCGAGCCCGAGGTGATGGACGCCTTTGACCTTAAACATGTTCGCCTCCCTTAAATTCTCTGCGCGGTTATTATAGACCCGTCCGGCGCGCGCTCACAACGCCCTCACGACAGGCCATAGAGCCGCGCGGGATTTCTCCACAGAATCTTTTCCTTCACATCGTCGGAGATGTCGCTTCGCCTGCGAAACTTCGTCACCGAATGCGGGAAGTCGCAGTCGCCGTGCGGATAGTCGGAGGCGAAGACGATACGGTCCGAGCCGAGGACCTCGGTCGTGTGCGCGAGGCCCTCCTCGTCCGGCTCGCACGAGACGAAGCAGCTCTCGCTCCGGATATAATCGCTCGGCTTCTTCGGCACGCCGGCGGGATGATGCATCGCGCGCGAATAGTGATCGTCCATGCGCCACATCCAGTACGGCAGCCAGGCGGCGCCGATCTCCAGAAAAACAAATTTGATGCGCGGGTATTTCTCCATCACGCCGCCGCCGATCAAAGTCATGATGCCGATCATGAGATTGAACGGCATGCCGACCATATGGATGTAAAAATACGGGTCCTTGAAGCGCTCCTGCCCCGGGCTGTCGAAGCATCCCGTGATCCAGTGGACGCCGACCGCGGCGCCCAGTTCGTTCGCCTCGCGAAAGAACGGCTCGAAGAACGGATCGTCCAGGTTGCGCTTCCCGGCGATGCCGGGAATCACGACGCCGATCAAGCCGAGATCCTTGACCGCGCGCCGCAGCTCCTTCGCCGCGAGCGCGGGGTCTTGCAGGGGCGCCGCCGCGATCGCGCGCACGCGCCCGTCGAACGCGCGCGACTTCTCGGAAACGTAGTTGTTATACGCGCGGCACATCGCCGCCGTCAGCGCGACGTCGTCGAGCAGCGGCGCGAGCGCCATGATGTTCGGGTAGACCACCTGGATGTCGATGCCCTCCTTATCCAGGTCCTTCAGCCTGCCCTCGACGTCGTCGAGGCCGGGCGAGGAGATCGCCATGTCGGGCTTGCCGCGGCGGAAGAGATATCCGTTCGGCGTCCCGTGGCCGAAGTTGCCGACGGGGCGCGGAAAGAGCTTTCCTTCGACCATCCAGTAGAGGACCTTCCCCACCTCGACGACCTTCGGTCCCCGCTCTTTGTATTCTTTGTCCAGATAGCGATCGAAGAGATCGCTCGGCTCGTTCGCGTGTCCGTCTGCGTCGATAACCATCACTCAACTCCTTTGTTGTCTCACGAGATGCTGTAAAGCCGCGCGGAATTCTTCCACAGGATGTGCTCTTTTAAGCTGTCGGAGAGATCGGGCCGCTGGCGCAGCTTCGAGACCGAATGGGGAAAATCGCAGTCCCCGTGCGGATAGTCGGACGCGAAGATGATCTTGTCCTCGCCGAGGACCGAGGCGGTGTGCGCCAGCCCTTCCTCGTCGGGCTCGCACGAGACGAAGCAGCGCTCGCTCTTGACGTACGCGCTCGGCGGCTTGGGAAGATTGGAGAGCTTGTGCGAGCTCGTGTCGTAGTGGTCGTCCATGCGCCACATCCAGTACGGCAGCCAGGCGGCGCCGATCTCCAGAAAAACAAATTTGATGCGCGGGTATTTCTCCATCACGCCGCCGCCGACCAGCGTCATGACGCCGATCATGAGATTGAAGGGCATGCCGACCATGTGGATGTAAAAATACGGGTCCTTGAAGCGCTCCTGCCCCGGGCTGTCGAAGCAGCCGGTGATCCAGTGGACGCCGACCGCGGCGCCCAGCTCATTCGCCTCGCGGAAGAACGGTTCGAAAAATGGATCGTCCAGGTTACGCGGTCCGACCACGCCGGGGACGACGGTGCCGACGCAGTGCAAATCCTTGATCGCCCGGCGCAGCTCTTTCGCCGCTTCGTTCGGATTCTGCAAGGCGACCGCCGCGATTGGCCGCACGCGGCCATCGCTCGCGCGGCATTTCTCGAACGTGTAATTGTTGTAGGCGCGGCACATCGCCGCCGCGAGCTCGCCGTCGTCGAAGAGCGAGGCGGTCGCCATGATGTTCGGGTAGACGACCTGGATGTCGATGCCTTCCGTATCCAGATCCTTGAGGCGCCCGGGCATGTCGTCGAGCGACTGCCCCGCCGCCGCCATGCCGCGCTTCTTTAAGCTCGTGCCGAAAAACCCGCTCGGGCTGCCGTGCCCCCAGTTGCCCACGGGCCGCGGCAAAAATTTCCCCTCGATCATCCAGCGCCGACCGCTCGCGTCGACGACTTTCGGGCCGCGCTCGATATATTGCTTTTCCAGATAGCGCTCGAACAAATCCGCGGGCTCGTTGCAGTGTCCGTCTCCGTCGATCACCATGTCATTCTCCTTACTATCGTTTTTCCGCCGCCATTTCCTTCTGCGCCTCGACGAGAATGCTCCGATCCGCTATCTGCGTCAGCGGAATCTTCTTGTCGAGCTTCGCGCGCGTCAGCGCCTCTTCGAGCGCGGCCCGGAGTGCGTCGTCGCTCATGTTGCCGTTGACGCTGTACGCCGGGAAGTAGCTCTCGAACATGCCGACCGCCGTCGGCCGGTCGCTGCGGGAATAATTCGCGAGGATGTCGATCGATTCGTTCTTGTTCTCCTGCATGAAGCGGAGCGCTTCGATCGTCGCTTTGATCACGCGCTTCACCTGATCGCGCGACTGGGAGATTTTCTTGTCCGTCGCGATGACCGCGTTCTGCGGCAGGTTGGTGTAGTCCTTGGCCCACGCGATAATGTGATAGCCCTTCTTCGCGCCCCACATGTTGAGCGGCGGCCCGCCGATCACCGCGTCGACCCGCCCGGCGTCCAACGATGCGATGCGGCCCATGTCGTCGCCGCTCGGCAGCAGCTTGATGTCCTGCCCCGGCGTGAGCCCGTTCTGCCGCGCGATCACGTCGCCGACCAGATGCGTCGTGCTGCCGAAATAGCTGATGCCGATCACCTTGCCTTTGAGGTCGGCGACTTTCTGGATGCCCGGGCGGGCCATGAGAAAGAAAACGAGCTTGTCCTGGGTCATCATGACGAGCTTCACCGGCACGCCCTGGATCGCGGCGGACACGCCCTGCGCCATCGTGACGGCGTAATCGAGATCGCCGGTGCCGAGCGCGTTCATTGCGACGGCGAGTGAGATGCGGATATGCTCGGAGGCGAGCCCGTGACGCGCGAATAAGCCCTTTTTCTCCGCGACGACCGTCGGCAGAAATCCCGGCGAGCTCGACGAGATGCCGATGCGGATCTTATC
>Ga0075424_100006083_pt1 | contig 11599 bp, 11 predicted proteins | sample SoiMethybrSBSTD3_FD_75301 | JGI IMG/M metagenome (GOLD analysis project Ga0075424, IMG submission 75301) | Bulk soil microbial communities from a Populus tree surrounding site in Tennessee, USA - Soil MetaG P. TD hybrid SBSTD3 | ecosystem: Environmental > Terrestrial > Soil > Tree plantation...
GCGAGGCCGATGGCCCGCAGCTCGTCGGTCAACGCCCGCAGCAGGATCAGTTGCTTGTCGGTGCTCGGGAACGTGGTCGAGGTTTCGTCCGATTGGGTGTCGTAGCGAACGTAGCGGAGGAACCGGTCGAGGACGTCGGACATTCGGAGATTATGTCGGGGACTAGGGGCTAGATGGTCTCGATGAACGTTCGGTGCAGGAGACGCACGGCTTCGTCGGTTCGCGTGCGATCGATCATCCACGTGATGCGGAACGACGACGTGGCGGTTCCGTTTGGCGCGATGCCGGCACTGGTCAGCGCCGCCGATCCGCGGCGTAGGTTCTGAAAGCTGGCGTTGATGCCTGCGCCGACGACGCTGACCGCAGCTCGCGTATCGGCGATACGGGCCTGTGCACCAAGGCGCGACTGGATCGCGGCCCGGACGCGCCCTTCCTCGTGCAGGTTCTCCCGTGACATGACCAGTGTCAGTCGCCCGTCCGCCACGTGCAGCTGTTTGCCGCCGACGCCGTGCTCGTCGAGCAGCGCGAGAAGGTCGAGCGCGTCGGAATCTGCATGAAGGACGAGCACGTCCCGTTCGCTGGCAACACCGACGACAGTTCCAGGAACGCGCGGGGCGTACTTGCGGACGACGGTGCCGTCGACCGACGGATCGTCGCCTGGCAGCGGTGCGGCGGTCGCCCGCGCGTAAATCGCGATGCCCGCCTCCTTGGCGAATTCGACGGCTTGCGCGTTCAGGACTTTCGCGCCCGACTCGGCGAGCTCCTGCGTTTCCTCGTAGGAGAGCGCGGGGATGCGCTGCGCCGCCGCGACGACGCGCGGGTCGGCGGTGTAGACACCGTCGACATCCGAGCAGATTTCACAGTATTCGGCGCCAAGCGCGGCAGCCATGGCGACAGCGGTCGTGTCGCTGCCGCCGCGGCCGAGCGTTGTGACCTCGCGGCGGTACGACACGCCCTGATAACCGGCGATGACGACGATCTGTCCCCGAGCCAGCTCGTCCTGGACGCGGACCGGACGCACTTCGATAATCCGCGCGTCCACGTGCCGATCGTTGGTGATGATGCCGGACTGGCTACCGGTGAAGCTGATGGCATCGCCACCCAGCTCGCGAATCGCGATCGACAGCAGCGCCATCGAAATCCGCTCGCCGGCGGTGAGCAGCATGTCCAGCTCGCGCCGGTCCGGGTTGGGGGACACCTGCTTGGCGAGCGACAGCAGCTCATCTGTCGTGTCGCCCATCGCTGACACGACCACGACGACGTCGTGCCCCTGCGCGCGCGTGCGCATGACGCGCGCCGCGACTTTCTGCAGTTTCGCGACGTCGGCGACGCTCGAGCCGCCGTACTTCTGGACGACTATCGACATGGCGTCCTACGGTTTATCACGAAGCCACGAAGAAACGAAGAGCACGAAGCCGCTTTGTACGAAAAGAATCTTCGTGGCGTTCGTAACCTTCGAGCCTTCGTGATGAACCGTGCGGCGCTTCAATCGAAGGTCGCCACGACCGGCGCGTGATCGCTCGTCCCAACGTCCTTCTGGACCGGGCAGGCGATGACGCGGGCGGCCAGCGCCTCGCTCGCGAACACGTGGTCGAGGCGCCAGCCGATGTTGCGCTGGCGCATGTTGCGCCACGGCGCCCACCACGTGAAGAGGTTGTCGTTCTCCGGGTCTACTGCGCGGCCGAGGTCGACGAGGCCGCGACTCAGAATCCGCTCGATCAATGCGCGCTCCTCCGGGAGCTGGCCGATCGCGCGCGGTTTGCGTTCGCGCGGATGCACGTCGCGTTCGGTCCTCGCGACGTTCATGTCGCCCATCAGGGCGACGTGCCGTCCGGTACCTTGCAGCGACGCGGCGTATGCGTCGAGCGCTTCGAGAAACTGCATCTTGGCGGGGAAGTCCTTCCCGCCGTTGGGAACGTACACCGATGCGACGAGAAGGTCGCCGATCTCGGCTGTGACGATGCGCGTTTCGTAGTCGAAGGCGGGATGCGCGAACACCGGGCGCTCGGGCGCGAACGCCTGGCTGACGTGCAGGGCGACGCCGGAATAGCCTTTGCCGCCGTGCCAGTGCGACCAGTAGCCTTCGATCCCGAAGAGGGACGTTGGGATTTGTTCGGCGGTGGCCTTGATTTCCTGCAGGCAGACGACGTCCGGGCGCTCCTGCGCGATCCATTCCTGGACCTGCGCCAGACGCGCCCGGATGCCGTTGACGTTCCAGGTCGCGAGCTTCATCGGCTGTCGGCCGCCCGGCTTTCAGCTGTCAGATCTGCTGAAAAAACGGAGACAGCCGAGAGCTGAAAGCTGCCGTTAGTGTGACGCGTGAGCCGCCTGGCGTTCGGCGGCCGGGATCGCCATCAGCGCCGGCTGCGCCGCGATATGCGCTTTGACGATTTCCTCCGCCTGGGCCATCGTCGCAGCGTCGCCGTTTCGGTAGACCGCGTTGGCCTCGATCAGATCCTTCTGGTGCGACGGTGTCGCGTCGATGCTCTCGTAAATCGCCGCCACAGGACACGCCGGCACGCACGCGCCGCAGTCGATGCACTCCTCCGGGTGGATGTAGAGCATCGTCATCTGCGCGAATTCGGGTTCGTCCTTGCGCGGGTGAATGCAATCCACCGGGCAGACGTCGACACAGGCGGTGTCCTTCGTTTCGATACAGGGGTCAGTAATGATAAACGGCATGCTCGCGAGTCTCCGTAATGTGCGTGACGGTATGTGTGTGTCCGGCAATTCAGTTCCGGCAGCCGGACCATATCGGTCGGCGTTCAGGACCTGAACCGGCGAATTATACCGCGAGACATCACGGGGGCAACTTCGCGTGGCACTAAGGGGTGAGTGCACGCGTGGGCCACCACGATCGCCACGAAAGCACGAAAAATCAAGGGTTTCGTGATTTCGCGTTTTCGTGGCCACCCGCAGGCGCTGCTGACTCAGAGTGGAGGTGCCGCTAGGCGCGGCGGCGGCGGCGAATCGCCGCAAGCAGGCCGCCGCCGACGAGTGCGAGCGTTGCCGGCTCCGGCACCGCGGCCGCGCTGCCGGGCCCGGCGATCCTCCCGAATTGGCCGCCCGATTCGCCGTCGGGGCCCGCAGTGAAATACACACTGTTGGGATCTGAACCAGCTCCGTTGTTGCCCACACGCAGCGCCCACAGTCCCTCGATCACAATCGGACTGTTGGTCGCGTCCGTGAGCGTGTCGAGGAGCACGCCGGTCAGCGGGTCGTACGCGTGGATCAACCCGTCGCCGAAGTTTCCGACCAGCAGGTCCCCAGCGAGCGAGCCAAAGCCGGCTGGAGCGATGGCGAGGCCCCAGGGCGAGTTCAACAAGCCGTTGTTGTTTACGACGCGCCCCAGAAGATTACCGTTCAGGTCGAATCTGTCGACGATCCCGTTGCCGACTCCGGGCACGTCGTCTTCCTTGGCGGCATCCTGCACTGCATAGCTCACGTAAAGCGTGCCGCCGAGATTCTGGATGTTGAATGGCGCATATCCTGCCGGCAGATTTGGATCCACAAACTTCCCTGTGAGGTCCGGAGCATTAGGCGTGCCCTTCAGGACATCGATCTCGCCGCCCCTGAAGTCCGCCGCGTACGCGTAGGTGTTTCCGCTGATGACGGCTTGCGCCAGGCCTTTGTAGACATTGTCGATGTTCGCGATTTGTAGCACCTCGGCGGTGTTGCCCAGGGCATTTCGCCATCCCGATACGGTGCCATCCTCGGAGACGAAGAGAAAGGTATCGCCGTTGAATCCAACGCCACTGAACACGACGCCGGTCACCGATCCGTCGCCAGGAATCGTCACGACGAGGCCCTGCTTCGCTCCGGCTCCGTTGTAGAGCTCGGAGATTCCGCTGCCGTTGACGCCGAGCCACATTGGACTGGTGGCGCTCGCCGCGAGGCCCCAGGGATTGATCAGGGCCGGGTCGGTCGCGTTGGTTGCGAGCGTAATGACCGTGAAGGGACCAGCAAAGCTGGGTGCCGCGCTTGCGGAGGCAATGGCGGTGAGAGCAAGAACGATCAGCGAACGGCGCATGATGACCTCCACATAAGTGGGCGCACTCGTCCCTAACTGAGCCCGTGCCGGTGCGCAATTCAAGTGCCACGGACGCCGGTTCGATTCCCTTCCAAACCGACGAGTGTCTTCGCAGAAGTTCAGCCCGTGTCAGACATCGTTCTGAATTGCCGCCGGTTGTGGTTGCTCTTGCGTTGTGAGTTCGTAAAGAAAACTTCGTCGCGACGAGCTCAGCCCTTCGGCTTCAGCAGCGGACGAAACATCATCGGAGTCGGAGTGATCTGATACCCCATTGATTCGTACAGCGGCTGGCCGTCACGGCTCGCGTTGAGCGCAACCGACGAGATGCCGTGCTCGGCGGCCCAGTCGTGGATGGTCGTCATCACCTGCCGCGCCAGGCCGCGGCGGCGGTGTGCGGGTTCCGTATACAGGTTGTAGACGATCGCGATTGTGTCGCCCATGTAACTCGGGCCCGGCGGCCAGGGCAGGATCGAGATGCCGCCGCCGGCGGCGATGGCGCCGTCGTGCGCCTCGATCAGCCAGGCTCGATAGACGCCGGCGGGCATCTTGTCCGTCAGCCAGGCGCGAAACGATGCTTCGAGCGCCGGCGCGTCGAAGGACAGTCCCATGTCGGTGAACATGCCGATGCGATGACGGGCGAGCGCGTCGATGTCACGCAGTGTTGCCTCTCGCACCCGGTACGACATTCCACGCTGAGTATAATCGCGCCATGACGGAGACGCGCCGCGGTCCTGAACCGCCAGACCTCAGAGAGAAAGGCGGAATGAAAGACGGCCAGCCGCAGCGATCGAACGCGCGGCTGTTCATGCAGTTCATGGCGTTCGGCGGCTGCGCGCAGACGCTACCGCTCGGCGACGCGCTCGCTCGCGCCAACATCTCCGGCGTGCTCTACGAGGACGTGAACGATCCGCGCGGCATCGGGCTGCTGACTTTCAGCGATGATCCGGATTTCTTCCTCGACCGCGTGCGGCCGATCCTGAATGGTCCGGGTTTCTCGATGCTGACACAGAAGACGGAATTCACGATGCTCGGTCGCACGTATGCGATCGGCTACGAGCCGGATCTGACCGAGATCCTGCAGAATCGGCCGCGCCGGACAGTGCTGAATCCTCTATGGAAATGGGCGCTCTGGTACCCGCTGCGGCGAAGCGGCAAGTTCGCGCAGCTGCCGGCCGAAGAGCAACGCGTCATTCTCGCCGAGCACGGAGCCATCGGCATGTCGTTCGGAGCCGGCGACTACGCGCACGACATCCGGCTGGCGTGCCACGGCCTCGACAAGGACGACAACGACTTCATCGTCGGCCTCATCGGGAAGGATCTCTATCCGCTCTCGGCGATTGTGCAGACGATGAGGACCACACAGCAAACGTCGCTGTACCTCGAACGGCTCGGACCGTTTTTCGTCGGGCGTGTCGTCTGGCAGAGCGCTGCCTGAGTATACGGTTCATCACGAAGTCACACGAAGATCACGAAGGTCTTTCTTTCAAAAAAGAAACTTCGTGTCCTTCGTTTCTTCGTGTCTTCGTGATGAATCGTGGCCGCGTTAGCGCGGAGTTGCGACCGACTGCTCCAGAAACGCCTCGATGTCGGCGGCCGGACGCGCGCCGGAGGTTCTCCCCACTTCCTTGCCGCCCGTGAAGACAGCCATCGTCGGAATCGATCTGATGCCGAATCGCTGACCGAGGTCCGACAGTTCGTCAGTGTTCACCTTGACCACCAGCGCCTTGCCGGCCTGCCGCGCGGCGACTTTCTGCAGTTCCGGCGCCACCATGCGACAGGGGCCGCACCACGGCGCCCAGTAGTCGACGACCACCGGCACCGATGATGACGCCACCAGCCGATCGAAATCCGCCGAGTCGTTGATGTCGATCGGCGACGCTGGCGCGGGGATCTCTGTCTTGCAGCGTGCGCATCGGACGCGCTCGCTCAGTCGATCGTACGCCAGCCGGTTTTTTTGACCGCAGGATGGGCACGCTGCGATGAGTCCACGCGCGTCGGGTTCGTACACCGCCATTCTTCTATTCTAGGCGACCCGCGACGATGCCAAGCTCATGGCTCATTTTCGCGCGCGTTTCGTTTTCGCGACCGCTTCCTTGACCGGCGCGTCGGACATGACGGCATTGCCAAGCAGGGCGACGCTAATCGCGTACGAATTCGCGCAGTTGTACTCCAGCAGCGCGTCGTAGTTCTCGTAGACGAGAAAGTGACGCGTCGTTCCTGACACGAGCGAGGCAGGCGGCATGGAGGCGGGCAGGGCCTTGCCGCCCGGCAACCGCACGCCGAGCTCTTCCCAGCGCGCTCGCGGAAGCGCCACGGTCATGTCGCGCCTGGCGCGGCAGCCGCCGCTGCGCCGCGCCACACCGCCGGCAATCCGGCGCGCCGCCTCACGGCCGACGGCGACCTCGCGTCCCCAGGTTTCGTCGGCGCGCCAGCCGTTCCCTTTGAGATAGTTGGCGATCGACGCGAAGATGTCGGCTTCGTCCGACCAGACGTCGCGGCGCCCGTCGCCATCCCAGTCCTCAGCGAACTTCAGGTAGCTCGACGGCATGAACTGGACCTGGCCCATCGCGCCGGCCCACGAGCCGCGCAGCCGGGGCAGTTCGATGTCGCCGCGATTGACGATCTCGAGCGCGTCGAGCAGCTCGCCGCGGAAAAACGTCGACCGGCGCGGATCCCACGCCAGCGTCGCCAGCGCGGCGACGATCGGCCGGGTGCCGGTGAAACGGCCGAAGCTCGATTCCATCCCCCAGATCCCGGCGATGATCCGGGGCGGCACGCCGTAGCGGTCGCTGACCTCTTTCAGCAGCGCTCGATGTCGCGAGACGATCTCACGTCCGGCGCGGATGGTCTTCGGCGTCAGTGCACGACTCAGATATGTCTCGAGAGAAAGTACCGTCTCCGCCTGGGACCGATCGCGTTCGAGGACCACGGGGAGCGGTTCCTCCAGACCCCCGAGGGCTTCGTCCACGATCTCGGGTTTGATGCCTCGCGCCAGCGCGTCCGTTCGGACACCGGTCAGCCATTCGGAGAACGATGGACGCGCAGCGTCCTGCGTCTGCGCAAAGACCGAGGTACGCATGACGATGAACGCAAAGACGAGAAGGAAAAACAGAGATGTCTGAAGTTTGAAGTCTGATGGCGGAAGACGCCTGCGAAGCGACCGGGCGCCTTTCAGTTGTCTAGCTTCAACCTTCTGACTTCCCACTTCAGACTTCATAGCCCAGTCTACATCCCTTCAAGCACAACAACTGCCAGTCGCGACCTCGACAATTCTATCGGCCGCAACTGAGCTATTCGTGGGTACGGTCCGTGCTGGCTGCAGAGGCAGTGCAAGAGTCTCTCAAGCGAACAGAGTTGGTCATTCCCTGGCGGACGCTGCTGAAAGTCATCGCCGCGGTCGCGCTCGTATGGATGTGGATGCAGCTCGTCGAGCTCGGTCTCGTGATCATCGTCGCGGTACTGCTCGCGGTGACACTCAACCCGATCGTCAACTGGCTCGAGCGCCACAGGCTGCCGCGTGCGGCGGCCGCCACGGTGGTGGGATTTGTCCTGGTCGCCGTCGTGGGAGGGTTCCTGGCCGCCAGCTGGGCGTCGCTCTCGAGCGAGGCCAGTTTGGCGGCGGAACACATCCGGCAGTTCGAGCGGGACATGCTCGAGCGGCTGCCGGGATGGGTGCACGAAGCCGTGGGTGGAAGGGGCAGCGTCGATATTCAGTCCCAGATCGCGCCCTACGCCCTCGGGCTCGGACAGTCTGCCTTGTCGGCCATCGTCGTCGCGCTTTTGGCGTTTGTCCTGACGCTGTATCTGCTGATCGAAGGCCGGCGCACGCGCGATTGGCTGATGGCGTTCGTACCCAGGGCGTACCGCGGCAAGGTCGAGGAAACGCTCCGCGTGGGGGAACGCGTCATCTTCGCGTACGTCGCCAGTAACGTCATCACGTCAATCTTTGCCGCGCTGGTCGTTGGCGTCGCCCTGTCGCTGCTCCATGTGCCGGGTGCGCTCCTGCTTGCGCTGATCGCCGGCCTGTTCGATTTCGTGCCGGTGGTGGGATTCATCCTCTCGAGCATCTTCGCAGTGATCATGGCGCTCTCTGTCTCTTCGGGCACGGCGGTCGCCGTCATGGCTCTCTACGGCGCCTATCACTTCGTGGAGAACTACGTCATTGCGCCGTGGGCGTACGGCGACCGGTTGAGGCTTTCCAATCTGGCGGTGATTCTGGCGTTCGCGATCGGCGCCGCCGTCGCCGGGGTGATCGGCGCGCTGATTGCGTTGCCGGTTGCCGCGGTCTATCCAGCGATTGAACAGATCTGGCTGCGTGACGCGCTGGCCGACGACACGGTGGCCGAGCACCGGGCCATCGAGCATCGCAAAGCCGGCTGACGCTCGGCTGAAGCCTTCGCGCTCCGAACCTGAGGACTGCCGCTCGGCCCGAGCCTTCGGGCTGCGAGGACCGCGCGACGATCGTCGCTGGAACGCGACGGCTTTAGCCGAGCGTCAGTGCACCGCCTCGACGTGTCCGCCGGCCTTCGGCTTTTTCATCAACAGCACGAACGGAACCAGCGCAAAGAACATGACGCCCAGCAGCTGAAAGATCGTGACGAACGACATCATCGTCGCCTGACGCTGGACGACGCCGGAGAGGGCGGCGTAGGCGCGATACGTGGCGGTGACGGCGTCGGCGCCCGCCGCGATGAACGCATGCTTCATCTGTTCCAGCATCGTCTGAGCCGCCGGATTGAAAGGCGTGACGTTGGCGCCAAGCAGCGCCGTCGTCGACTGACTGTGGCGCGCGAGCATCGTGCCCGTGGCGGCGATGCCGACACTGCCGCCGATGTTTCGCATCAGGTTGAACAGGCTGGTCGCGTTGCCCATGCGCTCGCGGGGGATCGGATCCATCGACACGGTCGTCAGCGGCACGAACAGCAGCGACATCCCGATTCCCTGGATCAGCTGCGGCCAGAAGACGTCCCAGTAGCCCGCCTCCAGGTTCAGATGCGACAGCCACAGCAGCGAGCTCCCGCCGATCATCAGGCCGATGCTGAGAAGCTTTCGTGGATCGAAGCGTCCCGTCATGAGACCCGTGACAGGCATCATGACGAAGGCGCCGATGCCGCGAGGCGCCATGGCGATGCCGGCCTGAAGCGGCGGATAGCCGAGCAGCGTCTGCAGCATCACCGGCAGCAGCACCATGCTGCCGTAGAGGACGAACCCGACGATCGTCATCAGAAACACGCCGACGGCATAGCTGCGCGCCTTGAACACGCGCAGATCGACGATCGGATCGTCAGTCGTCAACTCGTGCGCCACGAGCGCCACCAGGGTGACGACGCTGATGACTGCGAGCCCGGTGATGAAGGTCGATTCGAACCAGTCTTCCTGCTGTCCCTTGTCGAGTACGATTTGCAGCGCGCCGATGCCTACGGTCAGCATCCCCATCCCCCAGTAGTCCACCCTTCGCGACTCGCTGCGGAGGTACGGCGGATCGAAGATGTAGAGCTTCGTCATCACGATCGAGGCGATGCCCACCGGAATGTTGATGTAGAAGACCCAGCGCCAACTGTAGTTGTCGGTCAGCCACCCGCCGAGCACCGGGCCCAGAATGGGGGCGACGACGATGCCGAGCGCCCAGAAACCCATCGCCTTCCCGCGATCCTTCGGCGTGAACGCCTCCAGCAGCACGGCCTGTGACAAGGGCTGCAGCGCGCCGCCCGTCGCGCCCTGGAGAATCCGGAAGACGATCAGCATCCCGAGCGTCGGCGCGAGGCCGCACAGGAACGACGAGGCCGTGAAGCCGACCACGGAGAGCATCAGCAGGCGCTTGCGACCGAAGGTGCTCGCCAGCCACCCGGTCATCGGCAGGATGATCGCGTTGGCAACGAGGTACGAGGTCAGCGCCCACGTCGCTTCGTCGATGGACGCCGAAAGGCTGCCGGCGATATGCGGCAGCGACACGTTCACCACCGTGGTGTCCAGCACCTCCATGAAGGTGGCGAACATCACCGAAACGGCTATCAGCCACGGATTGATGTTGCGTGTTTCGTCCATGCGTCACGCGCCGGGGACTAGGGGACTAGGGGACTGGGGGACTGAAGGACAGGGGACTGCGCTGCCGATTGAGTCCCCTAGCCCCCATGTCCCCAAGTCCCCACTCAGTTCGTATACACCGTCGGAGTCACCGACAACCCGGGCCGCAGCAGATGCTCGGGGTCCTGACCGGAATCGAGCACGATCTTCACGGGCACGCGCTGCACGATCTTCACGAAGTTCCCGGTCGCGTTCTCGGGCGGCAGCAGGCTGAAGCGCGCACCGGTGGCGCCGGCGATGCTGTCGACCTTGCCGCTGAACGAACGGCCACCGAGCGCGTCGACTTTGAAGGTGGCGCGCTGGCCAGCACGCATGTCCCTCAACTGCGTCTCCTTGAAGTTGGCGGTCACCCACACTTCGTCCAACTGCACCAGTGCCAGCAGCGGCTGGCCGGGTTGCACGACCTGTCCGGGGTTGAGACTTTTCTTCGAGATGACACCTCGCGCCGGCGCTTTGACGGTCGCGTACTGCAGGTTCAGCTCCGCCTGGGCGAGATTGGCGCGTGCCTGCTGGACCCGGGCATCCGCCGCGGCCGCACGCGCCTTCGTCATGCTGACCTGCTGGGGAGCGGTTTCGGCCGCCTGCAGCTCGGCGTGCGCCTGCTCGGCGCCCGCGCGTGCCTGAACGACCTTGCTCTCGGCGACACGAATGCCGGCTTCGGCTTCGGCAACCTGAGATCGCGCGGAATCGAGCCCCGCTTTCTGCGCGTCGGCGGCCGCCACCAGCGTGTCGAACTGCTGCTGCGAGACTTCGTCTTTTGCTAGGAGGCCGCGCAAACGCTCGACATCGCGCGCCGCTTTGGCCGCGGTGGCCTCTGCCTCGCGCACCCGCGCCTGCGCGGTCGTCAGCCGGGCGCGCGCGGCATCCAGCTCGCGCTCGGCGGCCGCGACGCCGCCCTGGGCCTGGACGATGCTCCCGCGCGCGGTCGTGACGTTGCTGGCGGCGGTCGTCGACGTGATGGGGACGTTGCTGCGTGCCGCGATGGCGGAGGCCTCGGCGTCGGCGAGCTCGGCGCGCACCTTGTCCACGGCGACTTCGAAGTCACGGCGATCCAGCTCCACGAGCACGTCGCCTGCCTCGACCCGCTGGTTGTCGCTGACGGCGACCTTCGTGATAGTGCCGCCGACACGCGCGGCAATCTGTGTGACCGGCGCATCCACCTGCGCATCGTCGGTCGATTCGCGTCCGGCGGTCAGCCAGAACCACATGCCCAGGCCGACGGCCCCTACGACCAGCACGGCGGCGATGATGCGGATACGGGACTTCATCGCACGCCTCCCAGCAGCTGGCGGAGCACTGCCTCGCCCGTGCCGATGCCTTTCAGGAGTCCGGCTTTCGCGAGGTCGTAGCCGTATTGGGCCGCGATGAACTGCTCGTTGGCGATGGCGACGGCTTCCTGCGCCTGAACCACCTCGATGTTGCTCGCCACGCCGGCGGCGAACCGGTCGCGCGCCTGGACCAGTTGTTGAGCCGCCAGGTCACGCG
>Ga0075424_100006087_pt1 | contig 11597 bp, 13 predicted proteins | sample SoiMethybrSBSTD3_FD_75301 | JGI IMG/M metagenome (GOLD analysis project Ga0075424, IMG submission 75301) | Bulk soil microbial communities from a Populus tree surrounding site in Tennessee, USA - Soil MetaG P. TD hybrid SBSTD3 | ecosystem: Environmental > Terrestrial > Soil > Tree plantation...
GGACGCATTGCCGGGTCCGGTCAACTCCTGCTCCCGTCGCTGCCTAACGCGCAGCACCGCGCCGAGGTGCAGAAGCTGTTCGTGGACCGGGCGCTTCGGGGCTGCGGCGTTGGGGTGTCGCTCATGACCGCCCTGCACGGGTGGGCGCGTCAGCGAGGTCGCTCGCTCGTGCTGCTCAACGCCCGCCGCGACGTCGCTGAGCGGTTCTACAAACCGCTCGGCTACAGAGAAGTCGGTGTGATTCCGGGTTATTCGCTCGGATCCAACGGGGAGCGCATCGACACCGTGTCCCTGTACACGGAGCTGTGAGGGGCCCAGGGGACGGGCGACGGGCGGCGGGCGACGGGTAGAAAGCGAGAACCCTCGGGAGGCTCATCGCACTGCGAGATGCATCCCGAGGGTTTCCGCCTCTTAACCGTCCCCCGTCGCCCGCCGCCCGTCCCCCTAAACTCGTGCCGTATCCCGCCTGAAGAGCGCCATAGCGCCCGCACCGAACACCAGCGTCCAGGCCACGACGCTCATGATCGCGCCCGACGAGAACCCTCCAATGAGCGGCGCGCGCGCGATCACGCCAACGCCCCACACGGGCGAAAAATGCGCGACCGTGCGCATCGTCGGCGACAGGGCCGAGAGCGGAATGAACAGACCGCCGAACATCGCGAGAACCGCGAGGAGCGGTCCGACGAATTGCATCACATTCTCGGACGGCAGCAGGAATCCCATGAACAGGCCGAACGCGGCGAATACGAGCGAGCCGAGCCAGCCGGCAATCCCCGACAGCAGCCAGACGTGCGGGGCGAGCCGCACACCGGACGCTGCGCCAACCGCATACTCGGTCACGATCGCGATCAGGCCTAACGTCATCGCGGTCAGCACCTTCATCGCGACGTACGCCGCCGGCCGGAGTGGCGTCAGGCGAAGCTGACGGCTCCAGCCGAGGCTGCGTTCGACCGCCACCGCTGCACCGCCGGCCGTCGTGCCGACCATCGCGCCGTAGACGGCCATGCTGATCATGATGTACGCGACGGCCGCTGGGCCGCCCTGTGACTGTGCCTTCGACGACACCCCGAACATGAAGAAGAACACGCTCGGGAAGACGAGGATGAACATCACGGTTCGCCGATTACGGAGCACGCGACGCACCTCGAGCTTGAGCGCCGTCAGGTTGAATCCTCCGAGCGGCGGAACCTGGCGTTCGTGGGTCTCGAGGGTGGTGGCGGAAGACTGGGCGATGGTTGTCATCGGGAAGCTCCGTCCTCGGACGGATCGTCAGCAGTGAGAGCGACGAACGCCGCCTCGAGGTTCTTCGACGAGATCTCGAGATCGCGGGCAGCGGTATGGGTGAGCAGGTAGCGGGCGACGGTATCCGAGTCCGTGCATTGCACGAGGACCGTGTCGCCACGGAGCTCGACGTTCGTCACGCCGCCTAACGCCCGGAGTGCGCCGTGGTCGGCGTCGGGGAGCGTGGCGCGGACCATCCGGCCCGACGCCAGGTTCTTGATCTCGGACGTCGTGCCGTCGGCGACGACGGAGCCCTGGCGAATCAGCACGATCCGGTCGGCGTAGGCGTCGGCCTCGTCGAGGTAGTGCGTTGCGAACATGACCGTCCGCCCACGCTCGGCGTCCTCGCGAATCGCGCCCCAGAACGTGCGCCGGCTCTCGACATCCATGCCCGTGGTCGGCTCGTCGAGCACGAGCAATCGAGGATCGGACAGGAGCGCCATCGCGAAGCGCAGACGTTGCTGCTCGCCGCCGGAACATTTCGCGACGCGCCGATCGGCGATCGCCGAGATACCGGCACGCTCCAGAACTTCGCCCACCGGCTTCGCGCGCGCGTAGAGCGACGCCGTGTACGCGACCGTTTCCTCGACTGTGAAGTCCTTGAGGAGGCCGCCGTTCTGCATGACGGCAGAAATGTCGCCGCGGGCAATGGCGTCGTCCGGCGTCGTGCCGTAGACGCGAACGGTTCCCGCGTCCGGGCGGGCCAGGCCCAGGAGCATGTCGATCGTCGTGGTCTTCCCGGCACCATTGGGGCCGAGGAAAGCGACGATTTCACCGGAGTCGATTTGGAGGGTCAGGTCGTTGACGGCGGTGACGGGCCCGAACCGCTTCGTCAGATTGCGGAGGTCAACAGCGAGCACGTGGTCTCGTTGGGGGTGGGTCCTTTGGTGTACGGCCCGCGGCGACGCGCGGTTTCGGCGCCAGGTCGGTCCTCTCAGTACTCGTCGAACACGTCGTCCACGTAGCAGTATAGCCACCGTTCCCCGGGCTCGGCCGAGGCCGCGACGGGGTGCCCGCTCGATCGCGCATGGTGGCTCGAGTGCTTGTTGGGCGAGCTGTCGCAGCACAGCGTCGCCCCGCACTCCTGGCAGGTGCGGAGATGCAGCCAGCGCGAGCCCGTCTTCACGCACTCCTCGCACTCGTAGTGCTTGGCCTGACGGACGTCGGTGATGTCAGTGATGTGATGGCAAGGACCGTTGGACATTGGACCGCGAGGTTGAGCCTAACGACAACGAACCGGCGAACGACTGGACGGCGCTGGCCGGTGAGCGACTGCCTAAACCTACAGCCGCGGATGAGCGATCGGCACGCCGGCCTGTGCCGGTACGGGCTTCGGTTCAGACGTCCGGCACGGAGATCGACTTCGCATTGATCAGCTCCGTACGCCCCGGAAGCACGAGTGGCTGCTCGGACGCCGTAAAGAACGCGAGCCCGCGGTACGCCGTGAGATACTGGTACTTGCGCCGGAACATGCCGCCGCGTGCGATGACGATCAGCGGATTATCCGTCCGTTTGAGTACCCTGAGCCACTCGCCAGGCTCGAGCCGCACAACGACGCCCGAAGCCTTGATGGCATTCGCGAGCGCCGCGTGGGCCGCGTGGACAGCCGACATCGGACCGCCTCGGATGAGATTCTCGGCGAATCTATCGCCGCGGGCCGGTGTCGGCGAGTTTCGCACGCCTAACGTGCACCATCATGCGTGGCGGGCATCGACTGTCAGCCGGCGCCACCCGCCGCGGCCATCGCCTCGAGCATCGCCCTGTCCTGCGCGAGTCGTGCCTCGAGCAGCGTCGCGAGGGCCTGCTCCTGTTTCACGAAACCCGCAAAGGCGTGACGCGGCGGTGCGGACGTCATCACGCTCATGTCGTGGCGTCCCATTGGGAGGGTCCGATACCCGGCCATGCGGCTGGCGGTGTCGGCCAGCTCGCCGGCGATGCGCCGGTGCGCGCTCGCGAGCTCGCGGTACGCCTCGTACTCGCGCTTCGCATTTTCGTCGGTAAGATCAAGGGCCTTCATGTGCACTTCGAGGACACGTGCCGTCGACGCGACGAGCTCGCCGAGGCTGGTGGTGAGCGCCGAGTGTTGGGCGAGGCCTTTGCCGCAGGTTTGTTCTTCGTCCATTTCGAACCGTGAGTGGCTGGTCATCGTATGAAGATCCTACTTCTCGTTCCCGCCGTCGCATTGATCGCGTGCGGGCCTGGCAACCAGGCTGACGATCTGCCTCCGACTGGCACCTTCTCGATCATCGCATACGACTCCGCGTCCGGTCAACTCGGTGGGGCGGTTCAGTCACGTGTGTTCTCGGTGGGCAATGGAGTGCTCTGGGCAGAGGCCGGTATCGGCATCGCCGCGACTCAGGCGATCGTCGATGTCAGCTACGGCCCGCAGGCACTGGCGCTGCTGCGACAGGGGAAGTCAGCCGCCGAAGTGGTAAAAACCGTGTGGGAGCGGGATCCGGATCCTGACACTGCGCGGTGGTCGAAGCTCGGGCGTCAGTTTGCGGTGGTCGACGCGAAGGGGAACGTTGCCGCATACACCGGTCCGCGCGCGACGCCGTGGGCGGGAGACAGGCAGGGCGCGCACGTCACCGCGCAGGGGAACATCCTCGCCGGGCCGGGCGTGGTCGACTCGATGCTCGCCGCGTACGGCCGCACCGACGGTTCGCTCGCCCTGCGTCTCGTGACGGCGCTCGAAGCGGGGCAGGCGGCCGGGGGCGACACGCGCGGCAAGCAGAGCGCGGCCCTGCTGATCGTGAAGAAGTGCGGCGGCGTGTGGCTGCATAACGATGTGGTGTTGCGGCTGCAGGTGGACGACAACCCGGAGCCGATCGCCGAGCTCCGTCGGCTGGTCGAGAAGGCGCCGCAGCAGCCGCGGAGCGTGACGGATGCGTCGAAGGACCCGGCGTGTCGTTAGGATTTCAAGGGGTCTGACCCCTTGAAACTCCCCTTGCAACTCAAAACTGAAGCACTCAGGACTGCCTCCTCAGAACTCTTTCAGGGTTGCCCGTTTACGGACCCGCCAAGAGCGATGGAGCCACGCGAATCGGGGAGCTCATTCGCTGGCTCAGACATCTCGAGATGTACGGCCAGCGAGTGGGCTCCTCTTTTCGCGAACATCGCCGGACGTGGCTAGGTCGAGGACGGGAAGCCTTAAAGAGTTCTGAGCAGGCAGTCCTGAGTAGTTCAGTCGTGAGTACTCGGTCCATCAAGAGCTCCGGCTGAGCGGCGGAGAGAACTTCCAGAACGAACCCGTCAACCCCGCGTTCGCGAAAACCGACTCCGCCTCCTCCGGCGTGAAGCGCCTCCAGCCGCTCTCGAGCCGTCGCCCGTGCCAGGGCTTCGCGACCGCCCACATCTGGTCCGGCGTGAACACGGCGCCCTGCCGGAGCCCGCGCATGTCACACCATCGGTGCACATGCTCTTCCGACCGGAAGAGAAGCATTGTGCTTCACGTGAAGACGATGTCCTCCCACCAGCGCGCTGCCGGCACCGCGAAGTGAACCACCGCATCGCTCGGCTCGAGCGATCTGCCACGGACCGCGAGTCTGAGCGGTGAATCGCAATCCGCACATACGGTCTCGACGTCGCCATCGATCCCGCGCATCGCGATCACACCCAACGCGTCCCACACGCAGTTGCCGAAATGCGATCGCCCATCGGCCATGCGGGCGACATGCGGCGTCGGGACCGCCGACAGCGGCGCGGCCATCAGCACATCGCGCGTTCCGGGCTTCAGCACGATCACGCGATTCGCGGCGAGCCGCTCGTAGGCCGCTGCTACATCGGAGTCGGGCAGCCCGAGCGCCTCCGCGGTGTCCCGAACATGCGGCGCTGTGCCGCTCGCGATCAGCTTCTGGAGAATGTGAAGTCGAACGGCGTCGTCCGCCGATGTCATCGCTGCCTCACTCCTCCCGCAGCGCCGATGCCGGGTCGAGTCCCGCCGCTCGGCGCGCCGGCAGGGCGCCCGCGACCAGCCCCACCGCGGCAAGCAGCCCCATCGCCGTCAGGAACGTGAGCGGATCGTTAGGCGGGACGCCGTAGAGCACCGAGGCCACGAGCCGCGTCACCGCGAGAGAGAGCCCCACGCCGATCGCCATCCCGACCATCACCAGACGAGCGACATCGTGGACGATGAGTCGGACGATGCGTTCACGCGTCGCACCGAGCGCCAGCCGAATACCGATCTCGTTCCTCCGGCGCGCAACGGTATAGGCCATGATGCCATAGAGCCCGATCCCCGCGAGAAACAGCGCGAGACTACCGAAAAACCCGGATAGGATGCCGAGCGTTCGTGGCAACCGCACCTCGTTCGCGAGGCGCCGCGACAACGTCGTCAGCGAGAACGAGATGCGTGGGTCGATCTCGCCGAACGCCGCCTTCACTCCGGCGGCGGCCGCCATCGGCGCACCGGCGGTGCGAATGGCGAAGCTGACAGTCTCCTCGGGGGCAGTGTCCTGACTGAAAGGGAAATAGACCATTGGCTCGCTCGCATCTCGCAGCGAGGACTGCCTGGAGTCAGCGACAATGCCGATAATCTCGATCGGATTGTTAGGCGGGGAGCCGAACCGGACCCGTGCGCCGAGCGCGCGACTGCCACCCAGGAATTCGCGTGCGAGGTGCTCGCTGACAATCGCCACTCTGGGCGAGGATGGCGTGTCGTGCGGGCTGAAATCGCGGCCGGCGCGCAGCGGCGTGCCGATCGCCGTGAAGTAGCCGTCGCTGACCTCGTTCATCTGCACGATCGGCGGATTCGCCCTGCCCGCGTCGCCACCGACGTCGATGACGATGTTCCACGAGCTCACCAGTGGCGTGTACGCAGCGGCACCCACCGCGGTCACCCCGGGCACGAGTCGCAGTCGCGCGATCATCTCCCGGTATTGCGCCGCACGCGCCGCCGGCGGAACGGCAGTCCCGCTCGGTGTCGCCCTGGCGAGCAGAACGCCATCGCGGTCGTATCCCGGGTCGAGCGTTGCGAGCTCGCGCCAGCTCGCGAGAAGCAGCCCGGCGCCAGTGATGGAGACCAGTGAGAGCGCGATCTGTCCGACGACGAGTGCCTTGCCGAGGCGAAATCGCGAGTGTCCCTCGATGACGCCGCGGCCGTGCGGCTTGAGCGTCGCGTGCGGGTCCGCGCGCGCGGCGCGCCACGCCGGCGCGAGCCCAAAAAGAAGTCCAGTGCCGATGGCGACCGATGCCGTGAACGCGGCGACGTGCCAATCGGGCGTTAGGTCTATCGAGATGCTTCCCGGCGCCGTGGACAAGAGCGCAACGAGCAGGCGACTTCCCCACAGGGCGAAAAGCGCACCTCCGGCCGTTCCCAGAGCCGAGAGGAAAATGCTTTCGGTAAGCAGTTGCCTCACGAGTCGCCCGCGGCTCGCGCCCAACGCCAGCCGGATCGCCATCTCACGTTGGCGCGCCGTCGCGCGAGCGAGCAGGAGGTTGGCGACGTTCGCGCAAGCGATCAGCAGCACCACTCCGACGACCGCCATGAGTGCGAACAGCGCCGCGCCGTACGTATGTCGCAGCGCGGGGTCGCCCGTCGCGAACGGCCCCACTTCGAACGCGGTCTTCCGGTACTCGGTGGGGCTCAGAAGAATGCCGTTCTTCGGCGCCGAATACTGTACGGTCGCCTCGAGGATCGAGGCTCGCACCGCGGTCAATTGGGCGCGCGCCTGAGCCAACGTGGCACCCGGTTCGAGCCGCCCGATGACCATGCGCCCCATGTGGCTGTTGAGCCCCGCAACGTCCGCACCGACGAACGTTGCCTCGGCGCACAGCGGCACCCAGACCGGAACGTGATAGCCAATCTCGATTCCGAAGAACTGCGGGTCCGTCACGCCGATGACCTGGAATGCGTGGCCGTCGAGCGTGATGGTCCTGCCTAGGGCGCCCCGCCCGCCGCCGAGCTCCGTTTGCCAGAACCGATGGCTCACGACCGCGACCTGCGCACACGGAGCGCCGTCATCACCGCGGGCCATTGGGCGGCCTAACGCGGGTCGCACGCCGAGCGTCGAGAAGAATTCCCCGCTCACGAAGCCCACCGGAACGCGATGCGCCTCGCCGCCGCTGCGCAGGTCGGCAGTCGTCGACGCGTACGCGAACATGCCGGCGAAGACCGTCTGCCGTTCGCGCAGCGCTTCCCACATCGCGTGCGTGAGCGTTCGCTCATCGCGCGTCACGACTGCCAGCTCGCCGGGACGGCTCACCGGCAGCGCCTGGAGCATGACGGCGTTGATGAGCGAGAAGATCGCCGTGTTCGCGCCGATGCCTAACGCGAGTGACAGGACGGTGACTATCGCGAACGCCGGCGAGCGGCGGAGCGCACGGCCCGCATACCGCAGGTCGGCGGCGAGTGTCTCGGTCACGGCGTTCCGGTCAGGGCACGGATCTGCTTGACGGCGTAATCGATCTTCATGTCGAACACCTTCTTTCCCAGCTCGGCGGATGACCGACGTGCGTCGCCCGTGATGCCGTTGTTGATGCGCTGCGAGGTGGAGTCACGAGACTGGCCGGGCTGACGGACCGGGTCGCCGAGCGCGGTCTTGATGAGATCCTTCCGCACCCACAGGTCGCCGCCGAGGTAGAGCATCTCCGACGTGTCGGGGATGCCGGCGTGTGAGCTCGCGGGATAGCTGTTGTCGGCGAGCCACTTGTCGAAGTCGGCTCCTGCCTTGATGTACACTTCGTCGCAGTAGTAGACGTGAATGCCCTGCGGCGCGTACTTGTCATCGAGCTTCTTGGCGACGTCGCGGTAGACGTTAGGCTGCCCGCCGCCGTGATCGCCCATGAGAATGATGTTCTTGAAGCCGGTGGTGATCGCCTGCTCGCTGACGCGCTCGAGGATGGCAGCGAGGATCTCCGGCGTCAGGCCGATCGTTCCGGGTAGGGTCGCACTCGCGTTGTTCGGCGTGTATGGCAGCACCGGCATGGCGATGGCGTTGCCCAGCTTGAGCGCGATCGCCTTGACGGTCGCCTTGCCCATGAGCGTGTGGCCGCCGTTCACGTTCTGCGGTCCGCGCTGCTCGGTGCCGCCCGTGTAGAAGAGCGCGGTCGTCTTGCCGGCGGCGAGCGCGTCCTTCACCTCGGGCCAGGTCATCATCTCGAATTCGACGAGCGGCTCTTTCGGCTTTGCGACGGTTTCCGAGGCGGCCGCGCGCGAGGCGTCGGCGGAAGCCGCCGGGGCGTTGTTCTGGGCGAACAGTGGTGCGGCGGCGATGGCGAGCGCGGGCAGCAGACGAAACGACGTGCGATGCATTGGAGTCCTCACTGGGGCGTTGTCGGCTGGAAGAAACAGCACCACCCACGACGCGTCCGCAAGGCTAAGTAGCTGGCCAAAGGCTTTGTCTCAGGCGGCTGCTCCGAGCTAAGCAGGAGGACAGACGTTTGGGCCTCGGCCCGGTGCAACCCGGGACGCATCGAGCATCGACACCGCAAGACAACGGAAGACCTGACGCGGATGAACCACGATCACAACGATGACGCGGATGCATTCCGAGACATCCGAACCTTGTGTCCGAAAACCACTCCGAACGAGGTTCTTTGGTCATCAGCAACGCCACCGAGGGCTGGCCTGGCGGACGGGAGTGTGAGTGCCGGCGGAGCCAATCCGCGTCATCGTCGTGATCGTTGTTTATCCGCGTTAGGTCTTTGCCGTTCGCATTTGGGACAAGACTTTTGTCTACCTACTTAGACTTAGCGCTGGCGTGCCAGGTACAGCCCGCGTCCGGTCAGGCCTTTCGGGTCGTATTCCACGGCGAGGCCATTCGCTTCGAACGCTCCGCGCATCTCGTCCAGAGTGAACAACCCGAGCTCGTGAACCTCGCTCGCGTGCCGCGTCTCGCCGTTCTGCGTGATGTCGTAGTCGAAGAGGAGACGCGACAGCCGACCATCGATTTCCGTGCGCGCGCGACGCACTACCCGCAAGCCGTCGCCCTCGCCAACGTCGGTCGACGTGTAGCCATAGGTCAGGACGCCAGGTGGCAACCAGGGTTCGACGACGATGGTGCCGCCTGGCGCGAGGTGATCTCGAAACCGGGCGATGGCCCGCGTCACGCGATCGATCGTGCGCAGATAACCGATCGAGCTGAAGAGGCACATGACGACGTCGTAGCGACGACCGAGATCGAAGTCGCACATGTCTGCGACGACGAACCCCCCCGCGGGATGCTTCTGTTGCGCGATCCGCACGAAGCTCGGATCGAGATCGATGCCATCGACCGAAAGCCCGTGACGTTCGGCGAGCAGCCGCGCGTGCTCGGCGGTACCGCACGCAACGTCGAGCACCGTGCGCAGGCCTGGGCGAGCGCGCGACAGGAGCTCGAAGAGCTGGTCGGTCTCCGCCTCATAGTTCTTGAAGCTGGCGTAGATCAGGTCGTAGAGCTCGGCGGATTCGCTGTACACGCAGTGTGCCGTTAGGTCGTAGAGAGTCGTTCGCTCCTGACTCGCGCCACGACGCCCTGATCTCAGCTATCGCGAGTTATTGGCGACGTGACCCGCGAGCACGCGGGTCGTGAAACGCTGGACTTCATCCGCGCGATCGATGCGGTCCTCGACCTGGTCCATCACATCCTCGAGGATCCGAACGCGGTCCGCAAGCGCGTTGAGCTGATCCGGCGCGGCGGCTCGCCGCTCGTACGCCCGGACGAATCGCCACGCGAGGTAGCCACCGCCGGCAAATATCGCGTACGGCGTCGCTTCGTTGAGGAAGTAGGATACCACGCCCAGCCCGAGCTCCATAGCGCCTCCCCGAATGTCGGCGGAGAGCAAGCCCGCGTCCTCGCTCGCCGTGAGCACCAAGCTAGAGCGACGAGATGAAGCTGGTCTGTCAGCGCGGTTAAGTGTCGATTAACACGCCCGGTGGTTACCGCTCCTCCTCCCACAGGTTCGGATAGACGACCGGGAATCCCTCGCTGTTCACGACCAGCATGCCCGTGTAGTCGAAGCGTGGCGCCTCGTACCAGTACTCGTTTTCGGTTCGCCGGTCGTACCGCTGCTCCAGTACGCTCAGCTGCCGCGCCGCGACGTCCAGCCACGCCACCGGCACGTCTGCGGTCTGCCCGACGTTGAGCGCAACGCGCCGGATCTGCAGCGCATTCGTCGCGGGGGTGAACCCCAGGTCGACGTCGACACATTCGGGGAGGACAAGCACCGCCTCGCCGTTGAGGATCCAGACGCCCCTCGCGGACCGGCGGAGGCCGATGTCGACCTCCACCGACCCTAACGATCCGTGGATATGGGCGTCCAGGGTTCGCCAGTACTCGTCACAGGTGACACGGTAGGCGAGCTGCGCGACGGCCCCATCATTTCGAAACGCCGCGGCGCCCTCCAGCCGCCAACGCTCACCCTCATGCACGAGACGACATGCGTCGTGGCCGGCAGCATCCAGCCGCCGCCACAGTATCGAGGCCGCCCCGCTCGAGACCACCGTCCCCTCCACCCGTTATTTGGCCACCCTACCCATCGCGCAACGCCATCAGCGGATCGGCCGCCGCCGCGCGCCGGGCGGGCAGGTAGCTCGCCAGGAGTGCCACGGCAATGAACAGCCCGGACATCCCGGCGAACGTGAGTCCGTCGAGCGGACTGACGTCGAAGAGGAATCCGGATATGAGCCGAGTGGCTGCAACCGCCAACAGCACGCCCACCACGACCCCCGTCCCGGCAAGGCGCATGCCCTCGCGCAGCACCATTCCCACCACATCGCCGCGCTGCGCGCCTAACGCCACTCGCACGGCGATCTCACGCGTCCGACGACCTACGGAGAACGCGATCAGACCATACAGCCCGACGGCCGCCAGGAGCAGACCTGCCCCACCCAGCAACCCCGACACCATGGCCGCCACACGCTGCGGGAAGAGCACGATGCTCGTCTCCCGTCGAAGCGTGGTCACGAGCGGCGGTGGGAGAGCCGGGTCGAGGGATCGTACCGCGTCGCGGATCCCCGGCGCCAGCGCTGCCGGGTCCAGTGCCGTCCGAACGATCAGCCGTTGATCAGGTCGGGAATACTGAGCCAGCGGCACGTAGACGAACGGCGGGTTTCGCTCGGTGAGCGTCCCGTACTTCGAGTCGCGCGCGACCCCGATCACCAGCACGCGCTCTCCCTGGAATCCCATCGTCCGCCCAATGGCGCTTCCGCCGGGCCAGAGGCGATTCGCCAGCGTCTCGTTCACGACGACCACCTTCTGCGACCTGGCGTCGTCCTGCGCAACGAAGGGGCGTCCCAGCCGGATCGGAATTCCGACGACCTCGAAGTAGCCGGGATCGATCGCGGACACGCCGACCCGGATACGCGGAATGCCATCGTTGTCCCGTCCGGGGCCGTC
>Ga0075424_100006088_pt1 | contig 11597 bp, 12 predicted proteins | sample SoiMethybrSBSTD3_FD_75301 | JGI IMG/M metagenome (GOLD analysis project Ga0075424, IMG submission 75301) | Bulk soil microbial communities from a Populus tree surrounding site in Tennessee, USA - Soil MetaG P. TD hybrid SBSTD3 | ecosystem: Environmental > Terrestrial > Soil > Tree plantation...
TAACGGGGAGTAGAACTATTTTCATCGATTACAAATTGAGCCAGGTTTCGCGCTGCGCCATCGTCCCGCATCAAGATGTCGGTGACCTGAACGCCAATCGTTTCATAACGGATAGTTGAAGCCAATACCTTATCACTGGTGTGGATGACAATATTGTCCAGAAAGTCGTGATAGCACCGCGCGACGCCTTCGGGTGAGACATCATAACCGGAGGCCTGCATCAGCTTTCCTGCAGGTCCGCTTACTGCCGCATTTCCAACGATCGGACTGATAGCCACGATCTCCGACCGCGTGCAACGCAGCGCATCACGAATCTCATGCAGTGCGAGAATTGGTCCCACGCTCGTTATCGGGTTACTTGGAGCGATGATGATGAGTTGTGCTTCACGAATCGAGTGCAGAACGGCTTCGGGCGCACGAGCCTCAGTCGCGCCGGCGTAGGTTACAGATTTCACTTCTGGCTTGCACTGCTCGCGAACGAAAAATTCCTGAAAACCCAGCGTAGCGTGAGGTGTTTCCACCTTCGTTCGGACAGGATCGTTCGTCGAAGGCAGGATTCGCGCGCGGACACCGAGCGCCGTCGCCATTCGTTCAACAACGGCCGTGAGATTCATTCCCGAGCGGAGAAGCTCGGTACGGGCCAGATGCGTGGCCAGATCTGCATCGCCGAGGCGAAACCACGCGGGCATGTCGTAGCTCCTCATGGCTTCGAGGCATCGGAAAGTTTCATCGCGCAGTCCCCACCCGCGCACGGGATCCAGTTTTCCACTCAGACCGTAAATGATCGAATCGATGTCGGGACTGATGTGCAGACCCCAAAGCTCGGTGTCGTCGCCGACATTGACGATGACGTGAATTCGATCTTCCGGAACAACCTGAACGAGACCACGCAGGAATTTTGCGGCGCCGCTCCCGCCGGCAATGACAGTGTAATGGCCGGAATCCATCCGGCTATTTTACGCGGCGCGAAGGCTGGACGGCCATAGATCCTCGAGGACCCTCGGCAGGATGCGCCGAACGTTCTCGATTTCGCCGTCTGCGGCTTTCCGTTCAAGAAAGCGAAATACCGCGCGCATGACCGATTCGGCACCCGAAGTGGGTTCACCGTCACGGGCGAGATAGATGGAGAGAGTGTCGAAGAAATCTGTTTGTGAATTCAGCTTTTCAGGCTTTCCCTCGGGATTCCAGTGCTCGAAATATGCGCCCCGCAGCAGCATGGGCAACTGTTCACCGAGGAAAACCGCCTCGTTGACGGGCATATGGTCGCGCAGGGCATGCAGTGCGCATCGGAACGCGAGGTACGTTTTTCGGCGATCGGTCCAGTTCAGCTCCTGCATCAAGTCCTTTAGCCAGCTGTTGGTGCGTTGAATAGATGAATCGAACACTTCCAATCCGGTCAATTTCATGCAATCTCGAATTGCACGCGGCCTTCCAACCTCTATCCGGCTATCCGGCCTGAAAATACTTTCCAATGGGCGCTAAAAACTCGAAGACCGCATTCAGATAGGTATCTCGATCGCGCGCAAAAGCTTCGCCGTGGCCGGCTCCGGGTATGACGAGAAGTCTTTTAACAGGGTTACGGCTGGCCTTCATCAGCCGTTCCGCAAGTGCCGGCGGCATTCGGCGGTCGCTGCCGCCGGCAATGAACAAAATCGGGACATCGATTGTTTCCACCGCGGCTTCAACATTTCCGTCGTCCGCATCAAATCCCGCACGCCATTCGGTGATGGCTACGATAAGGTTTGCGATCGGAAAGGCGGGAAGCCGGAAAAACAGACCCAGGTGGTGCGCGATCGTTTCGCGGAACGAGAGAAATGAACTATCGCTGATGATGGCCGCCACTCCAGGGCATTGTCCGGCGGCAAGGATGGCGCTTGACGCTCCCATGGAAACGCCCCACAGCACCTGCGGCCTGGGCCCGGCCTGCTCCGTTACGTATTTGCGAGCAGCGCAGACGTCACGACTCTCGTGGACTCCGATTGTGGTGTACGCCCGTCCACTTTCTCCATGGTTTCGCAGATCAAATAAAAGCACACCATATCCACGCCGGCTGGACTCGGCGGCTCGTTCGAGCAGTTCCAGACGTGATCGGTTCAAACCGTGAAGGAAGATGATGACCGGCTTCGAAGCGTCTCCGGGACTCCACCACCCGCGGAGCGGGATTCCGTCACTTGATGTGAATTCGGCAGGAGTTACAGAGAGACCGACAGCTTCAGGTGTTTTGGGCCCGCGCTCCGGAAATCGAAAGCGGCTGTTGGTAATGATGAACGAGCCGCCGACCGGCACGACGACGAACAGTACAATGCATATGAGCGCAAGGACACCAAGCAACAAACGGCGCACCCAACGAATGACGAACGATTTGTTCATTCCTCGACGACGTAGCTGGCGAGAACCGGCTTCTGATCCTCTTCGCGCACCTCATAGGTGACCTTGAAGGGTGGTTCAGCCTGGATCGAACCCTCGATAAAAAAGCGCTTCTTACTTTTCGGTTCGATTCGGTCGAGTAGAACAACCAGTGGGAGGGGATGACCACCCTGAAGAATCACCAGCTTTCGTCCCAGAAACCCTGCGACGACTTCTGCTTTTTTCTGCGGTTCGATCTTCGCGGTCAGTTCGATCGGCATGTCCTGAATAGCGGTATCGCCGGTGTTCTCGACGACCAACGAAAGAGCCTGCTGAAACAAGCTTTCTTTGGCGAGATCGATTTTCTTGTCGAGTTCGAAGGACCACTTCAGGTGCGAATAATCGGCTCGACTTTGTCTGGGGCCAACAGCCCATGCAATGAAGGCGGCGACCAGAAGAACAAAATACGGATACGGCGTCTTCAGCCGGAATGTGCGGACGATTTTGGCCAATTGCGGATTTTCACGCTTGCCGAGCCGCTTGCCGCATTTCGCGCAAAAGACGCTGTCGTCTGCTATGTGTGTTCCGCAATATTTGCAAAACATGCTCTACACCCAATCCCGCGGTTGAAAAAACTCCAACGCCTGGGCTTCGCGTGATCCGGGCTCGGGTTTGTAATCGTACACCCATCGAACGAGGGGAGGCAGACTCATCAAAATGGATTCGGTGCGCCCGCGCGTCTCGAGGCCAAATATCGTGCCGCGGTCATAAAGAAGATTGAACTCGACATAACGTCCGCGGCGATAAAGCTGATATTGACGTTCTCTCTCACCGAAAGCTTCGTTCAGGCGGCGGCGAGCGATGGGGACATAGGCATCGAGAAATGCATTCCCCATCTCCTGCACGAACGCAAAATTCTTGTCGCGATCACCCTCGAGATAATCGAAGAACAGGCCTCCGATACCTCGCATTTCGTTCCGATGTTTCAGTGTGAAATACTCATCGCACCACTTCTTGAATTTCGAATAAAAATCAGGATCGTGACGGTCGCACACCGCTTTGATCGTACGATGAAAGTGGATCGCGTCATCGGCGAACGGATAACACGGCGTCAGGTCCATGCCGCCGCCAAACCACGCCGCTTCGCCCTTTTCAAGGTAGCGAAAATTTGCATGCACCGCAGGCACCATCGGGCTTCGCGCATGAAAGACCAGCGACACTCCGGTTGCGAAGAATGACGTACCGCTTCCCAGCGGAATTTTCGCTGCGAATTCTTCCGGAAGATTCCCGTGCACCGACGAAAAATTAACGCCGGCCTTTTCGAGCACCTTTCCATTTTCCAGAATCCGTGTGCGACCTCCACCTCCGCCTTCACGCGACCATGCGTCCTGGCGAAAACGCGTACCGTCGAGATCTTCGATTCCGGCAGTGATCCGGTCCTGTAATTCCTTGAAGTAAGACTCGGTCTTTTCGCGCCAGTTCATCGCGGCGATTATATAATTCCCGGATGCAATCCGACATCGGACACTACACTGAAACCTCTAGAACGGATTTTGAATCGCGACTCAAAGAATGGGTTGAAATCCCAACTATCAGCGCAGAACCCGAACATAGGTCCGACATTGATCGCGGCGCAGATGCGGCGATTCAGCTTTTACGGTCCTTTGGCGCGCAAGCCGAAAAAATTGAAACGCCCGGCAATCCTGTTGTCGTTGGAAGATTCATAACGGGTAATAACCGTCCGACCGTGACCATCTACAACCACCTCGATGTGCAGCCTGCAAACGAACCACAGTGGCAGCGCGCGCCGTTCGTTTTTCATAAAGACGGCGACCGCTATATCGGGCGTGGATCGACCGACGACAAAGGACCCGCACTGACTGCGCTTTTCGGAGCCCGGTACGCGGTAGAGCGCGGGACTCCCGTTAACATTCAGTTCATCTGGGAACTCGAAGAAGAGATCGGTAGTCCGAATTTCGAACACTTCATGAAGGGGAAAATTAAGGAACTCGCAACGGATTCCGTCGTTGTGTCGGACACGATTTGGATCGCGCGCGGCCGGCCTGCGGTTGCATACGGCCTGCGAGGCCTGGCGCCCATGCGCCTTATTCTCGAAACAGGAACAAAGGATGTTCATTCGGGCGTGACAGGCGGTGCTGCCCGTAACCCGATCACCGAAGTCTGTCAGCTCGTCGCAGATTGCTATGACGTCAAAACCGGCAAAGTAAAAATTCCCGGCTTCTACGATGACGTTGCGAAGTTATCCAAGGCCGAGATGGAAAACTTTTTGGCATCCGGTTTCACCGTGAAAAATTTCAAAAAAGCTCACGAGCTCCGGAAGATGCGTGAAGGTGATGCCACAGATATTGCGAGCCGCATCTGGGCTCGTCCGACGTTCGAAGTGCATGGGATTGTAGGCGGATATACCGGACCCGGTGTTAAGACCGCTATTCCGTATAAGGCCGAGGCCAAGATCAGCATGCGCCTTGTTCCAAATCAAGATCCGGACAAGATTTTCCGCCTCGTTCGTTCCTTTATTAAAGAACGCAATCCCGATGTCGAGATCATTCCGGAATCATTTCTCCGGCCGTATTTGGGTCCACACACCGGGCCCTATGCCGATGCCGCACGCGACGCAATGCGCACGGCGTTCGGCCGGAACCCCGCCTTTGTTCGCGAAGGCGGGTCCATCGGCGCTGTTGTGACGATGCAAAAATACCTGAAGGCGCCGATCGTATTTCTCGGTCTGAGCCTTCCGGAGCACGGTTATCACGCACCCAACGAGAATTTCGACTGGGAGCAGGCGAAGGGTGGGATGAAGATGTTTGCGAAATATTTCGAGACGATTTCCGACTTTTAAGACTAAGAAGCCTTCTTCATCCTTTTCGCAAGCAGGCGTGTAATCATTTCGGAAATTGTTCTTCCATCGACAGGCTTCGTGAGATGCGCGTCGAAACCCGCAGCGAGCGCGAGGTTCACTTCCTTATCCCGGCTATAACCTGTTAGCGCGATAGCGGGGATGCCGGCCAGTCCACGTGTTTGCCTCACACGACGGATGAATTCGCAACCGTCGACGCCCGGCATATGCAAATCTGAAACGATAACGTTCGGGCGATTTCTCCCGGCCAGCTCCAGTCCAGCGATCGCGTCGCTAGCGACGTCGACCGTGTAGCCTATCCATTCCAGCTCTGTCTGTAGGAGAAACAAGATGTCTGTTGAATCCTCGACCAGCAATATCCTCGTCATGCCGTAAACCGTAGCAATTGCCGGGCCGGTGGTAATTCAGGTGCACTGTCGACAGACGTTCGGGAATTTTTACCGCGAGCAACTGCGGCTACTATTGGCTCCTCGACAGAAACCATTGATTGTGCGCGCAGTTTCGAATGGTATACCTCGTGCAACGCAAGGGCGGACCATGGAGTACGTATGGAAGGATCATCCGCACGCGGGCCGCGTCGATGGCCCAATCGCTTGATTAGCGAAGAACGCGACGCCCAGAACTATCAATCCGAGCTTGTTCGAATCATTTCGAGTGAACTGACAAATACCCAGGTCGTATTCAGCCGAGTCGACCCGGGTTCAAACACATTGAATCTGCCGGCATGGCTAAAGGCGCATCTTGAGCGCCATCCGGCCTTGTACAAAAAACTCGAACAGGGAGAACTGGTCGGAATCAGTCACATCGATCAGGCGCAAACGCCGCGGCTTGTAGGAGCCGTACGCTCCAGCATTCTCATTTTTCCTGTAATTAATGAAGGCATTCTTTACGGCGCGATTGCGCTCATTTCACCGATGGACGCGCCGCAGTTGTTTCAGGACGATTTGGAAATGGTAAGGCAGCTGGCAACCCAGGCTGGACCCGCACTCGCGCGTCTTGCGGAAATTGAGCGCCTCCGCGACGAAAACCAGACCATGAAGAATCTTTTGAAAATGCGCGGGCACCTTCAATCGAACATTGCTCACGAATTGCGGACTCCGTTGGCCGCGGTGCGCGGATATACGCGAATGATTCTCGACGGCCGTGCGGGTCAGGCGAACGAGACACAAAAGGAATATTTGCGCGTCGTATCAGACAACACGACGCGCCTGATCAACCTGGTTAACTGGATGACGCATGTGCTCGAAGTGAGCGCCGACGATTTTCTTATCAGCAGGTTCGACGTTCGCGATGTTTGGCACGACTGCGCGAAAGCGGCGGGCTCGCTGAAGATTACAGAGCAGATTCCCGACGAGCCGTTCATCGCCGTCGGCGATCCCCGCAAGATCGCACGGATCTTCGAACATCTTCTCGGTGCGGTGCAGAAACTGGTTACCGAAGAAAGCAAGATCGTCATTCAATTGACGCGAGGACGCGACCGGGAGATCTCCGTCAAGCTTTCCGACAGCGGTGCTGTCGTGCCCCAGGAACTCCTGACAAGAATTTTCGATCGTTCATTCAGCAGCATACCCATGCCGCTGGCTCAAGAGCCTGGCGGTGGGGAGCTCGGCCTTTCCGACATTTACGACATCGTCGGAATGCACGGGGGACGTTTTTTTGTTAATAGCAAAACCGGACAGGGAGTGACATTTCTGTTCACTTTGCCGGCCGTCGAATCAGGCGGCGAGGAGAAGCCTAGCCATGAGCAAGCAGTCAATTTTGGTCGTTGACGATGATAAGAGCATCCGCGATTATCTGGCGACGTTTCTGACGTCATGTGGATTCCACGTGGATTGTCTGGGATCTGGTGATGAGGCGATTGAACGTCTGGCATCCGGTTACTCTCCAGCCATGATCCTGCTCGATGTGATGTTGCCGGGGAAGGACGGCATCGAAGTCCTTTCCAGCGTGAAGACCATTTATCCGTCAATCCCAATCATCATCCTGTCGGGCGTCGGACAGATCAAAACGGTCGTCGAAGCAATGAAAATCGGCGCCGCCGACTACCTGACGAAGCCATTCGAGGAGGAAGCGCTCGAACTTGCCATAGCGAATGTCATTGAGAAACAGCAGCTGAAAGAAGAATTGAAAACTCTGAAACAGCAGCTGGCTTATGTGGAGCAGGGGAATATCCTCACGTCCAATCCCCAGATGCTGCGCATCATCGATATCAGCAGGCACGTGGCTTCCACGGATGTTCCTGTTCTTATTCTCGGTGAATCCGGCGTCGGCAAGGAAGTGGTGGCCAGTTTCATCCACGAGCAATCGAATCGTTCCGACGGGCCTTTCGTGAAAGTAAATTGCGCAGCACTGCCGCACGAATTGCTGGAATCGGAACTCTTCGGTTACGAACGCGGCGCATTCACAGGTGCAATACGCGACAAGATCGGGAAGTTCGAGCAAGCGGATAAGGGCACGCTCCTTCTGGATGAGATCGGTGAAATGAGTCCTCATCTTCAGGCCAAGCTCCTCCACGTTCTGCAGGACGCGGAGTTCAGCCGGCTGGGCGGCAAGAAACCGGTGAGGGTGAATGTCCGGGTTCTCGCAGCGACCAATAAGAAACTGAAAGAAGCGGTTTTGAAGGGAGAGTTCAGGAACGATCTCTACTTCAGATTGAATGTCATCAAGCTCGAAGTGCCGCCCCTTCGCGAGCGCCGCGAGGACATCCCGCTGATGTGCGCTCATTTCCTGGAAAAGTATCGTGAGCGCTACCAGAGCAGCGTTCAGCAGTTTCCCAAGGACTTGATGGAAACATTCCTTCGATACGATTGGCCGGGTAATGTGAGACAGCTTGAAAACATCGTGAAGCGGTATTTGATTTTGCCCGATGCCGATATTGTTTCGGAACTGAGGGTGACCGGACCCGAGGAAGTTGTTCCAATCAATCAGGGCAACGTTTCATTGAAAGAAGTGGCGGGCCATGCCGCAGAAGTCGCGGAAAAGGAAGTAGTGCTTCGCGTGCTCGAAGAGACCGGCTGGAACCGCAAGGAGTCGGCGCGTCGTTTGAGAATTTCATACAAGGCGCTGCGAAACAAGCTCAAGAAATGGCAGCTGGTCCGGGAGAAGCCCGGCGACGTTGTGAGGACGCTCGTTAAGAGCGCGTAATCCTCACCCGGCAGGAGGCCTTTCTGAAGCGATGACGTGGCGGTTGATCAGCTTTCCATCCGGAGTCGTGATCCGGACGACCGCCGCAACATCGATCTCATCGGAGCTTTCGAACGTAGCCCAACCCGTCATCACCGCTACGTCGTTCGCCGTCTGCTCAGGCATGAGCGTCAACCGGATAATGACCGGACGTTCCGGCGTCATATAAAACTCGAATGAATGCCCGGTGCCGGCGGACTTGCCCAGGTCGTCAACGAAGGTGGCCTCGATGCGCTCACCCTTGTCGCCGAACAAGTGAAGGGCGGCACGCGTCTCTTTTCTGGCGGAAACGGTAAATATCGTTTCGTATCTCGACGTGCCCGGACCGGCCAAAATATGACCGTAGAGAATGCTGGGGAAGTACCGGACCTCTTTACCCGGCAGCACAAGCATCATGAGCGCCAGAAGAAGTCTCATGGCTTAACAACGTCCCAGTAGGTTGCTTGCCGATGCGCATCGTAGTCCTCGAGAAACTGTGCGATCGGTTGAACTAAGGACGTCGAACGATGGCCAGGGACGTTCAGCGGGTGCCGCAGGCCATAGGTAGGGAAGTAGGCGCGGATAAACACCGCCTCATCGGCTAACGGCAACGCATGCACGTTTGAAACGAAGCGGTCCCAGCCGGTTGCGCCGAACAGATAGAACTCGACGTTCGACGTATAGAACGTTGAAACGCGAAGCCCGTTTGTTTTGAGAAATGCCGCTACTGCGCGAAGCGCGTGCGTACCAGCAAAGTCTCCGACAATGGGGATCAGCCGGTTCTCGGCTTCAAACTTCTTTAGCCATTGAAACTGCTCTTCCGACGCGACGTAGTTCTCAAGTTTTCCGGATTTGCTGGTTTCGAGGAACATCTCTGCGAGGGTCGGATATTGCGCGGCATTATTTCGTCCGATGCTCGAGAAGCGAAGCTGCAGTCCTTCCTTCCAGAAGGTTTCATAAACCAGTTTGATTTTGTCGAGATCGTCCGCGCTGAGTTTGAGTTTGTATTTTTGAAGAAGCGTGTTCTTTACAGCAACGAAGTTCTTATTAAACAGGGCTTCATTTGTGGATGAGTCTCGGACCGCAGCCAGAAGATCCGGCAGACTCGCTCGGGGCCTGATGTTCAGTGGTTCTCGGGACACCAGCAACGATAGATATTCCGCCCTGTTAGAAGCCATGGCGAACAGCGCCTTGAAGAATAGATGCTCCAGCATGTTCTGTCTTCGAATATCGGTGATGATTGCAAGCGTGGGACGGGTGTGAACGATGTACGAAAAATTCTGGTCTGGTCCAACACCGAGATAGATGCCGCCCGGCCGCACGCGGCTGTGCAGATCGTCGATCACGTGCAGGTAAGAAGTCTCGTTGGAAATAAAATTATCGGAGTCAAAGTACCCTTCTGGTTCGGACCAGTCATCGATGTATCGCCCGAGTTGTTCGATCGAAACGGGAACATCCGCCGCTGCCTGTGGTTGTTCGGCGGACCATGGTATGATGCTCGCGCCAATCACCAATGCGAGAGCCATTCCAATGCTGAGAGCGGGATTTCTGAGAGGCTTGGGAATGCGTAGCATACAAACTGGAAACACTATAACTCCGGATCCGGCAATTCGGTATTTCGTTTTAACGTGAAGGCTTTAACAAGTATGGCATCGACAAGTCCGAGTCCTTTCCGCATCCGCACGGCGACTCCTGCCGACATGGACAAAATATGCGAGCTCGCAGCGGAGCTTCTCGTGCAGATTCGCGCCGAGGCAACCGCGAAGGATGCGCGCCGTGTGTTCGAGCGAATTATGAAGTCGAGTGATCTTGGAATCGTGCTCGTGGCGGAACACAAGAACGAACTTTGCGGATATGCTTACGCTTCCTATCCATGGCGCTCGGAGTTCGGCGGCGAAATCATGGACATCATCGCAGTTTTTACCGCCGACAAATGGCGAGGCAAAGGCGTCGGCCGAAACCTCGTCTCCGCCCTTCTCGATATCGCCCGGCAGCGAGGTATCCGCCGCGTGCGTTGCGAAGTCCATCCAGGAAATGCCGCCGTGGAGCGAACTCTCGAGGCGACCGGCTTCGATCCCGAACGCCGCACTTTGTGGGGCGTCAGACTCTGACCTGGGACGGCGAGACCGCAATCATTCTCGGCCATGGCGCAGGCCAGGGAATGAACTCACCCTTCATGAACTACTTCCAGACTGAGCTCACAAGCCGCGGATTCTTCACGATCAAATTCAACTTCGATTACATGGAACAAAAGCGGAAAGTACCGGACCCACAGCCTAAATTGCAGGCCCGTTATCGGGCGGTGATTGCGGAAGTTGTGGCGGAGCACAAGCCGAAAAAACTCATCATCGGCGGCAAGTCGATGGGCGGACGGGTGGCGTCATACGTTGCCGGCGATATTCCGGAAGTGAGCGGCCTGGTGTTTCTGGGGTATCCGCTTCATCCACCAGGAAAGCCCGAGCAAATGCGTGATGCTCATCTGTACGGGTTGGCGAAACCCATGCTGTTCATCAGCGGCACAAAAGATACCTTTGCCGAACGGCCTCTGCTCGAGCGCGTCGTGGAGAAAATTGGCAAGCGCGCAACCCTGGTTTGGATTGAAGGCGGCGATCATTCATTGAAGACATCGAGGAAGGGTACCGAGTCCCTCCGTACAGCCGTGGAAAAAATTGAACAATGGGTCAGTACTTTGTAGGCGTGCCGAAAGCTTACGGGTTTCGGATGTCAAATGTTGGGATGTCCCATGTACCATGTCATATGTATTTGTCACATGACCAAATGGACCAGATGTCACATTGGGTCAGTGGGTGGTTTGACAAATACATCTGACATGGGACATTCCAACATCTGACATTCTGAGATGCACGCGTTCCCGCTTCTTGTCACCCCGCCCTTCGTTCTAGTACATTAGCCCGCCATGAAAACCTTCAAACTTCTTCTCGTCGCGGGGTTGGTGCTCGTGCTGGGTTCGGCTGTCAATGCCCAGCAGCGCGGTGAACAGGCGCAGGCAGGGCCGCCGCCGAAACTCACGAAGATTCTGGATGACGTGTACCTCATCGAGAATTCCGGACTCACCGTCGCGGACATCGGCGCGTATGGCGGAAACATCACCGTTCTGCTTACCAACGAAGGCGTGCTGCTCGTGGATTCGAAGAATGACCGAATTCACGAGGATGTGCTCGCGAAGATCAAGTCGGTGACGAATCAGCCC
>Ga0075424_100006093_pt1 | contig 11594 bp, 9 predicted proteins | sample SoiMethybrSBSTD3_FD_75301 | JGI IMG/M metagenome (GOLD analysis project Ga0075424, IMG submission 75301) | Bulk soil microbial communities from a Populus tree surrounding site in Tennessee, USA - Soil MetaG P. TD hybrid SBSTD3 | ecosystem: Environmental > Terrestrial > Soil > Tree plantation...
TGCACGTGCCTGAGACTGACTCTGCCAGTGCGCGCGCGACGCTTGACAAGCGCCGCAGCGACGTGGCCGCGATGTTCGACCGCGTGGCCGCGCGCTATGACTTGGCCAACGATGTGCTTTCCCTCGGCCAGGACCGTGCGTGGCGCCGTCAGGTCGTTGAGGCCGTCAAGCCCACACGCGGACAGCTGATCTTGGATCTGGCCGCCGGGACAGGGACGTCAAGCGAACCGTTCCGACCGAGTGGCTCGATCGTCATCCCCACCGATCTCTCGTTCGGCATGTTGCTGGTCGGCAAGCAGCGCAGGCCGGAGTTGAGCTTCGTTGCCGCCGACGCGCTCCGGCTCCCGTACGCCGACGCCAGCTTCGACGCTGTCACGATCTCGTTCGGGCTGCGCAACGTCGAAGACACAGCGGCGGCCTTGAACGAGATGCGGCGAGTGACCAAGCCGGGGGGCACACTCGTCGTCTGCGAGTTCTCCACGCCGACCTGGAAGCCGTTCCGCACCCTGTATTCCAATTACCTGGTCGCCGCACTACCGCGGATTGCGTCGCTGGTTTCTTCGAGTCCGGCCGCATACGAGTACCTGGCGGAGTCGATCCAGGCTTGGCCCGACCAGCAAGGATTGGCCTCCATGATCGAAATGGCGGGCTGGCGGGACGTTGAATGGCGGAATCTATCGGCCGGAATCGTCGCCCTCCATCGGGCAAGATCATGATCGAAACGCCGACCGTGACGGCTTCGCCTGGAACGATCATGCTTGGCGCGTACGCCGCGCGCAGCTGTCCAGTCAAGACCCAGAATGCCTTCAACCCAATGGTGACGGTGCAGGCCGCCACCGATGGCGCGTCGGTCGAGAGTAATGACGGGCTGGCGGAGCTGTTCGACGGCGGTGCGCAGTTCCAGGCAGCTGTGCTCGAGCAATTGATCGGCTCCTGTTCCGGAAGTGTTGTTGATCTTCGGCCGATGTCGGATGTCACGCGCCGGGGACAGATCGCCGCCTGCGTGCGGGCGATGACCTCCGGCGCGGACGTGATCATTGGTGGCTGTCTTCCTATTGATCCTTCCGGGCATCGGGTCGGCTTTCCCGATCTCCTCGTCCGCGGCTCCGACAACACGACCGGTTCACCTGCGTACCATCCCGTTGAGGTGAAATGGCACAAGATCATCGAGCGATCCCGCCCGCCGGACTATGCCGCCGAGCAAGCGCCTGTGCTGCACTATTCGACGTTGACCTATCCGAGTCCGGGATCTGCGATCGGCGTGTCGGGGTACGGGATGCGGACTGCTAGCCGAACAGCAGACTTCCTTCAGCTAGCTCACTATTACCGCATGCTGGAGGCCTGTGGCTTCGGGGCTGAAGAGGCGTTCGTCGGCGTCATTGGCACTGATGATCTCTTCGAAGCACCCGTGCTGGCGTGGGCAGACCTGCGCGAGTTGCAGGTAAGGACCTTCTCGCGTAGCAGGCTCGAGGGGTGGCGACTGCGCAGCCTGCTGGAGCGCTACGACCATGAGCACGCATTTCGGATCAAGATCGCCGTAGTCGCCCGGCAACAGACCGGCCGGCCGCACCAGGACCCCGACCTGCTGGTCAGTCCGATCGTCAATAAGGAATGCTCACGCTGCGAATGGTGGGAACACTGCCTCCCCCAGCTCGACCCCAACGATGTGAGCCTACGCATCGACAAAGCACCACTGGACATGCGGGAGATCGCGACGCTGCGTCAGCACGGCATTACCACGATCACCGACCTCGTCGACGCTGAGCTTGATCAGCTTCTCGAGTGGTATCTGCCCGAGGTGAGCCACCGCGGCGGCGCCGAAGGCCGCATCAGAGTGGCGGTGCGGCGCGCGAGGATGCTCCTGGAAGGCATCTCGTTTGATCGAGAGACCATTGGTCCGATCGAGGTGCCGCAGGCGGACGTGGAGATTGATTTGGACATCGAAAGCTCCACGGATGGCCGGGTCTATCTGTGGGGATTCCTCGTCCAGCGAGCTGACGAGCGCAGTGCCATCTATCACGAGTTCAGTCACTTTCATGATCTTGATGACCGCAGCGAGGCGGCGCTTGCCATCGATGCCTTCAGCTGGCTGCGTAGCGTAGTCGACGCTGGGTCGTCGGTCGTCGTGTTCCACTACAGCGGCTACGAAGTTGCCAAGATCATCGAGCTGGCTCAGCGCGAGCAGAACGAAGTGTTGGGCTGGGCCGCGGCATACGCCGAAGAGCACTTCGTCGATCTGCTGGAGATCGTCAAGGCCCACTATTTCGGAGTTAGCGGCCTTGGGCTCAAGCTCATGGCAGGACATGTCGGCTTCAGCTGGCGCGACGACGATCCGGGAGGGTTGAATTCGCAGCTGTGGTTCGCCGAAGCCGTCCATGGGGAGACCGCCGGGGTACGCGATAGGGCGCGACGCCGCGTACTGGAATACAACGAGGACGATGTGAACGCGACCAGTCAGGTCAGAGCGTGGCTGCGAGCGCAGTGATCTCGCGGTCCAGGGTGCGACGGTGGGCACGGTCGATGACAGCTTCGATGAGCTCCACCCCAACGGGTGGCTCCGCCAGAAATCGGGCGAGATCATCGGCCGTATCCACTCTGCGATAGCCGATTCCCGCGGTGGCCGCCAAGGCTTCGAATCGAAGACCTTGCGGTGTCCCGAAGAGTCGCTCGAAGGCCCCCATATGGGCGGGTTCGCCTTGCTCCAGTGTTGCGAAGAGGCTGCCACCGTCATCGTTGGCCACCACGAGCCTGAGATCCGGCCGCTTCTCCAGCTGCCCTATGACGAGTCCGGTCACGTCATGTAACACAGTCAGGTCACCCAGCAGGGCGTGGGTCGGACGTTCCAGAGCAAGCGCGATTCCGGCGGCCGTGGAGACGTTCCCGTCAATCCCTGAAAGTCCGCGATTGGCGTACACCTGGGGAGGAGACATCGCATTGATGGGCGCGAGGTCCAGATCTCGGATCGGGCTGGACGAACCGGCGAACAGAACGTCGTCGGAATTGAGGGCGGTCCAGACCGTGGCGGCCAGCGCCGGACCCGTGAAATATCGCTGCGACTTGAGGACGGCTTCGAGGCGCTCCTGCACTGTGCCGTCAGCCCGGCGCCAGGCCTCGAACCAGTCTCGATCTCGCCTGTCGGGCAGCCGCACCGCATCGGTCACCAGAGCGGCGACCCGCCCAGGGTCGACCCAGTCCGCGTACGCCGACACGACCACGAGCTCGAGGTCGTCACGGGCCAGCAGTCGGCTGACCGGGCGGGAGAGCGTCGGCCGGCCGAACACCACCACCCGCTCGATCTCCTCGGCAAGTGTGGATGACAACAGCAGCCGGTACGTGGACAGCGCAGCTTCGCCGCGGCGGGCATTGCTCGATGGCTCGGCCATCAGCGGAACACCAGCCTCCACAGCGAGGTTGGCAATAGTCTTTCCGACCTCGGGCGGGCAGTCACCGGCGACGATCACCGTCTGAGCGCCGTCTGGCAGCATCGTCGGTTCAGACGAGGTTTCCGTTGTGGTGATGACAAGTTCCGGAGCCGGCGGAGGCCAGGCAAACTCTGCAGGCATCAGCGGTTCGCTGAATTCGACATTCAGCTGTACCGGCCCGGGCATCTTGGTCCTCACCCCGGTAGCCGCCGCGGTGATCCTCGCCACCTCGAATCGCCAGGTGCGATGATCAAGGATCTCGTCCGACAGTCCGGCGTATCCCCGCAGATGACGGCCGAAGAGCCGATCTTGGTCGGCGGTCTGGTTGGCTCCGGTGTTGATCAAGGAGCGCGGGCGGCTGGCGGTGATCGCAATCAGCGGCACGTGTGCATGCCAGGCTTCCAGCACTGCTGGATGCAGGTTGGCCGTCGCGCTGCCAGACGTGGTCAAGACCGCAGCCGGCGCACCAGAGCCCTTGGCGAGCCCGAGCGCCAGAAAGCCAGCCGTACGCTCATCGACCCGGACGTGGAGCCGCAGCAGCCCGATCCGATCGGCTTCGAAGCACTCGTACGCCAGCGGTGCGCTCCGAGCGCCGGGCGCGAGCACCACGTCACGGACGCCCCGAGTGATCAATTCTTCGATGATCACTCGCGCACACGCCGTGGCGTTACCCACGAGCCAGCTCCCTAGTCTGCACGAGACGAGCCTGCCAGAACCGCTGTATCTGTGGGTCCGGCCGGCGCCTGTTCAGCGCCGGGCGATCGACCGCCAGATCACCCACCTTGATCAGGCCGCCGACCGCGATCAGCGGCTCTCGTACCAAGTCATCTGTAAGCAAAGCAACCGTATTGAGCCCGCAGGCGTACGGCAGGTCGGGCAGGGCTGCTGCCAGCGCGACGCCGGCCCGGATGCCGATCGAAGTCTCCAGAGCACTCGAAACCACCACCGGTAGGCCTATCCGCTCAGCTATCTGCAGGCAGGCTCGTACCCCGCCAAGAGGCTGCACCTTGAGCACAGCGATGTCTGCGGCCCCACAGCTCGCCACCTGATAGGGATCCGCAGCGCGCCGAATCGACTCGTCGGCAGCAATGGGAACGTTGAGCCCGGATCGCACCAGCCGCCGCCGCAGGTCCGCAAGCTCATCGATACTGCCGCATGGTTGCTCCACGTATTCGAGATCAAAGCGGTTCAGCTGCCGAACAGCCTGCAGGGCATCCTCGACGCCCCAACCTCCGTTGGCATCGATCCTGATCTTTCCGGCCCGGCCCATCGCATCGCGGACGGCTTCCAGCCGCGCAACATCCTCCGCGAGTGATTGGCCCTTTTCGGCGACCTTCACTTTGGCGGTGCTGCAACCGCCAGTCCGCGCAATCTCGAATGCCTGCTCAGGGCGGACCGCCGGGACCGTGGAGTTGACGGGAATCTCGGTCCGCAACGGTCGCGGCCAGCCACGCTCCGCTGCCTCGTCAGCTGCGCGCAGCCACGGCACAAGCTCGGTTCCCTCGTAGTCAAGAAAAGGGCTCCACTCACCCCAGCCGGCGGCCCCCCGCCAGACCATGCCCTGACGTTCACTGATTCCCCGAAACCGCGTGCGCAGGCCAACGGTGTAACAGAAGGGCTGGTCCGGCACGGTCCCAGTCTGGACCATGTAGCTGCGCATCAAGCCCGTCGAAGGGCGCTTCGACAGGCTCAGCGCACGACTGGTTAGCCTGGTCGGCGTGAACGCAGCCGGTCCCGAACCCGTTCATCTTCAGGCTGTTGAGCCCTCAGAGGTTGCCGCATCACTCGACGCCTCTTTGTTGAATGACGGGCCGCCGATCGCGCCTCTTCCGGCGGATGCCATTGAGCGGGCCCAGACGATCACCATGTTGCAGCTCTCTCAACCCGTTATCGAAGCCGATCCAGCCGCGGTGATCGCTACGTCCGGTTCGACCGGAGCACCCAAGGGCGTCGTGCTTTCTCGCGCGGCGATTCACGCATCCGTCGAGGCAACCTGTGCCCGGCTGGGCGGGGTCGGCGACTGGGCACTGGCACTGCCGCCGTACTACATCGCCGGCCTGATGGTGCTTGCCCGCGCATCTCTGGCCGGCACCCGTGCCGTGTCGGTGCGTACGGATCTCAACGACTTGCCTGAGGTGGCCGGCACACTGTCCGCGCAGCGGTACATCTCCTTGGTGCCGACGCAGCTGGGCCGGGCGTTGCGCCGCGCCGACCTGGCCGAAGCCCTTGCCAGCTTCAGCGCGGTCCTGGTTGGTGGCGGCCCGACAAGCGATGCTCTGGCGACAGGCGCGGCGGGGGCGGGGATCAACGTCGTGACGACCTATGGCATGAGCGAGACCTGTGGCGGCTGCGTCTACGACGGACAACCGCTGCCGAGCGTCGAGATCGACATCGCGGACGACGGTCGAATCATGATCAGGAGCGCGAGCCTCTTCAGTAGTTACCGGCTGCGCCCGGACCTGACGACGGAGGGTCTCGCGGATGGCAGGTTTCGCACCCAGGACCGCGGCCTCTGGCAAGCCGGGAAGCTCCATGTCCTCGGCCGGATGGACGATGTCGTGCTCACCGGCGGACACAAGGTTGATCTTGGCGAGGTGGAGCGCTGCGTTCAGCTGTGGGCGGCTCAACATAGTGGCCGTGCTGCCGTGATCGGCGTTCCGGACACCACATGGACCACAGTGATCATCGCTGTCAGCGATCTGCCAGGCTCGCTCGAGGACCTGCAAGACGTGGTACGCGAGTCGTTGCCCGGGTACGCGGTGCCACGCGAACTCATCAGCCTTGATGAGTTGCCGTGGTTGCCCAGCGGGAAGCCTGATCGGGTGGCGATCAGAACGATGATCATGGGTGCACTCGCTGAGCGACGGGCGGCAGTGTGACGGCCGAGACGGCCCCGCGGCCGACTCCTACCCAGTGGCTCGCTGGTGCGCGGCCGCGTACGCTGCCGGCGGCGTGCTCTCCCGTCATCGCGGGCACGGGCCTCGCGGTCTTCGAGCACGGCGCGTCCTGGATCGCGGCGATCCTGGCGCTGATCGTCAGCGTCGCCTTGCAGATAGGCGTCAACTACGCCAATGACTATTCCGACGGCATTCGCGGCACTGATGCCGCGCGCGTCGGCCCGCTTCGGCTCGTGGGTTCCGGTTTAGCCTCGCCTCCACTGGTGAAGAGGGCGGCGTTTGCCAGCTTCGGAATCGCCGGGCTCGCCGGAGTGGCGCTCGTGATCATGACCCAGCAGTGGTGGTTGCTGGCCGTCGGCGTGTCGTCCATCCTCGCCGCGTGGTACTACACGGGCGGAAAACGCCCGTACGGCTATCTGGGTCTGGGCGAGCTCTTCGTCTTCGTCTTCTTCGGCCTAGTGGCTGTCTGTGGCACGGTATACGTCCAAGTCGGCCGGGTATCACTCGCCACGCTCCTCACCGGAATGTGGGTCGGCGCCTTGGCCTGCGCGATCTTGGTCGCGAACAACCTGCGCGACATCCGAGGGGATGCACAGGTCGGCAAGCGGACCCTGGCAACCCGCTTGGGAGACTCCAAGACGCGGGCCTTTTACGTGATCTTGGTGGCGCTCAGCGCCCTCCTGATCGTCGTCGGAGCGTTCCTGACCACCTGGTGGGCCCTCCTGGGGCTGGCCGGGTTGGTCTTGATCATCCCCGCCGTCCGCATCGTGCTCTCGGGCGGCAGTGGTCCGGCACTCATCGCCGTACTCAAAGCGACCAGCCTCACCGAACTTGCGACCGCCATCGCCTTCGCCGCCGGCCTCGTTCTCGGCGCACTCCGGCTCGCCTGACTCCCCTTGTCGGAAACGCACGTGTACGTCCGCTTCTGGCGGTCTACACCCGTTGCAACGTGTGTAACGCGAGTGGAACGAACGTGCACGTGCGTTTCCGACCCCGGTCGTAGGAGGTGGTCTCAGGGCGCATTGCCAGGCCAGACTCCTGAGGCCTCGAACGAGGTCAGGATGGCCTGGTAGGGAGCGAGGTCCCAGCCCCGCGCGGCGACCCAGGCGTCGTCGTAGTAGGTACGGGCGTAACGACGACCGTCATCACACAGGAGCGTGACCACGCTGCCGCGGATCCCATCGGCCTTCATCTCGGCCATCAACTGCAGTGCGCCCCACATATTGGTGCCGGTCGAACCACCAACCCAGCGGTCCAATTTGTGGGTGCACCATCGCATGGCAGCAATCGATGCCGCGTCTGGGACCGCGATCATCCGATCCACGAGTGACGGAACGAAGCTGGGTTCGACGCGTGGCCGACCGATCCCCTCGATCTTCGAGCCGCCAGCGGTGACCGTGTTATCCCGGTTGTTCCATCCGGCATAGAACGCCGAGCCCTCAGGATCGACCACACAGAGCCGGGTGTGATATTTCTTCAGCCTCATATAGCGGCCGATGGTGGCGCTTGTGCCGCCCGTACCAGCACCGACGACCACCCAGTGCGGTATCGGAAACGGCTCGCGGCTCAGTTGAGCAAACATCGACTCGGCGATGTTGTTGTTGCCACGCCAGTCGGTGGCCCGTTCGGCGTATGTGAACTGGTCGAGGTAGTACCCCTCAATCCTGGCCGCAAGATCGGCCGCTACCTGATAGATCGTCGTCGGATCTTCGACGAGGTGGCAGCGCCCGCCGTAGAACTCGATCAACTCGCACTTCTCTCGTACGGTCGATGCCGGCATCACAGCGACAAAAGGCAGATCGAGCAGCCGGGCGAAGTAGGCCTCACTGACCGCAGTGGACCCAGACGACGCCTCAACGAGCGTGGTGCCCTCATTGATCCAGTTGTTGCAGAGGCCATAGAGCACCAGGGAACGCGCCAGCCGATGCTTCAGGCTCCCGGTCGGATGGACCGACTCGTCCTTCAGATAGAGATTGATGCCCCACCCTGGCGGCAGCGCAAACGTATGCAGGTGAGTGTCGGCACTGCGATTCGCGTCCGCCTCGACCTGCCCGATCGCCCACTCCGCCCACGCGCGGTCACTCAGGTCAGCTTGTCCCACCGGCCTCAAATTACCGGCATCAAATTACCGGTGGATGCCCGGCGTGCGTCATCCGCAAGATGGTTCGCCAACCCATCGGACGCCGTTCCCCTGCCGACTCGGCGAGTCCCATTCGATAGCCCCTCAGTGTTTCGCGCCACGCCGTACGCGAGCGCAACCGAAGCACCGATACGCCAGTCCAGGCCAACACATAGATCACACCTACCGGCACCGGAAGGTTGCGCCTGGCGAGCCAGACCCGGTTCCGCGCCTGAAATCGGTAGAACTCGGGGTGACGAGTCGGCTGAATGGCCGGGTGATGAACCTCGATCCCCCCGTCGTAGCGGACGTGGAAGCCGCCGTCCCACACTCGCCAGGCCAATTCGATGCCTTCGTGGGCATACCAGAACGGATCCGGCCAGCCGTCAGCGAACTCAAATGCCTCGCGACGAATAGCAACCGCACCCTCCCAAACGTTCATCGCCGGGCCGCTGCGAGCCGGATCGCCGACACGTACCCGAGGTGTCCAGCGACGCGGCGCCTCCCGACCCTCCGGATCGACAACCCGGGGCTGGATCATGCCCAGCGTGGGATCCGCTGCGAACTGCGCCGCCATCCGAGCCAGGATGTCGTCGGCTGGAAGACAGGCATCATCGTCGAGAAAAAACAGCAGGTCTCCATGGACGGAACTCACCCCAGCGTTCCGACCGGCCGGGATCCCGAGGTTCTCGGCGAGGCCTTTGGCTTTCACGCCGCTCGGCAAACCCACCGGTTGCCAGGCGTTGCCAACCACGACGACATCGAGGTCCACATCACGCTGGCTCAACACACTGGCGAGGCCGCGACTCAGATCGTCCGGCCGGTTACCCATCGTCAAGACAACGACCCCGAATTTCGGCCGCACAGCCGGTGTCATCGCAGCCTTGAGGATGCCAGCACGGCGACCAGATGACCAACCAGCGTCAGACAGGCCGCCACGACCAGCGCAGCGAGCAGTACCTTCGTCGCCGCACCGCCGACGAAAAGATCAATGATGGCCGCAATAAGCACCAGGATGGACAGCTCCACGGAATGGAAGACTCGGTGGAACGGGATCATTCGTGCCAGCCGGCGGCCAGTGCGTAGAACGCCTCCCCGGGGGGCGCGGACACCCTCGACATCGGGCATCTGGGAGAGCCCGGCGTAGTGGCGCGCGACGTGCACCAGGTCGTTCTCCACCTTGTTCAAGGCGACCAGTAACCCGAGTAGCAGCCCCGCGCTGATCCAGATTCCACTGGCCTGCAGTTGACCAGTCGCGCGAATGCCAAGCGCGACCGCAATCCCGCACTCAGCCACGTAATGCCCAACCCGATCGAGGTACACCCCGACTGGCGAAGAGGTTTGCCGCCACCGGGCCACCTCGCCATCGCAACAGTCGAGCAGCATCTGCAGCTGCACCAAGATCACGGCGAGAATCGCGCCCAGCAAGGAAGGCCAGCCGGTCGCCACCGCCGCACCAGCTGCGCTGATGATCATCAGCCAGGTGACGCCATTGGCGCTGAACCCGGCTCGCAGGAGGATCCGTGTGAGATAAGGGGAAATGTCCCTCAGATAGGCATGCGCAACCCAGTGTTCAGCCGCCGCGCGGGTACGAACGCTGGGCGGCTGCGTCACGTCCCGCAACTGGGCAATCGTCGGGTGGGCCGGCCGCTCTGCGCCCACGTCGAAGCCCGCGGTCACCACACCCTCCGGAACCGGTCCACGCATCGCCGCGTGTGCGCGACGACGACAGGTCCGCGGGGCATCTCGACAGCCTATCGTCGAGTGTTGTATCGACCCCGGACCAAGACGCATACTCTTCGTTATGGGGCGGTACCTACCGATCATCATTGTTGCGTTGCTGATGATCTACTGTGTCGTCGAGGTCGCTCAGGCCCCGCCGTATGCAGTCCGCCGGATGCCTCGTTGGCTTTGGGCAACCGCAATCATTTGTTTGCCCTTGGCCGGCGCCGTCTGTTGGCTGTTGCTTGGTCGGCCCAACGCGGAGTCGTCGGGTGCCAAACAGAAGCCTCGCCCGAAAGCACCAGACGACGACATCGACTTCCTGCGCGGACTCTGACTCGAGGTTCGATAGCAACCTCAGTCAGTTGAAGATCGCTAGAGCTGGTACGCGCGCTCGATCGCGTTCTCGAATCGTTTCGTGCTCTGCTGCGCACTCACGTCGCCGAAGTAGTGATAAGCAAGACCTCGGAGTTGCGCCATTGCGTGCCGATCTTCCTGTAGCGCCCGGATTCTCAACAAGACTTCTGACGCCTCCGTTGCGCCGAGCAGCTGAGCGGCGTCCAGCAGCGCTGAAGGCGGGCGGTACGCGGTTGCGGACGGCTCGGTGATCACCAGCGGCTTCCCGGTCGCCAGCCAGTCATAGGCGACGGCCGATATGTCAGTGACGCAGGTGTCAGCGAATTCCCACTGCCAGCCGTAGCCTTCGTGATCAACCACATGGCGGTCGCCGGCTTTGGCAAGTAATGCGCGGATCCTCTTGTCCGCCGCGCGATGCCTCGCGGAGGCATAGCCGGTCCGCGGATGGGGCCGGTAGACCACCCGGACCGAAGGATCGGCAAGCAGAGCCTCGATGATCGCCACGCCATGACTCGCCAGCGATCCGTACGCAATGCTCGGTCGATCGCCCTCCCAGGTCGGCGCGTACCACACGCGCAGACCTGAATCCCGTGGCCAATCTGGAGCTCCCGGGTAGCTGTGGTCGAGTTGCGGGCGACCCACCGCAAGTGTGCGCTCGGTCGCATCGAACCCGCGCAACGCCTGCGACAATCGATCACGACCCGCATCGCCGCCAACGAAGGTCAGGTCGTACGCCTTGTGCTGGTTGGAGACACTCCCGCCCTTGTCGCTTTCCCCGTGCCCGATCTGGATGTGTACCGGACTTGTGAATCGCAGCATCCGGAAGTTCGCCTCGACCTGATTGAGATAGAGCACGACACGGACGTCACGATCCGCGACGAGCCGTTCGAGTTCGCCGCTCGCCCGTGCGAACGCGACCGGGAGGCTGCTGGCTTGCAGCACCAGCTTGCCGGTGTCCGGGCGGTCGACGATCACGAAGACCGGCCGCTGCAACGCGAGGTGTTCCAGCGGCAATCGCCATTGCTCGAATTGATAGAAGTTCTCCGGCCCGGTCGCGAAGAAGACCGCCACAGCCGC
>Ga0075424_100006095_pt1 | contig 11594 bp, 9 predicted proteins | sample SoiMethybrSBSTD3_FD_75301 | JGI IMG/M metagenome (GOLD analysis project Ga0075424, IMG submission 75301) | Bulk soil microbial communities from a Populus tree surrounding site in Tennessee, USA - Soil MetaG P. TD hybrid SBSTD3 | ecosystem: Environmental > Terrestrial > Soil > Tree plantation...
CTGCTGCGGCTGTGATTGATTGCTCCCGGAGTTCAATTACATATTACCTGCCCTATGCCTGGATCAACCCGCGATAGGTGATACGAGCATGGAACGTTCGTACGCCTATTTCGTTTCCGGTTGCGGTCGAACATGCCCACGGTCCGGGACCAACCGGAGGCTCGGCGGCTAACTATGGTGCTTGGCGGTCTGCGGAAATAGCAACAATAAGAACAACTATGAATGACGCATCTGGAGAATGTCGGTTACAGGAATCGTGCAGTTGGACACACAGTGTAGGAGGCTCTTATGCTGATCATTCTCCGCCTTCTCGTTGCAGCTATAGTGCTCGTGTTCTATCTGCCCGTTATTTCGGGAGTCGCGCTTGCAATCATTGATGCAGCCGGCTGGTTACCGGGCACACTGACCGGCTGGTGGAAGTCTATTGGCGACGCGATCGCCGATGGTGCTGGGCTTTCCGCGAGCTACAAGCAGAACATGTTCACCATATGGGGCATCGCTGCGCTCCTCAGTGTCATCGGTCACACCCTGCTTTCGGTTTCCAGGGTGCGAGACTAAGTGCGCAAGCGCTGATCAGCACAGCGCCATACACCCTCTGCGAGCGGTGCCGGGTGCGGCGAGTTGTGACGTGGTCCCGGCAAGGAAATGGATTGCGGCCGCATTCCCCGGGCCCATTTGCTGTTATGCTGCCCCGACCGTTTGCCTAAAGGGGCGCATCCCATGCCACAACGCCGATCACCCGCCGCCAAGCCTTTTGCACTCATGTCTTGCGCGCTTGTGTCTTGCGCGCTTGCAGCACTTGCCGCGTTCGCTTTTCTCTCCCCGGCCGCCGCGCAGCCGGCGCCCGCGGACAACAAGCCCGATGTCACACTCGGCTCGACGCCGGACACGGTGATCTGGGGCTATATTTCGTCGCGCGTGCCGCCGGTGCTGCGCATCAAGTCAGGCACGACCGTGCGCATTGACACCATGTCGCATCAGGGCCTGACCACGCGGGAGGATCCCGTCACATATTTCGGCAAGGCCGGCATCAAGCCCGAGGAGGTCTTGCAGGACGCGAAGGACATCTTCGCCAAGGTGCCGCGCGGCAAGGGGCTCGGCGTTCACGTCCTCACGGGGCCGATCTGGATCGAGGGCGCGGAGCCGGGCGACTCGCTCGAAGTGCGCGTGCTCGATCTGCAATTGCGCGTACCCTATGGTGTCAACAACACCGGCCCTGGCTCGGGCGTATTGCCCGATCTCGTGAAGACGCCGTCGCCGCGCATCATCAAGACCGACCCGCAGCGGAAGGTCGCGTTCCTGCCCGGCGGCATCGAGCTGCCACTGTCGCCGTTCCTCGGCATCATGGCGGTCGCGCCGCCGAGCGATCTCATCATCGTGAGCTCCGGCCCGCCCGGAAAATGGGCCGGCAACCTCGACCTGAAAGTGCTTGGCGTCGGTTCGACGCTCTACATCCCCGTGTTCAACGACGGCGCCTTGTTTTACACCGGCGATCCGCATGGCGTGCAAGGTGACGGCGAGGTCGACGGCGGCGCGCTCGAGCAATCGATCACCGCGACGCTGCAATTCGTCCTGCACAAGGGTGCTGGCAAAGCCATGCGCGGACCGCGCGCCGAGGACGCCACGAACTATTACACGCTTGGACTCGACGTCGATCTCAACGTCGCGATGAAGAACGCCGTTCGTGAGACGGTCGAGCTGCTGCAGGAGAAGGCCGGCGTCACGGCAGCGGAGGCTTATGCCATCGCCAGTATGGGCGTCGACTTCCGTGTGGCCGAAGCTGTGGACAGTGTGCAGCTCATCTACGGCGTCGTGCCGAAGAAGTTCTTCAAGCAGAACCCGGCATACTGGGCGAATAAATAATCCGCCGGCCGTGACGGAACGTGGCCCCGCAAGCGGGGTCTCGCGTTGACTTGTCTGCAGCCACATGCGACGCTTTTTCCAGGCAACGCATTGTCGGTGCCCCATGCTTTGGGGCGATGATGGCCCAAAGCCACAACACCCAAAGCCAAGATTGAGAATGTGATCGGACGCGTGTCACCTCAGCCTTTGCGATGGTGGACGCTGATCTCGATCACCTAGGGAGCGGGAGGCTCAGCATGCAGAAATCATGTCTTGCTGCATTGGCGTTGCTTGCAACGGTTTCTTGGTCAGCTTTGGCATCTGCACAAGATTCCGTTGGCACCCTCAACGGTGTCATCACGGATGCGGCGGGTGCACCGGTGGCAGGCGCGTTCGTTCAGATGAAGAACGCAGAACGCCGTCTCAATTTCATGGTCATCACGCAGGAGCAGGGTAAGTATTCAAGCAGCCGGCTTCCTGCCGGTAAATACGTTGTGCAGGCGGTCGGTGGCGAGCGTCAGAGCGCTCCGTCGAATCCGGTCGAGGTCGCGGTCGGCAAGTCGTCGTCGGTCGATCTGTCGCTTACTGTCGAGCGCGCAGCCCCGCTGCCGCCCGCTTGGCCCGGACGGGCGCCGGGCGAGCGCGGCGCCGAAGCTGCGGCGGCCGTCGGCGGAGGCGGGCCCCGCCTGGCCGAAGGCGAGGGCAAGGCCATCATCGAAGCTAAATGCATGACCTGCCACGACGCGCAGCGGATCGTCCGCTCCCGCGGCAACGAGGCGCGCTGGCAACAAACCCTGCGTACCATGACGCTCTATGCGCAGGGCTCGACCATTGCGAAGCCGCTCACGGCCGATGAGGAAAAGGCGCTGCTGGCCTATCTCTCGACCAACTATGCGCCCGCGCCCGGCAGCACGGCCAGGGCGAAGCCCGATCCGTTCAGCCGTCTCCCGCGCACGCTGCTTCCGCCGGAGGCAAGGGGCTACATGGTCGTCGAATACGAGCTGCCCAATCCGCGGGCCGAGCCGCACGAGGTGGCGGTCGACAGCGAGGGCAACGGCTGGGTCTCCCAGCGCGTCGGCGGACGACTGGGGCGGCTTGACGGCAAGACGCTCAGCTACGTCGAATACGAGCCGCCGGCAGCAAGCTCGCCGACCGTCCGTCTCAACGGCATCCGCCGTGGCAACAGCGGGGAGTTGTGGATGGTCGACGGCGGACCCAATCGCCGCTGGCTGAGCTTCGACCCGAAGACCGAGCGGTTTGCAGTCTATGATCTGCCGCCGACACGCAGCGGCAGCGCCAGTGGCAACACCATGCGGGTGCATCCCGACAACACGGTGTGGCTTGCCGCGATCGGCTCGAACCAGATCATCAAGCTCGATCCGGCGAGCAAGCAGTTCACCATTTACGACGTGCCGGTCGGCGTGAAGAACAACAAGAATGCCACCCCCTACGGCATGGCCGTCGGCGGCGACGGCAACATCTGGTTCGTCGAGAATGCCTTCGACCAGATTGCGCGCGTCGACCGCACCACCGGCAAGTTCGACGAGTATCCGCTCAGCGTGAAAGATCCGGTCGCCCGCAAGCTCGGCGCCGACTGGGACGGCAACCTGTGGGTCGGTCTGCACGGTGCCGGAAAGCTGCTGCGGGTCGACTACAAGACATTGAAGATGACGGAATTCGCGCCGCCGAGCGAGGATGCCGGTGTTTATCTCGCGGAGCCGGACCTCAAGAACCAGCTGATGTGGACGACGCTCCACCATGTCGACAAGCTCGGTCGGCTTGATCCCGCGACGGGCAAGTGGGCCGAGTACCCGCTCATGATGGCGGAGACCGATGTGCGCCGCATCGATCTCGATCCGACCAATCCGAAACGGGTTTGGTACTCGGGCGTGCTGTCAAGCCGCATCGGCTATGTGGAGCTGCTGCAATAGTTTGTGACGCGGCAAGTGCCGGTTGATCACTCAGGAACAGAGACGGGGCGCCAACTGGCGCCCTTGTCGCTGGACGCGCTTTGCAGCAAGGCGGCGAGAGTTGTTGTCGCTTCGTCGATCAGGAATTGCTGGTAGCGATAGTACATTTCATCTCCGAGTGGAGTGACGATGGAGCTCGCTTGGCGCTGGCAACGTGCGCGCAGCTCCACGAGTTTGTCGAGGATCGTTTGGGCGGCCGCGCGGCGCTCCGGTGCGGCCATCGCGCAATCGGCCGAAGCAGCACGCATTTGCGCGTGGGTGAGCTTAGGATTGACCAGCTCCTTGAGCGCGGTTTCGAGCTTCTCGCGCGCCGCGTCGATCCGCCAGAGACAGAATCGGCTGAATAGAGTCATTGCGTTGAAAAGAATTGTCACTGCCATGACCAGGTAGACCCAGTAGGCCGGCGACAGCAGGTTGACGAGCCACGGGAAGTAGCGATCCGCGATGTTAGGCTCACCGCTGTTGAAGAATTGCTGGGATTCGTGCGCGAGCGGCAAGACCGTTGCGGAGCTGGTAGAACTCGGAGGATTGGCGCGGACAAAGCCTGGCAGTTCAGCCCCCAGCAACATCAGAAGGGCAATCCGGTCGGCCCGCTGAGCGCACGGGCTGGCAACAACGAGGGTGCTCAGCCGCGCAACTTGCTTGTCCGCCGCCGGGAGCGGGCGAACGAGGTCGTAACGACCCGCAGGGATGCGGCCCAGGCTGAGCCACGGGTAGCGCGCGACCAGGCCTTGAAAGTCCGCCGGTGCGACGATGTCCAAGCCGTCTTGGCGAATGACGTTGTGCAGAAACTCGGCGTTCTCCTGCATCACGACGGCGGCAAGGTCGAGTTTGCCCTCGGCCACCAGCCGGGTCTGCTCGGGCAGCTCGTGGTATGACAGCTTGACATCCAGCTGCCGCAGGTCAGCGTCCTGGAAGAGCTGGTGCATGAGATAGGCCGTACCGGAACCTTGCGGACCGACGCCGATCGATGCCCCGCGCAAGTCCGCGAATGTACGAAAAGCGTTGCCCAATTTTCCCAGCAACAGCAGAGATTCCGGTTCGGGCAGGCGGCCCAGGAGCTGGAGCCGCGCATCGGCCGACACCGGCGTACCGTCCTGGATCAGCGCAAACATTTCAGTGCAGCGCTTCTCGCCGCCGGTCAGCCGGCTGACGTTCTCGATCGAGCCCGCGGTCGAGATGACGGACAGTGTCCCGTGCCCGCGCTTGGCTCGATCAGCCAGGCGCGTCGCAAGCGTGTGATAGTAGCCGCCGGCTGCTCCGGTCAGAACCGACGCGCGCAGATAGCCGTAGTCGCGGGCGATGCCGAAGTTTGCCGCAACCGCGGCCACCAACGCAGCACTGACCAAGAGAAGCGAGAGTCGCAAGAATCCCTTGCCGCGCCAGCCGGCAGGGTGCCGTGCGCCGGCTGGATGTATCGCCGAAAAGAACGGCTTTCTCTCCCCCCGAAAGTGGACAGGACTTTTGGGCAAGCCGAGCATGAGCTGAGCACCGAGTCCTGGTCACCACCTCTAGGATTTAAACCGGCGGCCCGTGACCACTCCAACAATGGTCGCTATGAGGAGCACGCCCAGCAATGCCGCGGGCGGGCTTTGACGCACGGTATCGGCTACCAGCCTCAGCGAGTCCTCCTGGCTTGCGATTCTTGTGCCGTCGACGCCGCGCTTGAAAGTCCCCATCAGGGCAGCGGGCTGGGCGAGCAGAAGCTGCGGCCGTGAGGCAAGCCGGGGCCTTTGCCACGTGAAGACAAACGCGAACAGGATCAGCGCGAGGATCAGCAGTCCGCCCCCGATCATGCCAAGCGCGGCGAACGGATTGAGCTCAACTGAAAGCCAGAAATAAAGAGCGATGAGCCCGGCAATGATCGCGCCGAGGGCGGCAAGCGCGGCCACGGCCGCGAGAGCGCCGATGAGTGCAGTGTGGCGGGTCTGACGCCGGACCTCGCCCCTTGCCCAACCGACTTGCCGGTCAATGTCGGAGCGGACGGCCTCCATCAAAGGAGCAAACATCAACTGCGTCCCCGCGACATCAACCCGATGACAACGCCGACAACCAGCGCGCCCGCAAGCGTGCCGAGCGGATTGCGTTTCGCCATGCCTTCGAGCTCGGATGCGAAGGTCTTGGCGTGCTCTTTGGCCGAGGTGGCAAGATCGGAGCTCATGTCGGCGACTCCACTGGCCGCGCTTCCGACCTGCGTGGCAAGCGTCTGGCCCGCGCCGCGAACGGTCTTTGCCGCGTCGTCGCTCGCCTGAGAGGCAAAGCGTGAGAGCGTGCTCTTCAGGCTTGCCATATCCTGGCGAAGCTCACTCAGGCCAATGCGCTCGGCCTCTTCGGATTCTCTGCGCCCTGAGGTGTTGGGGGGTTGTTGAGATGAAGGGTTATAAGTCATGTGCGTCATCTCCCTATAGAGGCAATTGAAAATCTGGCGCCTGTTCGCTGCGTGGCGCAGAGCGCGTAAGTCCGTCTCCTGCGACGCGCCAGATCGCCGATCGCAGGAGATTTGTGCGAAACAATCCTACGCGCGAAATTTCGCGCGCTGCATTGCGCGAAGGGATGGAAAGGCTCGCCTTAAGTATAGGCAGAGGCGCGGCGGTGTATGGTTGCAATATCGGCTGCGTGGTCAAAACAGGTCAATTTGCGCGTGGAGAGCCGCGGCATTGAAAAATCATTCCCGCTCGCACCGAAGCGGAGCTTCAATGTCAATGTGCCGCTAGTTAGCGAGTGCACAGCTCTAACAATTCCATCCCCATCTACTTTGCCGCATAGGTCTTGCTGAACTTGTTGCGCGCGTTGGTGACGGTGAACGTTCCGTCCTGCTGCGCGGACACCTTGATCCAGAAGGCTGGGCCATTGTGGGTGGGCGGCGGCGGTGTATTGGGGCCGGGCGCTGGCGCGGCGATTGGCGCCACAGGCATTGCGGCTGGCTGCTCGTCCGTCACGTTGGCGATGAACATCCCGGGCACCGTGTATTCCTGGCCACCCAGTAGCGAGAAATGAATCTGCCACAAGTTCTCCAGCCCTGGCGACGACAGCAAAATCTTCATCACATCGGGTTGGCCGCCCTTGCGGGTGCCGTTGTTGATGATGGCGACGCGCGGGCGTACGGCATGCATCATCACCTCGGAGCTCGAGGTGTTCACGCCATGATGCAGACCAAGGAACACGTCGAGCGTGCCGATGCGATTGTTCGGGCACATCAGCTCGAATTCCTTGTTCTTGGTCAGATCGCCAAGATGCATGGTACGGAATTTTCCAAACGTGATGTGCACGCCGACCGACAGCGGGTCCTCGATGTTGTTCTCGCCGGGCTTGAAGCTTGCGCAATACGGATTCGGCTGGCCCGCGCCGGCGAGCGGCGTCTTGATGGTTTCGCCGGCCGAGGTCACGACCTGCACGTCGAGGTCCTTGATCGGAATTCTGTCGCCCGGCTTGGCGACCGTGTGCTTCGCCTTGGCGATGAGTTGCGGATAGACCTTGGCAAGGAATTCATCAGGTCCGGGCGCCGGCTGCTGGTTCGGCCCGTGGTCGATGAAATGCTTGATCGGGATGCGCTTGGCGAGCTCTTCCATGCCGCCGTAGTGGTCGCCATGCCAGTGCGTGATGATGAGATGATCGATCTGCGTGAGGCCGGCGTCCTTGGCCGCCTCCATGATGCGCGAGGCGTCGCGGACGGAGGCTTGCGGGCCGGTGTTGCCAGTGTCGATGAGAAGCGATTCCCCCGATGGCGGAACCAAGAGCGTCGCGTTGCCGCCCTCAACGTCGACCACGTAAATGTCGAGCGTCGTGCGCGTCTGCGCGCCAGCTGGGTCGCTCGTCCCGCTGAGTAAAGCCGCAAAGCTTGCGGCCGCCGAAAGCAACAGTTTCTTGCGCATGTGGATCCTCCCTCCCGTGCGATGTGTCGTGCAAAGTCGCAATCGCGCGCGTGTCTGCCCGGCCGATGTTATGCTGGCGGGGCGCCGCTTTGCTCGGATGATAGCAACCTGTGCGGTCCGCCGAAAGCCGCTACTCCCTTCGATGAGGCACATACGATCGCTGATGTGGAGCAATGAGACGCACCGCGCGCGGTTGCCGCGTATGGCGTGCCCACAGGGTCGCTGCTAGACTGAAATCATTCAAAAACAGCCTCTACGAAGGCCGCAACCGGGGAGAACGACCATGGCTCAACGGAAGTCTTTGAACGTCAACGGCAAGTCTGTGAGGATCAGCGTCGATGATCCCGAGATGCCGTTGCTCTATGCGCTGCGCGACAACCTCGCGCTCAAGGGGCCGCGCTTCGGCTGCGGGCTCGGACAATGCGGCGCCTGCACGGTGCACATCGATGGCAAGGCGGTGCGCTCCTGCCAGATGCCGATGTCGCGCATCACCCCACAGCAGAAAGTCGTCACGCTCGAGGGTTTGGGCTCACCACAGCGGCCGCATCCCGTGCAAAAGGCCTTCATTGATACGCAGGCGGCGCAATGTGGCTACTGCATTAACGGCATGATCATGGAATCGGTGGCGCTGCTCGCGACCAACCGGAAACCGAGCGACGCCGACATCAAGAAGGCGCTCGCCAACAATCTCTGTCGCTGCGGCACCCATGTCCGCATCCTCGCCGCCGTCAAGCGCGCGGCCGGCATCGCGTGAAGGGGAGGGACAGATGAATTTCATTGCCTCTCGCCGCGACGTGCTCAAGGGTGGCGGCGCCCTCGTGGTCAGCTTCTCGCTTGCTCCGGTCAATGATGCGCTCGCGCAAGGCGCAGCCAAGCCGGTCGCGCTCACGGAAGTCGATTCGTTTCTGGCGATCGATACTGCCGGCCAGGTGCTGGTCTATTCCGGCAAGGTCGATCTCGGCACCGGCATCACCACGGCGCTGCGGCAGATGGTGGCCGAGGAGCTCGACGTGTCGTTCTCCAAGATCGCGCTGCTCCAGGGCGACAGCAAGCTGACGCCTGATCAGGGCAAGACCTGGGGCAGCCTCACCATCCAGGTCGGCGGCATGCAGCTGCGCAACGCCGCCGCAACAGCGCGCGCCGCCCTGATGGAGGAGGCGGCCAAGCGCCTCAATGCCAAAAAGGATGATCTCAAGGTCGTGGACGGCGTGGTGAGCGCCGGCAACAGGCGCGTCACCTATGGGCAGCTCATCGGCGGCAAGAGCTTTGCGCTCAAGCTCGACCCCGCCAAGCCGGCACAGCCCAAGGATCCGAAGGATCACACCGTCGTCGGCAAGTCCATTCCACGCGTCGACATCCCGGCCAAGGTCACCGGGCGCTTTGCCTATATCCACGACTTCCGCGTGCCCGGCATGCTGCATGGTCGCGTGGTGCGTCCACCCGCGATCGGGGCGACGCTGCAAAGCCTGGACGAAAGCTCGGTCAAGGATGTGCCCGGCTTGGTCAAGGTCGTGCGCGAGGGCAATTTCCTCGGTGTGGTGGCGCGCAGCGAATGGGGCGCGATCACAGCGGCGAACAAGCTCAAGGCCACCTGGTCGAAATGGGAAGGCCTGCCCGAGCAGGCCAAGCTCTACGAGCACGTGCGCGCGACCAAGTCGGTGCAGGACCAGGTCACCAGCACGGTCGGCGATACCGCGGCCGCGATGGCGGCGGACGGCGTGCGCAAGCTTGCGGCGACCTACGACTTCGCGATCCACACCCACGGCTCGATGGGGCCGTCATGTGCGGTCGCCGAGTTCAAGAACGGCAAGCTCACATCGTGGTCGGCTTCGCAGGCGACACACGATCTGCGCAAGCAGCTCGCCGAGATGCTCGGCCTATCGGCGGATGACGTGCACTGCCTTTATCTCGAGGGCTCTGGCTGCTACGGGCGCAACGGCCACGAGGACGCCGCCGCCGATGCGGCGCTGTTGGCGAAGGCGGCAGGCCGGCCGGTGCGAGTGCAGTGGTCGCGCGCCGACGAGCATGGCTGGGACCCCAAGGGCCCGCCCACGCTTCTGGATTTGCGCGCCAGCATGGATGCATCCGGCAACATCACGGCCTGGGAATCGGAATTCTTCATTCCGCAGCAGACCGCCGGCAGCTTCATGGTGCCGCTCACGGGCGCAACGCTCGCCGGGCTTCCGCAGAAGAACGACATCGCGCCCGGCAACATCTTCCAGAATTCGGCGATCCCCTACAAGTTCGCCAATGTGAAGACGGTGTGCCGCCGGCTCGAGACGACGCCGTTCCGTCCGTCCTGGATCAGAACGCCGGGGCGGATGCAGAACACCTATGCGAACGAATGTTTCATGGATGAGCTCGCGGCCGCCGCCAAGGTCGATCCGATCGAGTTCCGATTGAAATATCTCGATCCTGCCGACAAGCGCGGCATCGATGTGCTTACCCGCCTCAAGGCGCTCGCGAAGTGGGAGACGCGCCCATCGCCGCAGGCGGGTAGCGGCAGCGGCAACATCGCCAAGGGCCGTGGCGTGTCCTATGTGAAATACGAGCTGGTGCGCACCTATGTGGGCATCGTGGCGGATGTGGAGGTCGATCGCGCCTCCGGCGCCATCCGCGTCACGCGTGTCTACATGACTCACGACTGCGGCCAGATCATCAACCCCGACGGGCTGCGCAACCAGGTCGAGGGCAACATCATCCAGACTCTGAGTCGCACGCTGATCGAGGAGCTCAAATTCGATCGCTCGGCAGTGACGAGCCTCGACTGGGCGAGCTATCCGATCATCACCTTCCCGGACGTGCCCGAGGTCGTGATCGAGCTGATCAACCAGCCGAACACACCGCCCTGGGGCGCGGGCGAGCCCTCGGCGGCCGTGGTGCCGTCGGCGGTGTCGAATGCGGTGTTCGACGCAACCGGCGTGCGGCTGCGCTCGATTCCCTACACCCCCGACAAGGTGAAGGCGGCGCTGCGCGGCGGGGTGTAGCGATGTCTCGAAGCCAGCGCAGCCACGCTGCGCTGGCGTCTGTGCTGAACGTTGCGGCTTCAAGCGGCCAGATTGCCGTGCTTGATCAGATTCTGCTTCTGCTTCTCATTACGCGGCGGCAGCTTGAACAGGCGTGCCGCGGTTCCGCCGAGGATGTTGTGCTTGCCCTTTTCGGAGAGGAACGGAATGTCCCAGATCGTCGACGGCAGGTCGAAGTCCCAGTGCGGATAGTCGGAGGCGTAGAGCAGCCGGTTTTCGGCATCCATCATCTCGAAGGTGCACTGCAGCGCCTTCGTGTTTCCCAGCTCGATCGGCTGCGACGAGTAATACATGTCGCGCATGTACTCGCTTGGCTTCTTCTTGAGCGTCGGCGCTTCCGACGGGCGCATCATGTACTCGTTGTCGAGCCGCTGCATCAGGAACGGGATCCAGGCGAGCCCGCCCTCGATCCAGATCACCGGGAGCTTCGGGAAACGCTCGCCGAGCCCGTTGATCACCCAGTTGGTGCAGTGGAGGATGTTATAGAAGGAGAAGCCGAGCGCATGCACCGAGATGAAGCGGTTGCAGGCGCGGAACACCGGCTCCGACCAGTTCGGACCGGAGTGGAAGGAGAGCGAGAGCCCGCGCTCCTCCATGGCGCGGTAGACCTTCATGTAGGCATTGTCATTGACCTGCAGATTGCGCACGGTCGTGACCATGAAGCCACTGACGCCCTTGCGGTCGCCGAACACTTCGACCTGGCGCAGGCAGGCATCCGGATCGGAGAACGGCAGGCACAGCGCCGAATACATGCGCCCACCTGATTCAGGCAGCACCTTCTCGGTGAGCCAGCGGTTATAGGCCCAGCAGAGGTCGACCTCCATTTCTTTCTGCGGATGCAAGCCGATATTCAGCATGCCGGTGGGGAACAGGCAGGAATAATC
>Ga0075424_100006096_pt1 | contig 11594 bp, 13 predicted proteins | sample SoiMethybrSBSTD3_FD_75301 | JGI IMG/M metagenome (GOLD analysis project Ga0075424, IMG submission 75301) | Bulk soil microbial communities from a Populus tree surrounding site in Tennessee, USA - Soil MetaG P. TD hybrid SBSTD3 | ecosystem: Environmental > Terrestrial > Soil > Tree plantation...
TGGACATTGGGCCTTGGACCCTGGACTTCGTTTCATTCTTGTTCCCCCGCGATGTCGAAAGAGAACTTCAGCTCATTCTTGAGTTTAATAGTGCCGGCCGCAGCGGAAAACGGCTTGATCCCAAAATCAGTTTGCTTCAGCGAAAACACTCCCTTCGCACTGAGACTTTCTCCGCTCACCGTGACCTCAGGTGTAATCCAAAGGTTTTTCTGAGTCGCGCCATGAAACGTCAGATCACCGATCACCCTTGCCCGATACCGACCTTCCGCCAGCTTGGTTACCGAAATATTAGAACTAACAAAAACAATCTCCGGGTACTTCGCGATCTCAAGGACCTGCTCGCGCATCGTTTGCTCTATCTCGATCCGATCCTTTTCTTTGACCTCAGTACTTAGGACAATCGAGTCTGCCTTGACCGTCATTTTCACGGAGGCAGCTTCGAAGCTCCCCGGCACAAACTGAACTTCGCCCGAAAAATCTTTGATCGCGAGCACCGGATCGTGACCGAAAGCGGATAACAAACCTTCCGCAAAGGCTTGTACGGTAAACGTGCTTTGAGCCGGAACCAAACGGTAACGAACGACCCCAGATTCACTCGATTGCGTGGCGGTGTCAGTTGTACTGGTAGTTGCCATAAATCGCAGTTATCCACCTGGTTCTCGTTTTGGTCACATTGACCTGATCTTCATATATCGCTGAAAGTCAGGGACAATGGTTGTTAGACCCAGATTGAAATTATCCTGGACCCCAGGAAGCACCCGATCCAGCCCGGTTCGCACCTGTTTACGGACCTCCGGGTGAGCCATAATCAAGCCGGCCCCTGCGATCATCAGGGCAAAGCCGCCAACTAAATACAACATGTCTTTCGAGTCCTCAGAATCCTCAGAACCATTATTTGCCATGACCGTCTCCTCTTGGAATGTGTTATACGTGAATCGGGAATGATCACTATTCGTTAACTATCTTCGACACTGCTTCCTCGTAGATATTTTTGACCAGCGACTCAACCACAGCCGCTGCCGGCTCGATCGCAGATTCCACTGGCGCACTCAATCCCATCTTCCCCTCTTCCGGACCAAACGTGGAGGGCTCACAACCAACGAGCAGTATTTTATTAAGCTGCCCACCCATTGATTTCACCATGCTGAGAACCTTCATCGGATTCATGCCGTGGGTCTCGACCATTGCTCCTTGACTGTCAATACTCTCGATTTCATCCACCTCCGGCTCAATCGTATAGAGCGTTCCGGGCTCATCACCACGCGGGGTCGCGTCAACCAAAATCGTCACGTCATAACCGTCGAGCAGCGCGTAGGCGAGATCGAAGCCGCGAATTCCAAAGTCTACGACGCGGACGGTGGCGGGCAAGGTGCGCTCTTGCAGACGCTTTACGACTTCGCATCCAAATGCGTCGTCGCCAAGGAAGATATTGCCGATGCCGGCGACGAGTATGCTTGGCTGGTCCATAAGCCGGTAATTTGTGAGTGGTGAATAAATGGTGGTAATGGTCCGCGATTTACGGTGACGTTACCGCGTTCTTCTATTCACCATCTACCATTCACCCCGTCACTGGTTCCACCTCATCCGTCGAAAAGAAAAACCGATGCCCGGGCTGACGCAATATCCCTAAGTCGCGCCCAGGATCGTCGTCCACGACGACCGCAAGATGCGCTTTGCCTTCGTAGTCCTGTTCGATAGCCTCGACTACGGCAACCTTACCTGAAAGAGCAATGTCGAAAATATCACCGCCTGGCCGCGGCCTTAATCTGACGCGGTCGCCTTGTTTGACCTCAACTCCAGAGACAACCACGAGCTCCAAGGGCCTTTTGTCTTCCAGCAGTTGCCATTCCCATTCGTTCATACATGACTCGAGCAAGAGAAGCGGTCCACTAAACACACGAACCAACACTAACTCCTCTTAATAAAATTTCGTGTAAATTCGTGGATCGTTCTACTCAAATCCCTACTGACACCTTCGATTTAAACGGTTCACGATTTACGGTTGACTCCCTTCATCGCTCCGTGCATTTTCATGAATTGTTCTACCGCAAGCGACTCGGTCCGCTCCAATATCTGGCGGGCGCGGTCGTCAGCGCCACGCATCTCTCGTTTCTCTTCCTCGGTAAGTGTCATGATCCGAAGCGTGAGTATCTCGTCGATCTCAGTTCCGTCAAAAAGACTTCCAGGACTTTCCGGCGCAATCTGCGGATAGTCGTAGAGGATGATCGGCGACGACAGCATGCAATCGCGCGATCCCTCTTCTCCGGCGAGCACCGGATACGTACCGATGTTGTTACAATCGCCGGCGGCCTGCGCAAATTCTTCTGGCGGATCAAGAAGCGAAACGAACTTGCCGTCGTACACGCTTAGAATCGTGTGCGTGGAAACGAATGAGCGCATTAGAGCTTCGTCGCGGCTCTTGTCAGCAGCATCTCCAAACGGCGTTCGGTTCAAGATTTTCACAGTAACCTTGCACGCGTTTCCCAATTCTAACTTCGAGACGTTAACCTCGATTGTGCCTTCAATCGCCTGCTGCCGGCGAAGTAGTGCGCCGATAATTTCTCCACTGTCGGCAGCCGTTAACGGCTCGATAGATTCGCTGGCAGGAAAGGAAAACGTCGCCCGCGTTGCGTCTGCCGGCTGGTCGAAGCTGATAGCCGGCAGGGAGACATGGCGCTCGACCGCTTCCTGCCAGGTCTGAAAGAGTCGGCCATTAACCTCAAGTGAGGGAACGGAGTGAAAATCAGATCGGGACATGCTTGAGTCCGTATCCACAATACGAACTCCGGAATCCGCAATCGGAACGCCAATCTCTCTCGCCAACAAGTGGAGGAAGCGAACCCTCACCTCAAGCGTTGTCAACGGAGTTTGCTGAACCAGGCACTCGGTCTGCATGGTCCAACTCTCAGTGCCGCGCTGGGCCAGACTGTAAGACTCCGGATACAGCGCGCCAAAATTCCAACGCTGCTGGTTTTTCACGGACGAAGGGCGATAGGGGTAGAGAATGTACCCCTCGTAAAGCACCGCGTCGGCAATCTTTTCTATATGACTTACTTTCATAAAAACCGTGAATGATGGACGCTGAACGATGAATGAGTCTCGGTTGGTTCATCATTCATCGTTCCCTTTTCATCATTCAGAAGTCTTTCCAGCGCCTGCTCCCACGTGGGAATTCCTCGGTCCATCTTGTACTGCGCCAGCTTCTCGAAAACGTCTCTCTGCAAACACAGCCAGGCACTGTTGGGATAGTAGACGTCCATCATTTCTTTCCAGACTCGCACGGGCAGACGAAACTTGGTCTCCCTGTCCCAGGAAATCTGCTCGACCTGCAATCCCTCGGCCACCGCTTCGTAGAATATCGTCCCGCTAAACATCAGGTTCAGCGGCACATCGCCTTCCGCCAGCGCAGCGAAGTATTTGGTAGCCGCCACATTGAAATCGAACGTGCACGGAACAGGAAGGTCAACGACAGTGCTTTCCTTAAACTGTGGCACCATCACGTTTGTGTGCGTCCACAACATGCCGCGCAAGGTACGGCTCCAGCGGTCCGGCTCGCCAAAAAGATCGCGCAGCTTCTCCTGCTCCTCGGGGCAGTACCTCCGATGAGTTGATTCAATTTGAATCTGGCAACGCAGTGCGACTGATTGAATTTCCTGCGCCGCGTCAGTGTTGGTAATGCGCAGCTTGAAGGCCAATAGCGGTGCGGCGGAATAAGGAACGGCTTCGGCACTCTCAACCTGAAAACTCAAGTTAGGCATGAGCTGCTTCTCCCGCTTGATCCTGCGCCGCGTTCCTCGCAGCCGGCACGTAGGGTTGTGATTTTTGTTTCAGCTCGGAAAAAAACTTGCCAATCGCATCCCACATCTGGGTGCCGCCGGACAATCCATGCCAATTCGTGCGGATCAATCCGACCAGCTTGTAGCACTCGTCAATTGGCAGCAGATAATACTCCGAAGCCCCGCGCACACGATTTACCAACAAGGCTTCCGTGTCCGGCTCCATTTCCCGCAACACCGGATTGCTTTTGAGAATTTCATCCCACGACTCAAAGTCGAGCAGCGACTCCGTAGCTCCGGCAGGACTGGGATAAAGCGAGATCATTTTCCCCGCTGCGCTGCTGTTAAAGAAGAACGCCATGCCGATCGGAATCAACAGACTCTCCCATTGCGCATCCGTCAATTGAAAATCTGTCAGGGAGAGTATGCGCCGCGGCACCCGACGATACTTGGTGTTTGACTTACCGCTGAAAAGAATCGCACAAGCCTGACAAGCACAAACCAATTGACGCGTCACGATGTCGACGAGGTGTTCGTGTTGAGGCAGGACTTCGGCGCTGCACAGTTCGCAGCGCTCGGCGGCGGCGCGCCGCCTTACAAATCGCCGCAACACAGCGAAGGGCGACGACGCATTGCCAATTTCCGATTGCCGATTGCCAATTGCGGAAACATCTTCTGCGTGATTGTTAGACATACCGATATCGCTTCCAATGAAGCTGGCTGCAAAAATCAACTCTTTTAAACGGCAATTGGAAATCGGAAATCGACAGTGGCATCAGGCCGGCGGCATGCTTGGGCCACCTGAACTCGACTCCACATCATCAGGGTTGATCGCGGTGGAGTCGCGGGCTGTTGACGTCCCCGCCGGACGACCTGCGCCGGTCGCTCCTGCGTCCTCGCGTCCCGGTTCCTTGCCGTCCTCTTCTTTAACATCCTCGCCCTTTCTCACACCGGGCGAATGCGTCGGTCCCGAAGTACCTTTGTCTCCCATTGTCTTGCTCCCTCCTTAACAGCTCGCGCTGCAGCTTTCTCACGGACAGACAGGAATGCCTGTCCTACCTCGGGGGTAAAGCGACCTTCGCCCGGCCCTGATCGAACAGCAACGGGAACGGCTCGAGGTGCAGATCCGGTTGGTCCAATCCACGTCCCGCGCGGATTACATCGTATTGCTGCCGACACTGGGGACAAACAAGATTCGTCACCTCGAGATGCGCGTCTTTCAAATCGCTCCCACATCCGGGGCAGCTGTTGCCATAGGCGTAAAACGATTCTCCCAGGCGGCAAAATAGGATCGAGCGACCGCGGACTTCCATCAACCGCACGTTACTGCTGCTAAGCGACGATAGACCACTTACTTCTTCCCAGGCGTCGGCCGCGCCATTGGCATTCTGAGCCCGAGAACCGTTTCCATTGCCGTTGTCATTTCCATGGCCGTTGCCCGACGAATTCCCTATTTGCACAAATCCTGTGGCCGGAGCTTGCTCCGTCACTCCCTCTGCCTCAATCGCCACCACGTCGGGGGCTGCTGCGTAAATCGCTTCTTCAATCGCCAGTTTGAGTGTCATCGCTGACGTTGGACAACTCTTGCAACTTCCCTGCATCCGTAGATGGACGACTCCGCCAGTAATATCGAGCAACTCCACGTTGCCGCCGTGCGACTCGAGATAGGGACGGACTTTTTCGAGTGCCTTCGTCACTCGAGCCTCGATCGGAAGAGGATGCAGCCCGTAAAGCAGCAGCAAACTTCCTACCAGATCGTCGGCGGCAAAATTATCAAACATCGCATAGCCGGGATCGCCCGCGTCGGCAACGATCTCCATCAGCCGTTCGAGCCCGGCGCCGTGAAACTCCATCAAGGCTTTCACCAACTCAAGCGCGGTGGTCCTGGCCTCCGCGTTCGGCAGGTTTTCAATTTTGCTGATCAGCCCCTCGACCTGTTCCATGCTTTGCGGCAACGGTACATCTCCTTGAAGAGACCGCCGACCGGCGATGGATGACCGTCAAGGGTCTTCGCGTCAATCGTCGGTCGCCAGTCCTCGGTCTGCGGTCCGTGTTTACTTCACCATTCCGAACATTGGCGAATGGTTTGTTTCCAGGACCTTGCCGTTACCCAGGTACATGTGCACGCCGCACGGCAGACATGGATCGAAACTGCGAACGGCACGCATGATGTCGATCCCCTTGAAGTTGTCCGGTCCGTTTTCTTCAAAGATGGGCGTGTTTTGCACGGCATCCTCATAAGGTCCGGGCGTGCCGTAGATATCGCGCGGATTCGCGTTCCACGGTGTCGGCGGATACGGATGATAGTTTGCGATCTTGCCGTCGCGGATTACGACGTGATGCGACAGCACGCCGCGCACTGCTTCGTGGAAGCCGCAGCCAATCGCTGTATCCGGCACTTTGAATTCGGTCCACGTCTTGGTGTGACCCGCATGCAGTTCGGCCAACGCCTGCTCCGCGAAATACAGCGCGCAAGCAGCCGAATAGGCCTGGAAATAGGTACGCGCGCGATCTCGTTCGATTGCGTTGCTCCACTTTGGAATCTTCCACTCAAACTCGACTTCCGGTTTCATAGCTGTCTTGGGCAGATAGATCTTCACGCTGGTGCCGGTTGCTTTGACGTAGCCGATGTCCACCTTGCCGGCGAGCGCCGTCGCCCAGAAACGAGCGATGGGACCACCGCCGGTGTCAAGCGCGAGATACTTCTTATCGCCAGGTTCGTCCTTGTGATACCAGCGCGGCGACATCACCCAGGTGTAGTTATTATCGAAGTCCCGTTTCTGCGGTCTGGGAATCGTCGTCTGGTTCCAGGGATGTCTCCGGTCCACGGGATTCCCCAGCGGATCTTTATCGACAAACGTTTCGGAGTTTTCCCAATCATCGTAATAGGAACTGCCGAGCAGGATGCGAATGCCGAGGTTGATGTCCACCAGGTTGGTCGTCACTAATTTGCCGTCGACAACCACGCCGGGTGTGACATACATCGCGTTGCCCCACTCGTTCATGTTCTTATAGGAGTAGTCGCAAACCGCCGGATCCTGGAACGATCCCCAGCAACCGAGCAGGATGCGCCGTTGGCCCACCTTCTCGTAGCCAGGTAATGCTTCATACATGAAATCGAACAAATCGTCATGAAGCGGCACAACCTTCTTCATGAACTCGCAGTAGCGCATCAGTCTGACGAGATAATCCGTGAACAACTGGATGGTCGGCACGGTGCCGACGCCACCGGGATAGAGCGTTGACGGATGAACATGTCGCCCTTCCATCAAGCAAAACATTTCGCGCGTATACCGGCTAACGTGTAACGTCTCGCGATAAAACTCGCCGCTGAATGGATTCAGGGCCGTCATGATGTCGGCGATTGTCTTGTAGCCGTGATCGTCAGCGTGCGGAGCTTCGGTGATTTTGGCCTTCTCCCACACCCCGGGATTTGTTTCCTTGACCATCTGCTCGCAAAAGTCTACGCCAACCAAATTGTCCTGAAAGATGTTGTGATCGAACATGTATTCGGCCGCTTCGCCAAGGTTCACGATCCACTCTGCCATCGCGGGCGGCCTCACGTTGAAAGCCATGTTCTGCGCGTAGGTAGCGCAGGTCGCATGGTTATCGCCGCAGATGCCGCAGATGCGGCTGGTGATGAAGTGTGCGTCGCGCGGGTCTTTGCCCTTCATGAAAATGCTGTAACCGCGAAAGATCGACGAAGTCGAATAGCATTCCGCGACCTCGCGGTTAGCAAAGTCAATTTTCGTGTAGATACCGAGACTGCCGACTATGCGGGTAATCGGATCCCAGTTCATGTCGACGAGCGTGCGCGTTTTGCCTGGCGTTTTTGTAATGGTTTGCGTACTCATTGCGCTCGCTCCTTTAGCTGTGGTGCGGGCGGGTAATAGCCGGTAGTCAGTTCCGGCCGATTGTGCCGCCACTTGGGTTCCTTGTTGACTGTTGCGTTGGTTATGTTCCGCAGTTTACGAATGGCTGCGCCGTAAATTCCGATAGCGGACGCTGAAATCTTGGCGCCCGGCGGTTCGTCCATAAACGGCATAAACTTGTCGGGAAAGCCCGGCATCGTGCAGCCGATGCAGATGCCACCCACGTTTGGGCAACCGCCGATTCCGGCCATCCAGCCGCGTTTGGGAACGTTGCAGTTAACCACCGGTCCCCAGCAGCCCAGCTTCACGATGCATTTAGGCGAGCCATACTCGGTCGCAAAGTCTCCCTGCTCGTAATAGCTGCCGCGGTCGCATCCTTCATGCACAGTTTTCCCGAACAGCCATGTCGGACGTCCGGCGTCGTCGAGTGGAATCATCGGAGCCAGACCGGCAGCGAGGTAGAGAAGATAGAGCACCGTCTCCATAAAATTATCCGGTTGAACCGGACAGCCTGGCACATTAATAATCGGGATGCCCGCCGAGGATTTCCAATCCCAACCAAGATAGTCTGCGAGGCCCATGCAGCCGGTGGGATTCCCTTCCATTGCGTGGATGCCGCCGTAGGTAGCGCAGGTTCCAATTGCAACGACCGCCAAAGCTTTGGGCGCAAGGCGGTCGATCCATTCGTTAGTTGTAATAGGCTGGCCCGTCATCGCGTCCTGGCCCATGGCCGCCCAGTAGCCTTCGCCACTGAGGTTTTCGTTTGGAATAGAGCCCTCAACTACCAAAACAAAAGGATCGATCAAACCCTGTTCGGCCTGATAGAAATATTTCATGAAGTCGTCGCCTACTTCGTAGGCGAGTACAGGATTGTGCAAATGCACGTTTGGAAGTCCGGGTATCGCCCCCATCACTACGTCTTCAACGCTCGGCTGCGTTGCCGCCGTGATGGAAACCGAATCACCGTCGCAACCAAGTCCTGCCGTAATCCACACTATGTGCACATCCTTGACCGCCGGTGGCCGCTGAGTGCTACGGCCATACGGGGCAGTTTCCGCCGCCATAGGTTGTCTCTCCTTTCTCGATGGGACAGGCTTATGGCCTGTCAATGACACCCGGGGATTAGCCGGGATTGGACAGACAAAAGTGCCTGTCCTACTTGGTGCTCGAACTTGAACTGATTGTTTGCAGACTGCTGATCCCGGCTCGACTTCGTGATTGCTTCCTCGCCGCGACTTAAGAGCAATCCGACAAATTCAGTTCCAAAGATCACCTAATACTTGTTTGAAAGAGCGCGCGGGGTACTGGGGGAATGACGCAAATTGAGCGAAGCAATCGAATGAAGCTAAGTAAATGACTGCACGAATGACTGCAAAAGCTCATTCATCCGTTGGTCGGGAATACAGAAGCAAAAACCCGAACTTATCAGGGAGCGTCCGGATTATTCTCCTCTGTCGCGCTGCTGTCTATTCGTAGAACTACGTATTTCCTTAGGTGAAGGACAATAGTTTCTATTTTTATGCAGGCCAGCGCTCTCATAGCGAGTTTTTATGGAGGCGCGAGGACTCTTCGCAGGTTGGGAAGGCGGCGGGCGCCATTGGCTAATCATCAATGGAAATCAGTCCGCGGCGGAGCGCAAAGCGGATTAGGTCAGCCTGCGTGTGTAGGTCGAGTTTATGCATGAGATTTGAGCGGTGTGCTTCGGCTGTGCGGGTGCTGATTCCCAAACGCTCGCCAATCACGACGCTCGTCTTCCCTTCCGCAGCCAGATGGAGGACTTCTTTTTCGCGGGTTGTCAGCGTTTCGTAACGATCAAGAACGGCGGCCTTAGCCCGCTGCTGGTAAATCTCGATCGCGCGCTCGGACAAAGGCGGACTTAGATACCGGCGCCCCGCGGCGGCTTCACGAACTGCATTTACGAGGTCCACCGAGGTTGAATCCTTCAGCACATACGCAGATGCGCCGTTGCTCAGGGCCTCAAGCACATAAGCCTCGTTTGAGTACATCGAAAGAATAACAACCTGAGTATGCGGAGAGCATTTCTTGATTTGCGGGGTTACATCCAGCCCGTTCAACCCGGGCATCATTAAATCAAGCACCAGTATGCGCGGACTCAACACCTCAACGCGCTTGATCGCTTGGAGTCCATCGCCAGCCTCGCCCACAACTCGAAAATCGTGTTCAGCATCCAGCAATGCCCTCAGGCCCTGACGAACTACCTGATGATCATCGGCAAGAACAATTGTGGTACTGCCGGGTTCTGCCATTTCCTTATGCTCTAAGAAGTGCTTTCGACTAAGGAGTATCAGCGATGCTTAATTCAGCAATGAGGCGCGTGCCGGCCCCCGGTTGTGACTCGACGGTAAACTGCCCTTCGAGGAGTACGACGCGCTCACGCATTCCCGCGAAGCCGGTAGTTTCGCCGGCCATCATGACTGACTCCACATCGAAACCTCTGCCGTTATCCTCAATCTCAATCAACAACGTCTGCCGATGTGTCGAGATCCGCACCGTCGCCTCCGCGGCTTGAGCATGGCGGGCCACATTCGTCAGTGCTTCCTGCACCAGTCGGTAGGCCGCTGTTTCGACTTCCGGCGCAAATCTTCTTTTTTCCAGGCCGCTATGTTTGAAGTTAACGCGAACCCGAGTTTGCGCGGTGTAGTGTTCGATATGCCACAAAAGCGTGGGTAGCAAACCAAGATCATCCAGCATCGCTGGCCTTAGATCAAGCGAGAGCTTCCGCACGCGCGCCATCAGATCATTGACCAGTCCGCGAACCTGCTCGAGGGTGCTGCCAACTTGCTGAGCAGGTAACCGCGATCCCATTTCAAGAGTTAGTTTGAGTCCCGTCAAAACCTGGCCGATTTCGTCGTGCAGTTCCAACGCAATCTTACGGCGCTCGGCCTCCTGCACTTCCATTAGCCGCCGCGACAAGACTTTTAGTCGCTCGGCGTCCTCACGACCTGCAGCTTCTGCGCGCTTGAGTTCGGAAATGTCGAATGCTACACCATGGATGAACCATGGTTGACCACTGTCATTGCGGACCATTTTGGCTTCGCAATGAAACCAAACCACGTGTCCGTCCCGAGCTAGTACGCGATAGAGCGACTTCAAGGGTTGTCCGGTAATGAACAAGTCTGCAGCTTCAACACTCCAGCGCGCCTTGTCATCCGGATGTATTTGCTGATACCAACGCACCGGATCGTTGAGCCATTCTTCCTGGGTGAAGCCCAACATGGTTTCAATCTGCGGGCTTACATAAGCCTCACCAAAACCTTTGTCGAGGAACGCCATGAAAACCACAGCAGGAATTTGTTCGATGAGGGTGCGATAACGCGCATCAACTTCAGATAAGGCAAGACCAGTCGGGAGGGTTTCGCTCTTGAAGAAACCAGTGAGACTTTCTTCGGATACTGACTCTGCGAAAGGAAATGCGGCCGCGAGTTCAAGGAGTATGGCCTCAGCTTCCGGCAAACTCATGGACGCGTCCGCCGCAGGCGCAGTTTCGCTTACGGGTATATCAAGCTGCCTTAAGTCGAACAGATGCGTTGCCATCGTTTAGCGACTGACAGTGTTTTAGGTTGTCCTTGTGCGACGTCGCCAAGCCGGCTCTTTATTGAGTGACGCCTGCGTAAACTTCCGCAGCGCGTGAATAGCTTTTCCGTAAGTCATCACCGCATGTGACGACAACAGCGAGCCCGGCGGTTGATTCATGAACGGCATAAATTTATCCGGAAAGCCCGGCATCGTACAGCCAATACAAATGCCGCCCACGTTCGGACAGCCGCCCATCCCGTTTATCCATCCACGCTTGCCGACGTTGCACTGGACCACGGGCCCCCAACACCCAAGCTTGACGATACAGATGCGCGATCCGTATTCCTCCGCAAACTCCGCCTGCTCGTAATAACCGCCACGATCGCAACCTTCATGGACCGTCTGCCCG
>Ga0075424_100006097_pt1 | contig 11594 bp, 9 predicted proteins | sample SoiMethybrSBSTD3_FD_75301 | JGI IMG/M metagenome (GOLD analysis project Ga0075424, IMG submission 75301) | Bulk soil microbial communities from a Populus tree surrounding site in Tennessee, USA - Soil MetaG P. TD hybrid SBSTD3 | ecosystem: Environmental > Terrestrial > Soil > Tree plantation...
ACGAGTGCATGATGTACGCTTCCGATTACCCGCACTGGGATATGGAGTGGCCGCACAGCGTGAGCCAAGTGGTGAGCCGAAAAAACATTTCCGACGTAACCAAACAAAAAATCCTCGCTGACAACGCCAAGAGATTCTATCGGCTCTCTTGATCAGCCATTAGCGCGTTGCGGTTATTCTTACATTTTAAAGGAAGTAAGAATTCCTGCCGGAGATTTTCTAGCCTCAGAATCACGAACAAACTATTTGAACCGCTTGAACTGGTTGAACGGTTTGAAACGATTTTAACCTCTAGTAACGGAGTCATCATGGCCGAAACAAAATTCCTCAACGCGAATATCGATGAGAACACCGGCATTGCCTGGCTAACGCTCAATCGGCCGGAAAAGAAAAACGCCCTGAGCATCGCGCTTCTCACTGAGGTTGCCGCAATTCTTCGCTCCCTGGCCGAAAACGAAAAAATTCGCTGTATTGTGACCACCGGCGCCGGTGACTCGTATTCCTCCGGTCGCGATCTTTACGATATGCGCGGCCAGGACAATCGTCGCCGCACCCGCGGCTTCGGCGGAGTTGCCGAGATCGTCGACCTCATGCGCAAGCTGCCGCAAATCACGGTTGCCAAAGTGCGGGGCTGGTGTCTCGGCGGCGGTCTAGCGCTGATCAATGGCCACGATTTGGTGGTCTCAGCGGACACTGCAAATTTTGGTATGCCCGAAGTCATTCGCGGCAGCTATGGCGCCACTGCGACGCCGTCGCTTTTTCATGCCGGAATTCCGTTCAAAAAAGCTTTCTACATTTCTCTCACGGGAAGAAATTTGACCGGCATCGAAGCCGAACGCGTCGGCTTGGTTTCGCAGGTTGTTCCGGAAAAAGAGCTAGACGGCTTCGTCGAGACTCTCGCGAAGGAACTGGCCAGCCGTAATGGCGCCACTTTGGAGAATGCGAAAATTGCCGCCTATATGCAGAAAGATTTGCCTTTTGATATGGCGCTTCGCGCCGATGACCTCGTGCAACATCGATTGCGCTACTACACTAACCCGCTGAGCGACGTCGAAGGCTATCTTCACTCGCAAAAAGGCGGCGGCACGGTCAGATATGTCAAACCGGAAGACCGGAAGTGAGCTTCAGCTCAACCGATGTCATGGTTGCGCCGTTTCGTTTCGACCGGCCCCGAGTTAATAATCAACTAGAGATTCGATGAGAGGCAACTTGACGGTGGGCGCTCTACCCTTCTAGCGCAGCACCTGCCGATCCATGAGATCGCGAATCTCCGCGCTCGACATACCGAGGAGTTCGCCCAAGACCGCTTCATTGTCTTGAGCGGCAGCATGGGCTTTCCCGCTCGGCGCGAAGCCAGCCTCGGTCATCCGAACCGACGGTCCAACGCGGGTCAGCCACCCCACTTGGGGATGAAACACCTCTCGAGCAAAGCCGCGCTCACGCAGGTGCGGATCGCGATAAAGATCCTCGGCGGTCTGAACCACCGCTGCAGCGATTCCTTCGCGCTGCAACATGATCATGACTTGGTGCGGCGTGTAGTTCGAAGTCCAGTGTTCGATCCAGTAGTCGAGCTCTTGCCGATAGACAATCCGCGCAGGAAGATCTGCGAAGCGATGATCCGTCAGCCACTCACGATGATCGGCTAACTCACAGAACCGCGTCCACTCCTCTTGCGTTTGTACGGCGATAACGCACCAGCGATCGTCGCCTTTGCAGCGATAGACGCCGTGCGGCGCGGCGCTGGCGCTAAAATTCCCTTGTGGCTCGGGCTCGCGACCATTGACGAAATATTCCAGATAAGCCGCTCCCAGCATAGAGGCTGCGCTCTCAGCTTGGGAAATATCGATATATTGACCTTTACCGGTTCGCGCCCGATAGTGCAGCGCAGCGAGAATCGCCAGGGCGCCGTAGGACGGTGCGACATAATCCGGAAATGCTGTCTGGCATGCCGCGCCCGGACGGTCGATCTCCGGGTCGCGCCACAGATATGCCATGCCGGAATAGGACATCAGGATTGGCCCGAAACTGACATAATCTCTTCGCGGTCCTGTCTGGCCGAAGGCCTGGAGGCTCGCCATGATAATGTCCGGACGAACTTCTCGCATCCGCGAATAATCGAGACCCCAGCTCGCCATCACCCGGGCACTGAAGTTTTCCACCACCACGTCTGATTTGGCGATAAGTTGCTTGACCAGTCGCACGCCTTCGGGATGCTTCATGTCGACGGCGATCCGTTTGCGATCGCGGTTGCTTTCGAGGTCCGAAGCGATCTGGAATTTTTGGCCTCGTTGAGGGCTCCGCGGCGCTCGCCCCGCTTCGATCGCGATCACTTCCGCGCCGTGCTCGGCAAGGAGACCGGCGAGCGCTGGACCGACCACGCCGGTTGGAAAACTAATCACCCGCACGGCTTCAAACAGACCGCGGCTCGACGTTGAGGCTGCGCGGCCGTTTTCAGATTCGAGCCAAGCCGAGGGGCGGCTCCAATCGCCGGGAACACGGTCCTGGTGTTCACGAAACAGCGGAGCGCTGCGGCGAATATTCCAAGGGCTTTCGGAAAATTTGTAGGGATCGCCGGGGAACTGATGAGAACCAAGCCGCGGGTGCTCAACGCTGGTCAGATATTTTCGTTCTCGGGTCTGCGTGTCGGCGAGAAAAGCGCTTGGCGGATTGATGGGCGCCGCGGCGAGACGCAGTCCTTGAAATTCTTCGAAAAATTTTTGGGTCTCGTAATTCAGAGTACGCGCTTCCACCAGCCGATCGATCGTCTGACGCAGCGGAAACCGATTTTGCACCGCTTCGTATTTCGGGTCGAGCAATTCAGGCGGCCGGCCAAGCCATTCGAGAAAGCGCCGCCAATGGTCTGTTTGGTTGACGAAAATTCGCGCATAGCCGTCTTTACACTGGTATGTTTCGGCTACCGTGGTGGACTGGCTGTGCCCGGTTCGTGCGGTAATTTCGCCGGTCACACTATAGCGTGTTATTAGGCGCAAGAATGGGTCGGCAACGAGCACCTCTTGGAGCGACACTTCAACGTGCTCGCCACGTCCCGACTCCCGGCGGTTGAAAAGCGCCACCAGCGTGCCGAAGGCGGCGTGAACCGACGCCAAATGGTAGGCGACGTCACACGGGCCCATGAGCGGCGCGCGGCCGGGATGGCCGCAGACGCTCATTAAGCCGCCCATTGCGAATGCGACGATGCTTGGAGCTTTGAAATCCCGATAGGGTCCGGATTGTCCGAAGCCGGTAATCGAGGTGACGATCAATTTTGGATTAAGCTCTCGGAGAGCTGAAAAGCCGACATGTTGCCGGTCAAGAAATCTTACCGGCCTATCTTCCAGTAAGACATCGGCGCCGCGCGCCAGCATCCGCAAGGTTTCCTGGCCATCGCCAGTCTCCAAGTCCAACACGATGCCGTTTTTATTCGTATGATAGGCGGCGAAGGACAGGCTTTTTTCCGGGTCCGGCTCATCGTCCTTGAAGGGTCCCTCACGGCGCATCGAGTCACCCTCGGGACTTTCTATAAGAATGACTTCCGCCCCTAGATTGGCGAGCAACAATCCACAGTAGCCGCCCATTCGCCCGGTAAGATCCAGGACTCGGAAGCCGGCTAGTGCTCCGGGTGGGGTAGGGTCAGGCACCATGCTTTAACTCCGGGGGAGAGCATCGCGGCAGTATCTGAAGAGAGCAGACACCGAACAACAGATTTGCGCTGCAAGATTTCGTGCACATCCCTGACGCTCAAGAGTTCGCCGGCGCTACGGTTGAGCCCCCTCGAGACCGACACCCGTAGTGTCGAAAAGTTCAACTTTGCCGTACTTTGTCAAAATCGGCTCGATTTTCGCCGCATCACCCACCGCAACCACTTGCATAGCTTCTGGATCTAAATATTTACGCGCGACCCGCTGTACGTCCGCAGCACTTATCGCCATAATCTTTGCTGGATATTTATCCCAATAGTCGGCGGGAAGGTGATACCGCTTCAGGGTGATCGCGAATCCGAGGGAGCGCACCGGTTGCTCCAGCGAGAGGGCAAAGCTCGCGACGATGGCGCGCTTGCTGGCTTCCAGCTCAGCCCCTGAAACCGGTTCCTCTCTGATCCGTCGCAGCTCGTGAAAAAATTCCTCCAGTGCGCCCTCGGTCACTTCGGTGCGCATATTGCCGCCCGCGCGCCATGCACCGGGATAATGCAGCGCGCTAAAATCACTGTAGATGCCATACGTGTAGCCCTTCTCCTCGCGTAAATTGAGAAACAGCCGCGAAGAAGCGCCGCCGCCAATCACATGATTCATGACGACCATTGAGAAATAATCCGGACTCAGCCGGTTGATGGCGATATTGCCGAGCGCGAGCGTGGTTTGGACGGAATTCGGGCGGTTGACCAGCACGATTTTGCGCGCTTTTGCCGCGACAGGATCAGCCGGCCAGGTTTCTTTGACTTCGTTTCTCTTCCAGCTCGCCAGAATTTTTTCCAGTTTGCTAATAAATTCCTTTGCGCGGACATCGCCCGCTACTCCCAAAATCGCGTTCTGCGGAGCGTAGTGCTGCCGATGCCATTCAATCAGCGCCTCTCGGTTCAGCTGATCGATGGATTCGTTGTTAGGCGAAATGATCGCGGCAGGGTGTTGGCCGTACACCACTCGATTGAATCGTTCGTTCAGAAGAAAACCCGACGCGGAGCGTTGCTCGCGTAATTGCGCGCGCTGGCGTTGTTTCAGTTTTTCCAGCTCTTCGGCGGGAAAACTCGGCCGCAGCAGAACGTCTGCCGCGATCGCAAACCATTCATCGAAATTGTAACTCAATCCGGAGGCGCTCAATACCGTGTCCGGCGAGCCGAAGGATGCGCCGGCGCCAAGCGCAGCACCGAGCCGGTCGATCTGCTCGGCAATTTGGATACTGCTCCGCGATGACGTTCCTTCGCGCAGCATTTGTGCAGTAGCATTCGCCAGTCCGGCCATACTACGCGGTTCGAAAAGCGCGCCCGCGCCGTCGATGTGAAGCTGCAAATTGATAAATGGCGCCCGATGATCTTCCAGGATCAGCACGGTCAAACCGTTGCTCAACTTGGCCTCGGTGGGCTTGGGCAGTTTAACCCGCAAGATTTCACGTGAGACGGGGGCCCTGTTTTTGCGCTCCACCTTGCTTTGCGGTGTGCCGCTCGCATCCTGCGCACGAACCGGCTCGGAGAGCAGCGCCCAGCATGCGCCAAGACAAACGACAGCGCCGAGGCGACACCAGATGCGAGTTTTTGCGGCGCTAATCTTCATCGAGACTTCTCGGCGGGCGCGGCCGGCTTCGGCAAAGTGGTGACAACCGTGCGGCGCATCTCTTTGAAATAACTACGGGCGACCCGCTGCAGGTCGGTTGGGGTCACCTGTTCATACTTGTCCCAAATCGTATTGATCAGCTCGGGCTGGTTGTAGTAAACGGCGAAATGCCCCAGAGCGTTGGCGCGTGAGCGGGTACTGTAGAGTTGCTGAGCGCGCTGACGCCGTATTTGCATCTGAACCTTCTCGATCTCTTCAGGGCTGACAAGCTCGTTCTGCAGAAGCGCGATCGCGTCGTAAATGAGTTTTTCCAGCTCGCTCAGATCAGCATTCGGCCGAGCCACGACACTGAACCAGAAAAGCGACGGACCGCGCTGCTCGTTGGCGTCGGCGTAGACGTTCAAGGCGATTTCCTTTTGCTTAACGAGTTTTTGATACAGTCGTGACGACACCCCGTTCGATAAAACATGTCCCAAAAAATCGAGCGCGTACCAGTCGGGCGTGTTCGCCGGCGGAATTTTGTAAACAATATCGAGTTTGGCTGTCTGCGCAAAACTATCATCGATCACTTTTCGCCGTTCAGTTTTTTGCTCAGGCTCGCTCATATCCGGCGCGCTCGGTGCCGCTTGCGCCGGAATTTTTTCAAAATATTTTTTGATCAAAGCAAGCGCCGCGTCGGTTTTAAAATCTCCGACGAGCGCCAGCACCGCGTTATTCGGCGCATAATAGGTTTTAAAGAAAGCTTCGGCATCTTCTATGGTTGCCGCGTTGAGATCTTCCATGGAGCCAATCGTGGAGTGCTTGTAGCCGAAATTATCGTATGCCAAGCCAATCACGGCTTCGTAGGTTTTCCCATAGGGACGATTGTCGTAGCTTTGCCTGCGCTCCTCCTGAACCGTTAAGCGTTGGTTGTTGAAATTCGCCTGGGTAATAGCCGGTGCGCGCATGCGATCCGCTTCCAAAAAAATGCCCAGCTCGAGCTGATTGACCGGCAACGTTTCGAAATAATTGGTACGGTCGATGTTGGTCGTGCCGTTGGCGCTACCGCCGTTGTTTTGAACCAGGATGAAATGCTCGCCTTTGCCGACGTTCTCCGAGCCCTGAAACAGCATGTGCTCGAACAAATGAGCGAAACCGGTTCGGCCCGGACGCTCGTCGCGCGAGCCGACGTTATAAGTGACACAAATGGAATAGGTGGGCGCGCTGTGATCTTCAGCGAGCAGTACACGGAGACCATTCTTGAGGCGGAATTCTTTGAAGTCGACTGCGTAGCTTTTATTCAGCTGAGTCGCTGGCGTAATCCGATCATTATTCTCCTGAACGCTCGAGGAAGTTCCGGCTTGACGGCTGAGCGTTTTCGATTGCGCCGCATCGATCTTGCTCGTGCCCGAATAAATGCCGATAGCGAAAAGCGCAAAGATGCTGACGCAGGGCAATAGCGAAACTCTTTTTAATGATGACACGGGGAGCTCGGAATAGATTTTGGCTGTTGGGAATTTAACATCATTCGGACTCTCAAGGAAACGGTCGGGCCAATCAAGAAAGTATTCGGCATTGACAGAAATAGCTTAAGAGAATAATGGAATGACAAATTCCATAGACGGAATGGGAGAATTCTATGAGCAGCTCATGGGAAACGGTCAGCGTCGATCAGAGTTCGATGGGGCTTTATATTGCTCAACCGGACGGATCAGGGCCGTTTCCAGCCATTATTGTTGGGCAGAACCAGGACGGCGTTGGCGCGTTCACTCAAGAAATGACGCGGCGGATTGCTGCGGCCGGTTACGTCGGAATTGCACCGCAATTCTACCACCGTGAGGGCGAACCCAAGACACCAGAAGACATAGCGAACTTTAAGCACACTCGCCGGGACATCAATGTCCTCAATGATATCGGCGCCACGATCAATTTTCTCAAAGGCTGCGCCACGGTTGATCGCTCAAGGCTCGGCATCGTCGGGTTTTGCATGGGCGGGCGCATCGCGTTTCTCGCCGCCGCAGCAACAAAATCTTTCAAGGCCGCCGTCGATTTCTATGGCGGCGGAACCAACCAGAAATGGGGTGATCGTCCTGCTCCGGCGGCACTTGCGACCGATGTGTCTTGCCCGATCCAAGGCCATTTCGGTGAGCTCGATAAAAACCCGCCACCCGATGAAATGCGCCAGCTCGACGCCGAGCTGACGCGGCTAGGCAAGCCCCATGAGTTTTTCTTCTACGAAAACGCGCCGCATGGGTTTAACCGCAGCGGCTGGAACGGCTATAGACCTGAAGCGGATTCGACCTCCTGGACGCGCACCCTGGAGTTTTTTGCGGCGCATCTCGGCAGCGCAGCGACGGAGCGAATTGCCGCAGCGCGCTGAGTAGAAACAACCAAGTGAAACTACGCTCCCGATTCACAATTGCCCTCGTCGTGGTTGCTTACTTGACGGCATGGTTCGCGCCGCTCCAAGGTGCTGAGCTCAAGGCCATTAACATTGGTTGGACCGGCGGCTCCGCATGGACGGCCCTTCCCGACCGAATCGCGAGCGAGCGCGGCTTTTTCGAAAAAGAAGGACTGCGGGTTCGCTACATCCAGTTTCAGGGAACCAACCTGATGCTGAGCGCCCTCATGGCCAATGAGCTGGATTATGTGACCATTCTGCCTTTTATCGCCGGAGCCGCAACCCGAGGATTGCCCGTAAAAATTGTTGGCTCGACGACCAAAGCCAGTGGTTACGCGATCATTTCCCGGCCCGACATCGACAGCATCAAAGCGCTCAAAGGCAAGCGGATCGCGATCAACACGTTCGGCAGCTCCGCGGATTTTGCGATCTATCAACTGCTCAGCCGCAATGGCCTCGATCCAAACAAAGACGTGACCCTGCAAGCCGTGGCAGGCAGCCCGGACGCGCGCTTCGCGGCCCTAGTTGGCGGCTCGGTGGACGCCACTGTGGTGAATAGTCCTTTCGAGTATCGGGCCGAGCAAAGGGGGTTCAAGACTTTGTTATCGGTCAAGGAAACGGCGGAATTTGTCCGCATTCCCATCGTTGGATTGAGCACCACTCAGCGAAAAATCGAGAAAGAACCTGATGAAATCGTGCATGTGCTTCGCGGCCAACGCGGCGCTATCCTGTTTCTGCAAAACCAGCGCGACATTGGCGTAGGCCTACTTGAAAAACTCCTGAAGCTCGACCATGCCGCGGCAGAGAGATTCTACGGCATCTATCGCGACCAATATAATCCCGACCTGACCGCGCCCGACTCAGTCGTCGAAGAATGGATTGCCGTTGGCACTTTTCGCGCCAAAGAAAAAATCGCCGTCAAACCGCATGTCGTCTACGACTGGTCCTTCGCCGAGCGCGCGCGACGTTGAACTGCACTCACGCGACAACTTCGACCTAGTGTGTGGGTCGTGAAGATCCGTTCTTCTTAAAAAATTTAATAAGTGCTCGAATGAACTTCTCCTATTGAGCATTCGGCGTGTTGTCCGCGCCGGTCAACCCGACATACCCTTTGCGGGCTTTGGTGTATTTCCTCTTCATCAAAATCATTTGGCGATGCGCAATGCCGGCTTCGGCGAAAACCGGACCGACACAGCGAAAACCCATCTTTTCATAGAATCCGATCACCGGCACTTGCGCATGTAAAAATATTTTTCGCGCTCCTCGACTCTTGGCTGCGGCGATCCCACGCTTGAGCAAGGCAGCGCCAATCCCTTTACGTCGATATTTCTTTAAGACGGCCATGCGCCCAATCTTCGCCTTCTTGCCATGCATCACCAGTCGCGCAGTTCCTACGGGCCGGCCGCTGGTCGTCGCCAGGAAATGAATCGCGTGCTCATCATCGTCATCGAGCTCGACGTCTCTCGGCACCCCTTGCTCACTCACGAACACGCGCAGGCGAATCGCAAAAGCGTGCGCCTTTGCTTCGTCAGAGGAAATCTGTTTTACCTGGAGCGTCATATTTTGGAATTATCAGAAACGTAAAGGATTGCCAGTCATGAGCGCGAACGCCAACTCGGACAAGCGTGTTACCTTCGGCATCAGAGTTCCCAACTCGGGCCCGCTCGCGAGTTCGGAGTCGATGGTGGAAGTCGCTTTCGAAGCGGAGTCTCTCGGCTACGACTCGGTTTGGGTTCATGATCATCTGACTTGGTCGGACGAGATCCACCGCACGCACATTTCTTCGGGAGCGGATCACTCGAACGAACGCAATGACAGTCCCGATTTTTACGAGGCGATGACTTCGCTCGCTTATCTCGCGGGCTTGGTTCATTCCGTCCGCCTTGGAGTTGCATGTGTAGTCGTCCCGTGCCGCAATCCTTTACTCGCCGCGAAGCAGCTCGCCACCCTCGACGTGCTAAGCAAAGGTCGACTCGATATCGGTGTCGGCATCGGTTCACCCTCGACGCTGAAATCGCGCGAATACGAAGTCTTGGGGATCAATCAAAAACTGCGCGGCAAAATCGCCGACGATCACCTCCGCGCGATGAAGACGATTTGGACCACGCAGCCGTCAAGCTACCAAGGACAATTCGTGGAATTTGAAAACGCCGAGATTTGCCCGAAGCCGCTGCAAAAACCTCATCCACCGCTCTGGGTGGGCGGCTGGACCGAAGCAGCAATGAAACGAGCCGCTGCGCTCGGCGACGCTTGGCTCCCCGCCTGGCTGCTGCCGGAGGATATTGGTAGGCGCTTTCACCAGCTGAGAGAATCCGCCGAGCGGCAAGGCCGCGATCCGGAAAAGATTCACCTCGGGATTGAAGTCTACGGCTGCATTGATAACGACGCTGTCAAAGCGCGATGCGACGGCTTCGGCACTCTGGCGATCGGGCAAAGCACATTTGAAAGATTGATGACTGTGGAACAATTGGCCGAAGTGAGTCTAATCGGCTCACCGGAAGAGATTCGCCGCCGCGTCCAGGCTTACAGCGACGCCGGTGTGTCGCATTTCGAAATTAAATTTATCTATCCGACCCTCGCGCGCCATTCACAGATGCTGCAACTCTTCGCCCGGGAGATCTTGCCGGCTTTTCGCTAGCGGCAGGTTCGTAGTGTCATCAGAAATTCTGTGCGTCGTGGACGCAAATCTCGCCGCTTCAATTGACCACATACCCGACATCTACTTGAACTCGCTCAGCAGCCGGCCATACCCGGCGATTGGCTTGCCCATATTCATCAGCCGTAGTGCCTCCCACACCCAAGCCTGAGTATTCGTGACAACCGGTTTTTGATTATCTTGTTCTATACGTTCGATTACCGAGATCGTACGCCATTTGTTGCATGGCAGGTACACGCCGTCCACGTCTGGATGTTTGCGCAGCAGCGAACTCGCGAGCTCGTAACCGCTCGCCGGCGGCAATTCCCAAATCACGTCGGCATTGGGACAGCCGAGGCCGCGAAAGGCTACCACCTCAATGTCATAGTGCGCCAGGAACTTTACTAAGCGCTCGTCCTGATCTTCGGGAAAGGGTGAGGCCATCACGATGCGCTTGAGATCGAGGGCGCGGCAGCCGCGCACGACCGCGGTGAGAACCGTCGAAGCGGGCACAGCAGTAATTTGCTTGACCAGGTCGAGAATTTCTAAATCGGACCCCGGTCCTTTGAATGAAAGAAACAATTCGCCCGTGATCATGAGGAAATCGAGAGGCTGGCGCGCCAGATCGCGTACGAGATCGGCGAAGGCCAGCTCGGCGCGATGAAATTCGTCGTCGGTGTATTTACCGACTTTCAAAGTGCGTCCTTCGATGCGAATATCGGGCGGAAAAACTTCGTAAACATCGATCAAGGTGTCTTCGCTCAGGTTGGGTGAAATAAGCCCGATGAGTTTCATATAGGCTCCTTTTTGTTTGCCGAATTCTCAATCGAAACTCGGCGAGCGCCTACAATAGAGCTAACCTAAACGGCGGCGCAATCCATTCGACCGATTTTCCTCTTGACCCTCGTGCCTAGACTCGAATAGCTTTAGCCAGTCCGCCAAGGGAATAGCTCATGTTGAAACAGACCATCCTTCGCGTTGACGTTTTAAAATCGTTCGCAAAATGTGGCTGGCTCATCTGGCCCATTTGCGGCTTTTTTTTGCTATGGGTTCCGCCGGCAGCGATCGGGCAGGAACACATCTAAGTTATCTATAGCCAATTCACGATGACCAACTCTGCTACGTGGTTTGCACGCGAAGCAGGACTATTCGAGCGCCATGGACTTGGCGCGGACCTCATCTACGTCGACTCAGCGCCGGCCGTACAAGCGCTTACTGCGGGTGCGGCGCCACTCGCCACTATGTCGGGCGGCTTGGCGGTGGGTCCCTATTTGAACGGCTTGGATTTAGTGATGCTCGCGGGCTGGTGCAATTT
>Ga0075424_100006098_pt1 | contig 11593 bp, 9 predicted proteins | sample SoiMethybrSBSTD3_FD_75301 | JGI IMG/M metagenome (GOLD analysis project Ga0075424, IMG submission 75301) | Bulk soil microbial communities from a Populus tree surrounding site in Tennessee, USA - Soil MetaG P. TD hybrid SBSTD3 | ecosystem: Environmental > Terrestrial > Soil > Tree plantation...
CCGGCCATGATCTCGCACAGGATCGCCGCGTGATCCTCGGGCTCGGCTTGCCCCTCCGCGCGCTCGATGCCGAGCTTTCCAAGATGCGCGCGCAACCGCGCGAGAGGCCGCTCGTGCAGGAACCCGGTGAGATAGTAAGAGCCGTACGGAAGAAGCTCGCCGCGGCCGAGTCCGATGAAGAGATCGAAATACTCGCGCTCCACGCGCTCGACGCCGCTGCGTTCCGCTGCCTCGGCGAGCGCAGCGTGGGCCAGCCCGAGCGGGCTTGCATCGCCGCGCAATGTAGCCAGGCGCTGCAGCAGCAGAACATCCGGCGCACGCGCGAGCAGGACGGAGATGAGCGCATATTCCTGTGCGCGCGCGGCATCGATCTCGTCGACCTCGCCCGCCGTCGCCGCGTGCTCGGCGTAGAGATCGGGCCGCAGCATCGCGCGGCCCACGCCGGTCGCCGCTTCGACTGAGAGCACGCGTTCCGCGGGAACGCGCGACCAGTTCGAAACGGAGGGCTGCGAGATGCCCAATTTTTTGGCGAGCGCGCCAACGCCGCCGGCGACGCGAATCGCTTCCTCCAGTCCGACATCCCTCATGGGCGTGTTGTTTTTTTATTCTGGTTCGAATGGAGAACCGTACCGCCCGCGGCGAGCGCCGGTCAATAGCCTGAGGCTATGAGTCCCTGCGTCTATTTGGGCAAGGCGCCGCCGTGCAGCCGTTTCGCACTCGGCGGGTGGTCATCGACGGCTTCTGGACCGGATTGCGTCGCAGCAGCTGTTTTGTTGCGACGCGGCAAGACCTGGGACCGAGGTTGATCACCTGCCCTGTCAATGCCCTCGTCCCCCGGCGTCGCGACGGGTGGCACCGGCATCGCAAGGGTAGCTTGGGCCAATTCGGAGCTTCCTTTCGGAGGCGAAACGATCTCCTGAGGCGCTGGCGCCGGGACCGATTTGGGCGCCTCGCTGGCAACGCCTCCCCCCAGCATTCGCGCGATCTGCCCGCGCAGTTCGTCGGTCATCTCGAGCGGGCCGAAGCCCGCGATCGCGTTCGGCGCATTGAAGTCCCAGGAGTTCTCGGAGAGCCCGACGAAATCGCGGATCTTGGGATCGCGCGCCCACGCGCGACGAAGCGCCGCACGGGTCAGTTCCGCCGGCACACCCGGCGCGAGAAACGCACGGATATCGGTTTCGGCGGTGATGCTTTCGATCGGTGGAAGCTTTGCCGAATCGAACACCTCCGCGGACGGCTCGGGCGCGCCGCCGAGAGCGGGGGCAGCATCGCTTTCCTTGCGCTCGCCTTCGCCGCCACCCGCCCGTGTTGCCGGCTTGGCCGGCGCAGCCGCAGGCCGTGCCACGGCGTCTTGTGTCGCCGCCTTGCGTCGCGACCAGCGCGCAATGAAGTTTTCCGGCTCGCTCATTCCCGCGTCTTCTGCATCGGTCCGCGCCGCGCCAGCGCCTCCGGATCGGCGCGGTCACGCTCGCGTTTGTGGAACGGCTGTTCGACATGGTGCTGGGCAACGAACGCGTCGATCGTCGCGCGCACGACCTCCGGCATGGGGACCGCATCGACGAGATCGGTCCCCGTTTCGGTCCACGCTTCGCCCTCGGCGGGGTCGGCGGTCACGGCGAAAAGCTCGTACGGCGGCTCCACGCCGCTCGGTCGCAGCGCCACCCAGAGCATGGGCGCACCCGAGCCGAGATTGTTGCGATAGTTGGCGGTCTCGGTGCGGTAGAGCGCGACCTCAGCGGCGCCCACGTAAAAGGTCGTCGTTTCGCCGTCCTCGGCAAGCGCGGTCCACGGCAAAGCATCGGGCTGGCCAGGCAAGGCTGCGAGCGGTTTCCAGGTGAAATCGATCCATGGGCTCCGCGCCTTTCTTCGCTCGACCACGATGCCAACTGTAATCTTGGCGGGCGAAAGGACGGTCATGACACGGCCTCGAGATGGGCGAGCGGAAGTCCGACCACGAGGTTTTGCGGCTTCATGCGCAATTTCTTGTCGGGCGTCATCGCCAGTATCAAATAGATGGGCTCGCCCTTGGCCTTGTCCAGAACGATTTCTGCATCGCGCAAGGTGAGCCGGTAGAGGCCGATGATGCGCTGGCGCGCCGCGGGGTCGAGCTCTTCGCCGCGCCACAGCGTGTCGCCGATCCGGGTCGCCTCGGCATCGAGCCCCACATACCACGTGAGATTGACGTCGGCCGCCTCGATCAGCGGTTCGATCGCGATGTCGATCGACAGGAGGTGCGCGATCCACCGCGCGATTACCTTGCCGAGCGCCTCGAGTCCGCGCCGGCCCGCGGTGAGATCGAGCGCCATGTCGAAGAGATCGCTGCGTTCCCAGTAAATGTCGGCGTTGGCCTCGTTGAGCACGTCGATGTCCCCCGCCGCCGGGAGCCCGAGCATGGCCACGAGCGGCGAGACCGGCTGGGGGCTCTCGCCCGAGACTTTTTCCTCGTCGGCCGCAATCAACGACCCCTCGAGCACGCTTAGCCGTTGCGGCCGGAACAGGAGTTCCGCGGCGCGCAGCATGAAGACGTCCTCGCAGCCCTCGAGCAGGTTGCGCAGGATCACGTGCACGAGCTGGTTGATGAACAGGGGTGGAGTGGCGCCCATGCCATGACGCGCCAGATCGAGGTACGCGGCCTCCACCGTTTTGTGGCGGATGAGGCGATCGCGAAAGTCGCGCATCAAGCTCCAATTCTCGCGTGCATCGGGGTCGGCGATGCCCGCAATGTCCGCGCTCGTCACCGGCCGGCGCGGATCCTCGAGCAGCGCCGCGTGCAATCCGCGCTCGGCCGCGCAGGCATTCGTCGGCGGCGCGAGCTCCGGCCGCGCAAGATAAGCCTTGAGGAACTCATCGGTGACCAGGAGCCCACCGCCGTCGTCGCGATCGAGCAAATGATGCCCGCAGGAGAGCCAGAAATCCGCCATGCGATGCGCCTCGACGCGTGTGCTTGCGACTCACTCGCTTGGTTTGGGCTGCGCCAGCGCGAGCAGATCGACCTCCTCGCGCGGCTCCTCTTCGCTCTCCACTTCCAGGAACGAGAAGGCGCGCATCGGCTTGCGCGTGCCGCGAGAATGCAAGCTGCGAAATGCCTCGCGGATCGCCCCGTCCTCGAACGTGCGGCGCACGGCGATCAGCGTATCGCGAGGATGATCGCAGAGCGAGGCGGCGAAGGCGATCTCCTCTTGCGCCGCCGCGCGGGCGGCCGCGAGGTCGGGCGCGCCGAGGCGCTCGTAGAATTGCCGTCCCAGCGTCTCGACCAGCGCGTCGCGATCCGCCTCGCTTGCTTCCACGATCTGCGCCAGCGTCGACCATCCGAGCGAGGTCACGCCGAGAAATCCCCCGCGGAAGGCCGCGCGTGACTTGCCCTCGAGCGCATCCGGATCCGCGTGCGCGAACATGAAGGCGCCGGATACCGCCCATTCCCCCGGATCGGCGGCGCGCTCGAACACGAACGTATCCGACGGGTCGAGCCGAATGGTGCGCAGAAGCTTCACCGTCGCGGCCCTCCGGTCGTGCGGTCGAGCCACGACGGTGCCTCGAGCGCCCGCAGGAGCGAGCGCCGCTCGGGTTCTGCTCCATGCGCATTGGTGACGCGCCGCACCAGGAGATCGCCGTTGTCCGCGATCTCGCGGCGCAGCCCGCTCTCGGGCGCGAGCCGGGCGAGATAATTCTTCGCGACGGCCCCGAATCCCTGCTCCTGCCAGGCATCAACCGCGACCATGAAATGGCGGGCGAAGCTTTCCACTAGCCGTCCCGAACCGAGATCGTCGAAGCCTTCGTCCTCGAGCGCCGCCGAGAGCGGCCGCAACCCGGGTTCCTCCTCGCCCATGGCCACGGTGCGAATCGTGGCGGCGAACACCAGCCAGGCCGGCGGTCGGTCCTCATCGGCGCGCTCCGGCCAGGCGAGGCGCGCGCCGCCGACCAGCCCGCCATTCACCCGCACCGCGTCCGGCCAGTCGAAGGCGATGGGCAGCTCGGGCGGAGCGTGCACCGCCAGCGCATCGGCCAGCGCAGCGAGGCCGGCATAAAGCGCGCGTCGGGCGGTCTTGAGCGGCTCGTCCGGCTCCAGCACCAGCGCGAATTCCACGAGGTCGAAGCGACCCACGTAGACGAGCGTCCCCGCCCCTTCTTCGCCCGCCACATGGGTCGCGTGCGCGAAAGCGTCGCCCACCTCGCGCAATGTCACGAGCCGAAACGGCGGCGGCAGGTCGAGTGCCGGTTTGGAGGATGGGCGCAGGCGGGCGCGCTCTTGCAACGGCATTGGGCAACCGGACTCGCGAAGGTTGTTTGTAATACTTATAACGTGATACGCACCGCGGCCAGGGCCGCGCCTGGCTATCGCGCAGCCGGGCCTGCCGCAGCGCCATCGCCTCGACCGATTGCTGAGACGGCCCCTACCGAAGCAGCCATTTTGCGCGGGCGAAACGCCGAGACGGTGGCTCGCGAACAGCCGGAGACGACATGGCCGACCGGCCGCCCAAAGTCTTGATCTGCTCGTGCGAAGACACGATGCCGCTCGACATCCCGGCGGTGCAGCGAGGCTGTCGCGGCGCCGAAGTCTCGACGGCGCGACAGCTGTGCCGGGGGGAACTCGATAAATTCCGCGCCGCGGCGGCCAGCGGCGAGCCGCTGATCGTCGGTTGCACCCAAGAGGCGCCGCTGTTTTCGGAAACGGCCGACGCCGCCGACGTCACTTACGCCAAGATCCGCGAGACTGCCGGCTGGTCGAAGGATGCCGATGCGGCCGGTCCCAAGATGGCGGCGTTGCTCGCAGCCGCCGCCGAGCCTGTGCCCGAAGTTCCGTTCGTCGGGCTGAACAGCGAGGGCGTGATCCTGATCTACGGCCGCGACGAACGGGCGATCGAGGCCGGCAACCTGCTCAAGGATCACCTCGACGTCACGGTGCTGATAAAGCCGCCGGCCGAGGTGACGCCGCCGCGGGTGACCGACTTCCCCGTGGTGAAGGGCGCGATCTGTTCGGCCAAGGGCTACCTCGGCGCGTTCGAGCTCGTCGTTGACGGCTACGCCCAGCCTGTGCCGTCCTCGCGCGGGACGATGAGCTTCGCCGCGCCGCGCGACGGCGCGGTCTCGCGCTGCGATCTCGTGCTCGACCTATCCGGCGCGGCGGCGCTTTTCACCGCATCGGATCTGCGCGACGGCTATCTGCGCGCAAACCCTGACGATCCCGCGGCCGTGCTCAAGGCGGTGCTCAGGGCGCGCGACCTCGTTGGCAGTTTTGATAAGCCGCGCTACGTCGCTTTCACCGAGGATCTGTGCGCCCATTCGCGCTCGCGCATCATCGGCTGCACACGCTGTCTCGATCTCTGCCCGACCGGGGCGATCGCGCCCGCAGGCGATCACGTCGCGATCGACGCTTATATCTGCGCGGGCTGCGGCCAATGCGCGGCGGCGTGCCCGACCGGCGCTGCTGGTTACGCGCTGCCGCCGGCAGATACATTCATGCGCAAGCTGCGCGTGCTGCTTGGCGCCTACCGCGACGCAGGTGGACGCCAGCCGCCGGTCGTGCTCGTACACGACAACGCGCACGGCGCGCCGCTGATCGACGCGCTCGCGCGTTTGGGCGATGGCCTGCCCGCGAACGTGTTGCCCGTCGCCGTCAACGAAGTGACGCAGGTCGGGCTCGAAAGCATTGCCGCCGCGTTTGCCTATGGCGCGGCAGCGATGCGCCTGCTGCTACGCGCAAAGCCGCGCCATGACGTGACCGGCTTGCGGGGGACGATCGCGCTCGCTGAGCCGATCCTCGCCGGACTCGGTTTCGGCGACGCGCGCGTGGCCACCATAGAAACCGACGATCCGGATGCGCTCGCCGAGGCGTTGCGCGCGATCCCGCAGCGTGAGGGCGCGCCGCGTCCGGCGAGCTTCCTGCCCGTGGGCGGCAAGCGCGACGTGATACGGCTCGCATTGCGCGAGCTGCAGCGCGCGGCGCCGGCTGCCGTCGACGTGATTGCATTGCCGGCGGGTGCGCCCTTCGGCACGGTCGAGCTCAACGCCGAGGGTTGCACGCTCTGTCTCGCCTGCGTGTCGGCCTGCCCGACCGGCGCGCTCAGCGACAATCCGGAGCGGCCGATGCTGCGCTTTGCCGAAGATGCCTGTGTGCAGTGCGGGCTATGCAAGGCGACGTGTCCGGAGAAAGTGATCACGCTGCGGCCGCAGCTCGATTTCCGCGCAGCCACCGCGACCGCCCGCGTGCTTAAGGAGGAGGAGCCATTCCCCTGCATCCGCTGCAACAAACCGTTCGGGGTCAAGAGCACCATCGACCGCGTCGCCGCCAAGCTCGAGGGCAAACACTGGATGTTCCAGAATTCCGCGCAACGGCTCGACGTGCTCAAGATGTGCGAGGATTGCCGGGTGGTCGCCATCACGGAGCAGGAGTTCGATCCCTACCGCGAGCCGCCGCGGCCCAAGGCCCGCACCACCGAAGATTATTTGCGCGAGCGCGAGCAGGAAGGGCGTGCCGGCGAGCCGGAAACCTGAACGGCGCACCATGGACCGTGCACCCGCTCTCAACCGTGTCCGCACCAGCGTGCTGGAGATCGCCTATGAGGAAAGCGGACCGGGGCACGGCACTCCCGTCCTGCTCATGCATGGCTTCCCCTACGATCCCCGCACCTACGACGGCGTGGTACCGCCGCTCGTCGGCCGGATGCCGGGTGATCGTCCCGTATCTGCGCGGCTACGGTCCCACCCGCTTTCTCGCATCCGACACCCTGCGCTCGGGGCAGCAGGCGGCGCTCGGCAACGACCTCAAGGAGCTCATGGATGCGCTGACGCTCAGGCGCGCCGTGCTCGCCGGCTACGACTGGGGCCGGCGCGCTGCTTGCGTCGTGGCGGCGCTTTGGCCGGAACGCGCGCGCGGCTTGGTGTCGGGCAACGGCTACAACATCCACGACATCGCCGGATCGACCAAGCCGGCATCGGCGAAGCGGGAGCATCGCCTCTGGTATCAATACTACTTTCACACTTGCCGCGGCCGCGCGGGTCTTGAGACTAACCGGCGCGACATTGGTCGACTGCTATGGCAGCTGTGGTCGCCGAATTGGCGGTTCGATGACGCGACCTACGAGCGCACCGCCAGTTCGTTCGACAATCCAGGCTTTGTCGACGTGGTGATCCATTCCTACCGTCACCGTTTCGCTTACGCCGACGGCGATCCGAACCTCGAAGCGACCGAACGGCGGCTCGCTGCCAAGCCCAAGATTTCGGTGCCGACGATCGTGCTGCACGGCGACGGTAGCGGCCTCTCGCCGGCGGAAAGCTCTCTGCCGCACGCGAAGTTCTTTACCGGCCCTTATCAACGTCGAGTGATCCCGACTGCCGGCCACAATCTTCCCCAGGAAGTGCCCAAGGTCTTCGCCGATGCCGTTCTCGATTTAGTGCGCACAACGAAGTGAGCGGCGCGACTGTTCTCGCGTTTCGCGCTGGCCGAGTTAATCAGGGCCTCGCGGTCGCCTTCTCGAGAAATTCCACCAAGGCAGCGCGATCTTCGGCTGAGCCGATGCGCTGTTCCGGCATTTTGGTACCCGGCGTATAGGCCATAGGCCCGACCTCGAACAGCTTGGCCACCGTCTCGGGCGTCCACACGATATCGAGCTTCTTGAGCGCGTCGGAGAAATTGTAACCGGGCAGGGTCGCGATCTTCCGCCCGAAGATCCCCGCCAGTGTCGGGCCGGCACGGACGCCCTCGTTCGGGTTCAACGTGTGGCAGGCGACGCAGGCGCGAAACACCTCGGCGCCGTGATCGCCGGCGAAGGCGGCGAGCGGGTCCTCGGGCGTGCCCATAACGATGTTGCCGATCGGCTCGCCGGTCAGGACGTCCCAACGGCGGATCATGCGGTCGCTGCCGCCGGTCAGCAGCGAGCGCCCGTCAGGAAAGAACGCGGCCGACCAGACTGGCAGGCCCGGTCCGACCAGCGTGCGTTCGACCTTGCGCGCAAGCCGGTCGATGAGGGCGACCGAGCCGCGGATCCCGGCGGCGGCGATGAGGTTCCCATCGCGCGAGAGTGCCACCGCGATGATTGGCGCTTGCGCCGCCTCGACCGTGCCGAGCAGTTCGCCTGCGCTCGAAAGGACGTAGACTTTGCCGTCCGCGCCGGCGGTGACGATCTCGCCGTCGGGCACAACTGCGACGGCATTGAGCGGGCTCGGCAGCGGCACGACCGTCGGTGCGCCGCCGCCCGCAAGCGGCGAGATGCGCAGCATCGCATCGTAGCTTACGGTGACGAGCGCGCGGCCGTCCGGCGCAAAGGCGACCCCGTTGACGTTCTGAGTATGGCCCTCGATCAGACGCGACGTCCCGCCGGAGAGCGGCCATAGCCGCGCGGTGTGATCCCAGGACGCCGATGCGAGCGTGGTGCCGTCCGGCGAGAGCGCAAGCGCGACCACTGGCGCTTCGTGGCCTTGGAGCACCGTCGACGGCTGCGCCTTGCCCGGCGTCCAGATCGCGATGCGCGCATCCTCGCCGGCGGTGGCGATGCGGCCGTCGCGAAGAAACAGCACCGCGTTCACCGCACCGTCGTGGAAGCGCAGCACTTGCTCGGCCGCATTTTGCGGCAGCGACCAGCGGATCGCCGAGGTGTCGAAACTGCCGGAGATCGCTTCACTTCCGTCGGGCGAAATCGCGAGCGCCCGCACCGGGCCGCCGTGGCCGCGCAGTTGCGCCTGCGCCGTCGGTGGCGCGAGCAGCAGGAAAAAAACGGCAAGCACGCGGAGGATCATTGCGGATCTCGAGGAACTCACCCCTCGGCAGGATGCATGCCGAGGGCGCGAATTTTTTCGCGCACCGTCTCGTCGCGCAGCGCGTCTAAAAACGCCGCAAGCCCAGCGCGCTCGCGGCGGCTTTCGACGACGAGGAAGTCGTAGTCTTCGGGCGCAATGGGGAGAAAGGCCAAGCCATAGAGCCGGGCAACCGACTCGATGGCTATGCCCCAATCCGCGCGGCGCTGTGCCACCGCGGCGGCGACCGCGTTGTGCGAGCGCGGCTGATTGCTGTAGCCCGGGGGGCGCGCCCCGCCGAGCAGCCGGTCGATGAGTACGCGCGTGCCCGCGCCAGCATTGCGGTTGACCATCAGGCAGGTGGGATCGGCGAGCGCAGCTTTGACGGCATCGGTTGCGCTGCATCCCGCGAAGCGGGGGTCATCGCGGCGATGCACGAAGCCCTGCATGCGCTGCCAGCCCTTCACCAGCGCGAGTCCTGGGCGCAGCAGATGGGCGTTGTAGCGGTCGGTTGCAGGATCGACGAGATGCACCGGGGCGAGATCGCACTCCCCGCGCTCCGCGGCGGCGACTCCGCCCATACTGCCGACCGCGATGGTACGCGCGGCAAATCCGCGTTCGGCAAGCGCGCCGACCACGACATCGAGGGCGATGCAGTGGCTGCCCATGACGACCAGATCGGGCATCGCAGCCGTCTGGCCGATCAAGGTCACGCGGGCACGGCTGCCCGCGTCGAGCGCCGCCGCGAGCGCGTCAATTTCCAGGAATCCATCGGCCTGGGAGAAGCTCGTGACCGCGCCGGAGCCTTTGGCGGTAGGAAAGGCGACTGGCGCATCCTCGCCCGGTGCCAGCGCAACCAGGACGAACTCTTTTCGGCCGAGTTCCGAGGCGATCCGCACGGGCACCTGCGCCTCGATGCTGCGCGGCGCCTGCGCCGCAAGCCCGGCACGGGCACGGATCACCGGTGCGACGAAGGCATGGAAGGTGAAAATCGCAGACGTAGGAAATCCCGGCAGCACCGCGAGCGGCTTGCCATCAATCGCGCCGAGGCAAAGCGGCTTGCCGGGCTTGAGCGCAACGCCGTGGACGAGAACGTCGCCCAGTTTCAAGACGATGCGGTGGGACAGGTCGCCCGCGCCTTTAGAGGTGCCGCCGGAGAGCACGACGAGATCGCACGCCGCCAGCGCCGCGCGGACGGCACGCTCGAGCGCCGCTTCGTCATCGCGAAACGCGCCGAAGGAGACTGGTTCCCCGCCCGCTTCCGCCACCGCGGCGGCGATGATCGCACCATTGCTGTCGTAGACCCGCGCGGGCGCGAGCGCGCTCCCCGGCGCAGCGAGTTCATCACCGGTCGACAGCACCGCCACTTTGGGCTTGCGCACGACGTCGATCTCGGCGAGGCCGCAGGCCGCAAGCATCCCGATCTCGCGCGACGATAAGAGCGTCTTGCGGCGCAGGACCGTTTCGCCGCGGGCAATGTCGGAGCCGGCATGGGAGATGAACTGCCCCGGCGCGACGGCGCGGCGCACATCGATTGACGGTACGGCGCCCGCGTCGATGAGATCGGTGTGCTCGATCATCACGACGGCGTCCGCGCCGCGCGGGATCACTCCGCCGGTGGCAATGGTCGTCGCGGATCCCGCCCTCACCTCGAGCGCCGGCGGATGGCCGCAGACGATCACTTCCCCGTTGAGACGCAACCGCCGCGGGGCGCCGTCGCTCGCGCCCGCCGTGTCGACGGAGCGCAGCGCAAATCCGTCGACATTGGCGCGATCGAACGGCGGCACGTCGATCGGCGCGGCGACGTCGGCGGCGAGCACGCGGCCGAGCGCCGCGGCCAAGCCGACCGTCTCGCCGGGCAACGGTGCGACATCGATCCGGCGCATGAAACGCGCGCGCGCTTCTTCGGCGGATACGACCTCGAGGAATTGCTCCTGCCGCGCAGCGCGGCGTATCGCGGTCAACAGATCAGAGTCGAGATCGCGCCCCGCGGATTTCGGCTGCAAACGCGCTGTCATGGCCAAGGTCTTATCACGACCTCGCTCTGCGCCGGATATCCTTCGCTCTCCGCGCCGATGAGAACCCAGCCGTTGGCCTGCGCGAGCGCCGCGAGCGGCACATAGCCCGAGGCTATGGGCGTGGCGGCGAGGCCCTCGTAGCGCACCGGCACGAGCTCCGATAGGCCCACAGGTGAGGACAGCTTGTGCGTGAGCCTTGCCGTTCGCACGGACAGCGTCTCTTGGGTTCCTCCGAGCCGCGCCAGCATTGCCCGACCCAGCACGTGCCAGACCGCGAGCGCCGCATCGAGCCGCCCCGGCAATGCCAATACGGGTCGCGCGCCGACGGTTCCCAGCGCTGTAGTTTCGCCCGGCAGCAAGGCCACCCCGTGAACGAGCACCGCGCCGACAGATGCGAGCGTGCGCACCGTGACGTCACGCCTGCCGCAGCCGGTGCCGCCGACCACAATGATCGCATCGACGTCCGCCGCCGCCAGTGCCTGAGCGAGATCCTCCTGCGCAGCGATTACGGCAACGCCGCCTTGGGACTCGACGGCGTCTGCGAGGTAACGGACCGCGGCATCGATCACGGGGTCGCCGGCTGGACCGGCGCGCACGAGGCGCAGCCGCGGCACCCACACGGAAACCGCGGCGACGCCGATCGCGGTCAGCAACGCGATCTCGACGGCGCCGACAGGCCGACCCGCCGGCAGAAAGATGGCTCCGGGCGCGCCGTCGGCAGCCGCGGGCAAAACGCCTTCTCCGGGGCCGACGGGGGCGAGCGCGTGCGCCGCGCCATCGCGGATCGCCACCGCATCGAGCGGCGCGACCGCGTCTGCGCCGTGCGGCATAGGCTCACCGGCGTC
>Ga0075424_100006099_pt1 | contig 11593 bp, 5 predicted proteins | sample SoiMethybrSBSTD3_FD_75301 | JGI IMG/M metagenome (GOLD analysis project Ga0075424, IMG submission 75301) | Bulk soil microbial communities from a Populus tree surrounding site in Tennessee, USA - Soil MetaG P. TD hybrid SBSTD3 | ecosystem: Environmental > Terrestrial > Soil > Tree plantation...
TTCGAAGAGCTGCGCGCCCCCGCTACCCGTCCACTCGGACCGCGGCGGGTTCGTCATCACCTGCCTGCCGATCCCGGGCCCCGTGATCGTCAGCTCGACCCGCGGCGGCGTGGTGTCGGTGGCGGGGATCATCGTCCGGCAGCCGCCGAGGGTGACGGCGAGAAGAGCGGTCACGACCGGCATCAGGCGAGGCATGGGAAGTGATCCTAGCGTGGACGCTGATGAAGGAAAAGGCCCCGTCTCCTGACCTCTTGGAACCTTGGTGCGGAAGGGGGGATTCGAACCCCCACCCCTTTCGGGACGCGGTCCTAAGCCGCGCGCGTCTGCCGTTCCGCCACTTCCGCGTGGGCTACGGGAGGCAGTCTACCATCGTGAGTTGAACCGGTTTCGAAGGAGACCGGTTGAAACCCCTCGACAACACGAGACCGGCTGGAACCCCTCGACGACAAGAGACCGGCTGGAACCCCTCGACAACTCCCTCGCGAGCTTCGCTCGCTCGGGTGGGATGTCAGCGAATGTGGAATTTGGTCTTTACGACCTTCCCGTCCTTCTTCCGGCACCGGTACCAGGCGGAGACGTCATTCATCGGCACCCACCGCCGCTCCTCCTTGCGGTAGTGCCAGTCCTTCTCCACCTGGTACAGGACCTGGAGCCCGCGTCCTTCCAGGATGTTGGTGATCTCGTTGTCGTGGTGGTTCTCCTCGTCGTAGTCCGTGATGGCGCGCTGGCCCATCTCCGAGTAGAGGAGGTTCAGCTCCTGCAGCAGCTCGTCCAGGACGGGGTCGAGGTCGTCCACCCTCAGGCCCAGGCTGCGGGCCTCGCGGCTCGTGATCGGGTACTGATGGGCGGGATACGAGGAGTTCAACCGGCGGCTGATGCGGTCGGCCTTCCCGGCGTCGCGCATGTGGTAGCGGAGGATCTCCCGGCACAGCATGAGGGACAGGCTGCTGGCCCGGTCCAGGGCGCCCACCACCAGTGGATGAAGGTACTTGTACAGCTCCTGATACGGGTTCACCGCCGAAGCCCCGCGGCCCGACGAGCCCTTCCAGAGCCGGATGACCCGCTCCACCTCGTCGTGGCTCACCGCCACCAGGTTGTTGGTGTGGTCGAGCGGCGAGAGGTCGTGCTCGAGCGACGTGTCCACCGCCGTCAGGTACGACAGCGGGCCCATGGCGATGGTATCGGCGCCCAGGGCCAGCATGGTGGCCGCGGACGCGCAGTTGAGTGGCGCCACCACCGTGAGCCGGCGCGTATAGCGCCGGAGCAGGTGGACCATCCGCAGCGCGGCCATGCCGCTGCCCCCGTCGGACTTCACGAAGAGGACCAGCCGCTGCTGGGGACCCGCGCCCTGCAGGATCTCGTGGAGGGCCATGACGTCGTTGTCGCAGACCGATCCGCTGGTGGACGTCCAGTAGGAGAGGAACCGGCCGTCCACCCGTCGCTGGATGCGATTCAGTGTGGCCTGCGTGGCCTCGAAGAGGAGCGGGGGGACCTTGATCCGGGGGCGGGGCCGACGCTTGGGCATCGGCGCACTCTACACCAACGTACGGGCTCCTCCCCGCCGGGGTCGCGTCGGCGGGGAGGAGCGGAGCGAAGGGCTCTAGACGGCGATCTGCCCGTGGGTCTCGCGGTGCGTGGTCCGGCCCGGCCGCGCCTCGGACCAGCGCGCCTGCAGGCGGGCCTCGCGCGCGCGGCGCAGGGCCAGGTTCTCCGCCTCACGCTTCCGCCGGGCCTGGAGGGCCTTATCCAGCTCGGACGCCAGCTCCTGCGGCGTGCGCACCAGCGACGACCACCAGCTCCACGGGAGCTGGCCGTCGAAGGGCGGGGTGGCGTGCAGCTCGACCTTGCAGACGAAGCGCAGCGACTCGACGCCCTCGCGCCACACCCCGAAGCGGACCTGGAGCGGCCGCATCTCCTCGTTCCGGAGCAGCTCCCACACGGCATCCTCGAAGCCCTGGCCGAGGGATTCGTCGTGGGTGCGGATGGGGTTCTCTCCGAACTGGATGCGCGACCAGAGCAGCTTGCGCACCCCGTTCTTCACGTACTGCACGTTCTGCTCGTCCTTTCCCTGGAAGAGCTTGCGGTAGCGGGCGGCGCCTTCACCCTCGACGATCTCCCAGTCGAAGTAGGCGGACTTGGTGCGGCTGGGCCCTTGCAGGATGAGCTCCCACGCGGAGCTGCGGGAGAGGGCGGTCATGGTCGCGGTCCAGTCCTCACCCGGAGGGACGCCGACGCCTTCGAGGGCGCCGCGGATGGCCCGCTCCGTGTCACTGTTGGCGATCAAGACCCGGTCGATGGTGAGCCCCATTGCGCCTCCTTTTATAGGACGGCTCTCTGGGCAAGGCGAAAGCAATGGCCATGCCAGCGCTCCCGGGCAGGCGGCTCAGTGGGACGACCAAGGGAGAAAGCGATTTCCAAGCATCCTTTCTAATATGGTCAAGTTTTTAGGTACGGGCGGGAGGGACCCGCCTCGGCAAACTCTACAATCCGGCCGCCGCCAGGGATCTGGGATAGCCTTCGGCGTCAGCGGACCGCGGAGGCGGACATGGGCCCGACCAGGGGCGCCGGCAGGTACAACGTGGTGGTGATCGGCGGGGGCACCGCCGGGCTCGTCACCGCCGCGGCCACCGCCGCGCTGGGCGGGCGCGTGGCGCTGGTCGAGCGCGGCCGCATGGGCGGCGATTGCCTGAACACCGGTTGCGTACCCAGCAAGGCCCTCATCTCCTCGGCACGCCTGGCCGCCCGGATCCGGCGTAGCCCCGAGTGGGGCCTGGAGCCGCTGGAGCCGCGGCTCGACCTCCTGCACGTCTTCCAGAGCATGCGCGAGCGCCGGGCGCGCATCGCCCCCCACGACTCGCAGGAAAGGTTCGAGGGGTTGGGCGTCGACGTCGTCCGCGCCCAGGCGACGTTCCTCTCGCCCCACGAGGTCCAGGCGGGCGACCTGCGGCTCCGCGCACGGAACTTCGTGATCGCGACGGGCAGCCGGGCCGCCCTCCCGCCCATCGAGGGCCTGGCGGACGCGCGGCCGTACACGAACGAGACCCTCTTCGACGAAATGCGCGAGGCGCCGTCGCGGATGATCGTCCTCGGCGGCGGCCCCATCGGCTGCGAGCTGGGCCAGGCCTTCGCGCGGCTCGGCGTCGAGGTGACGATCGTCGAGATGGCGCCGCGGATCCTCGACAAGGAGGACGAGGACGCGGCGGAGGCCGTGCGCAAGAGGATGGAGGCGGACGGCGTGCGCGTGATCGCCGGCGCGCGCGCGGAGCGGGTCCAACGCCACGAAGGGCGGGTGCGAATGGACGTCCGGACGGGCGCCGACCACCGCGAGGTGCTGGAGGCGGAGGCCCTGCTCGTGGCGGCGGGCCGGGTCCCGAACACGGAGGGCCTGGGCCTGGAGGCGGCGGGCGTGGCCCACGACGCGAAGGGCGTGCGCGTCGACGCGTGCCTGCGCACCTCCCGGCGGCACATCTACGCGGCCGGCGACGTGGCCGGCGGCCATCAGTTCACGCACGTGGCCGACGACCACGCCCGCACGATCGTGCGCAACATCCTCCTTCCCTGGCCCCCGAAGCGGCTGGACCAGGCCGTGCTCCCCTGGTGCACGTACACCTCGCCCGAGGTGGCCCGGGTGGGGCTCAACGAGACGGAGGCCCGCCGCCGGGGGATCGCCCACGACATTTGGCTCCAGCCCATGGCCGAGGTGGACCGCGCGGTACTGGAGCGCGAGGAGGAAGGCTTCGTGAAGGTCCTGACCGCCCGGGGCAACGATCGGATACTCGGGGCGACGCTGGTCGGGGAAGGCGCCGGAGACCTGGTCCACGAGGTCGCGGTGGCCATGAAACACGGCGTCCGCCTGGCTGGCATCGCGGGGACGATCCATGCCTATCCCACCTTCGCGGAGGCGGTGCGGAAGGCCGCGGACCGCCAGCAGAAAAGCCGTCTGACGCCGCTCGCGCTGAAGGTGTTCGCCTGGCTCTATCGCGTACGGCGGGGAGGGTAGGCGCCGGACCGGTCAGGAACCGGTGGCTTCGTCCAGCCGCACGTCTTCCGCATGGCGGGGGACCTGTACCTCGATTTGTGTCCGGCACCGCGGCCGGGGACAGCGCAGCCGCGCGGCGACCTCGTCGCCGCCCACCCCCCGCACCTTGAAGCGCAGGGTGTAGGGCTGTCCGCAGCTCGGGCAACGCCGGAGATCGGCCGGCGCCGCGCGGCGGGCCATCCTCTCCGCGTGGTTGCGGATCGCGGCCACCGCCGCCCGGTTTGCGGCCACGTTCTCGGACAGCCTCTTCGCGCTGTGCGCGGCCGCCTGGGCCTGCTCGAGCAGATTGCGCGCCTGGCGCAGGGCGATCTCGGCCCGGGCCTGGGTTGATCGGACCGGCTCACGGTGCTTCACCAGGGCGCTCTCGAGGGCTTCCACGGCCAGGTTCAGGAGCGGGTCCAGCTCGGGGGGGCCGCTGCCGCGCAGCGCGCGGGCGTCGCGCAGCAGGGCGTTCATGGCCGATAGCCTTCGTAACCGCGCCGGAGCGTCCTCCGTGGCGTCGGACGGCGCTGCGGAAGGGGCGTGGTCCCGCGGCGGGTCGGCGGCGCCATTGCCGTTGGCCCCCGCGGCCAGCACCGCCGGCTTGACGCCGCGCGTCCGCCAGATCCGGCTGATGGCGGTCTGGGTCAGGCCCACGGCCTGGGCCATCGAGCGGGTGGTCCAGGCCGACCCGTTGGGGGCGCGCTCGGCCGTCAGCCGGATGACCCGCGCCACTTGCTCTTCCGTTATGCGCCGGGGCGCGCCGGGGCGCGGCTCGTCGTAGAGGCCCTGTAGCCGGGTGGCCCGGAACCGCGCTCGCCATTTCCCGACGGTCTGCTTCGTCATCGCGCAGCGCGCCGCGACCTCTTTGTTGGAGAGGCCGTCTGCGCAGGCCAGGACGGCGGCGGCTCGGCAGGCCAGCCGCCGGTCATGGCCGCGAGCCCAGCGTTCCAGCGCCTCCCGCTCGGAAGCGGTTATCTTGAGTGGAGGGATCGGCCGGCCGGTACGCATGGGAAAAATACCTCGATCGGCCCCTGATCGGTCGATACTTATTCCGAGGACATATGCGTCATGTCCGGTGAATTATTAATACACATCCTCCGGAGCATGGCAACAAGTTTCCGCGCGCGGCGTGTCGCCCCGCACGCCATGCTGGCGGCCGCGGCGGTGCTGTGGCTCGGCCTCGCGGTCCCGGCCGCCGCCGCGCACGTCCAGGGCAGGGTGGTCGACGCGGAAGATCACCCCATCGCCGGCGTGCGCGTGGAGCTGGTGCTGGCCAACGCGCGGTCGGTCGTCTCCACCGACGCGGCGGGCCGCTATGCGTTCCTCCCGGAAGGGACGGGCGAGGCGAGGCTGCTCATCGCGGCCGCGGGGCTGCCGCCGGTTGCCCTCACCGTCTCGGTCACGGAGGCTGACGTCGACGTCCCGCCGGCGGTGTTGGCCGTGGCCTCGTTCGCGGACGAGGTGGTCGTGGTCGCGACGGGGACCGGGACACGGCTGGAAGACACGGCCGCCAGCGTCGTGGCCTTGCGCACCGAGCAGCTCTGGGAGGCCGGCGCGACGACCCTCGACGGCGCGCTGCGGCAGGTGCCCGGCTTCGCTCTTTTCCGCCGGTCCGGCAGCCGCACCGCCAACCCGACGGCGCAGGGAGTGTCGCTGCGCGGCGTGGGCGCCAGCGGCGCCAGCCGCGCGGTCGTGATGGACGACGGCGTCCCCCTGAACGACGCCTTCGGGGGCTGGGTCTACTGGGCGCGCGTGCCGCGCGCGGCGGTGGGGCGGGTGGAGGTGCTGCGGGGCGGGGGGTCCGACCTCTACGGCAGCGGCGCGGTGGGTGGCGTCGTCCAGCTCTTCCGGGAAGCAGGCGAGCGGGATCTGGCCGTCGAGGCCTCGTACGGGTCCCAGGCCACACCGGACGCCTCGGCCGCGGGACGAGTGCGGAAGGGACCGTGGTCGCTGGCCTCCTCCGCCGAGGGCTTCCGCACCGACGGCTACGTGGCGGTGGCCGCCGCCGACCGCGGCCCCATCGACACCGCCGTCACCTCGCATCATTCGACGCTCGACGTGTCCGTGGAGCGCGAGACGGGCGCCGGCTCGCGCGCCTTCCTGCGCGGCGCGTACTTCGACGAGTCGCGGGAGAACGGTACGCCGTTCCAGGTCAACGACACGCGGCTGCGCCAGCTCAGCGCCGGCCTGGACGCGCGCTCCGGCGACGACACCGTCTCGGTCCGCGCCTACGCGCTCGACGAGACCTTCGACCAGACCTTCTCCGCCGTGGCGGCCGGCCGCGACCGCGAGCAGCCGACGCGCGCCCAGCGTGTTCCGTCCTCTTCGCTGGGCCTCTCCGGCCGCTGGTCCCGCGGCTCGCCGGGCGGCGACCTGTTCGTGGCCGGCGGCGAATGGACCGGCGTGCGGGGCGAGACGGACGAGACGCTCCTGACCGGCGCCGGAGGCCTGGAGAGCGCGGGCGGACGGCAGGACCGGGCCGCGCTCTTCGCGGGGTCCGCGCTCTGGGTCGGGTCTCGGGCGCGCCTGACGGGAGGGCTGAGGTTCGACGCCTGGCGCAACCACGACGGATCGCGGACGGCGAAGGGGACCACCACGCCGCTCGCCGACCGCAGCGAGACGGCGCTCTGCCCCCGGCTTTCGCTCCTCGTGCGCGCCTCGGGCCGCGTCTCGCTCGCGGCCTCGGCCTACCGCGCCTTCCGCGCGCCCACGCTCAACGAGCTCTACCGCTCGTTCCGCGTGGGCAACGTCTTCACCGAAGCCAACGAGGGCCTCGAGGCGGAGCGGCTCAAAGGCGTGGAGGCGGGAGCGATCGCGGCGCTGTCCGACCATGCCCGGCTCCGGGCCAACCTCTTCTGGATGGAGCTCGACGACACGGTCGCCAACGTCACCCTGTCGGTGACACCGACGCTCATCACCAGGCAGAGGCAGAACCTCGGCCGCACCCGTACCCGCGGGCTCGAGGTGGACGCGGAGCAGCGCAGGGGACAGTCCTGGGCCTTCTCCTTCGGGTACCTGTTCGCCGACGCCACCGTGCGGGAGTTCCCGCCGGACCCGTCGCTCGAGGGAAGACGGCTGCCCCAGGTCCCGCGGCACTCCGCCTCGCTGCAGGTGCGCTACGACGGCCGGCTGGCGTCTCTGGGCGCGCAGGTCCGGTGGACGGGAGACCAGTTCGAGGACGACCTGAACGCGCTCGCCCTGCGCGGGTACTGGAGCGTGGACGCCGAGGCGCGGCGCGCGCTGGGCCGCGGTCTGGAGGTCTTCGTGGGCGGCGAGAACCTCACCGGCGCGCGCTACGACGTGGGCCGGACGCCGGTGCGGACCGTCGGCCCGCCGCGCTCGGTGCGCGCGGGCCTGCGCCTGCGGCTGGGATCGCCGCGCCCCGGCCCCGCCGCGCCGGCCTCAGCGCCGCCCGCGGCGCCCGCCGGAGACCGCGGCGCGCCCCACGGCGCGCTCCGGCCGGAACCGGACGAAGACGGGATGACGGAGCAGCCCTTCCTCGGTCCTCTCCCGATAGCGGACCTCGCACACGACGCGGGGCTCGACCCAGGTGTGGTCGCGGCCGCGCGGCGCGTCGGCGCAGGCGGCCTCCGCGCGGCGGAAGGCGGCTAGCCTCTCCCGGACCTCCGCCAGGACGCCGCTCAGGCCCGAGCCCACGCGGCCGGCGTAGACGAGGCCGCCCCGATCGCGCGCGGCGAGGTGCAGCCCGCCGTCCATCCCCAGGCCGGGCCGCGTGAAGCCCACGACCACGAACTCCCCGGTGCGCACGACCGGGATCTTGACCCAGTCGGACGATCGTCCGGCCGCATACGGCGCCTCCGCGCGCTTGGCCACCAGGCCCTCGAGGTCGAGCTTGCGCACCTCGTCGTAGAGCGCCACGCCCCGCGCCACGACGTGATCCACGTACCGCAGCGCGCCGCCTCGGGGCAGGAGCCCGCGAAGCACGTCCTTCCGCTCCCGCAGCGGAAGCGGCCGCAGGTCGTAGCCCTCGAGGCCGAGCAGGTCGAAGGCGAAGTAGGTGGCCCGCAGCGGGCCCTGCGCGGCGCGGGCCACCTCCTCGGGACGGCGCAGCATCAGCCGCTTCTGCATTCGCTGGAAGTGCGTGCGGCCCGCCTCGTCCACCACCACCACCTCGCCGTCCAGGACCACGTTACGCGGCAGCGGGCGAAGCGCCGCCGCCACCTCGGGGAAGGCGATGGTCGCGTCGGATCCCCCGCGGTAGCGCAGTCGGGCGCGCCCGTCCTCGTTCCCGGCCAGGAGGCGGAACCCGTCGTACTTCAGCTCGAAGATCCAGCCCTCGCGGTCGAAGGGGGCCGCCGTGGCGGCCAGCATCAAACGGACGTCGGCGGTCCGCAGGGTCCGGGCGGCCGCGCCCAGGCGTCGCAGCTTCCGGGCAACGGCGGCGCGCAGGCCGGGCATGGCGTCATCTTAGCCCGGGCCTGGCCGCGGCGGACAGCCCTGAAGTCGCTGAAGGCAAAGGCCCCGTGCAACACGGGCCGAACCGCGTATCCGGCGGGTGACCCGGGTCACGCGGCGCGGTGCAATTGTCCCTACAATCTGCGTACTTTCTCTACGAGCCGGTAGCCGTCAGGAGGCGATGCGATGACGCGCGGGTCCTTTCTCCCTGGGCTCCTGGTCGCCCTCCTCCCTTGCGCCGCCTGGGCCGAGACCCACTCGACCCGGGAGCGTTACGCGCTCACCGGCCAGGCGGCGGCCGACTTCCAGGTCCCCGCGGACATGGCCCCGGTGCGCACGCTGCCGCTCCGCGCCGACGGCCTGGTGGCGGAGCGCTACCAGCAGCGCTTCGGCGCCGCCGCCGTCCTCGGCGGACAGCTCACGCTCCTGCGCGGGGCGGCATCGGCGCCCGCCCTGGCCGCGATCGGCGCGCGGCACGTCGGCATCACGCCCGCCAACGCCGTGCGGCTCACGGCGGACGAGGCGGGCGCCGTCGCGGCGCGGGACGCCGGCGCCGGCCGGCACGCGATCGATCTCCTGATCGATCCCCGCACCGGGCTCTTCTTCTATCGCGTGGAGACGCGACGGCCGTTCGAGCGGTGGTTCCACTGGGTGGACGCGGCCACGGGGCGCATCCTCCGCAAGTACGACGGCCGGGAAACCGACCACGGGATCGGCGTGAAGGGCGACATCAAGAGCCTGGCCGGCCTCGACGGCCAGCCGGGGACCGCCGACGACATCACCACGTTCCACAACGCCGCCGGCCACGGGGCGCCGGGGCCGCACTGGGACCTCTTCTCGGCCGACGGCCGGCACCAGACCTACGACGCGTTGAACGGGGTCTACTTCGCCTATCCCACGACCGACTTCGACAACCACTGGACCCTGGTCACGCCCGACCGCTCCTCGCCCGGCCAGCCGGCCATGGTGGACGCGCAGTACTACGGGCAGGTCACCGACGGGTACTACCTCGCCCGCCACGGCCTCGACTGGGTCGCGGACTGCGGCTACCCGGACATGACGGCGGTCGTCCACTACGACCAGGACTACGACAACGCCTTCTGGGGCGGGGCGTACATGGTGTACGGCGACGGCGACGGGTTCATCGCGCGGGAGTTCTCGGGCGCCCTGGACGTCGTGGCCCACGAGAACACGCACGGCGTCACCCAGTGCCTGTCGAACCTCGTCTACCAGGACGAGTCCGGCGCCCTGAACGAGTCGTTCTCCGACATGATGGGCACGGCCGCGGAGTTCTGGGCCGACGAGAACGGCCTCGACCCGTCGGTCGCCCCCGACTGGTACATCGGCGAGGACGTCTACCTGCTCTCCGAGCACGGCTTCCGCAACATGGCCGACCCCGAGGAGAACTTCGACCCCGACCACTACTCGGAGCGGTACGTGGGGCCGGACGACAACGGCGGCGTGCACACGAACAGCTTGATCCCGAACCACGGCTTCTACCTCCTGGTTAACGGCGGGAGCAACGCCGGAGAGGCCGAGGGTCACCCGCACACCGGACCGGTCGTCACCGGGATCGGCATGGCCGCCGCGGAGAAGATCTTCTTCGTGGCCTTCGCCGCCCTGGCCGAGGACGCGACGATGTGCGACGCGCGGGCGGCCACCGAGGCGGCGGCGGACACGCTCTACGGCCCGGGATCGCAGGAGCGGCTGTCCACGACCGACGCCTGGCTGGCCGTCGGCCTCACCAACGTGGCCTGCGGCCTGGCCCCGCCCGCGGCGCCGACCAACCTCACCGCGGCCGCCGCCTCCAGCAGCCGCATCAACCTGGCCTGGACGGACAACTCCATCGACGAGGAGGGCTTCAAGGTCGAGCGGTCCACCGACGGCGTGAACTTCGCCGAGGTGGCGACGCTGCCCGCCAACACCGTGGCCTGGGCCGACACCGGTCTCGTGGCGCTGACCACGTACACGTACCGCGCGCGCGCCTTCGGCGGGCCGTTCTTCTCCGACTACACGAACCTCGCCTCCGCCACCACGCTGGCCACGCCGGCCGCCCCGTCCGGCCTCACGGCCACCGCGGTCTCGTCCGGGCGCATCAACCTGGCCTGGACGGACAACTCCACCTACGAGCAGGGCTTCAAGGTGGAGCGCTCCACGGACGGCGTGACCTTCGCGGAGATCGCCAGCGTCGGCGCCAACGTCACCACCTACGTCAGCCTGGGGCTGGCCGGATCCACGACCTACTCCTACCGGGTGCGGGCCTTCGACGGACCCAACCTCTCCGCCTACTCGAACGTGGCCTCGGCCACCACGCTGCCCGTCCCTACCGCCCCGACGAACCTTTCCGCTACCGCGGTGTCGTCCAGCCGCATCGACCTGGCCTGGACGGACAACGCCACGAGCGAGACCGCCTACAAGGTCGAGCGCTCGCTCGACGGGACGTTCTTCACGCTCCTGGCCACGGTGGCCGCCAACTCGACGGCCTGGTCCAACCTGAACCTGGCCGCGTCCACGCAGTTCTGGTACCGCGTCCGGGCCACCGACGGCTACAACGACTCCGCGCCGTCGAACGTGGCCTCGGCCACCACGCTCCCGCCGCCCGCTGCGCCCACGGGCCTGACCGCGGTCACCGTCTCGTCCAGCCGGATCGACCTGGCCTGGACCGACAACGCCACCTACGAGCAGGGGTTCAAGGTGGAGCGCTCCACGGACGGCGTCACCTTCGTGCAGGTGGGCCTCCTGGGCGCCAACGCGACCAGCTGGTCCAGCACCGGCCTGCTGGCGGGGACCACCTACACGCACCGGGTGCGCGCCTACGACGGACCGAACGACGGAGCGGCTTCCAACACGGCCGTGGCGTCCACCTTGCCTGCTCCGGCGGCGCCGACAGGCCTCACGGCCACCGCGGTGTCGCCCAGCCGCATCGACCTTTCCTGGACCGACAACTCCACCTACGAGCAGGGCTTCAAGGTGGAGCGCTCCACGGGGGGCGGCCCCTTCACGCTCGTCACGCTCGTCGGGGCGAACGTCACGGCGTGGTCCAACACGTCGCTGGTCACCGGCACCACCTACACCTACCGGGTGAAGGCCTACGACGGGCCCAACGAGTCCGCGTACTCGAACACGGCCACGGCCACGCCGCTGCCCGCGCCCGCG
>Ga0075424_100006103_pt1 | contig 11587 bp, 10 predicted proteins | sample SoiMethybrSBSTD3_FD_75301 | JGI IMG/M metagenome (GOLD analysis project Ga0075424, IMG submission 75301) | Bulk soil microbial communities from a Populus tree surrounding site in Tennessee, USA - Soil MetaG P. TD hybrid SBSTD3 | ecosystem: Environmental > Terrestrial > Soil > Tree plantation...
ACGCGTCTCCTGTGCGTCGACGGCACCAGGGGCAACGTGTGCTGGGTCTATCAGGCGCTATCGAAGCGGCAGTGCACGGATTGCGATCTCCTCAACAGCAGCCTCACCGGCTACCTCGGTTCACTGCTGGCGTATAAGCAGTTTCGCGAGGAGTGGTCGGCACTGCTCTCGCGGTATCCCGACCATGACGAGGAGACCCCCATTGAAGATCCGCCGTACGTCGCAGTGCGAGATCATTCACCAGCAGTTCCTCGCGCGTCTGCAAGCGGCCGATCCGTCGAGCTTCAAGGGCGGCTTCTGGGAGAACCACGCCTGGAATGAGTCGATCCTCATGCACTCGTGACTACCTGCCGCTTTCGTTGCTGCGAGCCACTTCGACAAGACCACCTTCCACCGTGTCGGCTTCGACAGCGCGGCGCCAGCGTTGATAAACGCAAGTCTGCCACTTCCAAACGGATCGACGTTTCCGGCCAACGTCATGCTTCGCTAGATGCTGGCGCCCACAGGGCGCACTGCCCCAAGGAGACGGCGCGCCATAACCCAGAAAAGAGGGCCATCTGATCCAGGGTATTGCCGGATACCAGCGCCGCCGACTTGAGCGCAACGATCGCCACCTCAGATGCGAGGTGTCCATGATCCCTACAGCTCTTTCTTTTATCCGTCCGATTACGCTTCTCAAACAATTGAGCCTCGCTGCCGCCAGCCTAAGCGTTGCCCTTGCCACGACCGCTCCTGCGGCTGAGCCGCCAACCGACCTCAATACGGCCGACCTCGGCCGCCGCACGATCGAACGACGCGCCCTGGAAGCCGCCATCTGGGGCATGCCCGCCGTCAACTATGATCTGATGCTGCAGGAAATGCTGAACAAGACGGCGGGCAAGGTGAACCAGATGATCTACTGGGGCCGTCCGCTCGACTGGAAAAATCAGACACTAACGCCCAATCCCGACACGCTCTACTTCATGTCGTTCCTCAACACTGGGGATGTGGGCCCCATCGTGATTGAGGTGCCGGCGGCAGGCCCGGAGGGATCGCTCAACGCCAACATCGTCAACGTCTGGCAACAGCCGCTGGAAGATGCAGGGCTGCTCGGCGTCGACAAGGGGAAGGGTGTCAAGCTTTTGATGCTTCCGCCCGGCTATACCGGAGAGGTACCCGCCGGCTACGAAGCGCTGCAGCCCGAGACCCACGGCAGTTACGTGCTGTTTCGTTCCAATTTGGCCAGCCACGGCGACGCCGACATCGCAAAGTCGGTGGCCTACGGCAAGCAGATCAAAATCTATCCGCTCTCGCAAGCAGCTAATCCGCCGGCCTTGGTCTTTACCGATGTCAAAGACATTCTGTTCGATTCCACCATTCGCTACGACGACAGCTTTTTCCTGCATCTCGACCGGATCGTACAGGCCGAGCCGTGGCTCAATCGCGATCGCGCCATGATCGATCAGTTGCGATCGATTGGAATCGAAAAGGGCAAACCCTTTGCACCCGATGCGGCAACGCGGCAAGCACTCGCAGCTGGAGTACGTGAAGCGCATACCTGGCTGGCGGCAAAATACGACGCCGGCCTGCCACCTTTCTTTGCCGGTACGCACTGGACGTTTCCTGCGCACCCCGAGCTGCTCAAGGCTGCAGCGGAAAATTTCGAGAACCCGGACAACTATCCGGTCGATTGGCGCGGGGTCACCTATCACTATGCCTATATCGGCATCAAGCGCCTGGGCGCGGGCCAGTTCTATCTCATCAATATCAAGGACAAGGACGGCGAAAGCTATGATGGGGCAAAAACCTATCGGCTCAACGTGCCAGCAAATGTGCCGACCGAGCAATATTGGTCGTTGACCGCCTATGACCGGGACACGCACGCGCTCATCAAGAACGTGAGCCGCGCCAGCCGTGCATCGAATAGCACCGACGTAAAGAAGAACGCGGACGGATCGGTCGATCTCTATCTCGGCCCGGACGCACCGGCGGGCCAGGCAACGAATTGGATACCGACGGATCCTGCCCGCAAGTTCGAGCTGATGTTCCGGCTCTACGGGCCCAAAAAGGCATTCTTCGACAAAGTCTGGAGACTGCCGGATGTCGAGAAGGTGACCGCACCAATGCACGCCTTCAGAGGTGGCTATCCGACCGCGCAAGGGGCACAGCGGGCACAAGATGAGCAGGACCTCCAGCGCGCGGTACAGTCCTATCGCTTTTTCTATCCCACCGTTTCGATGGAAGGCGTCTTTCAGGGCACGCGCAACGCCGGCGTGACCGACAACAGACAAGCGATGATCCTGTCGGGCGCGCCTCGGCACGTGCTCTTCACCGGAAACTCCGACACGCCCTATATGGGCGCCACCTTCAACTTGCAGGAGACCGGACCGCTGGTCATCGAGCTGCCGCCTGGTCCCTACCTTGGCATCGTCAATGACCACAATTTCGGCTGGGTGCAGGACATCGGTTTGCCGGGACCGGACGCTGGCAACGGCGGCAAGCATCTCATCCTGCCGCCCGGTTACAAAGGTGAGGCGCCGCGCGAGTATTTTACGGCCCGCTCGAAGACGAACTACATTCTGGTCGGCGCGCGCGCCCTGCCGCCCAACGGGGACATGCAGGCCGGGCTCGACGCGCAGCGAAAGGTGAAAATGTATCCCCTCTCGCAGGCCGCCAATCCGCCCGCATACGAGTTCGTCGACAGGAGCAACGACAAGATCAACATCACCCTCCTGCCCTGGGAAGACAACATTCAGTTCTGGCAGAAGCTGCACAAGGTTCTGCAGCAAGAGCCCGCGGTCGAGGAATTCCGCCCCATGTACGGCATGCTGGCCATGCTGGGCATCGAGCAGGGCAAGCCGTTTGCCCCCGATGCACGCATGGGCGCGATCTTGGAGCGCGCCGCGAAGGCCGGTCGCGACCAGATGCTGGTCGCCGGCTACGCCAGCACGCGAGGAGACCGCTTCGTCTGGCCGGACCGTAAATGGGAGTACGCCGCGCTTCGCTATGAGAACGGGGACTTCGAATTGCCCACGGGTATCGACCTCGAGGCGAGAGACCGCTGGTTCTCGCAAGCAGTCGGCATGTCTCCAAAGATGGTCTTGCGGACAGCAGGCGCGGGCTCCCTCTACTGGTTCGGCCTGCGTGACAAGGATGGCAGCTACCTCGATGGCGCAAAGACCTACCGATTGAGCGTGCCGCAACCCGTGCCGCAGAAGCTGTTCTGGTCGATCACGGTCTATGACGCGGAAACCCGATCCCAGATTGCGACCGATCAGGACCAGGCCGCGTTGCGCTCGCTCGTTGAATTAAAGGATGTCCCTCAGACCGGAACGACCGATCTCTACTTCGGCCCGAACGCGCCGCCCGGCCACGAACGCCGTTGGATCAAGACCATTCCTGGCAAGGGTTGGTTCGTCTACCTGCGCCTCTACGGACCGGACGGACCGGCGTTCGACGGCAGATGGAGACCGGGCGATTTCGAAGAGAGCGCGCCGTCCGGATCAGGTGGTCGCGCCCTCCAGTGAACTCGACACCAGACCCGAGGGCAGCGGCTGAGAGGAAAACCACCTCGGCGCCGTTCGGCCCCACGTGGATGACGGCAAACTCCATTGAATTCGCTGTCCAATGTGCTGACGCTGGGCCATTCTCTCCTGCGCGATCGGCGCACCTGAGCTACAGGTGAGCCCGGTAGAACGACGCGCTCCGACACCAGGCACGGCAGCTGGCGCTGTTCACTCCTGAGCCTCTGACGAGCGCGTTACAAAAAAGCCTGACTTCAGGGGAGAAATGCTCTAGCGGCGGGTGTAGCGGCGTTCGCTAATGCCCCGTCTGAGGGCCCAAGAGACGAGGCGACCGTTGCCGCGGGCGCCGCTCAGAGGCGATTGGCGCTGCCAAAAGGGCTTCCCCCGTGGCCTTTTTCATCGCGATTGAAGCAAGGCGTGCGACGCTCAGGGTCGCCGCGGCGATGCTGGTCGCAGCGCCGGCCGCGCTGGCACACGAGTGGTATACGCGCGAGTGCTGCGGCGACATGGATTGCGCCCCGGTCGAGCGCGCCGAGGCGCTGCCCGATGGCGGCCTGCGCGTGACCTCCCGGGTCGGCACGACCATCGTGCCCGCCAGCTTTCCGCGCCAGGAGAGCCCAGACGCCCAAATGCACGTCTGTATGGTGCGCTATTCGCATCTCGACGACATGCGCCCGGTCTGCTTTTTCGTGCCGCCGACGCCAACGGCACCGCCGTCGTAACCCGCACGACAACGGCACGGCGAGGAGGCCCGGGCACAGCCGCCGCACCTGGTCATGCCCTACGGCGCGGCGCCGCCGTTGGACAAATCCCGCCCTAACGGAAAGTGGCAGGCGACGAACTGGTCGGGTGCAATTTCTCTCAAAGTGGGCTCTTGTTCACCGCAGCGGGTCGCCGCGCGTGGACAGCGCGTGCGAAAGCGGCAGCCCGACGGCGGCGCCAGCGGCGAGGGCGGCTCGCCCACGCTCAAGCGCTCCGGCAACGGCGCCTCCGGATCGGGCCGGGGGATCGCCTGCAGCAGCAGCGCCGTATAGGGGTGGCCGGGAGAGCGGAAGAGCCGCTCGGTCGGGGCGATCTCGACGAGCTTGCCCAAATACATGACGGCGACCCGATCGCTCACCGCCTTCACCACGGCCAGGTCGTGGGCGATGAACAGCAAGGTCAGGCCATAGCGCGCCTTCATGGCCTCGAGCAGATTGATGATCTGGGCGCGGATCGAGACGTCGAGCGCGGACACCGGCTCGTCGCAGACAATGAGCTCGGGCTCGAGGATCAGGGCGCGCGCGATGCACAGGCGCTGGCATTGCCCGCCGGAGAACTCGTGCGCAAAGCGCCCCAGCGCCAGCTCCGCATCGAGCCCGACGGCGGCGAGCACGTCGAGGATGCGGCGCCGGCGTTCCACCGCATCGGTGATGCCGGCAATGCGCAACGGCTCGGCGATCAGATCGGCGACTCGGCGGCGCGGGTTGAGCGAGGCGATCGGATCTTGAAAAATGATCTGCAAGCGCCGCCGCAGCGCCCGCAGCGCCGGACCGCGCAGCGTGGCGAGATCGACGCCATCGAACAGGACGCGGCCCGAACGCGCTTGGGTCAGCCGCAGCAGCGCACGCGCCAGCGTCGACTTCCCGCAGCCGCTCTCGCCGACGAGGCCGAGCGTTTCGCCGCGGCCAAGCGCAAAACTCACCCCCGACACGGCATGCACGGTTTTGCCGCCCAGCACGTACTCGACGACGAGGTCCTCGACGCTCAGCAGGGACGGCGCGTCGGTAGGCGTGCCCGTTTGCCGGGCCGTATCGCTCGCACTATCAGTCATGCCGAAGGTCCGAGCGGGTTCCAGCAGGCAAACTGGTGCTGACCATTGCCTGCGAGCGGCGGCGCCGCCTCGCGGCAGCGCGCAGCGCTTCGGGGGCAGCGGGGCGCGAAGGCGCAGCCGGGAGTCCGGCGCGTCGGGTCGGGCGGCAAGCCCGCAATGGCCTTCAGCGGCGTATGCGGTGGCGCCTCGAGCTCCGGGATCGCCGCGATCAGGGCCTCGGTGTAGGGCATACGCATTCCCCTGAAGAGCCGGCGCGTCGGTGCCCGTTCCACCACCCGGCCCGCATACATGACGGCGACCTCGTCCGTGCGTCCCGCCACCACCCCCAGGTCGTGCGTGATCAGGATCATCGCCATGCGGCGCTGGCGCTGCTCGCGCGCCAAGAGATCGAGGATCTGGGCCTGCACGGTGACGTCGAGCGCCGTCGTCGGCTCATCGGCGATCAACAGCTTGGGCTCGCAGGACAAGGCAATGGCGATGGCAACACGCTGGCGCATGCCGCCGGAGAACTGATGCGGATAGTGCTTCAGGCGCTGCTCCGGGCTGGGGATGCCGACCTCGCCCAAGAGCTCCACCGCGCGCCCCTGTGCCTTCGGGGTTTCGAGCCCCAAGTGTTCGCGCAAGGTCTCGATCAATTGCGAGCCGATGCTCAAGACCGGGTTCAGCGACGTCATCGGGTCCTGGAAGATGAAGGCCAGCGCCCGCCCGCGCAGGCGACGCAACGCCTCCGGCCCTAAGGCGGACAGCGTCTGCCCGTCAAAGTCGACGCGGCCCGAGAGTTTGGCGCCGCGTGGCAGCAGCCGCGCGATGGCGCGCGACAGCATGGTCTTGCCCGAGCCCGACTCCCCGACGATGCCGAGCGTACGCCCGGCCTCGAGCTCGAGGCTGACGCCATCGACGGCGCGTAGCACCCCGCGCGGGCTCGGCAGCTCGACCGCCACATCCTCAAGCCTCAGCAGCGCTGTCGCCGCCGGGCCGGCCGCGGGCGCGCGCTGGGACGCCACAGCCATCAGGCCGCTCCCTGGCGCGGATCGGTGGTGGCGCGCAGGGTATCGCCGACGATGTTGAAGGAGAGCACGGTCAGGAACATGAACAGCGCCGGCAGAAACGCGATGCGCGGGGCAGTCTCCAAGCTCTCGCGCCCCTCGCCGATCATGCCGCCCCAGCTCGGCGCCGGCGGCGGCACGCCCAGGCCTAAAAAGCTCAAGGCGCCCTCGACCACGATGGTGACGGCGACCGCCAGCAGGAAAAAGGCGAGCAGCGGCAGGATGACGTTGGGCAGCAGTTCGCGCAGGAGGATCCGGAGCTCCGTCGCCCCCATGGCGCGCGCCGCCAGGATGAATTCGCGCTTGGCGACGCTGAGCGTCGCCGCCCGCGCCACGCGGGTAAAGGCCGGAATGCTCAAAATACCGATGATGTAGGTGAGATTGGCCAGGGTCTGGCCCAGGTAGGCCATCACCGCCAGCGCCAGCACCAGCGGCGGAAAAGCGAGCAGCACATCGACCCCGCCCACCACCAGGGTCTCGAGCCCGCCGCGAAAATAGCCCGCCAAGATCCCGAGCGCGCCGCCGATCAGGAGCCCGATCAGCGGGGCGAGGATGGCCACGGTCAGCGAGATGCGCGCGCCGTAGACCAGGCGGGCCAGCATGTCGCGTCCCAAGCGATCCGTGCCCAGCCAATGCGCGAAGCTGGGAGCCTCCCGCCGCGCCAGCATGTCCATGTCCGTGGGGCTCGGCAGCGGCAGCAGGTCGGCTGATCCCGCGGCGATGACGATCGCGGCGATCCAGGCGAGCGCCAGCCCGAACAGCCAGCCGAACGCCGCCAGGCGGGCCCAAGCCTCGGTGGCATTGCGCACGACGCTGCCGGCGACGGCCTCACCGGTGCGCATGACGGATCCTGGGATCGAGGACGGCATAGAGCATATCGACCAGGAAATTGACGATCACAAAGCCCGCGGCCACGAACAGCACGACGCCCTGCAGGATCATGAAATCGCGCGTGTAGATGGCCCCGAGCAGGAGCCGGCCGATACCCGGCAGGGCAAACACCGATTCCACGATCACGGCGCCGCCGATCAGCCGGCCAATATTAATGCCGGCGACCGTAATGAGTGTCAGCGAGGACGGTTTCAGGGCGTGCACGAACAGAATACGGCGGGACTTCAGGCCCTTGGCCCGCGCCATGGTGATGTAGTCCTCCTGCAGGACCGCGATCATGTCGGAGCGCAAGACGCGCATGAGCACCGGCCATTCCGCCAGCGCCAAGGTCAGCGCCGGCAACACCATGGCCCGCACATTGCCGAGCCCGTCCTCCGCGAAGGGCACGTAGCCCGTGGCCGGCAGCCACCTGAGCTCGACCGCGAACAAGTAGATCAGCAAGATCGCCGCCATGAAGTTCGGGATCGACAGCTTGGCGAAGGCGATGCCGGTCACCACGCGATCGAAGGGACCACCACTGTGGGCGGCGCAGTGGATCGCCAGCGGGATCGAGATGGCGAGCGCGGTCACTTCAGCGAGCAGCATCAATTCGAGCGACACCGGCAGCCGCGCCAGAATAGCGCCCAACACAGGCTCGCCCGTGCGGAAGGAGCGGCCGAAGTCGCCCTGCACGATGCCGACCAGCCAATTGAGGTAGCGCCACCACAGCGGCTGATCGAGCCCCATGTCCCGGCGCAAGGCCTCGACGGCCTCGGGCGTCGCCTGATCGCCGAGCATGGCGTGCGCTAGGTCGCCCGGCAACAGCGAGGCGATCAGAAAGGTCAAAAGCGTGACGGCGATCAGGACAGGGATGAGATAGCCAATACGGGTGGCGATGAAGCCCAGCATGAGCGTGAACTATTCGAGCCAGGTCGGCGACACATCGATCACGCCGTTGTGCAGCTTGGGCAGGCCTTTCACTTTTGCTTTGGCGATGGCGTAGTAGGTGTTCTGGAAACCCCAGAACCAGATCGCCTCACTGTTGATGAGCCGGCTGATGGCGCAATAGTCCTCGCTGCGCTTTTCCGGGTCGGCCGTGACCCGGGCATGATCGAGCAGGCGATCGAGCTCGGGATTGGAATAGTTCGCCAGCGCAACCGGGCTGCCGGTGCGGAAGTTGGCATACATCTGCGGATCGGGATCGGCGAGGTCGACGATGCGCCAGGGGGTCAGCTCGAACTGGCGCGCAAAGGCGCGGGTGACGATGGCGGTCTGGTCGACCTGCTCGATCTCCATCTCGGCACCGGCCAATTTCCAGAACTGCTGCAAGACCTGGCCGTTGGCGCGCCCGCGCGGCGTCGCCGTCACCAACATCTTGAATTTGACGGGCTTGCCGTAGTCCTTGAGGAGGGCCTGCGCCTTGGCCAAGTCGAATGGCAAGGCGCCATCGTCCTTGCACTTGACCCAGGAGCCCTCGCCATAGGGATTGGTGGCGGGACGGCTGAGCCCGTTGGTCAGCACCTGGCTCCACTTCGGGCGATCGAGCGCCATTACCAGGGCCCGGCGCACGCGCACGTCGTCGAAGGGCGGCGCCTTGGTGTTGATAGCGTAGACGCTCGCCCCGGAGCCCACGTGCTGGTGCACGCTGAGGCTCGGGGTCTTTTTGGCTTTCAGGATATTGTCGCTGTCGAATTCATCATCCCAGATGAGATCGCTCTCCCCGGCCTCGAGGCTGGCGAACCTGGCCTGCGAGTCCGGCAGCGGCCGGAGCACCACGCGATCGAGGTAGGGCCGGCCCTCGTTCCAGTAGTTGGGGTTCTTCTCCAAGACCATGCGGTCGCCAGCGGTCCAGGACTTGAGGACAAAGGGTCCGGTCCCCACGGGATTGCGGTTGTAGTCGTCCCCGCGCCCCTGCATGGCGGCCGGCGACTGCACGACGTTGTTGGAGCTGGCGAAGGCCATGATCTTCGGCAAGTTCACGGACGGGTCGGTCAGGACAAAGATAGCGGTCAAAGGATCGGGCGCCTGCACCTCCTTGAGGAAGGCGATGTAGAAGGCACAGCGGCACTTGTTCTTGGGATCCTTCTGCCGGTCGATATTGAATTTGACTGCCTGCGCGTCGAAGACCGTGCCGTCGTGGAATTTGACGCCGGGCCGCAATTTGAAGGTCCAGGTCTTGTAGTCCTCGGCATGGCTCCAGGAGAGCGCGAGCTTCGGCTGCGCCTCTCCCTTGTCGTCGAGGCTCGTCAAGGTATCGAAGAGCAGCGCCGCCGCCATGTTGGCCGAGGTGTCGAACACCCCGACTTTCAGGGGATCAAAGCCGGCGATGTCGAGCTCGAGCCCAACGGTGAGGCTGCCGCCGCGCTTCTGGGCCTGCGCCGCGCCGCTGCCGAGAAGCGGCAAAGCGAGCATCAAGATGCCGGTCAGCATCACGCCAAAACGGACCGCTCGGGACATCGGCGTTCTCCTCCTCAGGTCAGCGTTTCCCCTGCGCAAACCGTGGCACTCAAGCGGCGCCCACGTCCCCGCAGTTTTGATCGGCCATGCGCGTCTTGGTTGAGCGGGGCTGCCGCAAAAGAGAATATGGTCCGTCCCAGCGATAGGCAATTCGGGATCGGCGTGCGGGGCGCGGAAAGCGGCGGCCTGTGGCCCGGGCCTTTGGGAGCGGCGGGCGCGCCGGGTTGGGGCTTGAGCGCCGGCGGCAGGAGCAACGCGCGCTCTCGCCTGTGACGGCGCCGCAGTGCTAACATGACCGGATACTGTCGTGGCACGGTTCAGCGCGCCAGGAGGCCCCCGCATGCCCAAGTTCGTGATCGAACCACATTTCCGCCTGCAGGAATGGGTGGCGCAAGAGAAGGGCTACTTCGGCGCGGAGGGGCTCGAGTACGAGTTTCGCGAGTTCATCAGGGCCAGCGGTGGTGCCCACCACGCCGCCCCGGGCAAGGTTGGCGCCTTCCAGTCGATCGAAAAGGGCAGGGAAGCCAACGTCACCTGCGCCTGCCACTGGACGGTCAACGTTGCCGCCTCACGCGGGCACACCAAGCTCTTTGCCGATGCCTATTCGGTGGCGCCCTGCGGCATCTTCGTGCCGGCCAGCTCGCCGATCACCTCCCCCGAGCAGTTGGCGGGCGTGCCGATTTCGGTCGGCTACCAATCCGGCAGTCACTACGCCACGGTGCAGGCGCTCGAGCAGTACCTGCCCGCCAAAGACATCAACCTTTCCTTCGGCGAGGGCATGCTGTTCGGCCGCATGCAGGTGTTCCTCGAGGGCGGCGCACCCGCCTGCACGCTCTTTAGTGGTCCCTATTACTTCGCCGAGCAACTCGGCTTTCGCAAAATCATCGATGCCACCTTCATGATCGGCGGCATGCTCAACGGTGATCCCGATCCGGAGGATGTACGGCGCTATTACCAGGCCTTACGCAAGGCCCAGCGCGACATCGACGTGCGCCCCGAGCGCTATACGCACTACTACCGCAAAGAATTTCCCGAGCGCTTTCACGCCGCCATGGACACGCGACGCTGGGGGCCTGGCGAGCGCATCGTCTTTGAGCCCTACAGCAGGGACGTCTTCGCCGACTCCTTTGCCTGGATCGCCGAGCACGAAATCTTCGCCCGCGACAGCATGGGAAGCGGCCGTTATGAAGACGCAGTCGTCACGCTCGCGGCGAATGATGGGCTCGCGCACTAGCGCTCAGGGTTGCTCCGGCTCCTGCGCTGGTCCCTTGTCGCTGCCGCACTTGCTGGCCGCAAAGCTCGCCAATTCCTCGTAAGCTTTGGCAATGTCCAGCAGCGTCCGTTTCGAGACAAGATCGACCATCTCGTCGGCGCTGCGGCGCGCCTCCTCAGCACGCCGTAGCCAGTAGGCCGGGCCATCCGCGGTTGACGTTGGAACTTTCATGACTGGGCAAACATCCCAGTCCACGCCCAAGTTCCCGTCCTCACTGTCGCCCTTGCGGCGCTTCCGCGCTCAATTTTTCGCGTGGCTGCGGAACTCGGCGCGTTGCCGCAGGAGCTTATAGCCCTCAGCGATGAAAAGCATGATGCGCCTGGGTTCGGGATCTGTCATGCGCCCGGCGAGAGCGCGCGCTTCCGCCTCCAACGTGCGCCAGCGCGCGACATCGTCTTCGGCGTCGATGCTGTCTGCCGCCATGCGCCCGGCCCCTCCAACCCATGGCGTAACGCATTATAGCGGCATGAGTTCCCGACCCAGTCATCCGCGATCGGCAGGGCAGCTCCGCTATCCCCAACAAAGGCGCGCCGGTGGCGGAAGGGTGGCGCGCCGGCGGCGATCAGCGCTCCTTGTCGAGCCAGATATGCTCAAAGCGCCAATTATTATAAATGCTGTTTTCCTG
>Ga0075424_100006105_pt1 | contig 11580 bp, 7 predicted proteins | sample SoiMethybrSBSTD3_FD_75301 | JGI IMG/M metagenome (GOLD analysis project Ga0075424, IMG submission 75301) | Bulk soil microbial communities from a Populus tree surrounding site in Tennessee, USA - Soil MetaG P. TD hybrid SBSTD3 | ecosystem: Environmental > Terrestrial > Soil > Tree plantation...
GTATCGATCCGGGCGCAGATGATGAACCTCCTGAAACAGATCCAGGCACAAAATAAAGTCGCCTACTTACTCGTCGCGCATGACCTTGCAACGGTGCGTCACATGACCGACCAGACTTTCGTCATGTATCTGGGCAAGATCGTCGAGCACGCGCCCACCCGCGTGTTGTGCGATGAGGTGCGCCATCCCTATACGAAGGCTCTGTTCTCTGCTGTCTTGCTCGCCCGCTCGGCTCAGCTGGCGGAGGAGAATGTTTTGCCGGGAGAGGTTCCTTCACCGCTCAATCCGCCGGACGGTTGCCGGTTCCACACGCGCTGCCCCATGGCAAATGCCGCGCTGCGCGAGGGTGGAGCCTCCGTTGCGGGAAGTGTCGCCGGGTCACCGCGTGGCATGTCACTTGTACGCAGCGACAGACGAAAGCCTCCTACAGGGAGGCGATGAGGTGTCGAAGACTTAGGATCAAGCAGGGGGAAACCCATGACCACACCCAAGACCACACCCAATGGCCCTTTAGGGGGCGTGAAGGTTGTTGCCTGCTCCACGGCCCAGGCCGGCACCGTGCCCTACATGCTGATGGCCGATCTTGGCGCAGAGGTCATCAAGATCGAGGCCCCAGGGGACGGTGATACTTCGCGTGTCGCATCGGTGCTGCCGGGACATCCAAGCTCATTCTTCGAGACCAACAACCGCGGGGTGAAGAGCGTGACGCTCAATCTCAAGGCGCCCGAGGGTCGAAAGATCCTGCACAAACTTGTCGCCCGCGCGGACATCTTCGGACAGAATTTTCGCCCGGGCACGGCAGAAAAGAACGGTTTCGGCTACGAGGAGCTCAAGAAGGTCAACCCGAAGCTCGTCTACATCTCGATCTCCGGCTATGGCCCAAGGGGCCCCAACGCCCACTTGCCGGGCACAGATTCCATGGCGCAGGCGCTTGGAGGAATCGCGCAGGCCTATGCGGCCCCGGGCCAACCCATGCGCACCGGGATCGCCTCCGTTGCCGACGAGACATGCGCCATCCTCGCATTTGGCGGCGCACTCGCTGCCTTGACGCACGCGCGCGCCACCGGTGTCGGGCAGAAGGTCGAGCTATCGCTCCTTGGTGCCATCGTTCGCTTGCTCGGCTGGACATTCACCACCACCATGTGGCGCGGGACCGATCCGGTAACCGGCCAAGCCCGCGTCGCCGGCACGCGTGAGCGACCCGCCATGTCCGCGAGCTTCGTCGACCGGGATGGCAAGCCAATGGTGTTTCAGCTGGCTCGCGACCAATGGAAGGAAGCGATGGTTGGCCTCGGATTCTACGAGGAGATCGAACAACGGGGATTGAGCCAGCTGGGCGTCGCCATGGACTCGGCAGAAAAGCGCGGCGAACTGCTGGCCTTGCTGAACCGGCTCTTTGCGTCCAATACGCGCGACCACTGGGTGGCCAAGCTCAGAGCGGCCGACATCGTGTCGGCGCCCATCAACACCATGCTTGAGGCGGCCAGCGACCCAGATGTGCTCGCCAACGGCTACGTCAGCGAAGTAGACTATCCCAAGCACGGCAAGCGACTGAGAGTGCACGGCGCGCCGTGGTCGTTTTCGGAAACGCCGGCGAGCCTTGGCATTGCACCCGAGCTCGGCCAGCATAACAACGAGGTGCTGACGAGCCTTGGCTTGAGTGAGGCTGAGATCTTAGGACTTAGGGAGCGCAACGTCATTTGATCGGCAATTCCAGCCCGCAAAGATCGAGCCAAACCTGGGGCCATTTGCGCATTCTGATCGCCGCGTGCGATGGCAATCCTAGCTTGGCAAGCCTCGAGGAATTCCAGCGTTGCCTTGCCATCGACGTGGCGCGGCCACTCTCGCCGGTGCTGCGCCGCCCCCCGTGTCTCTCAGTCCAAGGCCCCTGTACCCGCTCGATCGATGCCTGGTCTGGGCCGTGCGCATCACCAACCAAACAGTGCGGCAAAAAAGCCCCCCCAAGGGCGACGGTCGGCATAGCGCATGGGTCGCATTGGCCGTAGGTACTGCGGCGGCTTATGCGCAACGATGGTGCGGTGTCGTCGACCGGCGCGATGATGGATGCGCGACCCCTGATCGGCCGAGCGACGTCTGGCGCCGGGCGCTGCAGCGGCCATCGAGCTGCCGCTCACGCTCAAGCCCATTCGACCCTCGGTCGGACCTCTCGCCCCCAACCTCGGTCGCGGCATTTGCCATTGCTGCCGTACCTTGCCGCCCGTGCGTTCAGAAGTTCGCACCGGCGCAGCGGTAGCCGCAAGCATCGCCACGGTAGTTCGATTGACACATCTTCCGTCAGACTTGTTGTTGTCCTCCCCCTTCGGACACCCTTCACAAATGCCTGCGCGCTGGCTCTGTGCCAAGGCCAAATGCACCGGGTCCGGTTGGGCGGTCGGAAGCCTCGCATTGACCCGCTGGATCAGGGCTTCCATCGCACCCCTGGTCGATGCCGACCAGATGCCGTTGATCTCTCCGCCATAGCAGCCGACGCGCGTGAGCTGACGCTGGAGCGCACTCACGAGATCACCTTTGGCCGCCCCCGCTGGTCCCAGAACTGCCACCGCCGTCGGCGCCGAGGCGGGCCGGGTCGGCGCGACGTAAACCACCTGTGCAACGCCGGCTGCGGCACTGGGGTTTGGTGCTCCGGCTGGGTGGCCGTCAGCGACGATGGCCCCGTCGGGGCCAGTGCTGCGGACGGCAAACGCGGCGACCGCCAATCCCAAGAGGATAAACAACACGCCCAGCGCGCGCATCTTTCGCCTTCCAACGGGGTGACCCTTTAGCCCCCGAGAGTTACATGCAACTTGCTCAAGGGACAGACCCGGCGGCCGCCGTGGAGCCGATCGCGGCGGCGGTGTGCCTCTCATGCACTTCGCCTGCGGGCACTCTCTTGCGGCCCAATCCCCCCGTGAAGGAACATCGCAAGCGAGGCTCGAGGCCCCCGCCGATCCATCCAACCCAGTGCCATAGCACCCCGCCATTGCGACGCCGCGGTGAGGCCCAGACCGGCAGCGTGCCAAAGCGGATTTCCTGGCAGCGGATCGTTCCCGCAGTGTGCAAGCCTTATTATTGGCCCCATCCGAGCGCGTCGCGGCTAAGCGATCTGTTGTGGGAGGGTGCAGCTTGCATTTGAAGCGAACGGATCAATCAATATTGAGGGGTGGTGAGTTGCCAGGAAACGCAACATGGATGCCGCGGATCTCAAAATCTGCGAAGCTGTGGCCCGCACGGGCAGCATGAATAAGGCGACGGCCGTGCTCCATACGGTTCGTCCAATGTGACCGCCCGCATTCAGGCGCCGGAAGCCGAACTTGGAGGCAAGCTGTTTGAGCGCAATTGTCGGGGAGCCGTGCTCACCCCAGCCGGCGGCGATTGCTCCCTTTTGCTGCGCGCGCCCTCCATCTTTTCGCGGACGCCAAACGAACAGCGGCCGATGGCAGGACGCCGTCGGGTGCTTTGGTCATCGGCTCGCTCGAGCCGACTGCGGCGGTTCATCTGGCCCCGATCTTCGCCGAATTTGTTGCAGCCAATCCCGCAGTCGAACTCACCTTTAAGACCGGCACGACGTGTGAGCTGGTCGAGCAAGCGCTCAATTGCCAGATCGATGGCGCCTTTGTAACGGCGCTGTGCGCGGCGACTAGGCAACCCTTCTCCACCCTTCAAGATGGGCGACAGCAAGGCGCGGAAGGCCCGCGCGCTCTACAGACACGTCCCCCGCTGGACGCTTGGTGGATGCACACCCATCATCGTAAAACACCGGCCACGATGGCCAACAGCACCTGAAAATAGAGGCCCCTGAAGAAAGGCTTCCGCGACGCGCTCGGTGCGTCGGCCAAAGCAGCGCTGCCTGGCGTCCCCGCTGCGCCGGTGATCGGATCGTTCCCCATGCTCACCGGTCGGGACCCGCGCGAGGTCAATCTCCCGCAGCGGGAAGCATGCGTTAATCCACTGAGCCGCTTGATTTTCTGCGCGAGGAACGTCAGCCTGGGAAAGCGTGGGCGGGTCACAGCCTCCTGAGTTGTCCCCATGAAGATTTCGCAAACCCTGTTGGGCAAGCGGCTCGATCCGTTCAGCAGTCAGACCCGCCAGCACATTGCCCTCATCGCCTTCCTTGCTTGGATCGGTCTTGGCGCGGACGGTCTCTCGTCGTCTTGCTATGGCCCGGAAGAGGCCTTCCTGGCGCTAGGCCGGCACACGCATCTTGGGCTCTACATGGCGGCAGCGACCGCCATCACCGTGTTTATCATTGCCGTTGCCTACAACCAAGTCATCGAGCTCTTTCCATCGGGCGGGGGAGGGTACAAGGTCGCCACGAATTTGATCGGGCCGTACGCGGGCCTGGTCTCGGGTTCGGCCCTGATCGTCGACTACATGCTGACGATTGCCATCTCGGTCGCCAGCGGGGTCGATGCGGTGTTCAGTTTATTGCCGCGCGGCGCCTCGTCTTACAAGCTCGTTACCGAACTGAGCCTCGTGATCGTGCTGTGCTTTCTCAATCTGCGCGGTATGCGAGAATCCATCAAAGTGCTGCTTCCGATCTTCCTTGGCTTCTTCATTACCCATGTGCTGCTCATCGGCTTCGGCGTCGGTCTGCAGGCATTTCACCTGCCAGACCTTGTTCCCGAAACCCTCAATGCAACGCGCGAACTGACCCACGAAGTGGGCTGGTTATTCGCGGCCTCGCTATTCTTGCGTGCCTATTCCCTGGGCGGCGGTACCTACACCGGCATCGAGGCTGTCTCCAATAACGTCCAGTCCCTTGCCGAACCACGGGTGGCCACCGGCAAATGGACCATGCTCTACATGGCCGTCAGCCTTAGCTTCACGGCCGGTGGCATCATCCTGCTCTATCTCCTGTGGAACGTGCAGCCCGTCGAAGGCCAGACGCTCAATGCCGTGACCTTTCGTGCGATCATCGAAAGCGCGGGCTGGCGCGCACCGCTCCTGGAGAATGGGCTGCTGTGGATCGTTCTCGCGCTCGAAGGCGGTCTTCTGTTCGTCGCCGCGAATACCGGCTTTCTGGGTGGCCCCGCCGTGCTCGCCAACATGGCGGCGGACTCCTGGGTCCCTCATATGTACCGCTATCTTTCCACGCGCCTGGTGACGCAAAACGGTATCCTGCTCATGGGCGTCACGGCGCTCGCCATCCTCATCGCCACGGGTGGCAAGGTCGCCCTCCTCGTGGTGCTCTACAGCATCAACGTGTTTCTGACGTTCTCGTTGTCCCTTCTCGGCCTGTGCCTCTACTGGTGGCAAGCCAGGAGCAAGGATGCGCGTTGGCGCCACCGCCTTGCCCTCTCCGTGTTGGGTTTGATTGTGACGGGAAGCATCCTCCTCGTCACCCTTGTTGAGAAGTTCACGGAAGGAGGCTGGATGACCGTGGTCATCACCGGAACGGTGATCGCCTTTTGTCTTTTCAATCACGCCCACTACGCCGGCATCAAACGCAAGATTTCGATCGCGGACCAGGCTCTCAGCTGGGCGGAGTACCCGGCCGTTGCTAATGCTCCCAAGCTCGACGCTAGCGCGCCTACGGCAGTTTTCGTTGTCGGGTCAAGCCGGAGCGGCGGCGTCTATGCCCTGCAGTGGGTTCGCAGGGAATTCCCCGGTCACTTCAAGAACTGCGTCTTCATGAATGTGCGCACGGTCGACGCGCAGAGCTACGGCGGCGCTGAAAACATCGAACGACTGCGTGCGCAGGCGTCGCAGGCTCTCACCTACTTCGTGAACTATTGTCACCATTGCGGGCTCGCTGCGAAATCCTATCTCGCCTTCGGCACCGATCCCATCGAGGAGCTAACCAAGCTCGCCGAGGTCGTCCATCATGATTTCCCAGACAGCATCTTCTTCACGAGCAAACTCATCCTCAAACACGAAAATTGGTACATCCGGCAGCTCCACAGCGAAGCGGCGCTCACGCTGCTGCGTCAGCTTCACTTGAGGGATATGCCGATGGTCGTGCTACCCATGAGACTGTGAACCTTGCTAGGGTGAAGACGCAAAAAATTCTGGCAGCGCCCAGCTCACCGCACGCCTTCTCAACCTGCCAAGTTGCTTCACCGCTTGGCAGGGCCACCCGTAGGCTCTTCTTTGGATCGCATCACGACCTTCTGGAGACTGATTCGCGTTTGGCTCAACCGCCACCGCGTGCAGCTTGGGCTCACAATTCGCGTCACCTTTGCTGCGGCACTCTCCCTCGCGGTCGCTCAATTTGCTGGATTGCGCCTACCGCTGTGGGCCGTGCTGACAGCCGTGGTCGTCACGCAGGTGAGCGTCGGGGGCTCATTGAAGGCCACTATCGACTACCTCCTTGGTACCATCGGCGGGGCTGTCTATGGCGGCGCCATTGCCGTCCTAATTCCCCACCCCGGTGAATGGGCAATGCTGGCTGTCCTCGCGCTTGCGGTAGCTCCACTTGCGCTGCTCGCTGCCATCAATCCAAGGCTGAGGGTTGCCCCGGTGACGGCAATCATCGTGCTCCTTGTCCCGACGTTCACGCATGTGACACCCGTGGCTTCAGCCATCGATCGCGTGTTCGAAGTCGCGGTGGGTGGCATCACGGGGTTCTTGGTGTCAGCGCTTCTGCTACCCTCCCCGGCGCACGAACAGACGATCCAGGCGGCGGCGCGCACGCTCGACCATATGGCGCGGGCACTGCGCACTTTGCTGACGGGTTTGACACAAGGTGTGGACACTGAGGCACTGCACCGCCTGCAAGATGGCATTGGCCAATCCCTCGAGCGTCTGGGCGTCGTCTGCGCGGAGGCTGAACACGAGCGCGCCGCACGCCTCGCCTCGGATCCGGATACGGCGCCGCTCATGCGAACGCTCCTGAGGCTCCGTCACGACTTGGTGATGATCGGCAGGGCCGCACAGCTGCCACCCCCGAAAGCGCTCCAGCCGCGCCTAGAAGTCCCCATCCAAGGCGCCGCGGCGGCGATTGCCGACTACATCAGCGCCGTTGCTGATGCGCTTCGCAGTCGGCGTCAACCACCGCCACGGGATGGGGTCGAAACCGCGCTCCAGGCCTATACCGCGCTGATCAACGATCTGCGCAGGGAAGGCCTCACCCGCGCCCTCAACGCGGAGCTTGCCGAACGCTTCTTCGCTTTGGGGTTTGCCCTCGAGCAGATGCGCCAAAATCTGAAGGATCTCGAACGCTGTGCGCGCGAGTGGTCAGGCGAGGGGCGGGGGCCTGCTACCGCAGGCCTTGCACCCTAGCGCGAGGGGCAACGCCATCGCCGGCGTCTGCGGGCCGTCCGAGCGCGGGGGCAGCGAACGGCCACCTGAGATGAGCGGCTCGCCTGGGCCCAGGGCGCGAGGGGTTGAGCCCGCCCACCTTGCGCAGGGCCGGGGAGGGATGTAGAAAGGGAACAAAACAGGAACATTAGAACATTACTCTGGCTTCCAAGGGCCCTGAGACAAGCCGCAAGCGGCTTTTTGGAAGAGGTCACGCAGATGCGACCCGCCTCGATCCTGCACGCCGATCTCGATGCGTTTTACGCCTCCGTTGAACAGCTCCTCGACCCCTCCTTGCGCGGCAGACCCATCGCCGTCGGCGGCGGGGTCGTGCTCGCCGCATCCTACGAGGCCAAGGCGTTCGGGGTACGGGCCGGAATGGCGGCGCGACAGGCCCGCGACGTGTGCCCGCAGCTGCATTTTGTCAGCGGCAACTTCGCTGAATATCGGCGGCTGGGTGATGCGGTGATGGAGGTCCTCGGCGACTTCACGCCGGCTGTCGAACGGCTCTCGATCGACGAGGCGTTTGCCGACGTGACTGGATGTGAGCGCCTCTTTGGCACGCCAGCAGAAATCGCAAAGACGGTGCGCCACCGCGTGCGCGAGGAGCTGGGGCTTGCCATCTCCGTTGGCGTGGCGCGCACCAAGCACCTCGCAAAAATCGCCTCGCAAGTGGCAAAACCGGACGGGCTCGTGGTGGTCGATGCCGAACGGGAGCTCGCATTCCTGCACGACCTTCCGGTCGAACTCATGTGGGGCGTGGGCCCGGTGACCAAAGCGCGCCTGGCGCAGGCAGGGATCCTCCGAATTGGCGAGCTCGCACAGATGCCCGGAGGCTGGCTGGAGCGGTTGCTGGGCCGAGCCTTGGGGCGCAAGTTGGAGGCGCTCGCCTGGAATTGCGATGCGCGGGAAATCCAAACTGGGCTTCGCGCCCAGTCGGCGGGAGCGCAGTCGGCGCTCGGCAGGCGGCCCGCAGCAGAGCGCATCTACCGGCCGACGTTGTGGTATCTTGCCGATAGGGTCGCAACGCGACTGCGCGCAGGATTGCGACCGGGCAGAACGGTGACGGTGCGCGTCCGGTTTGCCGACCTGCGCACGACCACGCGTTCCGTGACGCTGCCGGCACCAGTTTCGGCAACGGCAACGCTTGCCGAGATCGCGGAGGAGCTGGTGCGCGGCGTCCTGGCCAAGCACGACAACGAGAAGATCATTTCACTGCTGGCGGTCTCGGTGTCGAATCTGGAGAAGCCGCAGGTCCTGCAGCTGGAGCTCCCACTTGCGCTTGCCGATGAGAAGCGACGGCCGGGCAGCAGGCAGGGCGCCGCACGCTCGGCAGTCGACCGGGCCATCGACACCATCCGCGATCGCTTCGGCTGGGAGGCGGTGGGATACGGGCCGGTCGCGATCGGCATGTCCCGTTCGGTGCCCGACGAATTTCGCCAACTCGCCGAGAAGGAACTATAGGCCTCGCCGGGGTAGAGCGACATCGCGACAGGGCGGGTTTTAAGTTGACGCCCAGCAGCGCTCCGTCAGCCGAGAGAAGCGCTCAGCGTCACAACCGCCATTGCCGATGCAAGTGCAATGACGACAGGCGTGGAAATTTCCGTTGCTGCCGCTAGAGACGCGTGACATGGGCCGAGACACATTGCCAGCGCCCGTCGCGTAGCTGCCAATCGTCGGTGTAACGCCCAGCACCCGGTGTGCCGTCGGCCTTCTGATAGCTGGTGCGCGCGTGAATGATTGCGAAGTCGCCAAGGATGCGGATCAGCACGTCGTGCTCGCGAATATTCTTGACTGCTGAGCCGCGCCCGATTTGGGCAAGAAATGCCCTGCGGTCGATCAAGGTGCCATCGGGATTGGTGTTGAAGAACTCGGCCGCGAGGTTGGCCTCAAACCAGGCAACATCGCCTTCATCGACGGATCGGACATAGTTGCGGTTGAGTTCCCGCAGGGTGGCACGGTGTTGTTCGTTGTCGGCCATAAAACGCAAACTCCTGTGGTTGGCACGACGGCGCAAGGTAGCAAGCTCACGCGTTGCGCCAAGCCATCGCCAGAAAAACGAGGTCGCATCGTGTGCCCTGCTCAGCCGCTCGACGATGCCCCCACGCGCAAGGACGCGGGCCAGCGCAGAGCAAGCCTCCATCAACGCTACACCTCTCTGCCCCAAGGCTGCAAAAGGCGAGCAAGTCCGTGGCTGACAATTGACCGCCTCGTTGAAGGACCTGAGCAAGCGCGATCCCACTGCCAAAAGGTCCCATCGCGGCGCTATCCGGATCCGTTGTTTCCAGGCCTGACCTGTTGGATCGCAGCCCAGATGCGGGCCGGCGTCGCCGGCATTTCGAAATGTCGAATGCCCAGCGGCGAAAGCGCGTCGCACACGGCGTTGATGGTGGCGACCAACGAGCCGACCGTGCCCGCTTCGCCGACGCCTTTAACGCCCAGCGGATTGGCTGCAGTCGGCACCGCGCGTGTCTCAACGCGCACGCAGGGAATATCGTCGGCACGCGGTATCTGATAGTCCATGAACGAGCCGCTGATGAGCTGGCCCGAGTCGGGGTCGTAGGTGATCGCCTCGCCAAGCGCCTGCCCAATGCCCATCGCGATGCCGCCCTGAATTTGGCCGTGCGCAAGTGTCGGATTGAGCACGTTGCCGATGTCCTCGACGATTGTATAGCGCACGATCCTGACCAGGCCGGTCTCCGGGTCGATCTCGACCTCGACCATGTGGCAACCGTTGGGAAATGTGACAGCAGGCGGCATGAACTCGGCCGTCGCGCACAGGCCGACGGGATCCTTAGCCTCGGCGTGACGGGCCACCTCCGCGAGGCCGAGCGAATGGTTGCTACCCCGGAGCGGAAAGCGGCCGTCTGCGAAGCCGATGTCGTCCGGGCTCGCCTTCAACATCTCCGCCGCAAGCGCACGGCCGGCCGCGATTACCTTTTCCGCGGCGCGATAGGTCGCACTGCCCCCAACCGTGATTGCGCCCGAACCACCATTGCCACGGCCGTCCGGGAGATCGTCGGTGTCACCTGCCGCGTAACGGACGGCACCGCGCGGCAGTCCGAGCGCCCCGGCAGCGAGCTCCGTGAGCGCCGTCTCGATGCCTTGCCCAGTGGACATCGATCCCGCGTAAAGCGTCGCCGTACCATCGGGATGGATTTTGAGCCGGGTCAGGTCCTTGCGCGGCTTGGTGAAGGGTCCGGCTGCAACCTCGATCGGATTAGCTATGCCCAGTCCCAGGAGCATGCCGCGCCGACTAGCCTCGGCTCTGCGCGCCGCAAAGCCAGCGCGGTCGGCAAGCTTGGCTACAGCCAGCATGTTGCCCTGGAACTCGCCGCAGTCATACTTGAAGATGAACCCGGTGTCGTACGGCATGGCCGATGCCGGCACTAGGTTGCGCAGGCGCAGCTCGAAGGGATCAAGGCCAGCCTCGCGCGCTGCTAGGTCGATGAGACGCTCGATGACATAGGTTGCCTCCGGCCGCCCGGCGCCGCGATAGGGTGCGTTGGTCATGGTGTTGGTGAAGACGCCAGTGACGCTCGCCTCGATCCTCGGGATCCGATAGACGCCGGCGATGCCGCCGATGTTGTTGAGGAGAAAGAGCGAGCGGCGGGACAAATAACAGCCAACATTGACTGTGAACTCGACCTTCAGGCCCGTAAAGTGGCCATCGGCGTCGACCGCCAGCTGAGCATCGAAGGAGACGTCGCGGCCATGATCGTCGGCAAGGAAGCTTTCCCTCCTCTCTGATACCCAGCGGACGGGACGCCCGAGTTTGCGCGCTGCGTAGAGCACAAGCACGTCCTCGGGATAGGCACCGCTCTTCATGCCGAATGAGCCGCCGACGTCCTTGGCAACGACGCGGACCTGCTCGGTGGGTACCCGCAGCAGATTGGCAAGCGCCGTCTTCAGGATGTGTGGGCTCTGGTTCGAAGCATGGAGCACCAGACGGCCGGCCTCATCGACACGCCCGAGCGCGCCGCGGGGCTCGAGCGGGAGCGCGGCAACCCGCGACACGTGCGAGGAGAGCCGCGCGACGTGGGGCGCCTGCATGATGGCTGAACGAGCGTCGCCCTTCTTCCACACGAAGGCCACGTTGTCAGGGACCTCGTCCCATACGGCCGGTGCGCCGGCGGCCCGCGCCGCTGTCAGCGTGGCGACAGCGGGGGTGTCCTGCGTCTCGACGCGGACGAGCTCGGCTGCCGTCATCGCGGCATCCGGAGTTTCGGCCACGACAAAGGCGATCGGCTCGCCCACGCAACGGATGCGGTTCCGGGCAAGCACGGGGCGCCGCGCCTGATGCGCCATGCGGCCATCAGGGCGCGCAAGCTCCACGCCGCA
>Ga0075424_100006106_pt1 | contig 11575 bp, 13 predicted proteins | sample SoiMethybrSBSTD3_FD_75301 | JGI IMG/M metagenome (GOLD analysis project Ga0075424, IMG submission 75301) | Bulk soil microbial communities from a Populus tree surrounding site in Tennessee, USA - Soil MetaG P. TD hybrid SBSTD3 | ecosystem: Environmental > Terrestrial > Soil > Tree plantation...
TTCCGCATGTTCCAGCATCCCGACCAGCTCGAGGCCCAGGCGCTGCCCGAGCCGCGCACGATCGACGGCGCGAGCTACGCCGCGGCGTTCGTGAAGAGCGACCTGGTGCGCGACTGGGTCCTGCTGTTCGACGCCGAAGGCCGGCTCGCGCGCATGGAGTACGCCGGCGACGGCCCCGAGGGCCCCGCGAAGCTGGCCGAGACCTGGAGCGACTGGCGTGCGGTGGGCAACGTCCAGTACCCGTACGCAAACAAGCTGCTGGTGGACGGCAAGACGGTGATGGAATCCACCATCACCCAGGCGCGCATCAACCCCGCGCTGCCCGACAGCCTGTTCAAGAAGCCGGAGTAGTAGGAGAGCGTGGCGCCGGGGTCCGCTGGCGCTGCGTGCGGCGCTCGTCGTTGCGGCCCTTGCGGTAGGCGTAGGAGTAGACCAGCAGCACGGCGAGCACGTGGATCGCCCACCAGCCGAGCTTGAGGAACTGGAGGCCTTCGGGCAGCGACATCCGGTCAGCCGCGCGCGCCCAGGGAACGCAGGAACTCGCGGTCGGCGGCCAGCACCTCGCCGACATCGACTTCCGCGGGATTCACCCAGCGCGCGGCGTGCACCTCGGGGCTGGGCCTGAACTCGAACGAATCCAGCTCGCAACGCACGAACACGATCTCGACTTCGAGCCCGTGCGCGTAGTCGTGGGTCACGACCTCGAGCACCTGGAGCGCGCGCGCTGCCACCCCCAGCTCCTCGCGCAGCTCGCGCACCAGCGCGTGCTCGGGCGTCTCGCCCTCCTCGATCTTGCCGCCGGGCAGCTCCCACTGGAGCCCGAGCGGCCCGCCGGGCGGGCGCTGGGTGAGCAGCAGCGCCTCGCCGCGCCTCACGACCGCTGCGGCGACGCGCACCCGGCGCTGCATCGCGGCGCCGGGGTGGTGCAGGTGGATGGGATCGCGGTGGTCGTCCATGCGTGCGGGGCTCCTCGCGCGCAGATTCGCACCCCGCGCCGCGGGCAGCAAGCTCAGGATCCGGCGCGGATCATCAACCCACCCAATGTTCCGGCGCGGACCATGCGCAGGAGGTCGCGCTCGAAGCGCATGAGGTAGCGGCGGTCGCCGGCCTCCCGCGCCTCGATCGCGGACCGCGCGCGCCGGCACAGCACGGCGGCGTCGCCCGGCGAGACCCGGCGCGTGCGCGCGATCGCGCGCGGCATCTTGAGATAGCCGGGCAGCGAGTCCACCACCAGCGGCGAGCGTGCCAGCGCCCACAGGTCGCACGCGCGCTCGCCGCGCGGCACCTCGCCGCGGGCCTGGAGCAGATGGGTCAGCTCGTGCGCGATGGTGAAGTACTCGAGCCGCCGCGGGCGCACCCACACGCCGGGGTGCTCGGGATCGAGCGAGGCCCAGCCGAGCACGCCGCGCTTCAACGCCATGCCGACGCGCACGGTGATGCCGTCGAGCTCGGGGTAGAAGCGGCGCACGAACTCGAGCCGCTCGCAGATGCGCACCCGGTGGGGCGACACGAGCACGCGGCGCGAGAAGCTCCAGCGCGGGCGCGCGGGCCCGAGCTCGAGCGCAAGCTGCTCCAGCGGCCGCACGCGCCTGCGTGGCGCGAGGCGACGCGCCGTGGCCAGGTTCGAGGGTGCCACGATCGCACTTCTTAGCACGACGCGCGGGGAATGGACAACCTTCGAAGCCTCTGCAATCCTCCGCGACCCATGACCGAAGCGCCTTTGGACTCCCCCATCGACATCTCGGTCGTCGTCCCGGCCTACAACGAGGCGGAGAGCCTGCCCGAGTTCCTGGCCGAGCTGCGGGCGGCGCTCGATCGCACCGGCAAGCGCGCGGAAGTCGTGCTGGTGGACGACGGCAGCAGCGACGGCACGCCCGCGGTGATCGCGCGCGAGCGCACCCGGGACGCGCGGCTCACGCCCCTGCGGCTCGCGACCAACTCCGGGCAGAGCGCTGCGATCGCCTGGGGGCTGGCGCGCGCGCGGGGCGCGGTGATCGTCACGCTCGACGCCGACCTCCAGAACGACCCCTCCGAGCTGCCGCGCGTGCTCGAAGCGCTGAACCACGCCGACGTGGTCTCGGGCATCCGCGCGAACCGGCGCGACACGTGGCTGCGCCGGGTCTCCTCGCGGATCGCGAACGGCGTGCGGCGCGCGGCGATCGGCGACCCGATCACCGACATCGGCTGCTCCTTCAAGGCCTACCGCCGCGAGGCGCTCGAGGGGCTCCCGATGTTCGTCGGGGTGCACCGCTTCCTGCCCGCGCTCTGCGTGTTCCGCGGCGCGCGGCTCGCCGAAGTGCCGCTGGCCCACCGCCCGCGGCGCCACGGTGTCTCCAAGTACGGAGTGCACAACCGTCTGTGGCGCGGCATCCACGACCTCATCGGGGTGCGCTGGCTCAAGTCCCGGCTCATCCGCATCCGTGTGCGAGAGGAGAATCCATGAACGAGTGGTTTCGCTCCCCCGCGGCCTGGACCGCGCTCGGGTTCGTCGGGCAGATCCTGTTCGGCTCGCGCTTCTTCGTCCAGTGGTGGGCGTCCGAGCGCAAGAAGCGCGTCGTGATCCCCACGGCGTTCTGGGTGCTGAGCACCTTCGGCGGGGCCGCGCTCTTCGCCTATGCGATCCACCAGCGCGACCCGGTGTTCGCGTTGGGCCAGGGCTCGGGGCTCCTGATCTACCTGCGCAACCTGAAGCTCGCGCGCGCCGGCGACGGAGACGCTCCCGCGCAGTGACCCGGGACCTAAGCTTCACGCTCGACCGCACGCGCGTGGCGCTCGCGTGCCTGGCGCTCGCGCTCGGCCTCACCGCCGGGCTCATGGGGCTGTTCGAGCCCACCGAGACGCGCTATGCCGAGATCGCGCGCGAGATGCGCGCGAGCGGCGACTACCTCGTCCCGCGCCTCAACGGCATTGCCCACTTCCACAAGCCGCCGCTCGCCTACTGGTTCACCGCTGCGGGATTCGCGGTGTGCGGTGTGAACGAGTGGGGCGCGCGCCTCCCGGTGGCGCTGGCCTCGCTGCTCACGCTGGCGTTCACCGCGCTCGCCGCGCGCCGCACGTTCGCGCCGCTCGGCGTAAGGCCCGGGCTCGCGGTGTGGGTGCTCGGCACCACGGCGCTCTTCATCGGGATCGGACGCTCGCTCGCGAGCGACCCGTTCCTCGCCGCCACGGTGGCGGGCTTCTGGGCGCTCGCGCCCTCGGCGTGGGCGCCGGCGCTCTTGGGCGCGGGCTTCGTGGTGAAGGGGCCGGTGGTGCTGATGCCGACGCTGGTGGTCGTGCTGGCGGTGGCCGCGCTGTCGCGCGACCGCGCGCCGCTCGCGTGGCTCGGGCCGGCGCGCGCCTGGTGGTGGTTCGCCGCGATCGGCGTTCCCTGGTACCTGATCGTGGCGGCGCGCACGCCGGGGCTCCTGCACTACCTCTTCGCCGACCAGCTCTACGCGCGCTACGCCACCACCGAGCACCAGCGCGGCGGACCGCCGTGGTACTTCATCGCGGTGCTGATCGCGGGCGCCTTGCCGTGGACGCCGGCGCTGATCGCGGGGATCGCCCGAACCTGGAAGGATCGCGCGGCGCTCGAGGCGCGCCTGCTCCTCACCTGGCTGGCGCTGCCGCTGATCTTCTTCTCGTTCTCGGGCTCGAAGCTCCCGGCCTACCTGCTGCCGCTGTTTCCCGCGGTCGCACTGCTCGCGGCCCGGGGGCTCGAGCCCGACCTCAAGCCGGCGAGGTGGAGCATCGCCGCGCTGCTGGTGCTGGTGGCGCTCGCGGGCTGGGCGCTCGGGCCCTCTTCGCTGGGGCGCGCGGTCGGGATCCGGCCGCCGCAGAGCTTCGTGCTCCCGCTCGCCGCCCACGCGGGGCTCGCGTGCCTGGTGCTCGCGGCGTTCTTCATGGCGCGCGAACGCCTCGCGACCGCCGCGCTGTGCGTGACCGTGGGCGCAGCCGCCCTGCTCTTCGGGCTCGCGCGCTACGACGCCGCGCTCGGCTCGCCGCGCGGACTGGTGCGGGTCGCGGCCGAGAACCGCGCGCCCGGGGAGCCGGTGGTGGAGTTCAGCCGCTTCGACGCCGGGCTCCCGTTCTACCTGCGCGAGCCGGTGCGCCTGCTCGAGGTGCCGCGTGAGAGCGGGTTCAGCGAGCCCGAAGCGCGCGCGCGCATCTTCGTCACGCGCGACTCGCTGGGCGCGCTCGCCGCTGCGCACGGGCGCGTGTGGCTGCTCGGCCCCGAGGGCGCGACCGCTGCGCTCGCGCGCGAGCTGGATCTCCGTTGGCAGCCGATGGCGCGCTGGCGCAGCAACACGCTCGGAATCCTCACGCGCTGATGCGCGCGCCGGCGCCGCGCGCGAGCGCACGCCGGTCGTGCAGGCATTCTGCAACGCGCCGAGCCGCCGCGGACGAGATTCCTCCACAGTCGAATCCGCTTCGCGCCGATAACGCCCAAGGCAGGCGTCTCCCCGCCTGTCCCTAGGAAACTCCTTCGTCCCACGGTCCCGGGGGCCATGCATGCGCAAGCCGGCCGAGAAGAAGCCCAGTGCGAGCCGCGAGGCGCAGAACCCGGATCTCTCCCTGATCGAGTGCCATCCCAGCCCGCGCATCATGATCGTGGACGACGATCCCCAGATCCGCGGGGTCCTGCTGCGCCTGATGAGCCGTTTTACGGGCTCGGTGGTCCAGGCGGCATCGGCGGAGGAAGCGCTCGAATCGCTGCGCGAGACACCCCCCGACCTGGTGCTGCTCGACATCGGCCTGCCGGGGCGGAACGGACACGCGGTGCTGAGCGAGATCCGCGCCAGCGCCGACCTGCGGCTGGTCCCGGTCGTGATCCTGAGCGGCGCCGGCAACCGCGAGGACAAGCTGCGCGCGCTGAGGGCCGGCGCCACCGACTTCATGGCGAAGCCGTTCGACGCCGAGGAGCTGATGACGCGGCTCCAGTCGCTGCTCCAGCTCAAGGCGTTCACCGACACGCTCGAGGAAGCCGAGAAGGTGATCGTGGCGCTGGCGCGCACCATCGACGCGCGCGATCCCTACACCGCGGGCCACAGCGAGCGCGTCTCGATCTACGCCGCCGCCCTCGGTCACCAGATCGGGCTGCCCGAGGGGGATCTGAGCGCGCTGCGGCAGGGATGCCTGTTCCACGATCTCGGGAAGATCGCGATCCGCGACGAAGTGCTCCTCAAACCCGGGCCGCTCACCCCGGAGGAATATGAAGAGATGAAGCAGCACACCGTCCTCGGCCGCGACCTGCTCCAACCCATGAAGACGCTGGCCCGTGCGCTCCCGGTGGTCTACCACCACCACGAGCGCTACGACGGCTCGGGGTATCCCGAGGGGCTCGGCGGCGAGGACATTCCGCTGATCGCGCGCGCCGCCGCGATCGCGGACGTGTTCGACGGCATGACGTCGGACCGTCCCTACCGCGACGGCCTGCTGGGCCGCGATGCCCTGGACGAGATCGAGAAGGAAGCGCGGGCCGGGATGTGGGACCAGGCGCTCGTGGACGAGTTCCGCGGCGTCATGGAGACGCTGCCCCGCCGCGGGCGGCGTGGAGCCGCGGCCTGAGCCGTGTGCCGCGGGAGACCGCGGTATCGCGCGAACATTCGAAACCCGGTCGCCTCCCCGCGACTCGAAAACCGGCGGTGCGCGCCTGTGGCAGTCCCTGCGGGGACCGGCTATAGTGCCGCGTCCGCTCCCTTACGACACGGACGTCAACCACCGAGGATGGATCCTCGAGGAGCATGACATGCGATTCTTCCTGCCGTTTCTCGCCGTACTCGCCGTTTCCCTCCCGGCCGCCGGCCACGCCGCCACGACCATGGCGAGCGTCGAAGCCATGACCTCCACCGTGTTCCAGGAGAACCAGACTTCGTTCTCCGGCCTCGCGGCGCGCGTGACCTTCCAGTCCGACGCCCTCACGCCGGGACTCTCGTTCGTGCCCGGGATCGAGTACTGGCGCAACCACACCCAGGTGAGCGCATACGAGATCGACGCGAACCGGCGCGACGCCACGCTCAACCTGGACGCGCGCTACGAGTTCCACTTCAGGAACGTCGAGCCCTACCTCGGCGCCGGCTACGGGCTCCACTTCCTGACCACCGAAGTGGAGGCTCCCGCGTTCGGCATCCAGCGCGCCGAGACGTCGCTGATCAAGGGTGGCGTGTCCGCGATCGGCGGCGTCCTGTTCCCGATGGGCGGCAAGCTCCAGAACTTCCTCGAGCTCAAGTACCACCACGTGACGGACTACACCCAGACCAAGCTCAACTTCGGGATCGCGTACCGCTTCTAGATCGAGGCCAGACACGCCGGGCCGGGGCGATGTCGATCGCCCCGGCCCGACGTTCGAGCGGGGATTCGCGCTACCGCAGCGCGGTTCCCGGCGACCTCAGTACGAGAAGCCGAGCAGCCCCGGGTCCGGCATCATCTCCGGGCTCCAGGGATCGGGCAGGATCTCGACTTCGGTCTCCTGGTCCACGACGCTGCGCGCGGCCTGCTTCACGTCCGCCATGAGCTGGGGGGCGTAGGGACAGAACGGCGTGGTCAGCAGCATGCGAATCAGCGTCTTGCCGGGCTGGAGCTCGATCTCGCGCAGGAGCCCCAAGTCGATCACCGAGAGATTGATCTCGGGGTCCATCACGGTCTCGAGCGCGGCGCGGATCGCCAGCTCCTGCTGGCTGGGCGCCGCGGCGGGAGTCGCTGCCGGAGCCGACGGGGTCGCACTGGCCTCAGGCTTGGGATCGTCGCTCACGGCTTGTCCTCGCCGTCTTCGCCCGGCCACTGGGTAATGCCGTAGACCCCGCCCTTCAGCGTCTTCAAGGCGAGCAGCGCGCACTTGAGGCGCACCGGACCGAGCTCGATCCCGAGCATCTCGAGCACGTCCTCGCGGCTGATCTTCTTCGCGTCATCGAGCGACATGCCCTCGAGCTTCTCGCTCAGCATCGAGGCCGACGCCTGGCTGATCGAGCAGCCCTGCCCGGAGAAGCGCACGGCGGCGATCTTTCCGTCGCGGATCTGGAAGTCCATCCGCAGACGGTCCCCGCACAATGGGTTCGCGTCCTCGAACGTGATGTCCGGGTGCTCGAGCGTCCCGTGGTTCCGCGGGTGCTTGTAGTGGTCGAGAATGTTCTCGCGGTACAGCTCGTCCCAGCCGCTCATCGAGCGCTCCCCTGCTTCCGCCGTCACGCCGGCCGGCGCGTTCATCGCGCGAAAACCTTGCGCGCCTTGTGCAGGCCCGCCACCAGCGCGTCCACGTCCTCGGGCAGACTGTAGCAGTGGAACGAAGCGCGTGCCGACGCCGGGATCCCGAGCTTCTCGTGGAGCGGCATCGCGCAATGGTGCCCGGCGCGCACCGCGACGCCGTCGCCGTCCAGTACCGTCGCCACGTCGTGCGGATGGATGTCGGCGAGCGTGAAGGCCACCACGCCGCCGCGCTTCTCCGCCGGCGGGCCGAGCAGGTGGAGGTCCGGGACTTCGGCCAGCCGCTTCATGGCGTAGGCGGCGAGCTCGCGGTCGTGCGCGAAGACCGCGTCCATGCCGAGCCCTTCGAGATAGTCCACGGCGGCGCCCAGGCCCACGGCTTCGGCGATCGCCATGGTGCCGGCCTCGAACTTCCACGGCACGTCGTTCCACTTGGAGCCCGAGAGCTTCACCTCGCGGATCATCTCGCCGCCGCCCAGGAACGGCGGCATCGCCTCGAGCAGCTCGCGCCGCGCCCACAACCCGCCGATGCCGGTGGGGCCGAGCATCTTGTGGCTCGTGAAGGCGACGAAGTCGGCGCCCAGCGCGCGCACGTCCACCGGGCAGTGCGGCACGCTCTGCGACGCGTCCACCACCAGCATCGCGCCGGCCGCGTGGGCCTGGCGCGCGATCTCGGCGACCGGGTTCACCGTGCCGAGCACGTTCGAGATGTGGACCACCGAGACCAGCTTCACGCGCCCGTCGGCGAGGAGCCGCGGGAGCGCTTCCAGCTCCAGCTCGCCAGAAGGCTGAACCGGGATGTAGCGCAGCTCGATTCCCCGCTCCGCGGCCAGGAGCTGCCAGGGGACGATGTTCGAGTGGTGCTCCATCTCGGTGAGCACGATCGCGTCGCCGGCGGCGAGCTTCCAGCGGCCGTAGGAGTGCGCGACCAGGTTGAGCGCCTCGGTGCTGTTGCGCGTGAAGACGATCTCGCGCGGCGAGCCCGCACCCACGAACTTGGCCACGCGGCGGCGCGCGTCTTCGTAGGCTGCGGTCGCCTGCTCTGCGATGCCGTAGATGCCGCGATGGATGTTGGCGTTGTAGCGCCGGTAGTAGTCGGACATCGCGTCCAGCACGGCGTCGGGCTTCTGCGAGGTGGCTGCGCTGTCGAGATAGATCAGCGGCTTCTCGCGCGGCTCGCGGAAGATCGGGAACTGCGCCCGCACCGCGCGCGGGTCGAAGCTGCGCGGCGCCGCGCCGGCGGGCCGGGCCGGCGCGCCCGGGGCCGTTGCGGAGCCGGCCGCGGTCCGGGCCGCGACCGCCTGCGCCGAGCTCCGGTTCGTCATGCTGTCACCCGATCTTGTGCCGGATCACGTCCCGCAGCTGGTCCCGCACGGCTTCGAGCGGGATGCGGTCGAGCACCGGCGCGAAGAAACCCTCGACGATCAGCCGCTGCGCCTCGAGACGCGGCAGGCCGCGCGCCATGAGGTAGTACATCTGCTCTGCGTCCACGTGCCCGATGGTGGCTCCGTGGGTGCAGCGCACGTCGTTGGCGAGGATCTCGAGCCCCGGGATGCTGTCGGCGCGCGCCGACTCCGAGAGCAGCAGGTTGCGGTTCGCCTGGTAGGCGTCGGTGCGCTGGGCGCCCTCGCTCACCTGGATCAGCCCCTGGTACACGCTGCGCGCCCGGTCCTTGAGGCAGCTCTTGATCAGGAGGTCGCTGGTGGTGTGCGGCACCAGATGGCGCTGCAGGGTGTGGAGGTGAAAGTGCTGCCGCTCGTCGCCGAATAGGAAGCCGTTCACGAATGCCGAAGAGCCCTCGCCCGCCAGGTCGAAGTACGAGTTCGCCTTCGCCATCGCAGCACCGAGCATGGTCTGGATCCACTGCAGCTCCGCGCCGCGGCCGACGCGCGCGCGGTGGTTCGAGCAGTGGTAGACGTTCCGACCCCAGTCCTGAAGCGTGCCGTAGACCAGCTTCGCTCCGTCGCCGAGGAACACCTCCGTCCCGCCGTCGTGGAAGCTCGGGGCATCGGCGTTGGCCGAGAGCAGCTCCTCGATCACCGTGGCTCGGGCTTCGCGCCCGAGGATCACCACCGTGCGCGGGGCCGCGAGCTTGCCGCCCCCGTCGAGCCAGTGGATCAGGCGGATCGGGAGCACCGCCTCCACGCCGTCCGGCACGTAGACGAACGCGCCGCCGGACTGGAGCGCTGCGCCGATCGCGACGTAGCGGTCGTAATCGGGCGGAAGCAGCGAGCCCAGGACCGGCTCGAGCTTCGCTCCGTGCTCGCGCAACGCGCGCTCCATGGAGCTCACCACCACGCCCTGGCGCGTGAGCGCCGCCGGCGTCTGCTCGAACACCACGGTACCGTCGCGCTGCACCACCAGCGCCAGGCTCTCCGCGTCGCCCGCGAGATGTCCGACGATCGCGTCCGGCAGGTCGCTCACGCGCAGGGCGCGCTCGGGGGCCGCGAAGGGATCGAGCTTCGGCAGCGCCGCCTGGAGCGCGCGGAAGTCCGTGCGCCGCCACAGCTCGTCATCGTGGCTCGGGAACGGCAGGGTGCCCGCCAGTCCCGCCGCCGCGCGGCGGCGCTCGAGCGCCCACTTCGGCTCCTGCGCTGCGGCCGCGCGCGCCAGGGCGCGCTCGCCCCACTCCGCGTCGAAACCGGCCGTCACCGGGAGATTCGCCGCCGTCGTCATCCGACCGAGCCCTCCATCTGGAGCTGGATCAGCCGGTTCATCTCGACCGCGTACTCCATCGGCAGCTCCTTCACGATCGGCTCGATGAAGCCCGACACGATCATCCCCGCCGCGTCTTCCTTGTTGATCCCGCGGCTCTGCAGGTAGAAGAGCTGCTCGTCGCCGATCTTGGAGACCGTGGCCTCGTGCCCGATCGTCACCTGATCCTCCAGGATCTCCATGTACGGATAGGTGTCCGAGCGCGACGCCTCGTCGAGCAGCAGGGCGTCGCAGTTCACGGTGCTCCTGCAGTTCGTGGCGCCCTTCTGCACCCGCACCAGCCCGCGGTAGCCCGCGCGCCCCCCGTCCTTGCTGATCGACTTCGAGACGATCTTGCTGGTCGTGTTCGGCGCCAGATGCACCACCTTGCCGCCGGCGTCCTGATGCTGCCCCTTGCCCGCGAAGGCGATCGACAGGATCTCCCCGTGCGCGCCGGGCTCCATCATGAACACGCTCGGGTACTTCATCGTGAGCTTGGACCCCAGATTCGCGTCGACCCACTCCATCGTGGCGTCGCGATAGGCCTTCGCGCGCTTGGTGACCAGGTTGTACACGTTGTTCGACCAGTTCTGGACGGTGGTGTAGCGACAGCGCGCCCCGGCCTTCACCACGATCTCGACGACCGCGGAGTGCAGGGAGTCGCTGGCGTAGATGGGGGCGGTGCATCCCTCGACGTAGTGCACGTATGCGCCCTCGTCCACGATGATCAGGGTGCGCTCGAACTGCCCCATGTCCTTGGTGTTGATCCGGAAGTAGGCCTGGAGCGGCACGTCCACGTGGACGCCCTTGGGCACGTAGATGAACGACCCGCCCGACCACACCGCCGAGTTGAGCGCCGAGAACTTGTTGTCCGCGGACGGGATCACGCTGCCGAAGTACTGCTTGAACAGCTCCTCGTGGTCCCTTAAGCCCTGGTCGGCCGACAGGAAGATCACGCCCTGCTTCTCGAGGTGCTCCTTGATCTTGTGGTACACCACCTCGGAGTCGTACTGGGCGCCGACACCGGCCAGGAACTTCTGCTCGGCCTCGGGGATCCCGAGCTTGTCGAAGGTGCGCTTCATGTCCGCGGGCACGTCGTCCCAGGACTTGGCCTCCTCGGAGGTCGGCTTCACGTAGTAGTAGATGTTCTGGAAGTCGATGTCCGAGACGTTGCCGCCCCACGTCGGCAGCGGCTTCTTCCCGAAGATCTCGAACGCCTTGAGCCGGTAGTCGCGCATCCACTTCGGCTCGCCCTTCATCTCCGAGATCATCTCGATGATCTCGGTGTCGAGGCCCCTGCGGGACTTGAAGAAGGACTTCTCCTCGTCGTGGAACCCGAACTTCTCGGCGTACCCTTCGCGCAGGTTGAGATTCGGTGTGGTGCTCATGGGGCCGTCACCTCCTTGCCTTCCTTCACCCAGTCGTAGCCCCGGCTCTCCAGCTCGAGCGCCAGCTCGGGTCCGCCCGAGAGCTGGATGCGCCCGTCCACCATGACGTGGACGCGGTGCGGCTTGATGTAGCCGAGGATGCGCTGGTAGTGCGTGATCACGAGCACGCCGATCCCGGGCCCCGCGAGCGCGTTCACGCCGTCGGCCACCACGCGCAACGCGTCGATGTCGAGGCCGGAGTCGGTCTCGTCCATGATCGCGATCTCGGGCTTGAGCAGCGCCATCTGCAGGATCTCCGCGCGCTTCTTCTCCCC